>Ga0156330_1144_pt2 | contig 26079 bp, 24 predicted proteins | sample RifCSPlowO2_12_FD_107978 | JGI IMG/M metagenome (GOLD analysis project Ga0156330, IMG submission 107978) | Acidobacteria bacterium RIFCSPLOWO2_12_FULL_67_14b | reverse complement strand
TCTATGTCGATGTGGCCCCTATTCTTGCGGACGCCGGCAACACTGCTCCGGGAGCGGTACAGCCCCTGTAGCGCGGCATCCCATAAAAGGGGCGCCTTCCAGCCCGGCGCGCCATGACGGGCGGGCTACAGGTTAGAATTCACCGGATGTCTCGCATGCCGGCAGACGCGACCCGCGCGGATCCGCCACTCGGAATCACCTGGTTCGTGGTGTTCGCCCTGGTCGGCGTTGCCGCCTCGTCGGCCTCGACCTGGGTGCATTATCAAATCCTGAGCGATCCGACCTACGCCAGCTTCTGCGACGTCAACGCCACCGTCAGCTGCACCGAGGCGTACTCGAGCCGGTTCGGCGCCATCGGCGGGGTGCCGGTGGCGCTCTTCGGCGTGCTGTTCTTCGTGTTCGTTCTCGGCCTGATCGCGCTGTGTTCGCGGTCGTTGACGGCGGCGCCGAACCTGTCCGGTTATCTGTTTGCCGTGTCGACGATCGGTCTGGCCGTCGTGCTCTATCTTGCGTATGCGTCGTTTGTGATTCTCCAGGCGGTGTGCGTGCTCTGTGTCGGCACCTACGCCGCCGTCATCGGGCTGTTCGTGCTTTCCGGAGCGGCCACCAGGTACCCCATGACCAGTCTTCCCAGTCGCGCAGTCAAAGATCTTGGCACGCTCCTTCGGACGCCGAGCGCGTTGTCGGCCGCCCTCGCGTTCGTGGTCGCCGCGGGCGCCGCGATCGTGATGTTCCCCGGCCAGCCGGTGACGGCCGCGAGCGGGGCCGCCACCACCGAAGCCGGGGCCGCGCAGGCGCCGGTGGCCACTCCCGTGGCGACGGCCGCGCAAGTGCAGCAGCTCGAGCAGTACCTGGCTGCCCAGCCGCGTGTGCCCGTGATGGTGCCCACCGACGGCGCCGACGTCGTGATCGTGAAGTTCAACGATTACCAGTGCCCGCCGTGCCGCCAGACCTACATGGAGTACAAGCCGATCGTTGCCAAATGGGCGAAGCAGGCGCCCGGCAAGGTCAAGTTCATCACGCGCGATTATCCGATCGAGCGCCAGTGCAACAACGTGGGCCAGGACCTGCATCCGTCGTCCTGTGAAGCTGCCGTGGCCGTGCGCCTGGCGCGCGAGAAGGGCAAGGCCGAGGCGATGGAAGAGTGGCTGTTCGCGAACCAGCCGGCGCTGACGCCCGAGGTCGTGAAGAACGCCGCGGCCAGCGTCGCCGGCGTGACCGACTTCGAGGCGCGATTCCCCGCCACGGTCGAACTGGTGAAGGGCGACGCCGCGCAAGGCGCGCAGTTGCAGGTCACGGGCACGCCCACGTTCTTCATGAACGGCATCCGCCTCCCGGGGCTGCGTGCTGAGTTCTTCGACGCCGCCATTGCCTGGGAGCTGAAGCGCGTACAGAGCCAGAAGTAATGGCCGCCGCGATCGAGACCGAACATCTCACGAAGGATTTTCCTGTCGGGTTCTGGCGTCCGCGCCCGTACCGCGCCCTGGACGACCTGACCCTGCAGATCGAAGCCGGCGAGGTCTTCGGTTTTCTCGGGCCGAACGGCGCGGGAAAAAGCACGACGCTGAAACTGTTGATGCAGCTGTTGTTTGCCACGCGAGGGACCGCGCGGATCCTGGGCCGCCCGGTGGGTGATGTCTCAGTACGCCGGCGCATTGGGTTTCTCGCCGAGAATCCCTACTTTTACGATTACCTCACGGCCGAAGAGCTGCTGTCGTACTTCGCGAAGCTCTTTGGCTACCGAGGCGCCGACGTCACCACGCGGGTGTCGCGCGTGCTGGATGACGCGGGCCTGGGCGCCGAACGCCGCAAGCGCCTGCGGCAGTTCTCCAAGGGGATGCTGCAGCGCGTCGGCCTTGCGCAGGCGCTCATCAACGATCCCGACGTGCTGTTCCTCGACGAGCCGATGTCGGGCCTCGACCCCCTGGGCCGCCGCCGCGTGCGCGACCAGATCCTGGGACTGCGCGCCCGTGGGTGCACGGTGTTCTTCAGCTCCCACATTCTCTCGGATGCCGAAGCCTTGTGCAGCCGGGTGGCGATCGTGGTGCGGGGCAGGATGGTCGCGTCGGGCAAACTGACCGACATACTCTCCTTCGGGCTCAAGGGCTGGGAACTGGTGGTCGCCAATGTCACCGACGAGGTGCGCGCCGAGCTCGAGAAGCGCGCGCGGCAAGTGACCCCGCTTGCCCACGGCCGGTTCATGGTGGACCTGTCACCCGACGCCGATCCGCCACGCCTGATGCACGAGCTCGGTGGCCGCGGCATCGAGGTGGTGTCGCTCAATCCGGTGCGCGACACGCTCGAGGACTACTTCGTGCAAACGGTGGCCGCGGCGGCGCCGCGGCCGACGGGCGGAGTCTGAGCGGTGCGCGCCATCCTGCTCGTCGCCGGGGCAGCCTTCAAGGAATCCGTGCGCGACCGCGTGCCGTACAGCATGGTGATCTTCGCCGTGCTGATGATGGCGGCCTCCTACCTGATCAGCCAGCTGACGGCGGGACAGGACCTCAAGATCATCAAGGACCTCGGCCTGGCGGCCCTGTCGATTTTCGGCCTGCTCATCGCCGTGTTCATCGGCATCGGCCTCGTGTCGAAGGAGGTCGAGAAGAAGAGCGTGTTTGCCCTGCTCACCAAGCCGGTCACGCGGCCGCAGTTCATCCTGGGCAAGTATCTCGGCCTGGTGATGACGCTGATCGTCAACCTGGCCGTGATGACGGTCGCGTACTACCTGGTTCTCTACTACATGGACGTGATGGCTACGCCCGCCCTGAGGGCGGGATGGCCCGCGCCGGCGCTCGACCCCCGACTGCTGGTCGCCATTGTCCTGATCGTCGCCGAACTGGCGCTCGTCACGGCGGTGGCGCTCCTGTTCTCGACGTTCTCGAGCCCGCTGCTGTCGGCGCTCCTCACCTTGGGCTTGTGGGTGGCCGGCCACTTCAACAACGATTTGCGCCGGTTCGAGAACGTCCTGGACGTGCCGGCCCTGGCCTGGATCGCGCGCGGCCTGTACTACGTGTTGCCCAACCTCGCGCCCTTCAACGTGAAAGCTGAAGTCGTGTACGGCGTGCCCGTCGCCGCGTCCCACGTCGGCTATACCCTTCTGTACGCGTTGGTCTACATCAGCGTCCTGCTGACCGCCGCCACCGCCACCTTCCGCCGCCGTGACTTCAAGTAATCCGGCGATGCCACAGGCCCATTCCGTCGACTCGCGGCCGCGGCCCTCGAACCGCTGGTTCCATGCCGCCACGGCCGGCCTGCTGGCGCTGTCGATCGCCGTGCAGGTCGTGCGCGATCGCGGATGGCAGCCGTACGAACCGGCGACGCCGGTCATGTGGCTCCAGTCGGGCCCGCTGCTGAAACGGATCGCTCTGGGTTTCGACGCCCTCGTGGCCGACATCTACTGGATGCGGGCGGTCGTCTACTACGGCAGCAAGCGGCTGGCCGACGAGAAGGGCCGCAACTTCGATCTGCTCGATCCCCTGCTCACGCTCGTCACGACACTGGATCCGCAATTCAAGGTCGCGTACCGCTTTGGCGCGATCTTCCTGACCGAGGCGTATCCACGCGGGCCGGGCAGGCCCGACCGCGCCATCGCCCTGCTCGAGCGCGGCATCGACGCGAACCCGAACGGGTGGGAGTACCCGCACGACATCGGCTTCGTGTACTACTGGTGGCTCCACGACTACCGGGCCGCCGCGAAGTGGTTCGATCAGGCCGCGCAGGTCACCGGCGCGCCCGCATGGCTCGCCCCTCTGGCCGCCACCACGCTGGCGCAAGGCGGCGATCGGCAATCGTCACGCTTCCTGTGGCGCCAGATCCTCGAATCGAACGACGCCGCTTGGCTGAAGCGAAACGCGGAGCGAAGCCTCATGCAGCTGGATGCCTTGGACGTTCTCGACGAGATCAACCGGGCCCTCGGGCGGTTCACCACCCGCGAGGGGCGACCGCCGCGTAGCTGGCAAGAGTTGATCGTGGCCGAGCGGCTCCGCGGATCGCCGCTGGATCCCACCGGTGTGCCCTACGTCATGGATCCGGCCACGGGCCAGATCACCGTCTCACGCCAATCGCAGCTCTGGCCGCTGCCGACCGAGAAACCCAGGCCTCTGGCCACGCCCCCATGATCGTCGACGGTCCGGCGCTCCTGTTCGTGTTTCTCATCGGCCTCTGTGTCGGCAGCTTCCTGAATGTCGTGATCTTCCGGTTGCCGTTGGGGCAGTCGCTGAACCACCCCCCGTCGAGGTGCATGGCGTGCGGTTACGCGCTGCGCTGGCGAGACAACGTTCCGATCCTGAGCTGGGTGCTGCTCGGCGGAAGGTGCCGGAATTGCCGGGCACGAATCTCGATGCAGTACCCGATCGTCGAGCTCGTAACGGGCATCCTGTTCCTGCTCGTCGTCTGGCTGACGCCGCCCGGGCCCCTCGTCGCAAGCCGGCTGATCTTCGTCGGCATCCTGGTGGCACTGTTCGGCATCGATCTGGCGCACCAGATCCTTCCCAACACGATCACCCTGCCAGGCATTGCGATCGGCGTGATCCTGAGCTTCATCGCTCCGCCAGGGTGGCAGGCCTCGCTGATCGGTGCTCTGCTCGGCGGCGGCGTGTTGTATGGGATTGCGTGGTCGTACTACCTGGTGCGCCGCGAGGAAGGGCTGGGCATGGGCGACGTGAAGATGCTCGCCATGATCGGCGCGTTCCTCGGGTGGAAGGCCGTGCTCGTCACGCTGGTGCTGTCGTCGTTCTCGGGGGCGCTGCTGGGTATGGCCCTGATCGTGCTCCAACGCGGCAGCATGCGACTCGCGCTGCCGTTCGGCACGTTCCTGGCCATCGGTGCGCTGGCGGCGATGTTCGCCGGCGACCTCCTCCTCGCGTGGTACGCGCAGTTCTTCTGATCTGTCATGCCGCCACTGACCATCGCCGGGTACGCCCTCGTCGGCCTCACCATCATGGTGGCCATCCTGCTGGTGGTGGTCATCGTGATGCTTGTGAAGGCCGCCAGCGGCCGCGGGCTGTCCAGAAAGTCCGAATCGCGCGGCGAGAGCGCCATGCTCTCGATGGCCCTGCAGGAGGCCGTCACGAAGCTCAAGGCGCAGGAGCGTGCCACGGCGGCGCGCGCCGAAGCGTCGGAGCGGCTCGCCAGCCAGATCGTCGAGGGCCTCACCTCGGGCCTGGTCGTCGTCGATCGCGCGGGCCGCGTGCAGACCATCAATCCGGCGGCCGGACGCATTCTCGGCCTCGACGAGACGGCCGTGTCCATTCCCTTTCGGGACGCGCTGTCGAAGGCGCCGGCGCTCGCGGATGTCATTGCCGAAGCCCTCGAAGACTCCGCGCCCATCCTCCGCCGCACCGTGGCCCTCGGCGGCACCTCGAAGCCGTCGCACCTCGGCGTGACCGTGTCGCCGATTAGCGATGCCAACGGCGTGCTGCAAGCCGCCGTCTGCCTGTTTACCGATCTGACCGCGGTGGTTGAGCTCGAGGAGCAGCTGCGGCTCAAGGAAGCGCTCGCCCGGCTCGGCGAGCTCACCGCCGGCCTGGCGCACGAGTTCCGCAATGGCCTGGCGACCATCCACGGCTATGGGCGCCTGCTCGATCCCGCGGCCCTGCCCGAACCGTACCGGCCGTACGTGGAAGGCATTCGCGCCGAGACCACGGCACTCGGCGAGGTCGTGACCAATTTCCTGCGCTTTGCCAAGCCCGAGCAGCTCGCGATGGCACCGGTCGACGTGCGCGCGGTGATCGTGCGCGCGCTCGAGGACCTGCCCGGCGCCGCCGCCGCGGTCACCGTGGAAGGTGAGTTCTCGGTCGTCGACGGCGATGACGTATTGTTGCGCCACGCGTTCAACAACCTCGTACGCAACAGCCTGGAGGCCTGCGCGGCGGCCGCCACGCCGCCGCGCATCGTCGTGCGCGGCCAGGTCGTCGATCGCGACGTGCGCATCACCGTGGACGACAACGGCCCCGGTCTCGCCGCGGAAGCGTTGAACCGCCTCTTTCAACCGTTCGCCACGACCAAGCCCACCGGCACCGGCCTCGGGCTCGCGATTGTGCAGAAGGTGATCGTCTCGCACAACGGCGTGATCTCGGCGGGCAATCGGCCCGACGGCGGCGCGCAGTTTCGCGTGAGGCTGCCACGAAGCAAGTCCGCCTGAAGGCACCGTAGTGTAGAAACTGCGGCGTCTTCCGGCGCCGGGCATGTCAGAAACTGCGTCCGGCACTCTTTGTGCCAGGCGTGCACTCGCGCATCTCTTCGAGAATCCACTGGTTTCACCTTCGCAAGCCCGGGGCAAGCCGCTTGCACCCTCCGGCGGCATGCGCGTTACAACCGATCACCCAAGAAACGGTTTCACCCTTCTGGAAACGCTGGTGGCCACGGGCATTCTCGTCACGGCCCTGGCCGGCATCGCGCAGCTCTTCGTGTTGAGCGCGCGCTTCACGCGAATGTCGGGCACGCAGGGCCTGGCCCTCGTGGCGGCCCAAGCCAAGCTCGAGATGTTGCGATCGCTGCCCCTGGCCTATGGACCCACGGGCGATTCCATCACCGATCCCGCGCTCGAGCCGTCGCCGCCATCGAGCCTGCGCGAAGACACGGAGGGCTATGTCGAGACGCTGGATGAGAGCGGACGGGCGGTCGACGAGGATGGCGACGTCGCCTTCATCAGGCGATGGGCCGTCACGCCAATCGATCACCGCGAGCCGCAAGCCGTCGTGATCGAGGTCTGTGTCTTTCGCGCGCCTGCCGAGGGCCTGGCGCCGGTCTCCGCGGAGGCGTGCCTTGCCACGATCCGATCGAGGCAGCCATGACCATCACGCGGCCTGATGGCTTCTCGCTCGTCGAGTTGCTGATTGCCATGACGGTCTGCGCGTTTCTGTCGGCCGCGATGGCTGCGGTCGTGGTGCCGGCCCGGGCCGCGTTCGACACGACGCCGGCGGCGCTCGATCTTCACCAGCGCGGCCGGACCGGCGTCGACGTGCTCGCGACCGCTCTTCGGTCGGCCGGGGCCGACGTGGCGTCGGCCGCTGAACTGGGCGCGCTTGCCGAGGCGATGCCGCCGGTGATGGTGTTGTCGCCGTCGACGGAAGACGACGAGCGGTTCGAGGCGTTGTATGTCGTGTCGCCGGTCGTACGCGCCTCGGAAGGCGTACTCGATCGCCATCAATCAGGCGCACAGGGCCCGTTGAGGCTCGCAACCGGCCCCGGGTGTCCGGCGGTCGACGACGTTTGCGGGTTCACGCCGGGGGCGGTGGCGGCGATCGTGGATGGCACCGGACGCTTCGACGTGTTCACCGTGGCCTCGACGTCGATTTCGCGGAGGGAGCTGGTGCCGGCATCCGCATTGACCGCAGCCTACCCGGCCGGTTCGGTGGTTGTTGAAGTCGAGGCCAATGACTTCCACCTGCTCGACCAGAGCGATGGTTCGCGATCGCTCGTCCGGGAAACGGCCGGCGGCGCGGTGCAGCCGATTGTCGACCACGTCGCCGCGATGGGGATCGAGGCGTGGGGCGGCCGTCCGTTGATGCGCTATGGCGGGTCCGACTTCGAGGACGGACCGTGGCTCGAGGGCGGGCCGCACGGCAACTACGACGCGGACTTCGGGGCGCTGCGCCGCATCGACCTGTGGATCCGCGTCGAAGCGTCGTCGGCGCCGCTGCGGAATCCGGCCGGGGGTGCGGTGCTGCGCTGGATCCCGGACCGAACCTTTCATGCGTCGGTGGCCCTGAGGAATGTGCCATGACGAAACATGAATCCGGCGTCGCGTTGATCCTCGTGCTGCTTCTCACGAGCTTCCTGTCGGCCATGGGCCTCGGTCTCGCATTGGTGGTGTTCATGGACCAGTTGGCCGGCGGCAACCACCGCGGCTCGGTGACCATGCTGTACGCCGCAGATGCCGGCATCGAGCTCGCGGCGCGCGACCTGTCGTTCTCGGCCGACTGGGACGCGGTGCTTGCCGGCCTCGAAACCGGAAGCCTTACCGATGGGCCGCCGCAGGGCGTGAAGGCGATTCCCGGCGGCGGCGCGGTCAATCTCACGGCGGAAACCAACACGCTCAATTGCGGCAGGGTCACCAGCTGCACGCAGCTACAAATGGACGCGGTCACGCGGGACCGTCCGTGGGGCGCGAACAACCCGCGGTGGCGGCTCTACGCCTACGGGCCGCTGCAGAATGTGACCGGGATCGCTCGTCCGGCGCCCTGTTATCTGGCCGTCTGGGTCGCCGACGACAGCCGCGAGGCCGATGATGACCCGCTCGCCGACGCGGGGCAGGACCAGCCGGGCCGTGGCGTCGTCCGCGTGCGCGCGCAGGTGTTCGGGCCGTCGGGCGCGCGGCGCGCCATTGAAGCCGAGCTGGCTCGCGTGTGCGAGAATGCCGCAGGCGAGGAAATCTGCCTTCCCGGCATTCGTGTGCAATCGTGGCAGGAAGTGCGCCAGCTGGTTCCTTGACCTCCGGCGGGGCGAGTCGTACGATCCGGGAAGGGGGAAGAATGACACGCTTCACTGCGATCCTCGCCGCGTTTCTCGCCGTGGCGCCGCCCTTGGCGGCGGCCCAGACCTTGGCGGATGTTGCGAAGGCCGAAGAGGCGCGCCGCAAGGCGGTGAAGAAGCCCGCAAAGACGTACACCAACACCGACCTGAGGCCCGATTTCACGGCCCCGGCGACGCCGGCAAACGCGACGCCGGCGACTACGGAGCCGACGCCGACGCCCGGCGCGGCCGCCGTGAACATCCCGTTGTCGCCCGATCCAGCGGCCCCGGCCCCTCCCCCCCAGGGCGACCAGGCGTTCTGGAGCGGCCGCATGTCCACGGCCCGGACCGCCCTCGAGCGGAGTCGCATGTTCGCCGACGCGCTCCAGAGCCGCATCAACGCGCTCAACGCCGACTTTGTGAACCGCGACGATCCGGCGCAGCGGGCCGTGATCGAGGCGGATCGCCTGAAGGCGCTGGCCGAGCTCGATCGGGTGAAAAAGGAAATCGCTGATCAGCAGAAGGCGATTGCCGCCATCGAGGATGAAGCCCGTCGCGCCGGCATCCCCCTTGGCTGGATCCGTTAGGGCGTGAGCGCCCGAGCCGCCGTCCCGGTGGCGCCGATCCTCCTCGTCGAAGACAAGGACTCGCTTCGCCTGATGTTGCGCCTGGCCCTCGAGGGCCAGGGGCACACCGTGGTCGAAGCGCGCGACGAGGTCGAGGCGGTGGCCGCGCTGCGCGACGCTCAACCCTCCATGGTGCTGACCGACCTCCGGCTGCCGACCGGCGACGGCTTCGGTGTGCTGCGAGCGGCCAAGGAAGCCGACGCCGCCCTGCCCGTGATCGTGATGACCGCTTACGGGAGCATCCAGGACGCCGTGGCGGCCATGAAGCAGGGCGCCCTCGACTTTCTGGCCAAGCCCGTCGATCCCGACCACTTGCTGTTGATGGTCGAACGCGCGCTCGCGCAGCGGCGGATGCTCGACGAGTACCAACTGCTCAAGGAAGAAGCCGCGGCGCGCCGCGGCGGCATTGTCGGCAATTCGCCGGCCCTGCGCCAGGCCATGGTGTCGATCGAGAAGGCCGCCGTGACCGATTCGACGGTGCTGCTCGAAGGCGAGAGCGGCACCGGCAAGGAACTGTGCGCCCGCGCCCTCCACACCGGCAGCCCGCGCGCGAACGGGCCGTTTGTGGCCATCAATTGCGCCGCGATTCCGGAGACGCTGCTCGAGGCCGAGCTGTTCGGCTACGAGCGGGGCGCCTTCACCGGCGCGACCCAGCGCAAGCCCGGACGGTTCGAGCTGGCCCAGCGCGGCACGCTCTTCCTCGACGAGATCGGCGAGATGGCGCTGCCCGTCCAGGCGAAGATGCTGCGCGCCATCGAGACCAAGCGCATCGAACGCCTCGGCGGCAACGGGTCGTTCCAGATCGACGTGCGCATTGTCGCGGCGACCAACAAGCGGTTGCGGCAGGCCGTGGCCGCGCGGCAGTTCCGCGAGGACCTGTATTTCCGGCTGGCCGTGTTTCCCATCACCATTCCGCCGCTTCGCGATCGCAAGGAAGACATCCCGATGCTCGCGATTCATTTCGTCGAGCGCGTCTGCCGGGATGTGGGCAAGAAGCTGACGATCTCGCCGGCCGCCGTCGCCGATCTGGTGGCCTACCCGTGGCCCGGCAACGTGCGCGAATTGCAGAACGTGATCGAGCGGGCGGTGATCCTCTCGGATGGCGATGTCCTGCTGCCCAGGCACCTGAGCCTGTCGCCGCCCGCCGCCGACACCATCGTGGATCCGTGGGACCAGGTCGATCTATCCGGCAGCCTCGCCGAGGTCACCGCAAGGACCGCGCGGGAAGCGGAGCGGCGCAAGATCCTGCTGGCGCTGCGGGACGCGGGCAACGACAAGGGCCGCGCCGCCGACCTGCTGCAGATCAACTTCAAGGCGCTCGCGGTGAAGCTCCGCGAGTTCGGCCTGGACTAGGCCTTCAACCCGATCCCCTTCAGCGCGGCCCGGATCTCGGCCGCGGTCACATCCGTCAACGTGGTCGTGCGTCCGCGCCCGGTGGCGGCCACGAAGTGCAACGTCCCGGCGACCACCTTCTTGTCGCGGCCCATCGCGGCGATCGCGGTCTTCGTGGAAATACCGGAGACCGGTGGCAGCGCCCCGAGCCGCGTGATGATCGCCTGCACTTCGTCGAGCAACGCCGGCGGCGTGACGCCGCGCGCCACCCCGAGCCGCAGCGCGGCCAGCATGCCGTAGCCAATCGCCTCGCCGTGGCGGAACCGCCGGTAGCCGGTGGCGGCCTCGAGCGCATGCCCCACCGTGTGGCCGAAGTTGAGGATGCGCCGGAGCCCTGATTCCCGCTCGTCGGCCGAGACCACTGCGGCCTTGATGCGGCACGACGTGGCGACCATCGGCGCCACGGCATCGGCTGCGCGCGCGAGGATCGCGGCCAGGTTCGTCCGCAGGTGATCGAGCAGCGACGGATCCGAGATCACGCCGTACTTGATCACCTCGTACAGGCCGGCCCGATACTCCCGCGGCGGGAGCGTGTCGAGCACAATCGGATCGGCCACGACGAGGCTGGGCGCATGGAAGGCGCCAATCAGGTTCTTGCCGAGCCGGTGGTTGACGCCGGTCTTGCCGCCGATCGCGCTGTCGACCTGCGCCAGCAGCGTCGTCGGCACGTGCACGACGCGGATGCCGCGCAGGTACGTGGCGGCGGCGAACCCGACGAGATCGCCAATCACGCCGCCCCCGACCGCGATCACCACCGTGGACCGATCGGCCTTCGCCTTCACCAGGGCATCGTGCACCTTGCCGACGGTGCCGATGATCTTGTATCGCTCGCCGTCGTCCACGAGCACGGGCGATCGCTCGGTGCCGGCGCGCCGGAACCGCTTGCCGTGCAGCGGCCACACGCGCTTGCTCGAGACGACGATGCGCCGGGGCCCCAGGCCCGCCGCCTCCAGCTCGGTGGGCAGCGCGTCGATGACGCCCGCGCCGATGATCACGGAATACGCGCCGGCGGCGGCGGTCACTCCGATGCGGGTCGGTTCCATGTGAGGACGCTAGGATAGCAGACGATATACACTTGATGGTTCACATGGCTGCCAAACCCACTCAACCGGACGAAGCCTTCGTCACGGAAATCACGAAACAGTCCGTCGACTTTTCACGCTGGTACCTCGACGTCGTCCGCAAGGCGGAACTGGCCGACTATTCGCCGGTCAAGGGCTTCATGGTGATCCGGCCCTACGGCTACGCCATCTGGGAGCTGATCCAGCAACAGCTTGACCAGCGTTTCAAGGCGACCGGCCACGTCAACGCGTACTTTCCGCTGCTGATTCCCGAAAGCCTCTTGATGAAAGAGGCCCAGCACGTTGAGGGCTTCGCGCCGCAGGTGGCGTGGGTCACCAAGGGCGGCACTGAGGAGCTCGAAGAGAAGCTGGTCATCCGGCCGACCTCCGAGACGATCTTCGGCGTGATGTACCAGAAGTGGATCCAGTCGTGGCGCGATCTGCCCGTGCTCATCAACCAGTGGTGCAACATCGTGCGCTGGGAAAAAGTGACGCGGCCGTTCCTGCGCACGACGGAGTTTCTCTGGCAGGAAGGGCACACCGCCCACGAAACCGCCGACGAAGCGCACGAGGAGACGATGAAGATCCTCGGCATCTACAAGGAGTTTGCCGAGAGCGTGCTGGCCATGCCGGTGGTCGACGGCCAGAAGACCGAGAGCGAGAAGTTCGCAGGCGCGTCGCGCACGTATTCGATCGAGGCGCTGATGGGCGACGGCCGCGCGCTGCAGGCGGGCACGTCGCACAACCTCGGGCAGAACTTTGCCAAGGCATTCGAGATCCAGTTCCAGGGCCGCGACAAGACGCTGCAGTACGCGTGGACCACGTCCTGGGGCGTGTCGACCCGCCTCATCGGCGGCGTGATCATGACGCACGGCGACGACAGCGGGCTGATCCTGCCGCCCGCCGTGGCGCCCTGGCAGGTCGTGATCGTGCCCATTCCCAGAGGGAACTGGAAAGAAACCGTCCTGCCGAAGTGCGAGGAAATCCGCGATCAGCTGAAGGCCGCCGGCATTCGCGTCAAGCTCGACGCCGACGAAAGCCAGACGCCGGGGTGGAAGTTCTCCGAGTACGAGATGCGCGGCGTGCCGCTGCGCCTCGAGATCGGCCCCAAGGACCTCGAGAAGGCCGCGGTGTTCGCCGCCCGCCGCGATACGCGGGCGAAGGCCTCGATCCCCATGGACGGGCTCGCGGACGCCATCAAGGGCCTGCTCGCCGAAATCCAGACCGGCCTGCTCGACCGCGCGCGCACGTTCCGCGACGAGCACACGACGACGGCCGACACCGCCGACGCGTTCAAGGCGGCGATGGACGGCCGGCCCGGGTTCGTGATTGCGCCGTGGTGCGAGGAGGCCGCGTGCGAGGCCGACATCAAGGCCGAGACGCAGGCGACCATCCGCAACATCCCGGTGGGCTACGAGACCGCGCCCGGCAAGCCCTGCATCAAGTGCGGCAAGCCGGCGAAAGTGTCGGCGTGGTTTGCGAAGGCGTACTGACGATTACGCAATCCGCTCCGGTTCCATCACGCGTTCCACCACGCGGCCGCCGACGACGCTCACGTAGTAGACCTTGGCGTCGGCCCGCGTCGAGACGACGCGCCTGACGGTGTTGTCTTCGAAGTAGATGCCGGCGTCGTTGTCGCAGGCGTACCCGGGCTTCATCTCGCCCGACCCGATCAGCTTCTGATAGAGCGGGCGGCGTCCCGGCTCGCGATCGTAGTGAGGGGAGTGGCTTCCCTTCAGAAAGCCGAGGCACTGCACGGTCGACAGTACCTTCGGCCGTGAATCCGTCGTCCCTTCCTCGAACCAGCAGAGCGAGCCCGCGCTCGCGCCGCCGAGCACGATGCCGCGGTCCCAGGCCTGCTTCAGCACCACGTCGATGCCCTGCGCCTTCCAGATCGCCTGCTGGTTGAGCGTGTTCCCGCCGGAACAGACGATGCCGTCCATCGACAGCAGCACCTCGTCCCAGCCCTTGTCCTGCCGCGTGCTGGCGATGAAGCTTTCCTGCACAAACGGCGTAACGTTGAGCGGGGCGCAGCTGCGGAACCACGAGATGGTGCCTGACTGCGAATCGGCCGACGCCGTCGGCAGGTAGCACAGGCGCGGCCGCTCCTTCCCCGTGAGCATGCCCATGTAGCGGATGAAGGCTTCGCCAAAGCCCCCGCCGGCGATCAGGATCTTGCGCACGGGGGGACGCGCCTGCGCCTCACGGGTCATGCCCGTCAGGCGTTCGTGGCCAACCGCCGCGCCCACTGTGCCCATTGCCGAGGAGACCAGGAACTCGCGTCGTTTCATAATGGCTGAGAGTATGCCAAAAAACAGTGCCGGTGTTCTGCTGTTCCGCGAATCGGCGGCGGGCCTCGAAGTGCTGCTCGCGCACCCCGGCGGACCGCTGTGGGCGGCCAGGGACGAGGGCGCCTGGACGATTCCCAAAGGCGAGCCGTCGCCCGGCGAGGACCTGCTGGTCGCGGCGCAGCGGGAGTTTGCGGAGGAGATGGGCCACCCGCCATCCGGCGAGTTCCTGGCCTTAGGCTCGATTCTTCAGCCCAGCGGCAAGAAGATCGTGTACGCCTGGGCGGCGAAGTCGGACTTCGACGTCGCCACGCTGAAGAGCAATCTGTTCGAAATGGAATGGCCGCCCAAGTCAGGACGAAGGCAGGAATTCATGGAGGTCGATCGGGCTGAATGGTTCCCGATCGACCTCGCGAGGCAAAGAATTCTGTCCGGGCAGGCGCCGTTTCTCGATCGCCTGCTCGCGGCTATTGCATCCTGATGGTGAGCGCGGCCCGGCGATTGAGACGCCGGGTCTCTTCACGCGAGTTGTCGTGCTTCGGACGCTCTTCACCGTAGCTCACCGACTGCAGCCGGCTGGCCGCCACGCCGCGGCTGGCCAGGTAATCCCGCACCGCGTTGGACCGGCGCTCGCCGAGCGCGAGGTTGTACTCGGTCGTGCCGATGTTGCAGGTGTGGCCTTCGACCGTGATGCGCAGGTTCGGGTCCTCGCTCATCGCCTTGATCGCCTCGTCCAGGATGCGCGTCGCTTCGGCGCGCAGCGAGTAGCGGTCGAAGTCGAAGTGCACATCTTCGAACGTGTATTCCTTGCGCGGCGGCGCCACCACCTGGATGGTGATGGTGTCGCTCGCCGTGCCGCCCTTGCCGTCGTCCACGGTCACGGTGACCGGCACGGCGCCCGGCTGGCCCGGCGCGGTCCACTGCGTCTGGCGATCGTTGGCGTTGGCGAACGAGCCGGTCGGGCTGCCCCACTTGTAGCGCAGCGTGTCGCCGTCCGGATCCTGCGCGTCGGCCGAGACCGTGCTCGCGCGGCCGACCTGCACCGTGCACGGCTCGCAGCGCGCCTTTACCGTGGGCGGCCGGTTGGGCGGCGGACCGGGGTTGACGGCCGTGACCGGCGGCGCCGGCGGCGGCGGCGCGTAGTTCCGCACGCCGCTCGGGTGGTAGCCCAGCCGCACTTGCAGGCCCAGGCGGTCGAAATCGCTGTCTTCAGAGGTCAGGAAGTCGCGGCGATGCAGGTAGTACGACGCGGTGTAGGAGACGCCCGCGCCGAAGAACATGCCCTTGCTCGAGTGGAACTGGAAGCCGCCGAACAGGTCGCGCGTCGCGTCCGGATCCCATTCCCGCGGCGGCCCGCCGGCCGTGCCGATGGGCGTGCCCGTGAACGTCTGCGCCTGATCGAACAACGCCTCGCCGACCATTTCGGCGACGACGCGGAACTTCGACCGGCTCGGATACGCACCGCCGATGCCCCACTTGAATCCGGGCGTTAGGTTGTAGCCATCCGGCTTGCCGCGCAGCTTGATGCCCGCCGATGCCGCCAGCTCCACCTTCTCGCCGAACTCGCGCGATCCGATCAGGTCGAACTGGAAGTCCGGCTTGCCCGTACCGAGCCCGTCGTCCTTGCTCGCCGTCGGCAGCTTCGCCATCACGCGCAGCGCGGCGGCGTAGCCATTCGAAGTGGCCTGCGACAGCAGGTTGAACTTGGCGCCGACGTTCACATCGCCGATGCCGGTGCTCCAGCCCTTGTTGATCAGGTAATCCTGCGGCTGGCCGTTGCGCGCGACCGGCACCAGGTCGGCGTCGATGCGCCGATAGCTCATGCTCCCGAATAGTTCGATGCGGTCGGTCGCGCCGAACGCGAACATGCCGCCGATGTCGGTGATGTCGCTGAAGCCTTCACTGCGGTCGAAATTGACCAGCGCCACCGCGCCGCTCCACGTGCCTTTCGGCGTCGTCTCGCCCAGCGGCACGAACCACAGGCCAGTATCGCCAAAAATCGTGCTGCTGGTTGGGCGTGTTTCTTGCGCCCACGCGGCTGCCGAAATCAGCAAGCTCAGCGTTAGGCCAAACGCCAGATGGCGAATGATTCTCATACACAGAGTCTAGAGCCGAAAAACCCGGAAGTCAAACGTACCCGTGGCTTTAGGGTCTATTCGTCGGCCGGATCTGGTTTTTTGGATTTCCCGAAGAGCCAGGCCGCGACGATGCCTAGCACGTAAAGCACGACCATGGGGCCCGCCACCATCACCTGAACCACCGGGTTACCGTCGGGCGTGATTACGGCCGCCGCGATGAAAATGAACAGCACGGCGTACTTGAAATTCCTGATCAGAAACCGCGCGGTGACGATGCCGAGGCGCGCCAGTACGAACATCAGCACAGGAAGCTGGAACACCAGGCCCATGCTCAGGACCAGCTTCACATAGAGGCTGAAGATCGGCTGGACGCGTGGCATGAACTCGAGGAAGCCGCTCGAGAACGACGCAAAAAAACGCCACGCCGCTGGAAACACGAAGTAATGCGCGAACGCAGCGCCGCTCACGAAGAGCGTCGACGAGGCGATCACGAACGGAATCGCGAGCTTCTTCTCCCTCGAGTACAAGCCCGGCGCGATGAACAGCCACACCTGCCACATGATGTAGGGCGAAGCAATCAGCACGCCGGTTAGCGCTGCAATCTTGATGTAGAGGAAGAAGGCTTCGCCCGGCTCCGTGTAAATCAGCTTGCCGCCCGGGACATCGCTCGCCAAGTGCAGGTACACGAAATCGAAGACGCGATTGATGAACGCGAACGCGACGATGAAGCCGACCAGCAGGGCGACCACCGCGTGCGTGATGCGCTTGCGCAGCTCGTCGAGGTGCTCGAGAAACGTCATCCGCCCTTCGGCGGGCTCGTCGGGCTCGCCGAAGGGAGAGAAACCTTCGGCCTTCGCGGGCAGGTCCGGCCCCGGATCCTCGTCACGAGGAGACTGGCTTGGGAAGGGAACGAGCGCCACGATCTAGCTACGAATCTAGCTACGCGATACCGTCTCGCGCGGGGGGGCGGTGTCGGTGTCTGAATCGGAGTCAGCTTTGGCGACCGGGTTTTCGCTGCCGAAGGTCGTCGTCGACTCGAACTTGGACTTGGTCTTCGCCTCGGTTTCCTTCTGTTCCTCGATCTTGATTTCCTGCTCCAGCGTGTTCTGGAGGTCGGTGGAGGCTTTCTTGAACTCGTTGAGGCTGCGGCCCAGCGACTTGCCGAGTTCGGGGAGCTTCCGCGGTCCAAAGATGATGAGCGCGATCACCAGGATGATGATGAGCTCGGGCATGCCAATAGAACCAAACATAATGCTCCCTCACTAAGAACAGGACGGCCCTTTCCGGGGCTGGAGCGTCCAATGAGCCAGTATACCTCCGCCTTCGCCAGAGGCTACGGCGGGACAAGTCCGCCCCCCGGAATCCTTGCGGATAGGGGGGGAGTCAGCTAGCATCGCCCTATGCGCACTCGATCCCTGTTCGCGGCCACCGCGGCCATCCTGCTCTCGGCCCTGGCGGGCGGGGTGTTCGGCAAGAGTGCGCTGGCCACCGAAGAAACGGTCCCGGAGCACTACCGGACTTTCACGTCGGCCCTGAGCGCCATCCAGGCCCAATATGCCCAGCCGGTCGAATCCGACCGGCTCGTGTACGGGGCGATCAACGGCATGCTCCAGACCCTCGATCCGCACTCGAGCTTCATGGATCCCCGCTCCTACGCCCAGATGCGGGAGCGGCAGGAAGGCCGGTACTTCGGGCTCGGGCTCACGATTTCCTCGATCGACGGCGACATCACTGCCGTCCGCGTCTTCGAAGGCTCGCCGGCGTTCACCAACGGCATCCGCCGCGGCGACGTGATCGCCGATGTCGAAGGCCAGAACACGAAGGGCTGGACCACCGAGGCCACCGTCAACAAGCTGAAGGGGCCGAAGGGCACGTTCGTGAACATCGGCGTGCGCCGCAAGGGGTTCGAGCGGCTGCTCGAAATGCGCGTCATGCGCGACCAGGTCAGCATCCCCAGCCTGTCGGCGTCGTTCATGATCGACGCCACCACCGGCTACGTCGGCATTACCGACTTCGCCGAGCACACCGACGAAGATCTCGGTCTCGCGCTCGAGGCCCTCATCAAGAAGGGCATGAAGCGCCTCGTGCTCGACCTGCGCAGCAACCCGGGCGGACAGCTCGACCAGGCGATTCGCATCACCAACCGCTTCGTCGCCAAGGGTTCGATGGTCGTCTACACGCGCGGGCGGACGTCGAATTCCGACTCGGACTATCGCGCCACCGACACGCCCGACTACACGAACATCCCGATGATCACGCTGGTCAATCGCAACAGCGCGAGCGCCTCGGAGATCGTGTCGGGCGCGCTGCAAGACTACGACCGCTCGCTCGTGGTCGGCGAGACGACGTTCGGCAAGGCGCTGGTGCAGTCGGTGTACCGCGTGAGCGGCGGCGCCGGCCTCGCGCTGACCACCGCGCGCTACTACACGCCGAGCGGCCGGCTGATCCAGCGGCCGTGGGACGGCACGTTCGACGAGTACCTGACCTACACGTTGAAGGATCAGAGCGAGCGCGCCAAGACGGCGGATCAGTTGAAGTACACGACCGGCGGCCGCAAGGTGTTCTCAGGCGGCGGCATCGAGCCCGACCTGCGCTTCGACGGCCCGGTCGAGGGCTTCTCGCCGACGCGCTTCGGCCGCACGCTGCAGGGGCGCCAGCTCTTCGCCGCGTTCGCCGAACAGTTCAGCGCCGAAGGCGATACCCGCATCGGCCACGCCGGCCCCATGCGCCGCGTCGTCAAGAAGAACTTCGTCGTGGATGACGCGATGGTCGCGGACTTCAAGACGTTCGTGGCGGGCCGCAACCTCAAGATCGACGAGGACGCGTGGACGAAAGATGCCGAGTTCATCCGCGCGATGATTCGCTACAACATCGACGAGGCCGTTTTCGACGTCGCCGCGGCTCGCCAGCGCCTGGTCACCGTCGACCCGCAGGCCCGGTTTGCCATCTCGAAGTTCGCGGAGGCCGAAAAGCTCCTCGAGCTGAGCCGGACCCGGACCGCTGCAAAGGTCGGCCAGTAGATTCGTGGCGACAAACCTTTAGGTTTGTCGTCGAGCCTTTAGGTTTGTCGACCAACTAAATATTGGGCCTGTCTTCGACCTTGCTACAACAGGCAGGGCTTGCTAGACTGGCGGCGTCTTCCTCCAGTTACCCGCTTCATGCATCTCGAACGTCTGGAAATCTCAGGATTCAAGTCCTTCTCGGATCGCTCCGAGCTGGCATTCGACCGTGGCGTGACCGCCATTGTCGGACCGAACGGCTGCGGCAAGAGCAACGTCGCCGACGCGCTCACGTGGGTGCTGGGCGAGCAAAGCGCGAAGAGCCTGCGCGGCGACAGGATGGAGGACGTGATCTTCAGCGGCTCCGATGCGCGCAAGCCCACCGGCGCCGCCGAGGTCCGCCTCCGCCTCAGCGACGTCATCGTCCCGCCTTCCCTTCTCCGTAGAGGCGGGTCTTCCACCTTCGCGCCCGACGCTTCGGCGGACAAGTCAGACCCGCCTCCGGGTGAGGACGTCCCGGACCACGACCCCTCCGCCAACGGCAACGGCCACCATCCGGAGCTGGCGGAGATCCTGGTCGCCGCCACGCGCGAAGTCGACATCACCCGCCGGCTGTATCGCTCGGGCGAGAGCGAGTACCTGATCGACGGCCAGACGTGCCGGCTCAAGGACATCCACGAACTGCTGATGGATACGGGCCTCGGACAAAAGGCCTACGCGATCATCGAGCAGGGCAAGATCGGCATGATCCTGAGCTCGCGGCCAACCGATCGGCGGCAGCTGATCGAAGAGGCCGCGGGGATCACGAAGTACAAGGCGCGCCGCCGCTCCGCCGAGCTGAAGCTCGAAGCGGCGCAGCAGAACCTCACGCGCCTCGACGACATCGTCTTTGAAATCGACAAGCAGCGCGGATCGCTGAAGCGCCAGGCGGCGAAGGCGCGCCGCTACACCCGCCTGCGCGACGAGATGCGCCGCTGGGAGAAGGTGCTGTTCGCGCGCCGCTACCGCACGCTGGCCGAGGCGATCGACGCCGCGCGCGCCCGCCTGCACGACGCGCGAACCAACGAGGGCGTGGCGTCGGCGAGGCTCGCCGAAGTCGAGAACGAACTCGCGCGCATCCGCATCGAGCTGGTCTCCGCGGACGAGGCGGCGACCATGGCCCGCGAGGCCGTGCACGGGCACGAGCTCGAGATCAACCGCCGCCAGCAGCAGATCGCCCTCGATGCTCAGCAGGCCGGGATGCTGCAGGCCCGCGCCGAGGAACTCGATCTCGAGCGGCAGCAGCTCGAGGCGCGGCGCGAACCGGAACGGCTGGCGCTCCAAGGCCGCCGCGAGGCGGCGACGGACGCCGAACGGGCCGGCGACGACGCGTCGGCCCTGGTGGCCGCGGCGTCGGATGCCTACACGCGGGCGCAGCAGGCCATCGAGTCGGTGGAGCAGGAGGTCGACAACGCCCGCGCGGACGTGTACGCGGTGCTGAACACGGTCACCGCGCTCAACGCGGCCGTCGAATCGGCGTCGGCGCAGCGCGAGCGCGCGGTCGAAGCGCTGGGACGCCTGGACCAGGAGGCGCGAGAGCTCGCCGCCGAGCTCGACAAGGCGCAGGCGCAGCGCCAGGCCGCGGCCGACGCGCTTCGGCGCGCCCTGGACGGGCTGGACGCGGCGAAGATCTCACGCGCGGCCCGTGAGTCGGAGCTGGCAGGCGCGCGCGCCGAACACGAATGGCGATCCCGCGACGTGCGGTCGCGCGAGCAGGACCTGGTGGCGATGACCGCCCGCCTGCACTCACTCGAGGAAATCGACACGCATCGTTCGGGATTTGCCGACGCTGCCAGGCTCGTGCTCGTCAACGCGAACGGCAAGGTCGGGCAAATGGGCGCCGTGGCCGACTTCATCGAGGTGGAGCCGAAGTACGAGCGCGCCGTCGAGGCGTGCATGGGCGACCTGCTGCAGCACGTGCTGGTGGAGCGGCTCGAACACGTCTCGGCCGGACTGCAGCTGATCCGCCAGGAAGACGCCGGCCGGTGCGGTTTTGTCGTGGGACGCCCCGATGGGTCGACGGAGGTTCACTCAGGGGTTCCTCACGGCGGTTCCTTCCGGCGGTTCCTCACGGGGGTTCCCACGGGGGTTCAGACGGAGGTTCCGGCGGCGGTTCCTCCCGGTGCCATTGCGTTGTCGTCGGTCGTGCAGATCGGCGGGCCGTTTCCGCACGCGATTCAGGCCGTGATGGCCGGCGCGTTGATTGCCGACTCGTTCGAAACCGCCGCGCGCATTGCGCCGACGGTTCCGTACCCGGTCGCGACGCTTGAAGGTGATGTGTTCCGCGGCCGCCATGTCGTCACTGGCGGCGAGAAGGTGGAATCACGCGGCATTCTCGCCACCAAGCGCGAAATCAAGGAGCTGCGCGAGAAGATCGCCGCGTCGCGCGCGGCCCTGGATCAGCTGATCGCCGACACGGCGGGCTTCGAGCAGACCATCGCGCACGCCACCACCGCCATTGCCGGGCTCTCCGCCGAGTTCCACCGGCAAGAGAAGGCGATTGTCGGCGTCGAAGGGCAGAGCGAACGCGCCGCCGCCGACGAGTTCCGCCTGCGGCAGCACAACGAGCTGGTGGCCACCGAGATCAGCCGCGTGCGGGAAGAAATCGCGGGCCTCGACGCGCGCCTCCAGGAGGCGACCGAATCGATCGCCCGGCTCGGCGAGCAGAAGGCGACGGCGGATCACGCCCTGGGCGAGGCCCAGCGCCGCCTGTCTGACGCCCGCGACACGGCCGAAGGACTGAGCCAGAAGGCCGCGGAAGCCCGGGCGGCCCATGCCGGCCTGGTGGAACGCTGCGCCGGCGCGCTGGCCGAAGTGGCGCGCATGGAAGACGCCGCCGCCGAGCTCGAACGCCGCGTGCAGGCGTGCGGCCGCGACGTGGCGCTCATGCGCGATCAGCGCGAGCGCCTGCTGCAGGCCGTGGCCGAAGGCCAGCGGCAGATGGACGCCGACGTCGGCCGGCTCGAAGGCCTGCGCGGCGACCTGGTCAGGGCCGACGACGCGGCGCTCGAGATCAAGCAGGCGTCGGAGCGGCAGGAAGAGGTCATTCGCGACGCCCGCCGCGCCGTCGACGCGCTGCGCGCGCTGGCGGCCGAAGTCGACGTGCAGCGCGCCACCGCCGAATCGGACCTCACGCACCTCGCGCAGCAGTCGATCGACACCGTCAACGCCACGCTCGACGACATCCGCGAGCAGGTGGCGCAGATGGAGGCCGACGGCCAGATCGAACCCGACGTCCGCGCCATCCGCGCCGCCGAAGCGGTCGAGCCCGACGAAGAAGAAGAAGAAGGCATCGCGCCCGCAGCCGGGCCCGAGGAGCCCGCGCCGTCCCACATGACCGCGGAAGAAGCCATCGCCGAGTTGCGCGCCAAGATCGATCGCATCGGCCCCGTGAACATGATGGCGATCGAGCAGTCGAAGGAGCTCGAGGAGCGCCACACCTTCCTGACCGGCCAGCGCCAGGACCTGATCGACTCGATCGCCCAGACCAACGAGGCAATCAGCAAGATCGACGAGACCACGCACGCGCGGTTCCGCGAGGCGTTCACAGCGATCAACACCAACTTCCAGCAGACGTTCTCGACGCTCTTCGGCGGTGGCCGGGCCGGCCTCACGCTGCTCGACGAATCCGACCCGCTCGAAAGCGGCATCGACATCGTCGCCTCGCCTCCGGGCAAGCGCCTGCAAAGCGTGATGCTGCTGTCGGGCGGCGAGAAGGCGCTCACCGCCATCGCGCTGATGTTCGCGATCTTCCGCTACAAGCCGAGCCCGTTCTGCCTGCTCGACGAAATCGACGCGCCGCTCGACGATGCGAACATCGGCCGGTTCGTCGAGATGCTGCGGTCGATGCTCGATCGCACGCAGTTCATCGTCATCACGCACAACCGGAAGACCATGGAGATTGCCAATCGCCTTTACGGCGTGACCATGGAAGAGCCCGGCGTCTCGAAGCTGATTTCCATCCAACTGAACTAGTCGCGTGGAGGCAACCCTTGAGGGTTGCCTGTCCCGCCCATGCGTGACACCCGCCTGCGAGGTCTATACTTCACCGCGGGCGGGGCATCACCGGTAACGGATCGCCTTGCTTTGTTGCGTGTCGCGGCCTACTCTGAAGACGTGGTAACCAAGCCCTTCATCAACGCCGAGGAGAAGATTGACCGCGTGGTCGGCAAGCGAACCAAGGCGCCCGAAGGCCTGTCGACGACCAGCAGTCGCAAGGCCGACTCGGTGGCATGGCGCCGGTCGTTTGGCGGTGTGCGGGTGCCGCGCGGGGTCTACCGCTTCAAGACCCACGAGGAAGCCGACCAGTGGCTATGGCGGATGATCGCGCGTCCGACGAGCTAGCGTCGCGCGAGCCGACGGTCGAGGACTTGCGGGACCTGTGCCGCGAGTTGAATGAGCGTGGCGCCAAGTATGTGGTCGTCGGAGGATTCGCCATCCGCGCTGCCGGCTACAGCCGCTCCACCATGGATGTGGACGTGATTGTCGCCGCCGATCCCGAGAACGAGGCGCAAGTGTTTGCCGCGCTTGCCACGCTTCCCGACCACGCCGCCAGCGAACTCCAACCCGGCGAACTTCACCAGTACGATGTCATCCGTGTGGCCGATGAGATCCTCGTGGATGTGATGCGCTCCGCCGGTGGGATTGACTACGCTGAGGCCGCCACGGATGTCGTTGTGCACGACGTGGACGGCGTGTCGATTCCGTTCGCATCGCCTCGTCTCCTCTGGCGGATGAAGGCCGTGACCCATCGCGAGAAAGATGCGCCCGACCTGGTGTTCCTGCGCCATTGGTTCAGCCAACACGGCGAGGAGCCGCCGGCGCTGTAACGTGCGGAAGGCTTGAGGCGCAAGCCCGGCACATCTGATTTCGATTCAGCTGAATGGGCGCGGCGCTCCCCTCCGGGCGATCTAGACTGCACTCCTGCATGAGCTACGCTTGGTTCGTCGTGGCGGCCGCCGTACTGGCGGTCGTCGCCGCCCGCATCTGGCACAGCCGCCATCAGCGCCTCGCTCGGCTTCGCGCCGAATGGGGCCGGCCGGTCACGCGGACACGCCGTCTCGACGCCATGGCCGCGTCGCACGCGTCACGGGTGGCGATCACCCGCGGGCGTTCCCTCGACTCGCGCACGTGGGCCGATCTCAACCTCGACGATGTCCTGATCGCGATCGATCGCACCGAGAGCACGCTCGGCCAACACGCGCTCTATCACCGGCTCCGCAGCGTGCCGGTGGCCGATCATCCGGCGGCCTTCGAGGCGCTGGTCACTCGCATGTCCACCGACGCCGCGGCCCGCGAGCGCGCTCAGTTGGCGCTGGCTCGCCTGCAGGACCCCCATGGCTACGACTTGTGGTGGCTGGAGCGGTCCGACGCGGTCGAGCGGCGCGCGTGGCACGCGATCTTCCCGCTGTTGACCGTGACCGGCATCGCCGCGATCGCGCTGGCGCCGATCTGGCCCGGCCTCCTGCTCGCCGTTGTTGTCCTCAACCTGGCAGTGCGCTACGGCACGGATCGGCAGATCGGCGCCATGGCTCGCAGGTTCCGGCAATGTGCGCCGGTGATCGCCACCGCCGAAGGCCTGGCCTTCCTTGCCGGCGACGACATTGCGCCGATTGTCGGGTCGCTGCGTGAGGATGTCGCGCAGCTGTCACGGTTGAAGCTGATTTCGCGGTGGGCGAGCGACAACCCGTTCATGCTGTCGTTCACGTCGAGTCCGTGGGCGATCGCGATGAGCGATCTGGCCGGCGCGATCTACGAGTACCTCAACGTCGTCCTGGTGCTCGACGCGACCGGCGTGTTCTTCGGCGTGCGCGATCTGCGCGCGCGCGGCGGCGCGCTCTTGCGCGTGGTGGCCGCTGCCGGTGAGGTCGACGCCGCCATCAGCGTGGCCGCGTTCCGCGCCGGCGGGGAGGTATGGACGCGGCCGCAGTTCCAGCCCCCGGGCGGGAATGCCGGGTTGATCGCGCTTCGGCATCCGTTGGTCGACCACGCCGTTCCGAACTCCATCACCTTGCAATCCGGGAGCGGTGTGCTCGTGACCGGATCGAACATGTCGGGCAAGGCCGGCGACGACGCGGACCGCGATTGCGCTGCTGCGGTTGAACGGCGCGCCGAAGCGGCTGCTGGACCGGGCGGCGGCCACCGCGGGCCGGCTCGATCGGCAGCGGGGGACCACCCTCACCACACGGTGACCACCGCTGAACCTGCCGTCCCACGAATCCGTATACTCGGAAGAGGCTACCTCCATGCGCAACAGGTTCGCCCTTTTGGGGCTCGTTTTCGCGGCCGGGCTCAGCGTTGCCGCCTGCGACATCCAGGCCGGTGAAGGCGGGCTGTCCTTCGACATTGCCAAGGGCAAAGCCGAAGACACCTGGACCCGGAGCTACAAGCTGGCCCCGGGCGGGACCCTGGAGCTCATCAACGTCAACGGGCGGATCGACGCCCTGCCGGCCTCGGGCGACGAGGTCGAGATCGTGGGCCTTCGCAAGGCCGAGGGGACCTCGGACGAGGCGGCCAAGGCCCTGCTGGACAAGGTCGAGATGCGGGAAGAGGTCGGCAACACCCGCGTGCGGGTCGAGGTCAGGCCGCCGCGCCTGCGCGGCTTCTCGGGGCACCAGGTCCGGTGGACCGTGCGTGTCCCCAAGGGCGTGAACGTCGACCTCCGCACCGTCAACGGCGGCGTGAAGCTGACCGGCCTCCAGGGCGACGTCATCGCCAAGACCACCAACGGCGGCGTCACGGGCACGGGCGTCCTGTCGCAGGCGGTCGATGCCTCGGCGGTCAACGGCGGCATCGAGATCGAATTCGGGTCGCCGCTGTCGGCCGATGCGAAAGTGAGCTTCGAGACCGTCAACGGCGGCGTGTCGATCGGCCTGCCGTCGGAAAGCCGGGCCACGATCAGCGCGCGGGCCGTCAACGGCGGCGTCCGCGTGAGCGACCTCGAGATTCAGAAGGACGAGCAGGCCAACGCCTTCGACTCGAAGCGGCGCCTCCAGGGCACGATGAACGGCGGCGGCGCCCGCGTCACGCTGAACACGGTCAACGGCGGCATCCGCATCTCGCGAACGGGCTCGACTACTTCGTAGTCGAGCGGCTTGAGACTTGAGGCTTGAGGCTTGACGGCTTGAGACTTGAGGCTTGAG
>Ga0156330_1003_pt1 | contig 26093 bp, 25 predicted proteins | sample RifCSPlowO2_12_FD_107978 | JGI IMG/M metagenome (GOLD analysis project Ga0156330, IMG submission 107978) | Acidobacteria bacterium RIFCSPLOWO2_12_FULL_67_14b | reverse complement strand
CCGGCTGACCATCGTTGAGCGTGTAGATGTCCTCCCGCGGATCTGACAATTCTGCAGACCACTCGGAAGCGACTCCATTGGCCCACAGGGCGCCGGCTTCGTCCTCTCCGGGCAGGATCACGATCAGGCGCACTTGCCCGACGGGAATTTCAGTCGGGACTTGCGCGTGAAGCCGGTGCTGCTCGTCGATGTCACCGATCAGTTCGATGGCTTTCATAATGCACCTTTGTAGAGGCCGTCATCGCGACGAGGCGAGCGCCGCGTCTCACGATCATTGTAGCGTGATGGTCTCCGGGCGTGCATCAAGCCACGGTCAGGCAGGTGCCGAAAGCGGATGGCGTCCCTAATGCCAGCCAGTTGGAACCAGATCGGTGAATGGTTGAGGCAAGTCGACGGCGTCCGGCAGGCTGCCTGAGCGCGCACTTCAGAGTCCCCGGCGGTTTCGGCCTCTCGACATTACGAAAGGACTCATGTCCAATTCGGAAGCCGCACTGGAGATGCGACGAAGATGCTCGCTTGCCGTCTGGCGAGCGTTTGGATTTCGATGATCTGCTCCAGCCGAAGCTCCGCAGTAGGTTCACCGCTGAGCGGCTGCGAGGACGCGATTAGGCACATATCCCACGACAGCGGGCACCACAGCCAGAAATCGTTCTGCTCGTACGCTTCCGTTAGATCCGCGCCATTGCCCCACATGCCAACGCCTTGGTCGCTGGCTATGAACGGATACTCAGGCGTCTTGGTGTATCCGAGGACCCAATGGTATTGCTGCCAGTCCTCAGGTCGCCGCTGGATCTCTGCTCGCATCAATGTGATCGAGAAGTTCTTGGCGAGCACATCTCCATTCGGATCGCCGGCCAATGATGGAAGGATCTGGGAGACGGTTTGAGTTCTGAATAGAGGACTTCGTGCGGCCATCATCGCCGCGAAGGACACCAACGTGTCTCGGTGCTGAATCCAGCTCTCGTACCCGTCGGATCGAATACGCTTCCGCACTCGCGGAAATCGGTCCTCTAAACGCCTAAAGGCATCGTCCGCCGTCGCGTCGGGTTTGCTGTCCGGCGGGTAGTCGTAAAAGCCCCGCTCGCAACCAATCTGATACGGCGATTTCTCAGACCACTCGTTGCGTTTGAGGTCGAACACCCAGAGCGGCTTCGGAAGCCGTTCTCGTTCAGGGTGGATGAAGCCGCGGAGGTATCCCTGGGACTGGTAATGGTCCCTCCGGCCCCTGGCATCAGAAAGCGCCTTCGATTTCTGCATCGGCAACCAGCAGTCACGCGGGCACGCTTAGCGACTGCAGACGTTCAAGCGTGTCCGGGTATTTCCGAACGAGTCTGATCAGCGCGGAAGCCTGCTCGTTGGGCTTGCTGCGTCCCTGCTCCCACCGTTCAAGAGTCCGCGGGTTGACGCCGATCTTGAACGCGAACACCTGTCGAGACATGTGGAGCGCTTCGCGCGTCTCCCGAACGAAATCCGGATTAACGGTGGGAACGGTGATGGGCTCTACCTGGTGAGTCCGCAGTGTAACGCGCCCGTCCCGATGGTCGCGCATCGCCTGCACACCCGACATGAGTTCGCGGAACAGGCTTCGCTTTTTCAATGTCGTGCCTCGCTTGGTCCTCTTTGCCATCGCTATTTGCTCCGTTCCGTCCTACGCCTCGCGCGCTCTCGCGTCTCGCGTTCGATTGCTGCCTTGAGAACGCGCTTCTCCGCGGCGCTCAGGTCGGCCATCGAATCCTTGTCATAAACGGTCATCAGCCAAATCTGCCAATCCGCAAGAAAATAGTAGTAAATCAGACGGAGTCCGCCGCGCTTTCCTTTGCGCCTCCGTGTATCCGCCCACCGGAGCTTCCGGAAGCCGCCGGTGCCAGGGATCATGTCGCTCGCTTCCGGATCGCGGCTCAAATGATGCTGAAGCTCGCGATATTCGTCGTCCGTCAGGAAGTCCGAGAGGAGCTGCGTGAATAGCGGCGCCTCAATGAACTCCACGACTCGATCATACGCAAGTTGCGTATGCTAAGTCAAGCGCGGTGTCCAAGGCTACGGCGTGATGCTGACGGCTGGAAATTTGAAATGGGGGCGCCTTCGTACGACGTCGGAGTTGGCGAGCAACCCCTGATTTACCCGCCGAAAATAATTTGGCGTCCCCAATGCCAGCCAGTTGGAACCGAATCGCCGGCTGGCTCCGGCAAATTGACGGGCTTCGCGCCGCGTAGGCGGAAATGCTATCTGCGCAAGGGGCCGGGTCGCGCGGTGAATCGGTGCGTGAAGTCCGAGTCCACGCCCAGGGCCTCGTCGATCCCCAGTTTCTCCATCACAACGAAGCTCAGGCAGTCCACAAAGCTGTACGTCTGGTCTTCGTGCTGATCAAATAGGCGAAGGCGGCTCGCTCTTCCTCGGGGCTCGCCCAATGGATTCGCGCCAACGTCTCCGCGCAAAGTTGCTCGCCGATTCTCGCCGCCTCGGCGTGGCCCACCTTGATCGTAAGCGGTCGAATCGACGCCTTCCGAACCGCGCGTTCACGCAGCTCCGGGGCATAGTTGGTTCGTCGGGGCCTCGGCTCCATCCTCACTTGGAAAAGCCCTCCGATAAACCGGGTCCGATTCGGCGCATCGCGTGGCGCGGGCCGTTTCTTCATGCCGCCTTCTCTTCGTCCTCAAGTTTGAATCGAGCAATTTCTTTTGTTGCCCACTCAATCAACTCCCGCACAATTTTCTTCAAAGCTCGACTCCCGCGACCACTAGGAGCTCGTGGCTACCGCCAAGTCTCAAGTTCTGCCCCCTGAAAGATGCCACCAGCTAAAAAGGTTATGCTATTCCAACGCCCCCATTCGGCCACAACACGCGAGCCGGCCCTGAACTCCTGTGGGCTAAACGTGGCAGCCACGGCTGGTTCTTTCACCGGGATGGTGCCCAGCCACCGTAGATCACGTAAAGGCACCACTCGAAGAGGTGTTGCTACAGCCGCCGGCACCGACGACCCTGGAGGATTAACCTGATGGCGGATATAGAGCCGTGTCGGGCTTACCGCCATTGGATCAACAACGTCTCCGCCAACTTCACACGCGGGCTCGCCTGGACAAGGACTGGCGATTACGACTAGTACCTCAGGCGATGCTATCCACTGCGGAGCAACCTGGGACAAAATTGTGGATCCGTCAAAGGTGAGCACTCCTGCCTTCGCGGCGAGGGCCACACGGACAAAAGGTGTATAAACCACTGCCTTTGGTTCAGGTCCACCTCGACCTCCTATCCTGCGATCAAGGAGGTATGGCAGTACCTCGCCGTTCCGGCCGCGCACTACTGCCTCCTCAATGTCCTCGCCAGACAAGACAGTGGACTGCGGGAAGCGAGGTATGGTGTAAGAGGATAGTGGCGTCACCATCAGTAACCAAGTGAGTAGCCCGCCTCCCAACAGAGCCCGTGTCACCGAGTTGTTCACGTACGTCATAACTGTGCCTCCGTTGCTCGATCACGTGCCATAGGGGCCCACGCGCCTTGGCAACCGCAGTGGATGCTCCCGGCATCATGGGCTCTCCTAACAAGCCCAGTCAAGTCCCCTTCTTCGTCTTGTTTTTCTTGTTCTAGCGAGCGGTGCTTAACCTCGTCAGCGACGCCAATGATTTCTATCGTTGGCGCCCGCGGCCCGTAAACCCTGAAGGCGTTGGTTGGAGTTGATCCGGCGATGCGGAGATCCGCATCGCCGGATCAGGCCAGGTCCTCCACTTCGGGCGAGCGGTAGCTAGTCGCAAGCGCGCCGAGATAACACCCGCGACAGCGGAGGAGGCGGTCGCGTACAGGGGTGCTCATCGGAATCCCGCGGCAGAGGTTCGACGCAGTCATGAGACCCGAGCTACTGTCTATTCGCTGGCCCGGCCACGTCTGCGGCAGGCGCTCTACCCGGTCGTATCGAACCTTGTTGAAGTGCCACGCCAGTCGGCGGACGAAACAACTCTGTACCCGGTATCGTCGACAGATCGATGTTCGAGTACACCCGGCGCTGGCCATCAAGCCTGCTCTGAACGACCGCGAAAAAGTTGAGAGCCGGCACCAAGAGTTTGGTTGTGCCGCCGTTGTCGGAGAACTGCCATGCGTCTAGGCCTGCCTGAGATCTCAGTGATCCATCGTGACCGCGTAGCAGGGCGACCTTGTAGCGGTAAGGCGTCAGGCCGATAGCTCGTGAGCTCCATGGCCGTGGACTAAACGCGTGCTCACCCCGGTCTAGTGGACCCGTAAGCCATTTATCGCGACCATCGTTGTAATAGAAGCTCCGGTCAGCGAAGTTCTCGATACGGACCTCTGGAACAATCTTGTCTCCGTAATCGAGTACCATATCATGTCGGGTTGAGCCGTCCGCGCCGCGGTAGAATCTGCCTGATGATACCCGTCCTGTTGCGCTGACGTGAATTACGTCGGCCGAGAACGGCACCCACTGCTCTGGCTGACTCAACGGGTAGGCTGCACCTGATGCCTGCTTCGCCGCGCCAGTGCCCACCAGTGCGCCTCCGAAAAACGTGCACAGTATGATCGAAACAATGCGAGTCATTGGAGCACCTCCTTGTATGCTAGCTACGGCCACTCCCAGCACTGCTCTATGTCTGTGTTCCAGCAGATACCGGCAGAGTCCGAATACCAGCAGATCCACCCATGGCAGTCACCATAGCCTCCAGCATCGCAGGTGGTGCCCACGGACCCTTGGTACTCGGTGTAGTCCTCAACGCACTCGGGACTAGGTCCAACGGGGCAGTACTCATACGGGCAGGCGGCAAGTACCCGCACCTCGGTAACCCACAGCAAACCAAGCACGAGTGACACTGCGAAAAGCAGTGGTTGCAAAAACGCGAGTCGTCGGAACATGGTCTTCTCCTGTGTTGAAGCGACCTCAAAAGGCGCAAGACATCCTCAATGGATACGGGGCCGCCCCCTCGGCGGCTCCTCAACGCTGGATCAAAAATGTCTTGGCGATTACTCAACGATTGATTGTCGACCGAGTTCCGCCGAACAGGAAGACTATTGAATTGGCGAAATTAACAGTCTGTTGGCTTATCTGTGCGAAGCACAGCGTTAGCGTCGAAGTTCGTCCGTCGAAATCGGGTCGGCGAGAGTCCAAAGGCGAGCTCGAAGTCTCGGACGAAATGACTAAGGTCGTGATACCCAACCGCCGCGTTGATCTCTTTTACGCTGAGACAAGTTGTGCAAAGCAGGAGACGCGCGGCGCGGAACCGCTCGTCCTTTTGCCATCTGCCTATCGAGCACCCCATGTGCTGCTTAAACAGTCTTCGCAAACCGGAAGACGACAATCCGACCATGGCTGAAAGTTCGTCTATCTTGACGCGGCGGGAGAGGTGTCGCCTGAAAACGTCGACAATAACGCCGACACGCGGGTCAGACCAACCATCCGAAGACGGTCCCCTCGACGTCTCACGCGTTTGCTCCGTGGAATCCATTGGGACTCTCAGAGGAGGAGTACCTATAATAGACGGCCGCGTCTCGCGAAACTCTCATGGTGCTCACTGCGAGTCTTTGTAATTCTGTGACGCAATCTGGAGCAGTAGCCAAGCAACTCGACTGCTCGATTCGCAAATCTGCTTGACGAATGCCGGGATGATGGTCATGGTCCGACGACTACGTCGATGCCCGCTCTATGAACCAATATTGCAGCGCTCCTGAAAAGATGAGCGGTGGTGATCGCATCAGCGATACTCGACTCGGTCTGGATTAGCCCGTCCGCAACGATACGCGAGGTGACGTGCTTGCCGACGCCCGCTCGACGCGGTATAAGAGTCGAGACCAGCTTGTCATGGTCAGCTGCGGATCCGCGTCGCCTTGACGCGGAGCGGGCCCGAATTCGCCCGCTCTGATCGGGAGCCACGAACGCAGGCTCCCACCACAGACCACGCCCCGGAACGCTTCGGTCTCATTGATCCTCGCGTTGCGTTGCGGCCAGAGTCTCTCGCGAACATCGCCTGACCACCTCGACGACGACGAGAACGTCAACATGATGCGCGAAACGGCTTACCGCATCGGGCTCCAAGGCCTGATCGTCAAAGCCTACCAGTCGGACAACGCGGCGACAGTCAAGGCGCTGCTGCTGAAGGCGCTCCGCCTGCTCGGTGTCTCGTTTGCGAATGGGAAGAAGTCATGAACGCCGCCATCTACGCTCGCGTCTCGGTCGAACAAGAGGGCGTGGCCGAGGACGCCAAGTCCCCCACTCGCCAAGTGGAGAACGCCCAGGCGTTTGCACTCGCCAAAGGCTGGACTGTCTCCCCGGCGCACATCTACATCGACAACGGCATCAGCGGGGCCGAGTTCAAGCGGCGACCCGGCTTCCAGCGACTCATGGCCGCACTGGCGCCGAAGCCACCCTTCGGCGTGCTCATCGTCAGTGAACAAAAGAGCATCGGCCGCGAGGCCTTCGAGACGAACTACGTCATCAAGCAATTGGCGCAGGCCGGGGTCGAGATTTTCGAATACGTCCACGGCCAATCGCTGACGCCCAAGAACTACATGGACAAAATGATGTCCTCGTTTCGGGCGGGCGCCGACGAAGCCCATCGCGAACAGACGAGCGAGCGGGTCCACGAGGTCCACACCCGTCTCCATTCTGCTGGGCGCGTAGTCGGTGGGCGGGTGTTTGGCTACACGAATCAGGACGTGTTTAGCGGCGTGGATGCCCATGGCCACCCGCTCCGGTCGCATGTGGAGCGCATCATCGACCCGACCGAGGCCGCCGTGGTGCGGCGCATCTTCGAGATGTACGACTCGGGGTTGGGGCTGAAACGTATTGCCAAGCAGCTCACCAGCGAACATGCGGCATCCCCCAAGCCGTTTGTGCGCAGCGACCCAACCAAAGTCCTGCCAGTCCAAGGGTGGTCACCATCGACTGGGGGGGGCCATCCTCGGACGCGAGATTTATCACGGCGTCGTCGTCTGGAACAAGTCGCGTAAGCGCCCAATCACGTGGGGCGCGGTGAGCCAGAAACCCCGCCCCGAGTCTGAATGGATTCGGACACCGGCCGAACATCTGCGCATCGTGTCTGAAGACCTCTGGAAGCGCGTGGCCTCACGCCGACAGGACACCGAAGGACGCGCGGTGCGATTCGACAGCGGACGCATCTGTGGCGGGCCACCCAAGCGCGCGACCCAGAACCTCTTGGCCGGACTCGCCACCTGCGCCCTGTGTGGGGGCGGGCTGATTGTCGAGACCAGCCCGAGGAAGCGCGGCCGGGTGCCGGAGTATGTCTGTGCGCGTCGGAGGCTGAACGGCACGTGTGAGAATGCGCTGCGCATCAACGTCGCCGACGTGAACGAAGCCGTCCTGCAGGCTGTCGAGGAACACGCGCTCACGCCCGAGGCCATCGAGCAGGTAATCCACCTCTCCGAGCGTGACGACGTGACCGAGCTACAGGACAAGTTGGCACGCGAACGGAAGGACATCGAGAAGCGCATCGCGCGACTCGTCGCCGCCATCGAGACAGGTGGCGACGCCGCGTCGCTCGTCGCTAAGCTCCGCGAACTGGAAGCGCGCAAGGTTGCTATCGCCACCGAGGCTACAAGCCTGCATCCAATTCCGCGACTAGCACCGGCGGTGATTGAAAATCGGCTGGCGGAATGGCGACGGCTGTTGCGCGCCTCGACGACGCAGGGGCGGACGGTTCTGCAGCGGATTCTGCGCGGGCGGTTGACGTTCACGCCACGCGCTCACGTGTTGACCGGCGAGCCGGACGGCTACGACTTCGAGGGGCCGACGCGTTTTGACAAACTGTTCACGGGCATCGCAGTGGAGACGCCCGCGTGGGTGAAGAACGACACCGGCCCGACGGGTGCCGAAGGCATCGGCCCCGAGGACACCTTCGACGGCGACTACGGACGGCTACTCGACGCGGCCCAAAAGCACGCGGGAGGGGTGGCGTCCCCGACGGGATTCGAACCCGTGTTTTAGCCTTGAAAGGGCCACGTCCTGGGCCTCTGGACGACGGGGACGCGCGGTGAGAATCATCGATTGTAACATAGCGATCCGTGCGCCCCGGCGTCCTCTCGCTCCTGCTCACATGCTTCGCGGTCGTCGCGCTCGACGCGCAGACACCCTCTGTCTTGCGCTGGGGTGGTGACGCCGAAGGCGGCGCGCCGTTTGTCGAAGCCGACCCCGCCGACCCGTCCAGACTCACCGGCTTCGACGTCGAGATCGCCGAGCTCGTCGCGAAGAAACTCGGACGCACGCCGCAGTTCCTCCAGGTCCAGTTCACCTCGCTCGATCAATCCGCCAAACGCGGCGACTTCGACATCGGCCTGAGCGGCATCGAAGACATCCCGGCCCGCCGCGCCTCGCTGGCGGCCAGCGTGCCGTACTACGAGTTCCGCGAGGTGATGACCGTTCGTGAAGGCGATCGGGACCGCTTCCGATCGCTCGCCGACCTCCGCGGCAAACGCGTCGGCACGCTTGGCGGCACCATCGCCTACGACCTGCTGCTCGACGCCGAGCGCGCGAACGGCATCACGGCCGTCTCATACGACGATGACGTGCATCCGTATTCGGATCTCCTCCTCGGACGCCTCGACGCCGTCGTCCTCGACAACGTCCTCGCCGATCGCGCGAGGCGCCGCAACGCCGGCCTCGTCACCCACGCCGATGCCCTGGCGACGGGCCACTACATCATCATCACCGCCCCGGAGAATACGGCGCTGCGCGACCTGGTCGACTCCATTCTTCGCGACGCCATGCGTGACGGCACGCTCGAGTCGATCTTTCGCAAGTGGAATGTGTGGAACGACGATCAGCCGCGTCTCTTCGCGCGGACGTTGGTCCAGAGCACCGCTGGCACTCCTGGCACTCCTGGCACGTCTGGCACCGCAAGCACCCTAGGCACCCCAGGCACCCCAGGCACCGTACGCACCTACATGCCTTTGTTGTTCCGCGCCGCTTTGGTGACCTTGGTGCTGTCGTGTCTGGCGATGGCCCTCGCCGTGGTGCTGGGAATGTCGATCGCGATCGGCCGCGTCTACGGCGATCCGCTCTCCCGCCTCGTGCTCACCGTCTACGTCGAAGTCATGCGGGGCACGCCGGTCCTGCTGCAGCTGTTCGTGATCTACTACGGGCTCGCCTCCGTGATCCGGCTGCCGGCCTTCATCGCCGCCCTGCTCGGCCTGGGCCTCAACTACGCCGCCTACGAGAGCGAGATCTACCGCAGCGCCCTCGAGGCGGTTCCGCGCGGCCAGCTCGATGCCGCCCGGATCCTCGGCTTCACCCGCGGCCAGACGCTGCGGCTGATCCGCGCGCCGCAAGCCTTCCGCCTGGCGCTGGCGCCGATGACCAACGACTTCGTGGCGCTGCTCAAGGACTCGTCGCTCGTCTCGATGCTGACCGTCGTCGAGCTGACGAAGCAGACCCAGATCTTCGCCACCAACATCGGCAGCTGGGTGATCCCCGGCCTCCTGTGCGCGGCCCTCTACCTCGCGATGTCGCTGCCCCTCGGGCACCTCGCGCGGCGGCTCGAGGCCCGCTGGAGGTTGCCAACGCCATGACCCCCGCTTTGACCGTTCGCGGACTCCGGCTCACGCGCGGGTCGCGCGCCATCCTGAAGGGCGTGGACCTGCACGCGCACGCAGGCGAAGTAGTGGCGTTGATGGGGCTCTCGGGATCGGGCAAGACGACAATCCTCAGGGTGATCGCCGGGCTCGAACCGCCTGACGCCGGCGAGATCCGGGCGGCGAAGGTGGGGATGGTGTTCCAGTTCCACTACCTCTTCGAACACCTCCCGGCCCTCGACAACGTCACGCTCGCGCCCGTGCACGTGCAGAAGATCGCGAGGGCCGACGCCGAGCAGCGCGCGCGGGCGCTGCTCGCGCAACTGGGCGTCGGCCACCGCGCCGGGGCGCTGCCGCGCGAGCTCTCGGGCGGCGAGGCCCAGCGCGTGGCCATCGCGCGCGCCCTCGCCGTCGACCCACCGTTGTTGTTGCTCGACGAGCCAACGGCGTCGCTCGACCCGGCGCGGCGGCACGACCTCGGCGATGCGCTGCGCGCGCTGGCGGCGTCAGGCCGCGCGCTCGTGATGACATCGCACGACGACGACTTCGTGCGGGCCCATGCGACGAGGGTCGTCGTGCTGGCGGATGGGGAAGTGGTGGAGGAAGGCGACCCGCGCGAGGTGCTCGGCCACCCGAAACACCCGGCGACGCGAGAGCTGCTGCAAGTCGAACGCGCGAGGTTGGTGAGCCGGGTGGGGATCGAACCCACGACCACCTGATTAAAAGTCAGATGCTCTACCACTGAGCTACCGGCCCGAAGCATCCATTCTACCGCGAGGCTACAATTGCGCCCATGGTGCACGCCGATCTCGAGCGGTGCCTCGATCTGATTCGGGCCTCGACCGCGGGCCTCTCCCCGGAGCTGGCCGCCCAGCCCGTCGACGGACGCTGGTCGGTCGCAGAAATCGTGGAGCACCTCAAGCTCGCATATTCCGGTACGGCCAAGGGTCTCGAGCGGTGCCTCGAAAAAGGCACGCCGCTCGCCAAGCCCACGACGCTGCGGCAGCAGGTACGCGCATTCGTGGTCGTGACCCTCGGTCGTCTTCCCGAAGGCGTCCAGGCGCCGAAGCACATCGTGCCGGCCGGGGGTGTGGCGCTGGCCGAACTCCTCGATCGCGTGAAGGGCGACCTGAACCGGCTCGACGCGGCGTCGGTCCTCGTGCGGGACCGCTTCGGTTCGGCGAAAGTCCTGGATCACCCCATCCTTGGCGGCTTTTCCATCGACCAGTGGATGCGATTCCACTGGATCCACACGCGTCACCACGACAAGCAGATCCGGTCCCGCAGGCAGGCCCTGGAGCGAGTGACAGCTTTGTAAGCGGTTTTTGTCGGGAATGTACGTTAAACGCCCATGACGGCCGTGGCTGTCCTACGATTCGGCTGTGTATTTACCTGTGCAATCGGACGATAATCAAAAGGTGGTTCGCGAAACATCTCCCGTGGTGCTGGTCGTTGAAGACGACAGCGCCGTCCGTCAGCCGCTGGTCAAATTCCTGCAGATGCGGCAATACACCGTGGTGACGGCGGAGACGGCGGATGAGGGGCTCGACGCCCTCAAGACCCACCGGCCTGCCGCGGCCATCATCGACCTGCGGCTGCGCCGCGGATCGGGCCGCGAAGTCGTGGTGTCGACGCCGCCCGGCGTGCCCGTGATCATCTTCTCGGGCCTGCGCTCGGAATCGGCGGACCTTGAAACCATCCGTCCGAACACGCGCCTGGTCGAAAAGCCCTACTCGCTGGTGATGCTGATGGACACGCTCGAAGACATGCTCGAGCAGTCGCGCGGCAACCAGAGCGGTTTCGGCCGCATCGCCGCGTCGTAACGACAAACCTAAAGGTTTGTCGCCACCTACAGAATATTCTTCCCCAACGCCGATAGCGCCAGCTCCGTGCCGAACTGCGCCGTCGTGTTCCGGATGTCGAGCGTCGGGTTGACCTCGACCAGATCGAGCGAGGTCAGCTTGCCCGATTCCGCCGCCATCTCCATCACGACGTGCGCTTCACGATAGCTGAGGCCGCCCTTGACCGGCGTGCCCACGCCCGGCGCGACCGTGGGGTCGCAGACGTCGAGATCGTACGACACGTGAAAGCCGCCCGTGCCCCGGCTGGCGAGCGAGATCGCGCGCTCCATCACCTCGGCAATCCCGAGGCGATCGATCTCCTTCATCGTGAACACGTTGACCTTCGCGGCCCGCACGATCTCTTTCTCACGATCGTCGAGGTTGCGGATCCCCACGAGCACCGTGTGCTTCGCCAGCACCGCCGGCGAGTGCCCGCCGAAGTGCGCCAGCTCCGCCGGCTCGCGGCCGAGCAGCGCCGCCAGCGGCATGCCGTGCACGTTGCCCGACCCGGTCGACGCCGGGCCGTTCATGTCGCCGTGCGCATCGACCCAGATCAACCCGAGCGGCTTGCCGCGCTTGCGCGCGTCGGCCGCGGCGGCCGCCACCGATCCGGTGGCGAGGCTGTGGTCGCCGCCCAGCGCGATGGGCAACGCGCCTTCATCGAACGACGCCAGCGTCGCCTGGAACAGGCGCTGGCACACCTTCGCGATCTCCCTGACGTAGCGCTTCCGGGGGTCGCCGGCGCCCCTGGCCTCCGGGATCGGCGACGGAATGTCGCCCTTGTCGGTCACGGCCAGGCCGAGCGAGGCCAACTGCTCGCCGATGCCCGCAATGCGAAACGCCGACGGCCCCATGTCGGTGCCGCGCCGATTGCCGCCCAGGTCCAGCGGCACGCCGATGATGTGAACCTTTCGCATGTCAGCTCCCAGCTCCCAGCTCCCAGCTCCCAGCTCTCAGCTCTCAGCTCTCGGCTCTCAGCCTTTGAAAGCCGGAAGCTGATAGCCGGAAGCTGATAGCCGGAAGCAACTATCTCTTCTTGTACGTGATCGAGATGCCTTCGTGTCCCGGCGAGACCGTGGTCGAAAGCGCCTGCGGATGCACCCGGATCGCGGCGAGAAAATCCGGCATGTCGTTCTTCTTGTTGATCACGTTGTGCGCGAGGAACAGCCCGCCGGGCGTCACGCGCGGAAAGACCAGGTCGAAGAACTTCTTGTAGTCCGGCTTCCACGCGTCCAGGAACACGAAATCGAAGTTTCCAGGCACCCTGGGAATCTCCTTGAAGGCGTCGCCCGCGACCACCCGGACGATGTCGGAGAGGCCGGCTTTCTGGATGTTGGCGGCGGCTTGCTTCGCGCGGACCGGGTCGTATTCGATGGTGACCAGCCGTCCGCCGGTCTGCCGCAGGCCCAGGCCGATCCAGATCGCGCTGTAGCCGCTGGCCGCGCCGATTTCCAGGACCTGCTTCGCATTGGTGGCGCCCACGAGCACGCGCAGGAAGCGGCCGTCTTCCTCAGAGACGGCCAGCTGGCCCTTGTCGGCCGCTCGAATCGAGTCGAGTAACCGCGCCACGGCGGGCTCGACGCCGGCCGGTTCGGCCGCTGGTTTGGGCTGCGCCCAGGCCGGGGAGGTCGCGGCCAGGATCACCAGAAGGGTAAAACCGCGCAAAAACATCCTTGTATTGTAAGCCGGCAGGCCGGGGGCGCGTGATATAGTGGCCCGTTTTCAAGTCAGATTTCCGGAGGCCAGTTTGCCGATCCTCACCCGGCCGGTCCGCGAGCAACTCGAGCACGATCGCGTTATCCGCCTGCTCCCGGCCCGCTACAAGCGCAAGACCGAAGTCGTCATCAATCCCGGGTCGGAACAGAACCAGTCGGTCACGGTGGGGGAGCTCGCCGTGTTTCCCGACGTGCTGATCTTCGCCGAAGGCGGGCGCAAGCTGCTGGCGATGGTTGAAGTCGAGACCGGCGAATCGGTCAACCAGCTCGAGGCGCTCGCCGAGTGGAACGTGTTCAGCAAGCTGCGCGTGCCGCTGCACCTCTACGTGCCGCCGTCCTCGGTGGACGCCGCCCGCCGGCTCTGCGCCGAGCACCAGATTCCCGTCGCCGAGGTCTGGACGTTTCATACCAACTTCGACCAGGTCCGCTTCACGCTGATCCACCGCGAGCCCGACTCGGCGTTGCCCAAGCCGAAGGCCCAGCCGAAACCGGCCGCCAAGGCGAAACCCGCCGCCAAGCCGAAGATGTCGAAACCCGCGGCCAAGGCCAAGTCGAAGGCGTCGAAACCGGCGGCCAAGGCCAAGCCCGCCGCGAAGAAGGCGGCGAAGAAGCCGGCGGCGAAGAAGCCGGCCAAGCCGGCCAAGAAGAGCGGCGCCAAGAAGCGCCGCTAGGATCCGCTCGTGCCGTTCCTTCGTCTCACCCGCGACCGACGCGGTTTCGAGAACACATTCCTGCTGCACGTCGCTCGCCCGGGCGATCGGCCGCGCCTGCTCTATTGGTATCGCACCGCGCCGGGCATCGTCCTGGGCCGCGCGCCGCTGGACGAAGACGCCATCCGCACGATCGAAGAGCAGCACCCCGACATCGATTTCGACTGGCCCGCGATTCTCGCGCTGAGCGAGGTGATGACGCCCGAGGAAGAAGCGCCCGCCCCGCGCCGCGAACGCCGCGGCAAGCCGCCGCGCCCGCAGGAGCGGGGGAGGGAGCGGCAGCCGAGGCGGGACGCGGATCAGGCAGAATCCGAGGAACCCGTCGAAGCTGTCGAATCTGTCGAACCGGTCGAACCTGGGGAACCAGCGGCCGGACATCCGTTCCCCGAGAACGCGGAGCCGGACGTTGTCGAGGAGGAGGCCCCGCCTCTGAGCACCTACGGACTACTCGAGGAGCTGGTGGGACGCGAGATTGCGACGCGGCTGCGCGCGCGGTATTCGGAAATCGGCGCGCGCATTCACGAGCAGTACGCCGATGCGTCGGTCCGGGATGCGTGGATGAAGCGCGCCGAGCCGCTCAACCCCGAGCTGTGGCTCACGCCTGAAGCGGTCCTGGAAGGCGTGCGCCGCGCCGACGCGTTGTTCGACCGGCTCCGCACGGAGCTGCTCAGTCACTCGTCCCGCGAGTAGCGGGTTTCGATCGCATCGATCTTCGCGAGGCGCGCCATGTGGCGCTCTTCTCCCGAAAAGCTGGCGGCGAGGAACGCGTCGGCGAGGGTGCGCGCGAGCGCCGGGCCGATGACCCGCGCGCCGAGACAGAGAATGTTGAGGTCGTCGTGCTCCACGGCCTGCCGGGCGGTGTAGGCGTCGTGGCACACCGCCGCGCGCACGCCGGGGAACTTGCAGGCCGCCACCGCGGCGCCGGCGCCGCTGCCGCAGACCAGGACCCCGCGGTCGGCCTGCCCGTTGCGGATGGCCTGGGCGACGGCCTCCGCCATGTCCGGATAGTCGACCGGCGCGGTCGAATGGGTGCCCAGATCGGTCACCTCGTGGCCACACTGGGCCAGGTAGCCCGCCAGGTCCCGTTTCATCTCGAATCCCGCGTGATCCGCTCCGATCGCGATGCGCATAGCGTGACTAGCTTACACAGGTTCGCCAGAACCGGCCGAACTTGGCCCGAAGCCGTCTTATACTGTCGACATGAGGAAAACACCCCTGCGTCTGGCCGGAATGGTCGCGTTGGCGTGCACGACCGCCCTGGGCGCCCAGGCGCCGGGCCAGGCCCCGCAGCCCGCGCCAAGCGGGCAGCCCCAGTTCAGGGTCGCGATCGACTACGTCACCACCGACGTGATCGCGCGCAACAACCAGGACCAGTTCGTGGCCGACCTCACGAAGGCGGACTTCGAGATCTTCGAAGACGGGGTGAAGCAGGAGATCACGTCGCTGACGCTGGTGCACGGCGGCCGCGTGCACAACCTGGCCGCGCCGCCGCCGCCGACCGCGCAGGAGGGCATCATCCTGCCGCCGTCGCGCCCCAGGAACGACACCGCCGGCCGCATCTTCCTCATCATCGTCGACGACCTGCACCTGGACTTCCGCAACACCGGGCGCATTCGCGATCTGTTCAAGAAGATCTCGAAAACGCTCGTGCACGAAGGCGACATGTTCTCAATCGTGTCGACCGGGCCCTCGTCGCTGGCGATCGACCCGACCTACGACCGGAAGATCCTGGACGAGGCGATCAAGAAGATCACCGGCAACGGCCTCAAGCCCTCGGACGTGATCCAGGGCGCGGAGGGCAGCGATGGCCCGTCCGAGGTCCGCTACCGCGCGCACGTCGCGTTCTCGACGGCGTACGACATGCTGTCGCAGATGGAGAAGATCAACAACCGGCGCAAGGCCGTCATCTGGGTGAGCAACGGCTACGATTTCAACCCGTTCTCGGAATCACGCCTCGGTGAAGACCCGGTGTTCGGCGGCCGCTTCGGCCAGACCCGCGAAGAGGGCCGGCAGCAGCAGGATCAGTTCAAGGGCAGCCAGTTCGCGGATGCGGACCTGGCGCGCGAGCTGGCGGAAATCACGCGCACGGCCAACCGCGCCAACGCCACGCTCTACACGATCGACCCGCGCGGCCTCGTGGCCGGCTCCGACCTCGACGAGCAGCTCGATCCGGTGGAGTTTGGCGAGTACGTGCGGAAGACGCAGGACAGCCTGCGCGTGCTCGCGGAAGAAACCGGCGGCATCGCGGTGGTGAATCAGAACAACTTCGACAAGGGGCTCAAGCGGATCGACGCCGAGACCAGCGACTACTACATGCTGGGCTACTCGTCCACCAACCCCGACCCGCTCAAGCGCACGCGCCGGATCGAGGTCAAGCTGGTGAACAAGCCCGGCGTCAACGTGTGGTCGCGGACGTCGTATTCGCTGCGGCAGCTGCCGGCCGCAACCCAGAAATAGGCTCGACCGCGATCGATTCCTGGATGCGTTCCCGCAGCCACACCACCGGCTGCGGGTGGACGCGGACAAACGCCTGCCACTCTTTTTCGTTCAGGACGATCGAGATCACGCGTTCGCGGCTGGATTCCATCAGGGCCCCTCGCTTTCACACCAACGGGTCGATCCTAGCGACCGCGCTGTCACCACGAAAATAGAATGATCGGATTGGAGCGATGCGTTGCGCTCATGTAGGGTCGGCTCGAGCCGGACCTCAAGGCGCCAGCTTCAGCTTCGGCCGGACGCGCTCGAAGGCGCGGATCACTTCCTGGACCGCGCGTGGGGTCCGGCTCATTTTCGGGTAGACCCAGCCGGTTTCGCGGACCAGCGACCGCCCCTCGATTCGCGCGCAGAACATGTGGCCGCTCGAGACCTCTCGGGCCACGGCCTGGTACGGGATCACCGTGATGCCGAGGCCGTTGCGGACCAGCGCCTTGATGATCTCGACGTTTTCGGTCTCCATCACGATTTGCGGCTCGATCCGCGCCGTCATGAAGAACTCGTCGACCGCGCGCCGGGTGTTGGACCCCGGCTCGAACAGCACGAACGGTTGGCCCACGAGGTCCTGGGGCACGATCTTCCGCTTGCGCGAGAGCGGGTGCTTGGCCGCGGTTACCACCAGCAGTTCTTCCTGGAGCACCGGGACGGTGACCAGGTCCGGTTGATCGACCGGCAGCGTGAGCAGCGCCAGGTCCCCGGCGCCCGAGCGCAGGCGCGCCAGGCACTGCTCGGAGCTGCCCGACATCAGTTTCAGGTCGATCTCCGGGTGCTGCCGCTTGAGCTCGGTCAGCAGCGGCGGAAACACGTAGAGGCACACCGTCATGCCGCCCAGCAGGCGCACGGTGCCCCGCAGCGACTCCTGGCTGTCGGTGATGCCGGCGATGGTGTCCTTCAGATCCTGGAACACCCGGTGGCTCAACTGCAGCAACGCCTCGCCGGCGGCGGTGATGCGGATGCGGCGGCCGACGCGCAGGAAGACCGGTTCCTTCAACTCGTCTTCGAGGAGCAGGATCTGCCGGCTGATCGCCGACTGCGAGACGTGGAGCTTGTGGCCGGCGGCGGTGAACGAACCGGTTTCGGCGATGGCTCTGATGATCTCCAGTTGTCGGAGGTCCACGTTGCTGCCCAAGATTGGATAGGAGCTTATATCTCCCGGAGAGATGGATTCAAGGAAAACTATGGCTCGTGCTTCTTGAGCGCCGCTGCCGCCCTCGTGACCGCCTCCGCCAGGTAGTGCTCGTCGAGCTCGACGCCGACGAAGCTCACCCCGAGTTTCGCGCAGGCAACCGCGGAACTGCCCAGTCCCAGGAATGGATCGGCCACCAGCCGCAGGCGCCTCCGCCCGTGCAGGCGCAGGCAGTATTCCGGCAGCCGCGCCGGAAACGTGGCGGGGTGCGGCCGCTCCTTGTCGCGGCTCTGGATGGTCTCGTACGGCAGGAACCAGGTGTTCCCGCGGCAGCGCAGCCCCGACCCGGCCTTTTGCCACCGCGTCACGTTCGACGCGTCCTGGTACTTCACCCCGACGGCCCGGCGATCCAGCGGCGTATCGCCCTTCGGGCTGAAATGGAAGACGAACTCGTGGCAGTCGTTAAGGAACCGCTCGCTGTTGATCGGCTTGTAGTGTCCGACCGCCAGGTCATCGGCCAGCCCGGCCCGGGACCCGGCCAGGGCCTTCTCGATGGCGATCGACTTCACCCAGTGAATGATGTTCTGCAGCTCGAGGTGCGGCCGCGCCGCCTGGGCCACGTCGAGCGCGGTCCAGGGATCCTTGGGCTTGGCGCCCACGTTCAGGAAGAGCGAGCCGCGTCGCGACAGCACCCGCCCAACCGCCTGGACCCAGTCGCTCGTCCAGCGCAGGTACTCGTCCCGCGGCATCCCATCGTCGTAGGTCCGGTACCGGATGCCGAGGTTGTAAGGGGGGGAGGTGACGACGGCGTCCACCGATGAGTCGGGCAGCCGTCCGAGAATGTCGAGGGCATCGCCGTGGAAGAAGCGGAGCGAAATCCGGCCGCGTTCGAGGACTTTGAAGGGTTTGGGAAGGCGAGCCACTACGGCGCGATTGTACCGTGAGGGCCCCGGACGGACCCGTCGGTCGAGTTGGCTAGCTGGCCCGGGCGGCCAACGTGGTCAGGCTGACGACGGCGTCGAAACGCTCGCGCTCGGCCGAAATCGTGTGATTCCGGCTGTGCGCCTTGGTCTCGCAACCTGCGCCCTTTTCTTCCACGTAAACTACTTCGCGCGTGCTGGCAAGGTCGCGATATCGTCCGACGACGCACCCGCACGACAGCGTCGAGAAACCCAGAATGCGAACGACGCTCATCGAATTGCTCCCCCCACTTCCGACACTTAGCAAGTCTCATGCCGAGGCCTGATCCGTCATCTTCCGAGGGAAATCGCTCAGACGGGCGTGCTACGCCTGTGCGAGAACGTGGCACTTCTTACACAGTGCGGTGGCCGCGGATCCACACACCGGCACGCGATGCAGCTGCTGCACCCGTTGCACCTGCTGCACGCGTTGCACCTGCTTGGATCGAACTTCAGCGATTTGGATGGAGCGCTACTGACGACCGCTGATCGCCGCCAGGCCCTGGCGCGCGGCTTCGTTCATCGGGTCGACGGTGAGCGCTTCGGCGAAGTAACGAATCGCTCGATCCCGGTTCCCGGTCTGTAGCTCGAGGGTCGCGAGGTTCGTGTAGGTGCCGGCTTCCCGTGGGTCGGCCTTGAGCGAGGCGGAAAAGGCCTGGCGGGCCTGTTCGTGTTGACCCATCGAGGCCAGGGCGGCGCCAATGAGGTTGTAGGCCTTCGCATGGTTCGGGTCGCGGGCCACGGCGTTGCGGGCCGCCTGCAGAGCCTGGTCCGGGCGGTCCTTCAGGAAGAAGACTGTGGCGGCATAGTAGTGCGCCCATGCGTCGGCGGGGGCCTCTCGTACCAGGCGCGCGGCGACGGGTTCGAGGCGGTCGGCATCGCCGATATCCGAGAGGACCGAGGCGAGTTGCTCGAGCGCCGGCACGTTGCCCGGCTCTGTCTGCAGGATATTGAGCGGAATCCTGACGGCGTCTTCGATGGCGCCTTGAGAGGCGAGGAGCCGGGACAGCGCGAGCTTGGCGGAGGCGTGCGAGGGGTCCGACGCCAGGCGGGTGAGCAGGCCGCGGGCATCGGGCAGTCTTTCGAGGGCGGCGGCCGCGCGGATCATCCCGTCGAGCGCGACGGGATCGTTCGCGTTGAACTCGAGCGTGCGGACCAGGTCGTCGTAGGCCGGCCGGTGGGCGTCGGCCTTGAGGAACATCAGCCCCCGGTCGCGCCAATCGGCGGCCGTGGCCGCGGCGAGGGCGGCGCTCACGGCGGCCGGCTTCGGGCTGGTGCCGGCCAGCGCGCGGAGCGCGGCGGCATTGTCGTCTCGCGCCGCCCCGAAAATGCTCCGTGGCCCCGAGAACTCGAGTCGCGATCGATCGTCGGTCTGGAGCGGCGCGCCGGCGGCCCAGGCGGTGAGGGCGGGCCCCTGTGCCACGAAGAGAGAGGTCACCGAGAAGGGGCCGCGGACGCCGACCGAGGCCAGGTCCTCGGCCACGCCCGGCCGGTTCCACGCGGCCGCGACGGCCGCCATCCGCGCGTCGAGTGGCTCCGTCGATCCGACGAGCAGGACGTCCGCGTCGCCGACCAGCCAGAGCGTGCCGTCGGGAAAGGCCGAGAGGAAGGTGGCGACGATCGACTTGAGATCGTCGCTGCTGATGTCGTAGGTGTGGGCCCACTGGCACAGCACGCCGCCGGGCGCGAGCCGCGCGCGGGCGCCGGCGAAAAACTCACGGGTGAACAGCGACGCAATGCCGGCCATCCACGGGTTCGACGGCTCCGAGACAATCACGTCGTAGGTCGCGTCCCCCAGCATCAGGTGGGTCCGGCCGTCGCCGACGACGAGGCGCGTTCGCGGATCCGCGAGCGCGCGATGGTTTTCCGTGTCGAAGAACCGGGACGCGTCCACGACTTCCGGAGAGATCTCGAGCACGGTCGCCTCGGTCAACGGATGGGTGAGGGCCGAGCCAAGCGTGACGCCGCTGCCGAGCCCGAGGATCGCGGCGCGTTTCGGATCCGGATGGAGCAGCAGGGGCACGTGGGCCAGGAGCCGCTGCGTCAGCATGTCGCCCGCATTCGAGGCGTCCACCTTGCCGTCGATCGCGAGCGAGACCGTGCCCGCGAGTTGCCGCACGGCCACCGTGCTGGTGGCGCCCTCGCGATACGAGAGCAGGTCGCCGGCGGTCAGCGCCGTTTCGAGGCTCGGGCCGCGCATGGCGGGCGCGTACTTGTACGCCCCGCTCGAGAGCAGGTAGCGATCCCATGGCGGCAGCCACGCCGCCGCGCCCAGCACGGCGAGGGCTGCGGCGAATCCGACAAGGCGTAACCGTCCCCGTACCGCCCCCGCCAGGAGCACGCCGACGGCGGCCGCCGCGACGCCGGCCGCGACGGCGCGAACCGTCGTGTGCAGGCCGATCGCCGGCACGAGTACGAACCCGGCGAGCAGCGCGCCCGCGATCGCCCCCACGGTGTTGACCGCGTAGATGCGTCCGAGGCGTTCGGTGACCCCCTCCTCCGATCCGGAGGCCAGCGACACCGCGAACGGGAACGCCGCGCCGAAGGCGAGCGTCATCGGCAACAGCAGGGCCGCAACGTACAGCGCGCCGCGGAGGATCACGCCGCCAAACTCGATCTCGGGTCGAGCGACGATCCCGGCCATCGCCAGCAGGGTGCCATCCACGGCGGAGGCCGCGGCGATCGAGCCGCCGACGCTGGCGAGCAGGCAGATCGCGAGCCCCGCGGCGGCATCGCGCGTGCGCGCGGCGAGGCGCGCGCCGATCGCCGCGCCCCCGGCGATCCCGACGATGAAGATCGACACGACGATGCTGAACGCATACGTGGTGGGTCCGAGAATCAGGACGAGCAGGCGCGTCCAGATCACCTGGAGCGCGAGCGACGCGAAGCCCGATGCGCCAAGTGCGAGGGCCGCGAGCCACGGATGCGCGGTCGCCTTTCCTCCCGTTTCCGAGGACGTACGCACGGGCGGGACTTTAGTCCCGCCCGGGGCTAGCGGTTCGGCGCTCGTCCGCGCGATCGCGAACGCGCCCGCCGCGGCGATCGCGTTCAGCGCCACGCCGACCCAGGTCGATCCGCTCAAGCCCAACGACGGGATCAGCACGAAGCCCGCGAGCACCGCGCCCAGGGCGGCGCCCAGCGTGTTGGCCGCATACAGCCCGCCCGCATCCTGCGCCGCCCTCGAGGCGGCGCGGACCATCCATCGGGCCGCAATCGGAAAGGTCGCGCCCATCGCCGCGGCCGGCGCCGCGAGCAGCAGGACGCTCGAGACGAGACGGAGCGCCGCGAAGGTGAGGCCGCCGTGGCCGTCGGCATACGCGCCGCTCAGCAAGGGCCGGAGCGCGGCCAGGCCAAACGGCAGCAGCAGCGCGAGCACGCCGATCGCCAGTTCGAGCGCCGCATAGGTCTCGAGCGCGCGCCGGGGCGTCAGCCGGCCGCCGACGCGTCCGGCCACGGCCGCGCCCGCCGCGAGCCCGCCCATGAAGGCCGCGAGCACCGTGCTGGCGGCGGAGATGCCGTGGCCCATCTGCAGGGTCAGCAGGCGGGTCCAGACGACTTCGTAAATGAGGGCTGAGGCGCCGGAGACCGCGAAAAGGACAAGGAACGGGCCGCGCAGCATTCCCGACAGCGTATCAGAGGACTCGGCCCTCCGGGCCTCGTGGGAGTCGCTCGCTTCGCTCGCTCCTCGGACTCGGCGGCTGCGCCGCCTTCGTGGGACTCGCGGCTGCGCCGCTCGTGTTCCCACGAGGAGCGAAGCGACGAGGCCTACCGGCCGTCTGCGGCCGGTCCCGCCTTCGCCAAGGCTACGGCGCGGCAGGCTTGTAGAGGGACAAGTGACGATCGCGTTCGACCTCGACGAGGCGCCAGGCGTCGATCACCGTCTGCCGCGCCGCCATCGACACGAAGCGCTCGTCGATCACGACGTAGCCCAGGCGGGTGCCCGTCACGAACCGGTCGCCCCGTTGCTTTAGCGTCGCGACGTCAGCGTCGGTGAGCGGCATGGCCTCGCTCATCTTCATCAGGAGGGCCAGCGTCGGGTAGTCGCGCCGCATCCGATCGACGCGGCGTGGCGAGATTCGTGACAGGTAGCCGCCAATGAGCGCTTTCTGGTGCCGGGTCTGGTTGAATTGCGATCGCGGCCGGAAGTTGCCGATCGACGAGACGCCGTCGCGCACGCCGAAGGGCAGGGTCAGGACGCGCACGGGCGCCGGGTCCCCCGCAATCGTGTCGTAGACGCTCGAGATCTCGGCCGAGTACAGGGTTCGTGGCGCGGGCCACAGCTCGATCAGCAGCAGCACCGCCGCCAGCGCCGTCAACGCGCGCCGCCGTTCGGGCCACCGCGATCCGATTGCGGAGAGCGCGCCCGCCATCAGCATCGACAACCCGAGCGCCGACACGATGGCAAACCGCGAGGGCATGCGCGCGAGCCCGATCGGCGTCACGTAACGCAGCAGCGCCCACGGGCCCGGGACGTAGGTGTTGACGCCGGCCACGTAGACGAACGGCCCCAGTGCGAGCAACGCGAAGCCCACCGTGATCCACCCCCAGCCCGCCTGCGGGCGGTAGCGCGCGAACACGATCGCGCCGGCGACGATGGCCAATGCGATCAGGCTCAACGACGCCGTGTATTCCACGAACACGGTCGGCGCCGCGGCTTGGGCGTCGCCCGCGAGCGCCCGCATCACCGGCTGGTTCGGGTTTGGCGTGACGAACGAGAGCAGGTCGACGCCGCGCGGGCTGCTGCGCCAGAAGATCTTCGGGCTCACGAAGCGGCCGTCCACGATCCGCTCGACCGTGCCGTAGAGCACGGGCGCGAGCGGGCCGACGCAGGCCAGCACGCCGACGAGCACCGCCTTGAGCGGCAGCGGACCGAAGTCCGGCATCCGCACCAGCCGCGGCCGCCACCACGCGGCGATGCGCGCCAGCACCAGGACGGTGAGGATCAGGACCGGCGTGTAGAGGCTGCGCGCGTGGACCGGGATGCCCAGCACCGTGAAGTCGCCGCCGCGTCCGGCCGCCAGGCCAATCACCAGGCCGCCCAGGCAGACGATGAGAACGTCGAGCAGCCACACCCATGGCCGCCGAAGCGGAGGCGCGGCCGTGCGCGTCACGCGCACGATCGTCGTCGCGACGTAGAGCCCCGCGATCATCAGGCAGTAGACCCCGTAGTAGGCGTCGCAGAGCGCCGCCCAGGCCATGCACAGGCCGACGAGCGCGGCGTTCTTCGCCGAGCGGTTGCGTTCCGCGTTGACGAGCGCCCACAGGAACGCGGGCAGGGGCGCCGCGGCCGCGAGGCTGAAATGCCCCGTGCTCCGGGCGATCAGCACCGGCGACCAGGCAAACGCGGCTCCGGCCAGGAAGGCGTTCACGCGCGACGCGCCGATGGCGCTTCTCGCCAGGCCGTACGTCATCAGCGCGGTCAGCACGCACATCGCGAGGTACACGAGGTTGAACGAGGCCACCAAACCGAACATCGGAATGAGCGGCAGCGCGAGGAGGTTGAGGAAGACCGTGTAATTGTGCTGTGACAGATCGATGCGGTCGGTGAGCGCCAGGATCTGCTCGGTGCCGAAGGGATTGCGGCCCTGGAACGCCTCGCTCTGGAAGACCCACTGGTTCCAGACGTACACACTGGTGTCGCCGCCGGGATCACCGGTCAGGTGAGTCCCCAGTTGGAGGGGCAATGGCCACGTGAAGGCGCTGGCGACCAGCACGTAGCCAAGCACGACGGCGAGCTGGGAGGCGAGCCCTCGTCGCATGGCAGGCGCACCTATCTTTTATCACAGAAGACTCGCGCCTTCGGCGCTCGTGCGACTCGGGCTTCGTCCTCGTGGGACTCCTCGCTGCGCTCGTTCGTGGGAGTCGGCCTTCGGCCTCCTCGGATCCCACGAACGCAGTGAGTCCCAGGAGCGAGCGACTCGCACGAGGCGGCGACAGCCGCCGAGCCCTCGAGCGCCCGAAGGGCGCGAGTCATGAGGGGTCGGGCGTACATGACGAGGGCGGGTGGTGTTTCCCACCCGCCCTCGTCATCCCTACGAGCCCGACCCTTACCTAGAAGTCGTAACGGATGCCGAAGCGCACGATGCGCGGATCGAGCAGCGCGGTCACCTCTTTGAAGGTCGCTCCCGTGGCGTTACGGAAGGTCGTCACGGTACCGGCGTTGGTCAGGTTGAAGGCGTCGAGCATCGCCGTCAACCTGCCGAACTTGCCGAACCTGAGCGTCTTGTCGAAGCGGATGTCCAGAATCTGGACCGTCTCGCCGCGATTGGTGGTGACGGGTTCCACCCGAACGGTGCGGGTACCGTCGCCGGGGAAGGGCACACTGATCGAACGGCCCCAGTTGCCACCGCTCTGGACCTTCCACGATCCCGAGAACCCGATGTCGAAGGGCATCGTGTAGCGGCCGATGACCTTGTAGTTCCAGAGGGTGGAGGTCTCGTAGCCGTTGTCGCCGAACATCAGATCCGACGGCCGGTAGCTGAAGGTTTGTCCGTTGCCCGACGACACGGTCGTGGACGAGCCATGAATCTGGTTCAGCCACGTGTAGCCGAACGAGGTGAGCAGCATCCACTTGCCCTGGAAGCGCCGGTTCACCGCCACTTCGATGGTCTGGAAGTCGGCCTTGTTGTTGGCGGGGTTCGTGTACACCCGATCCGAGCCGATCCGCGACGAGGCCGGCCGGTCAAACGTCTGGAACGTCTGGTCGTCTGCCGTTCCGCGCACGTTGTCGGCGCCGATGTCAACGATCGTGTAGGGCACCGTGTAGGCGGGTGTGCGGATGGCGTCGATTTCGCCCCACACATTGCGCATGTTCTTGTAGACCCACGACACGCGGCCCGACAGCGCCGGCACGATTTCGCGCTCGAGGTTGACCGACAGCTCCTGCGCCTTGGGGCGCTGCAGGCCTCGGTCGATGCGCACGAAACCGCCGCCGCCCTGCGTGGAGTTGAGGGAGCCCAACTCGGACGGGCCGTCGAGAATGCGGTTGCCGTTCGGATCCAGGAAGTTGTAGCGCAACTGTGCGCGCCCGACCGGGTTCTCCTGATCGGCGAGCAAGTCGGCGGAATTGAAGTTGAACATGCCCCAGAAGACTTTCAGGACGGTCCGATTGTCCCCGAAGAGGTCGTAGGCAAAGCCGGCGCGGGGCGCGAAGTCCGTCGTCTTGGCGACCGTGCGGGCCTCGATCGTGCGCGGCGCCACAAAGGCCCTGTACACGGGGTCGGTCCAGCTGGCGAGGGCGGGGTGACCGTTCGGCGTGAACTCCTGGTCCCCCCAACCGTCCTTGTACATCTCGAGCCGGCCGCCGAGGGTGAAGGTCAGGCGGTCGCTGAACTTCCAGGTGTCGCTGATCCAGGCGCTGTTGTACACCACGTCGTTGGTCGGCGAGGTCGGCGTGTTGTAGAGGTCCACGAAGTTCACGCGGCCGTTTGTGTCGCGATAGAAGACATCGAACGGCTGGTCGTTGAACAGATTGCGCCGATCGCGCTTCCAGTCGTAGCCGAGCTTGAAGTCGTGGCTGCCTTTCCAGCCGTCCTTGAAGTAGGCGAGCGACGCGTAGACCTGCGGCTTGTAGCGCTTCTGATCCTGATAGCTGGAATTGGCGCCGCCGTCGAACAATACGCTCGTCGTGGATTCGATGCGGCCGGGGCCCCATGGGCCATCATACAGACCGAAGTCGCGGGTCGGGCGCAGCGGGAAGAAGTTGTACCAGTTGGCGTACATCACGTC
>Ga0156330_1010_pt3 | contig 26939 bp, 21 predicted proteins | sample RifCSPlowO2_12_FD_107978 | JGI IMG/M metagenome (GOLD analysis project Ga0156330, IMG submission 107978) | Acidobacteria bacterium RIFCSPLOWO2_12_FULL_67_14b | reverse complement strand
CGTCGCAGCCTAATCCAAGGCAACAAAATTATCTAACCCTTTCTATCTCACTGCGGCACGGAATGTTAGCACGCTGATCCCTTTTCGGCCGTCCTCCGTATGGCTGCGAAGCCTCGGTTGGCTGCGAAGGTCTCGCAGCCAACCACCTTGAGAGACGAAACTGATCTCCAGGGAAGTCCTTGAAACACCGTTCATTGCCCAGTCCGATCGCAGGATCAATCCGTATTAGCCTGCGAATCCCTGGCAGCCATGCACGTCACAGCCGATCAAGCGGGCTCCGCACGCCCAGGCCGCCACGATTCAGCACATGCGTATACATCATCGTCGTGCTGACATCCGCATGACCCAGCAATTCCTGCACCGTCCGGATGTCGTAGCCCGCCTCGAGCAGGTGTGTGGCAAACAAGTGTCGACACGTGTGGCAGCCAACCCGCTTCGTCACGCCAGCCATCCGCGCCGCCGCCGTCACCGCACGTTGAATCACCGACTCGAGATGCTCGCTCAGATCCTTCCGCACCGCTTGAGGCAGCATCACGCGCCGGTCCTTCTGCCCCTTGCCGCGACGAACGGTCACTTCACCACGCTCGAAGTCAAGGTCCTTGACCCGCAATTCGAGGCACTCCTGCAGCCTGAGACCCGCGCCATACAGCAACGTCACCACCAGTCGCGGTACGCCCGTCAGACGATCCAACACCAGACGCAGCTCCTGGGCACCCAGCACCACGGACACCCGACCAGGGACCCGCGCCCGGGCTCCATCACGTCACCTCGACGACGACGATGCCATCGTCACGCGCGAGGTGCAAGACGACTTGACAACCCGCCGACGACGATGGCCACGTCGTCGTCATGACACGCATACGACCCTGTCCTGAAGGGAGGTCCAGATGAACCAGCTAGTCTAGGAGGGCTTCGCACATGCGCTTGAAGATTCACGGAGGTACCGTTGCAGACGGAGCGGCCTCACTCTGCACAACCTGCCGCTCGGCCACCATCATCCGCGGCGCTCGGCTCTCGAACGAAATCATCTCGTGTGGGAAGCGTGTTGTCCGCGACGAAATCACCTTCTCGGTTACCTCTTGCACCGGTTATTCCGATCGGCGCCGCCCATCGCTGTACGACCTGGAAGACATCGCGTGGGTCCTGCGCTCGGACGCCCGGACCAAGAAGATCGGATTCGTGCGCGCGCGTGATCTGAAGGCAGCGGAGCGCCACATCCTGGATGACGACGACTGGGCGTAGGCGGCCTCGACCTAATCCCGCAATTCAGTTTGAGTTGCCGAATAATCGCGCCATTGCCGTCTGCCTTCAGCCGTCGGCCCACAGGCCTGACCTTCGATGGCTGGCGGCCGATGGCCGAAGGCGCCCCGGCGACCGAAGTGCCCGCCGGGATTAGTGTCTGAAGTGACGCCGGCCGGTAAACACCATTGCCAGCCCGTGCTCGTCGGCCGCGGCGATCACCTCGGCATCCTTCACCGATCCACCGGGCTGCACCACCGCCGTCGCGCCGGCCGCCGCCACCGCATCGAGGCCGTCCCGGAACGGGAAGAATGCATCGGACGCGGCCACCGATCCGGCGAGCGTGCCGGCCGCTTTCATCACCGCCACCTTGACCGCATCGATGCGGCTCATCTGCCCCGCGCCGATCGCCAGCGTGCGGACCGCGTCGGTGAAGATCACCGTGTTCGACTTGACGTGCGCCATCACCCGCCAGGCAAATCGCATCGCCTGCCATTCGGCGGCGGTCGGCTGCCGCTTGGTGACGACCTTCAGCGTGTCCGCCGGCCACGGCAGGTGCGCCTCGACCACTTGATCGCGCTCCTGCACGAGCAGCGCGCCGAGGATGGACCGGAAATCACGGCGGAACGACACACCTTCCGCCTTCGCGCTTCGCGCTCCGGCGGACGAGAAAGGTTTGTCGCCACCAGCAGGTTTGTCGCCACCTGAGAAGTCGGCGGTGACCACGCGCAGGTTCGCTTTGGTCGCGAGAATGGGCCGGGCCGCCTCATCCACCGACGGCGCGACGACCGCCTCGATGAAGGTGGAGACGATCGCCTTTGCGGTGGCCTCGTCGATCGGGCGGTTGAGGCCGATGATGCCGCCGAACGCGGCCAGCGCATCCGCTTCGCGCGCGCGCACGTAGGCATCGGCGATCGAGGCGCCGGTCGCGACGCCGCACGGGTTGGTGTGCTTGATCACCGCGGCCGCCGGCTCGTCGAACTCGAGCACGACCCGCGCGGCAGCATCAAGATCGAGGAGGTTGGTGAACGACAGCTCCTTGCCCTGGAGCACTGCGGGAGCGCCCAGGCCCGAGGCCGGCTCGAGCGCGTACCACGCAGCGGCCTGATGCGGATTCTCGCCGTAGCGAAGATCGCGCAGCTTATGCGCCCTGATGGACAATTCGTCGGGCGCGAAGGGCTCCTCCGCCGGTTCAATGGATCCGCCTCCACGCACGAAAATGTTGCCGTCGACCGCGACCTCGTCGAGCGTGCCGGCGATGGCCGTGTCGTAGCTGCCGGTGTGGGCGAACGCGCGACGCGCGAGATCGAACCGGAACTCGTTGGATGGGCCACCCGCGCGATCGAGCTCGGCGATGACCTCGTCGTAGTCTCCGGGCGACACCACGATCAGGACATCGCGGAAATTCTTGGCGGCGGCGCGCACCAGGCTCGGGCCGCCGATGTCGATCTGCTCGATCAGATCGTCGAAGGCGATCCCCGGCTTCGCCGCGGTCTCGACGAACGGATACAGGTTCACGACCACCAGATCCACCAGGCCGATGCCGTGCTCGGCGGCGAGGGCCAGGTCTTCGGCGTGATGCCGCCGCGCCAGAATGCCGCCATGGATCTTCGGGTGCAGCGTCTTCACGCGCCCGTCCATCATTTCGGGGAAACCGGTGACGTCGCTGACGTTGACCACCGCCAGTCCGGCCGCGACCAGCGCCTTGGCGGTCCCGCCGGTCGACACCAGCTCGAACCCCCGCGTGGCCAGGGCTGTTCCAAACGGCACGAGGCCCGTCTTGTCAGAAACACTCAGAATCGCGCGGCGCATCCGGCTCCATCCTCACGAGAAACGAAGAAACATCGAAGGCTCGACAAATTGCCGTCGCATTTCGCAATTGACACCAAATGTAACCGCCCGGTATCATCCCCGCAGTCCATTTCTGCGGACCAGAAGGCCGCAAGTTGCGGCCTTTTTTTGTTACCCCTACCTCATCCAGAAGGTGCGATGGGGGTCGATCACTACGGTGGCATCTGCCACCTGCAAGACAGGAAGAGAACGATGCGCATTACAGGCAAGGTCAAGTGGTTCAACAACGCCAAGGGCTACGGATTCATCGAGCGCGAAGGCGGCAGCGATGTGTTCGTCCATTACTCGGCGATCCAGGGCGCCGGTTTCCGCTCGCTCGAAGAGGGACAGCCGGTTGAATTTGAAATCGTCGACGGGCCCAAGGGCCCGCAGGCCGGCAACGTGACCCGCGCCGCCTAGTGACCTCTTGATCCACCCTGGTGCCGGGCTCCCTCCCGGCACCAGATCGTTTTCTCCGAGCCTTCAAGCCCTCAAGCCTCATTCGCCGTCCTTGACTGGTTTCACCGTCAGCGACACCTTTCCATCCTTCATCGCCACGCGGAACGCGACCTCGCCGCCGCCGGCGCTGTACTTCTCCATCTGGGCCTTCACGAGCGCGGCCACGCGATCGAACGCCAGCGGCGCCTCGCCGGTCTGCTTGCGCGCTTCCGCCAATCGATCGTAAAGCTCCTTCACACGATCGCCCTCGGCCGCGGCGTCGCGGAGGTTGGCCACGTGCACCAGACGCTCGCCGGCCGGGGCCTCGGGCTTCGCGGCCGGCTTCTCCACGGGCTTGCCCGCCGTAGCTTCAGCGGAGGCGGGTTTCTCCGCGGGCTTGGCCGCCGCGGGCGCAGCGGCGGCGGGCATTGGCGCACCGGAGCCGAAGCGCTTCGGCTTACCGTAATCGTGGGCATTCATCTGCCGCTCCCACAACTCGCACAGCTTGGCGTAGCGCGTCTGTATGGTGAGGAAGCGGAAGCGATCGGCGGTGTTCTGGATATAGGCGCGGTCGTGCTTCTTCACCACCGCGTCCACGCGCTTGCGCGTTTCGAGCGGCGGCTTGGGCGAGCGATGGGTGAAGAACATGTTGTACTCGGCCTCGAGGCGCTTGACCTCGGCTTCGAGCCGCCCCATCTCCATTTCGAACTCGCCTTTGGGAGCTGCCACGGGCGGGACCTAATCGAGCAGGAGGAACCAGATCAACGGCAGCCACAGCTCGCGCGAGTACGGGATCGGCCGATCGTCGATCAGCACCTCGCAGCCCGGGCGCGGGCCGATGATTTCGAAGAGGTCCTTGAGCCGGAGCGCGTCGCCGGGAAAGAACCGCGCGCGGTGCCGCCTGCCGGCGCCCTGCCCCAGCTCCAGATACTCGGCCGACGCCTTCGCTTTTTCCACGGCCGTGTCGTAGTCGGGCCCCTCGAACGGCGGGAACACGAGCGTCACCGAAAACGGCAGGTCGCGCGGCCCGAACAGCGTGTTGTGCAGGTCGGGATCGAGGGCGGCGAGCTCTTCGGCGGTCGGCTCCTCCGGCTTCTCGACGTACGGCCAGAACCGTTCCGGCGGACGGTGCGTTCGCTGGGTCATCGGAAGGGGAATCGTACTATATTTCCCGTGTGAGAGACTTCCGCGTCATTCCCTCGATTGAGACACTTCGACAGCACGACGCCGTGCGCGCGCTCGAAGCCCGATTCGGCGCCGGCGCCACGCTGGACGCGCTCCGGGCGAGCGCGGATCGGGTGCGCGCAGCCATCGCCGCCGGCACGGGTCCGGTGACCGCGGAGGCGGCGGTCACCGACATCGCGCGCGGCGCCGAGGCCGCCCTGGCGGCGCACGCGCGCGGGTCGTTGCGGCCCGTGATCAACGCCACCGGCGTGATCATCCATACCAATCTCGGACGCGCGCCGATCGCGCCCGCGGCGCTCGAGCGGGTCGCCGCGATCGCCGGCGGCTATTCGAACCTCGAGTACGACCTGGCCGCAGGCGCGCGGGGCTCGCGCAGCGTGCACGCCGAATCGCTGCTCACCACCCTCACCGGCGCCGAAGCCGCCATCGTCGTCAACAACAACGCCGCGGCGACGCTGCTGATCCTGGCAGGCCTCGCCGAGGGCCGCGAGGTGCTGATTTCGCGCGGCGAGCTGGTCGAAATCGGTGGCGGCTTCCGCGTGCCGGACGTGATGCACCAATCGGGTGCCATCCTGCGGGAAGTCGGCACCACCAACCGCACCCGCACCGGCGACTACACGGCGGCTGTGTCGCCGAAGACGGCGCTGTTCCTGCGCGTGCATCCGTCGAACTTCCGCATCGAAGGGTTCACGGAGCGCCCGTCGCTCGCCGATCTGGTTGCGGCCGGGCGGGCCATGCTGGTCCCGGTGGTCGAAGACCTGGGCAGCGGCTGCCTCGTCGCCGGCCTCGCCGACGAGCCGACGGTGCAGGCCTCCATCGACGCCGGCATCGACCTGGTCTGCTTCAGCGGCGACAAGGTGCTGGGCGGTCCGCAGGCCGGCATCATCGCCGGCCGGAAGGCGCTGGTCGATCGCCTGCGGGCGCATCCGCTGATGCGCGCTCTGCGCGCGGACAAGATCACCTACGCGGTTCTCGAGGCGACGCTCGGCGAGTACCTGGCGGGCCGGGCCGCCCAGACGGTGCCGGTCCAGCGGATGCTGCATTGGTCGGCGGACGAGATCGAAGCCCGCGCGCGCGCGCTGGGCGATCGGCTCGCCGCCGCGGGCTGGCGCGTGGCGCTCCTCAGCGGGACCTCGGCCGTGGGCGGCGGCAGCGCGCCCGGCCACGGATTGCCGACGGTGTTGTTGTCGGTCGAGCGCGAGGGCCAGTCGGCCGCAGCGATCGAGGCATGGCTGCGAACGCTCGACCCGCCCGTGGTCGCGCGGATTGAGAACGACCGGGTCGTGCTCGATCTGCGAACCGTGCTGCCAGAACAGGACGGGACGCTAGTGGAGGTCTTGAGGGCCTAAGGGCTCAGAAAATCGTGCTGATGGATGCCTGGGCGAAGTCGATCACCGCCGACGGCAGCACGCCCAGATAGAGCACGCCGATCAGCGAGAGCACGAGACCGGCCATGGCCATCCGGCTGATCTGCGCCGGCACCGGGCGCGCGTCGCGGTCGGTCATGTACATCATCACGACGATGCGCAGGTAGAAGAACACCGAGACCACGCTCGACAGCACGCCGATAATCGCGAGACCGTAGTACCCGGATCCCACGGCGGCGCCGAACACGTACCACTTCGCGATGAAGCCCGCCGTCGGCGGGAAGCCGCCCAGCGACAAGAGAAAGAACGTCATCAGCGTGGCCAGGGCCGGATGCGTGTGCCAGAGACCCGCGTAGTCGCGCAGGTCGTCGTTGGCCCGCTCGCGCGTGCCCAGCAGCGCAATCACGCCGAACGCGCCGAGGTTGGTCACCGAGTAGGCCGCCAGGTAAAACAGGATCGCCGCCTTGCCGGTGTCGGCGCCGTCGCCGTTGGCGGCGACGATCGCGGTCAGCATGTAGCCGGCATGCGCGATGCTCGAATACGCCAGCATGCGCTTGAGGCTGGTCTGCGCGACGCCGACGACGGTGCCCAGGATCATCGTCGCCGCGGCAATCAACGCGAGCACCGGCGCCCAGTCGGCCACCATCGGGTCGAGCCCCTTGAGGAACACGCGCACGAACGCCGCCACCGCCGCGGCCTTGACGCCGGTGGACATGAAGCCGGTGACCACCGCGGGCGCGCCCTCGTAAACGTCGGGCGACCACATGTGGAACGGCACCGCCGCCACCTTGAAGGCGAACCCGACGATCAGCAAGCCCACACCGAGCAGGATCATCGGGTTGCCGCTCATCGACTGCGCCGCAATCGCCGAGCTGATGGCGTCCAGGTGCGTGCTCCTGGTCACGCCGTAAAGGAACGCGATGCCATAGAGGAAAAACGCGCTCGCGAAGGCGCCGAGCAGGAAGTACTTGAACGCCGCTTCGGTGCCCGCAGGCTGGTTCCGGCGGATGCCCGTGAGCACGTAGACGCCGATCGACATCGTCTCGAGGGCGAGGAAGATCAGCAGCAGGTCGTTGGCCTGCGCCATCAGCATCATCCCGACGATCGTGAACAGCAGGATCGCGTAGTATTCGCCGGCCGGCAGGCCGTCGCGCTCGACCGTCTGCGACGAGAAGATCACGGTGAGGATGCCGACCGCGACCAGCACGAGGTTGACGAACAACGCGAAATTGTCGGCCGTCACCACGCCGAAGCTTTCGGCCTGGCGGTTCCACAGCAGGACCGATGCCGCGCCGGCGCCGACGAGGCCGATGATGCCCAGCCCGCCGATCGGCATCTTTTCATCGCGGCCGCGGAAAGCTTCGGCGAGCAGGACCACCAGGCCCGCGAGGGCCACGCACAGGATGGGGATGACCGCGTCGAATTGACTGCTGATCATCACCGCACCTCCGCCGTCGTCTCGGCCGGCGGCTGGTGCGCCTGGACCCGCTCGACGATGCGCTGCACCGCCGGCTCCATCGGCTTCAAAAACGCGTTCGGGTAGACGCCCATGAGGATGGCCGCCGCCACGATCGGGCCGACGATCGCCCACTCCCGGAACGACAGGTCGGGCAGGCCCTGGTTATGGTCGTTGGTGACCGTGCCGTGGAACACGCGCTGGAACATCCAGAGCATGTAGACGGCCGAGAGGATCACCCCCAACGCGGCAATCACCACGAAGCGCGCATCCCAATCGAAGCCGCCGAGCATGATCAGGAACTCGCCGATGAACCCGTTCATGCCGGGCAGGCCGATCGACGACAGCGTGATCAGCAGCATGGCGGCCGCCAGCCGCGGCATCACCGTCTTGAGGCCGCCGAACTCGCTGATGAGGCGCGTGTGCCGCCGGTCCGACAGCATGCCGACCATGCAGAAGAGGCCGCCGGTGCTGACGCCGTGCGCCAGCATCTGGTACGACGCGCCCTGCACGCCGATGGTCGTCATCGTCGCAATGCCGAGCACGACGAAGCCCATGTGGCTCACCGACGAGTAGGCCACCAGCTTCTTCAGGTCGGGCTGCACCATCGCCACGAGCGCGCCGTAGACGATGGCAATCACCGCGAGCGTCGCCAGCAGCGGCGAGAAATACAGCGCCGCATCCGGGAAGAGCGGGTAGGCCAGGCGGATCAAGCCGTAGCCGCCCATCTTCAGCATGACGCCGGCGAGGATCACCGAGCCGCCCGTCGGCGCCTGCACGTGGGCATCGGGCAGCCAGGTGTGGAACGGGAACAGCGGCACCTTGATGATGAACGCGATGGTGAAGGCGAGGAAGAACCAGTACTGCGTCGCCGCCGGGATCTGAAGCTCGTAGAGCTCGAGCAGGTCGAAGCTGTACTCGCCGGTCGCGCCCTGGTGGACCCACGACAGCCCGATGATGGCGACGAGCATCAGCACGCTGCCGGCCATCGTGTAGAGGATGAACTTGACCGCCGCGTAGATGCGCTGGTCGTAGCCCCAGATGCCGATGAGGAAATACATCGGGATGAGGACGAAGTCCCAGAAGACGTAGAACAGGAAGACGTCCAGCGCGCAGAAGACGCCGACGAGCGACGCCTCGAGCAGCAGCATGAGGATCGAGTACTCCTTCACGTGCTTCTCGACGCTGTCCCAGCCCGAGAGCAGCGCAATCGGCGTCAGGAAGCCGGTGAGTACGAGCAGCATCAGGCTCAGGCCGTCGATGCCGACGTAATAGTCGATGCCGAACGACGGAATCCAGGCGTGGCGCTCGACGAACTGGAACGCCGGCGCGGCGGCGGTGAGGTCGAACCCCGCCCAGAGCGCCAGCGTCACCGCGAAGGTGACGAGCGACACGGCGAGCGTCAGGTTGCGGATCAGCCCGTCCTTCGCCCCATCCCGGTTCGAGACGAACATCAACAGCACCGCCCCGATGATGGGGAGCGTGATGGCGAGCGAGAGTAACGGCAACCCGGTCACGTCGCGCTTATCTCCACAAGTAGTAGGCGAGGATCGCGACCGCGCCGACGAAGGTCGAGGCCGCGTAGGTCTTCACCGAGCCGTTCTGCAGCAGGCGAAGCAGGATGCTCACGCCGCTCACGAAGTAGCCGGCGCCGTTGACGGCGCCGTCGACCACCTTGACGTCGAAGCCGCGCCAGAGGCCTTCCTCCGACACCACCTTGATCGGCTGCACGATGGTCGCGTCGTAGACCTCGTCCACGTAGTACTTGTTCAGCAGCAGCCGGTGCACGCCGGCATACTGCTGCGCCAGGCGGGCCGGAATGTCGCGGCGCTTCACCCACAGGAATGTCGCCAGCCCGATGCCGGCAAAGGCGATGAGGGTCGACACCCCCATCAGCGACAACTCCAGCCCGGTGTGCGCCTCGCCTCCCAACTCCTCGCCCGGCAGGCACTCTTCGATCGCCAGGCCCGCCAGTTCGCCCGTGACCACCGGCGCGCCGCAATTGGTGGCCTGGAACGCCGGCTGCAGCCATTCGTTCAGCACGTTGTGGCCGAAGGCGTGCGGCAGGCCGATGTAGCCGGCGAAGATGGAGCCGGCGGCCAGCACGATCAACGCAAACGCCATCGGCGCCGGAGCATCATGCAGATGCACAGGTGCATGGGTGCTGGAGTGCTCGGGTGCGTGGGTGCTCGCCGGTGCGTGCGCGCCGGCGAAGCGCTCTTCCCCATGGAAGGTCAGGTGCACCAGGCGGAACATGTAGGTGGCTGTCAGCAGCGATGTCACCGCGGCCACGCCCCACAGCAGGTAGTGGCCGTGGAGGAACGTCTCGTACAGGATCTCGTCCTTCGAGAAGAACCCCGACAGGAGCGGCACGCCGGCAATCGCCAGGGCGCCGATCAGGAACGTCCAGTAGGTGATCGGCAGGTGCTTCTTCAGCCCGCCCATATGGCGGATGTCCTGCTGGCCGTGCAGGGCGTGAATCACCGCGCCCGAGCCGAGGAACAGCAAGGCCTTGAAGAACGCGTGCGTGTAGAGGTGGAAGATGCCGGCGCCGAAGGCGCCGACGCCCATCGCCAGGAACATGTAGCCGAGCTGAGACACCGTCGAGTAGGCGAGCACGCGCTTGATGTCGTTCTGCACCAGGCCGATGGTGCCGGCCAGCAGCGCCGTGGCGGCGCCAATCACGGCGACGACGCTCATTGTGATCGGGGCGTGCTCGAACAGCACGGCGGTGCGGCCGATCATGTAGACGCCGGCGGTGACCATGGTGGCGGCGTGGATGAGGGCCGACACCGGGGTCGGGCCTTCCATCGCGTCGGGCAGCCACACGTAGAGGGGAATCTGCGCCGACTTGCCGGTGGCGCCGATGAACATCAGCAGGGTGATGAGCGAGAGGATGCCGAAGCCCGCCGTCTCGATCGGCATGGCCTTGGCGGCCAGCGCCACGGTGGTGAAGTCCAGCGAGTGGAAGTGCATGAACATCGCCAGCGCGCCGAGGATGAACGCGAAGTCGCCGACGCGGTTGACGATGAAGGCCTTCTTCGCCGCATCGGACGCCGACTTCTTCGCGTAGTAGAAGCCGATCAGCAGGTACGAGCACAGCCCGACGCCTTCCCAGCCGACGAACATCACGAGCACGTTCGAGCCGAGCACCAGCAGCAGCATGAAGAAACAGAACAGGTTCAGGTAGGCGAAGTAGCGCGCGAACTCCGGGGCCGTTTCCTCGTGCATGTACGAGGTCGAGTAGATGTGAATCAGCGAGCCGACGCCGGTGACCACGAGGATCATCACGGCCGACAGCGCATCGAGGCGGAACGCCAGGTCGACGCTGAAGTTCCCGGCGCTGATCCAGGTATAGAGCGTCTGGTTGATCTGCCGGGACTCGGCCGGTATCGCCGCCAGCGCCCACACCTGCGCCGCGGCGATCACGAACGCGATCACCATCAGCAGCGAGGCCAGTCCGCCCGACACGTTCTTGGGCAGCCGCTTCCCCATCGTCGCGTTGACGAGGAAGCCGGCGAACGGAAGCAGGGGAATCAGCGCTAACACCGGGTCACCATTTCAGGGACGTGAACGCTTCGGGGTTGAGCGATTCGCGGCTCCGGAACAGCGCGATCACCAGGGCGAGGCCGACGGCGGCCTCCGCGGCGGCCACCGTCATCACGAAGAAGGTGATGATCTGGCCGTCGACGCTGCCCAGCTGGCGGCCGAACGCCACGAACGTGAGGTTCACCGCGTTGAGCATGATCTCGACCGAGAGCAGCATCGTGATCAGGTTGCGGCGCAGGAAGACACCGGCCGCGCCGATGCAGAACAGCAGGCCCGACAACACCAGGTAGTGTCCGATCGGCATGGTCAGTCCTCCCTCTTCCGGGCGATGACGACGGCGCCGACCATGGCGATGATGATCAGGATCGAGGTGACCTCGAACGCGAACATGTAGCCGGGGCCGTTGGCGCCGGCGCCGCTGAACAGCTTGACGCCGAGGTCGGCCACCGACGACGCGGCGGCGCGGTCCTCGGCGACGCCGGTCGACATGCCCGGCGTGCGCGACAGCGCCCACCCGAGCTGCAGCGCCATCAGGATCGCGAGCACCGCGACGGCGCGCACGGCGCCCGGCCGGTAGAGCGGGTGCGAACGGTCCCACTCCGCCGCGTCTTCACGCGGCACGTTGAGCAGCATCACGACGAACAGGAACAACACCATGATGGCGCCGGCGTAGATGATGATCTGGATGACGGCCACAAACGGCGCTTCGAGCAGGACGTAGAGGCCCGACAGGCCGAAGAACGAGGCGATCAGGGCCAGCACGCTGTAGACCGGGTTGCGCTGCGTGACGACCAGCAGCGCGCCGATCACGGCGGCGGCGGCAAACGCGTAGAACAGCAGGGCGTCAGAGGCCATTGACGTAGAGGATCCCCGCCGCGGTCAGCAGCAGATTAACGGTGGCCAGCGGCAACAGCACCTTCCATCCGAACGACATCAGCTGGTCGTAGCGGAAGCGCGGCAGCGTCCAGCGCAGCCACAGGTAGCAGAACAGCAGGAACGCGAGCTTGATCAGGAACCAGATCCAGCCGTATCCGGGCGGGATGAACGGCCCGTGCCAGCCGCCGAGGAACAGGTTCACGGCGACGGCCGAGACCGTGACCATGTTGATGTACTCCGCCATGAAGAACATGGCGAAGCGCATCGAGCTGTATTCGGTGTGATAGCCGGCGACCAGCTCCTGCTCCGCTTCCGGGAAGTCGAACGGCGCGCGGTTGGTTTCGGCGATGCCGGCGCACGCGAACACGAAGAAGCCGAGGAACTGCGGGAAGATGTACCACTTCGGGATCACGCCGAGCCAGTAGCCGCTCTGCTGCCCGACGATCTCCCGCAGCGACATCGTGTCGGCCATCATCACGACCGTGGCCAGCGACATGCCGTACGCCAGCTCGTAGCTGATCATCTGCGCCGAGCTGCGCAGGCCGCCGAGCAGCGAGTACTTCGAGTTGCTCGCCCAGCCGGCGAGCACGATGCCGTAGACGCCCATCGAGGCGACGGCGAAGATCACCAGCACCGCGACGTTGACATCCGCGATCATGAGCGCCATCGGTTCGTCGAGCAGGCCGAAGAACGTGGTCGGCGCGCCGAAGGGCACCGGCGCGAACGCCAGGAAAGCGGTGGTCACCGAGATAATGGGCGCCAGCGAGAACAGGAAGGCATCCGCCGCTTTCGGCCGCAACTCTTCCTTGAAGAACAGCTTGACGATGTCCGCAATCGGCTGCAGCAGGCCCCGGGGCCCCACCCGGTTCGGACCGTTGCGCTGTTGCATGAACGCCGAGACCTTGCGCTCGGCGTAGACCATCACGGCCGCCGAAATCTGCAGGGCCATGAACACCACGCCGACAAGAGTGGCGTAGGCGATGAATTCAGGCGCGGTGAGGAACGCGATGATCCCGGACACGTCAGTGCGTCTCCACCGGCTTGCCCGCCGTAGCCTTGGCGAAGGCGGGGGTGCGGGCGCGATAGGACGCGGGCGCGGGCGCCTGGCCCTTCACGTAGGCCTCGAACTCGGGCCGGAACCACTTGAGCGTGGTCAGCACCGGCGTCGCCGCGGCGTCGCCGAAGGCGCAGAGCGTCTTGCCGTTGATCTGGTTGGCCACGCTCTCGAGCAGCGCGATGTCCTTCTCGGTCGCCTGGCCGCCGATCATGCGGTGCAGCAGCCGGTACAGCCAGTCGGTGCCTTCACGGCACGGCGTGCACTTGCCGCAGGATTCGTGCCGGTAGAAATGCAGCAGGTTCTCGGCCAGCCACACCATGTCGGTGGTGTCGTCGAGCGCCATGATCGCCGCCGACCCCAGCAGCGAACCCGCGCGCTGCACATCGTCGAAGCTGGCGGGAATGTCGATCTGATCCGGCAGCAGGATGGGCACCGAGGAGCCGCCCGGAATCACCGCCTTGAGCGTGCGGCCGTCGAGGGGGCCGCCGGCGTAGTCGAAAATCAGCTCCTTCAGGGTGACCTTCATCGGCGCCTCGAACACGCCGGGACGCTTGACGGCGCCGCTCACGCAGAACAACTTGGGCCCGCCGTTCTTCTCGGGACCGAGGGCGGCGAACCATTCGGCGCCGCGGGTCATCACGAGCGGCACGTTGCAGAGGGTCTCGACGTTGTTCACCGCCGTCGGACACCCCCACGCGCCTTCGGCGGCCGGGAAGGGCGGCTTGAAGCGCGGCTGCGCGCGCTTGCCCTCGAGCGATTCGAGCAGGGCCGTCTCTTCGCCCGCTTCGTAGGCGCCGGCGCCGCGATGCAGGTAGACCTCGCAGTCGAAGCCGGAGCCGAGGATGTTCTTGCCGAGAAAGCCGGCCTGGCGCGCGTCGGCAATCGCCTTTTCCATCGCCGGAAACAGGTGGTAGAACTCGCCGCGGATGTAGATGTAGGCAGCCTTCGATCCGATCGCGTAGCAGCCGATCAGGCAGCCCTCCACCAGCAGGTGAGGGTTGCGCTCCATCAACAGGTGATCCTTGAACGTGCCCGGCTCGCTTTCGTCGGCGTTGCAGACGATGAACTTGGGCTTGGGCGACTTCTGGTCGACGAACTGCCACTTGAGGCCGGTCGGAAAGCCGGCCCCACCGCGGCCGCGCAAGCCCGACTTCTTGACCTCTTCGATCACGGCGTCCGGCGTCATCGCGAGCGCCTTCCTGAGCCCCTCGTAGCCACGCTGGTTCTTCACATAGTGATCGAACTCGGCGCCGCCCGGCGTGAACGCGTACTTCGTCAGCACCGGTTCGTAGTCGGGGTTGGCCTTGCACTTCACCGGCGTCGTGGTCTTACCCTGGTGATCGGTACGCTGCTCGACCTGCAGGTGGCAGCCGTTGAGGGCCTCGAGGCCCTCGGTCTTCATCCGGTCGACGAGCGCGCCGGTGTCTTCCGGCTTGAGGCATTCATGCCAGTGCTCGTTGTTGACCATCATCACCGGCGCGCGGTCGCAGGCGCCGAGGCACTCCATCGGCTGGATGGTGAACATGCCGGTCGGGTCGGTCTCGCCCGGCTTGATCCCGAGCTTGGCCTGGAGCTCTTCGACCACGCGTTCGGCGCCGGCCAGGGCGCACGAGAGCGTCGTGCACACCTGCAGCACGTACTTGCCGACCGGGTTGCGGTGGAACATCACGTAGTACGAGACGACGTCTTCGACTTCGGCGGTGGTGCAGCCGATCACCTCGGCGACGTGCCGGGCGACATGGTTCGAGATGTAGCCCTGTTGTTCCTGCGCCAGGTAGAGCGCGTGCAGCACCGCCGACTTGCGGTGCTCGGGCGCGTAGTGCGCGGCAAACTCCTCGAACCGCGCGCGCGTCGCCGGCGCGAACGCGAACTCCGGGCCTTCCGGCAGCGTGACGCGCTGGGAGCGGTGCCACTGCGTGGTGCCGTAGGGCATCGCGGGATGGAAACTCATCGATCGACGCCCCCCATCACCACGTCGAGCGAGCCGATCACCGCGATCACGTCCGCGATCATGCCCCCGACAATGAACTTGTGCAGCGCCTGGCACGCCATCAGGCCGGGCGAGCGCATGTGCACGCGCCACGGGCGGTTGGTGCCGTCCGACACCACGTAGCAGCCGTGCTCGCCACGCGGCCCTTCAACCGGCACGTAGGCGTCGCCGGCGGGCACCGTGAAACCCTGCGAGTAGATCAGGAAGTGCTGAATCAGCGCCTCCATCTCGGTGTAGACCTGGTCCTTGGGCGGCGGCACGATGCGCTTGTCGTCGCAGGCCCACGCGCCCACGGGCGCGATCCGGTCCAGGGCCTGGTTGCAGATCTTGACGCTCTCGCGCATTTCGGCCATGCGCACCAGGTAGCGGTCGTAGACGTCGCCGTTCGACGCGCCGATGACGTCGAACTCGTAGGTGTCGTAGCCGGTGTACGGGAAGGCGCGGCGCACGTCGAAGTCGCCGCCGGCCGCGCGCGCGATCGGGCCGTAGAGGCCCCACTTGCAGCAGTCGGCGTAGGAGATCACGCCGACACCGCGCGTGCGATCGAGCCAGATCGGGTTCTGGGTGATCAGCGTCTCGTATTCATCGAGCTTGCCGGGCAGCCGGTCGAGGAACTCCTTCACCGCCTCCTTGAAGCCGCGCGGGATGTCCTCGCGCAGGCCGCCGACCCGGATGTAGCTCGGGAAGAAGCGGAACCCGCCGAGCAGCTCGAACAGGTTCAGCAGGATCTCGCGCTCGCGGAACGCGTAGAGCATCCCGGTAATGGCGCCGATTTCCATGGCGTGCGTGCCGAACCAGACGAGGTGGCTGCTGAGGCGCTGCAGTTCCGCGATCAGGACGCGGAGCGCCTGCACCCGCTCGGGCATCTCGAGGCCGAGGATCTTCTCCACCGAGAGACAGAAGGCCAGGCTGTTGGACTGCGGCGCCAGGTAGTCCATGCGCTCGACCAGCGGGATCACCTGCTGCCACTTCTTCTGCTCGCAGGTCTTCTCGATGCCGGTGTGCAGGAAGCCGATGGTCGGGCTGACGGAGACGACGGTCTCGCCATCGAGCTCCAGCACCAGCCGCAGCACGCCGTGCGTGCTGGGGTGCTGTGGCCCCATGTTGACCGTCATTGTTTCCGTGCGCACGTCAGCCATATCAGAATCGCGAAGAGACCATGGTAGCGACGGCCAGCATTAGTCTCTCAACTCCATCTCCACCAATTCGCACATCACATGCAACAGCGTTGCATGCACCTCCTGCACGCGCGGCGTGCGGTCTTCCTTGACCGCCACGTGAAGCGCCGCGATGCGCCCCGCCTCGCCGCCGCGGCCCGTGAGCGCGATGGTGACGAGCCCGCGCTCGTTCGCCGCCTCGAGCGCCCGCAACACGTTCGGCGAGGTCCCGCTGGTCGTAATGCCCAGCGCCACGTCGCCGGCCTTGCCATGCGCCTCGACCTGCCGCGCGAACACGCGATCGAAGCCGTAATCGTTGCCGAGCGCCGTCAGCACGCTCGTGTCGGTCGAGAGCGCGATGGCCGGCCACGCCCGCCGCTCCTGCTCGTAGCGCCCCACCAGCTCGGCGACGAAGTGCTGGGCATCGGCGGCGCTCCCGCCGTTGCCGAACGCCAGGACCTGCCGGCCCTGTGTGAGCGCCGCGGCGATGGCCCGCGCCGCACTGACGACCGCCGCAACATCCGTTGCCATCCGCTCGTGAGCGGCGGCCGCGTCGCGAAGCGCTCGGGCCGCGTGCGCCGCGCGCGTGGCCGCCTTCGCCAAGGCTCCGGCGCCCAGTTCGTCGGCCATCAGGGCTTCGGCGTTGTGCGCACGTGGCGATCGCGCTCCACGTTCGCCCGGAACTCTTCTTCGGTGACCTGCAGCGGCATGTAGGTCTGCGCGTCCTTGCGCAGCTGCACCGGGTAGTCCTTGCGCAACGGGTGGCCTTCCCAGTCGTCCGGCATCATCAGCCGGCGCAAATCCTGGTGGCCGTCGAACACGATCCCGAACAAGTCGTAGACTTCGCGCTCCGGCCAGCCCGCGCCCGGAAACACCGGGGTGAGCGATGGCACCTCGACGTCCGCGTTCACCCGCACCTTCAGGCGCACGCGCGCGCGCCGGTGCGGCGATACCAGGTGATAGACGACGTCGAACCGCGGATCGCGGGCCGGATGAAAATCCACCGCCGTGACGTCGGAGAACGCGACGTACTCGAGGCCGGGACCCTGCAACGCCTGGCAGGTGGCAATCAGGTGCTCGGCCGGCACGAGGATCACGGGGGTCACGTCCGAGTCCGCCGAGGCGAGCGGCTCGTACGCCGCTCCGGGTACAGCCGGCGCCAGCGCCGCGATGATGTCGGCAGCGGTCATGCGATACGGACCTTCGGCGTCTGATCGAGCTTCGAGGCCGCGATCTTCTTCTGCAACTGAACGATGCCGTAGATCACGGCCTCGGGACGGGGCGGGCAGCCGGGAATGAACACGTCGACCGGCACCACCTGGTCGGAGCCCTGCACGATGGCGTAGTTGTCGAACACGCCGCCGCAGGACGCGCACGCGCCCATCGAGATCACCCACTTGGGCTCGGGCATCTGGTCGTAGATGCGGCGCAGCGCCGGCGCCATCTTCCGCGACAGCCGGCCGGCGATGATCATCAAGTCCGATTGCCGCGGCGATCCGCGAAACACTTCCGCGCCGAACCGCGAGATGTCGTAGCGGCTCGACGCCATCGCCATCATCTCGATGGCGCAGCACGCCAGCCCGAACGTCACCGGCCAGATCGCCGAGCGCCGCGCCCATTGCACGACGAACTCGGCGGTCGTCGTGACGACCGGAATCTCGTAATCAGTTTCGAGTCCCATAACGGTATCTCTTGATCAGGGCCGGGCCGGGTTTCGGCGGATGCACGTAGTCCGGATCGTATTCCGGGCCCCAATCGAGCGCGCCCTTGCGCCAGATGTAGATGTAGCCGACGGCCAGGATCAGGAAGAAGACGACAATCTGGATCAGCCCCGGCCACGACAGCCGGCGCATGGCCAGCGCCCAGGGATAGAGAAACGCGACCTCGATGTCGAACAGCAGGAAGATCATGGCGATGAGATAGAACTTCACCGACTGCCGCTCGCGCGCGTCGCCGACCGGCGGCATGCCGCATTCGTACGCCGCCAGCTTTTCGGGGGTGGGATTCCTCGGGCCAAGGAAGTAGGACAGGACCACGGACACGATGCCGAAGCCGACTCCAATGACTCCTAACAGTAGGATTCCGCCCCAGCCGCTCATGTCCTCACACACCCCACCGCGTAAAGTCCGCGCGGCGGGGGCCCCGTTTCGTCCGGAAAATTATGTCACGCACGCGCACTTGCAGCCTGCTTGTGAAGGATATCACACGCACTACAATCGCACCTGAGATGCGGGCTTCCTCGCCACGGCCGCTCGTCGGCGCCGTCCTGGCCCTTTCCGTGGTCACGCTGGCCTTGCAAGCCGTCTCGCTGCGTCCGTATTTGTGGCCGGCCGGCGCGGGCCTGGCGCTCACGGGGGAAAACGTCATGGGCGCGCTGGCGGCGCCGCGCCCCGTGGCGGTCATTCGCCCTCCCGACGTCACCGGCGTCGCCGGCGCGCAGGTCGTCGTCTCGCGCGTGTGGCCCGGCGGCACCGCCGACGCCGCCGGCATTCGCACCGGCATGGCCGTCCGCTCCATCGTCAATCACCGCGGCGACACGCTGGCGCTCGACAACGGGATGCCCGCGGATACCGCCGGCGTGCTGCGGATGTGGCGCGAGATGCATCGCCTGGGGCCGGGCACGTCGCTGACCGTCGACATTGGTGGCGACCAACCTGCAGGTGGCGACAAACCTTTCTTGTCCGCCGAAGCGCCTGGCGCGAAGGCGGAAGGTTTGTCGGCCGGCGCGCGCACCGTGATCCTCGAGCAGCCGGCCGTCTGGTCTGCCGGCGGCTCGCCTTGGGTGCCGTGGCTGCGGTTCCACCTGGGCCCGCTGTCGCAGGTCACGGCGTTTCTCGCGGGCGCCGCGACACTCCTCTTCCTCGGCGCGCGCGGGACCACGGCCACGCTGATGACCCTCGCGTTGATCGCGACGGCGGTCGCCAACGGCGGACCGCTGCTCGGCGCCGAGATGACGGTGCCCTTCCTCGGTCCACTGCTGCTGTTCTTCAACTGGATCGTCACGCCGCTGTCGTTCCCGATCATCGGCCTGGCGGTGCTCTACTTTCCGCACAAGGCCGCGATCCTCGACCGCCATCGCTGGATCGTCCCGGGCCTGGGCCTCGCGGCGCTGCCGATGCTCGTGGCCAGCGTCACGAGCGCGGCGTTCCTGCTCGGCGCCGATCCGGTGCTGCCGCTGCTGGCGTGGCTCGCCGGGCGCCCGTGGACGTTCGAAGCCTCGTTCGCGTTCGCCCTCGCCGCCAACGTGCTCATCGTCATCGAGGGCATCGGGCGATACCGGCAGAATCCGGACGCGAACGAACGGCGGCGCATCCAGATCGTCGTCTACACCGGCGTGCCGGCGGTGTTCGCCTACGCGCTGAAGACCGGCATCCCGCTGCTCGGCGATCTGGCCGGGCGCCCGATCGAGCTGCCGTGGATGATCGAGGCGCTGCTGCAGGCCATCGTGCTGCTGCCGGCGTTCGGGCTGCCGTACGCCGTGGCGGTCCGGCACGTGTTCAGCCCGCGCACCGTGCTCCGGCGCAGCCTGCAATACGCGTTTGCCAGGCGGACGCTGACGGCGCTCGTGGTCCTGCCGGTGCTGGCGCTGGTGGCGTCGCTCGTCCAGCAACGCGATCAGTCGCTGTCGATGATCGTCTCGGGCCGTCCGCTCTTCTATCTGTTCTGCCTGGCGATGCTGGGGCTGGCGGTCCGCTATCGCGATCCGGCGCAGCGCTGGCTCGATCAGCGGTTCTTCCGCGCGGAATACGACGCGCGCGAGATCCTGGTGTCGCTGGCGGGCCGTGTACCGTATGAGGCCGAGCCCCGCAACCTCGTGGCGATGGTCGTGACGCAGATCGATACGGCGCTCCATCCCGAATGCGTGGCGGTATTCGCCCATTCGACCGAGCTTTCGTTGAGCTCAGGGCAGGCCGGCGACGTGGCGACCAGCCAGACGCCCGGCGGCGGCTCCCTGCTGCTGGGCACGTTCGAGCCGGTCGGCGCCGTGCGCGTCGAGGCGACGCCGCTTGGTGCCGACAGCCCGCTGGTGACGCTGTTGCGATGGTCGGACCAGCCGCTCGAGGTCTTCCTCGACGACGAGCAGTCGCCGGTGTCGCGGATGCCCGCGCCGGATCGGATGTGGCTCGCGTCGATCAACGCGGCGCTGCTCGTGCCGATCTTCGCCGGCGGCAGCGAGCCGCGCCCGTTTGTCGGCATCATCGCCCTTGGCCACAAGCGATCCGAAGAGCCGTACACGCCGGAGGACCGCGAGTTGCTTCGCGGCATCGCGGTGCAGATGGGCGTGGCGCTCGACCTGTCACGGCTGCGCAAGCAGGCCGGCGCGACCATTGCACCCGGCGCCACGCCGGCCTTTACCCCGACGATGGTCGTGGGCGCGGGCGGGCCGGGGGCGGCCATCGGCGTCGGCGTGGTGGTCGACGGCAAGTACCGCGTCGACGCCATCATCGGGCAGGGCGGCATGGGCGCGGTGTATCGCGCGTGGGACCTGCGGCTGGAACGGTCGGTGGCGATCAAAGTGGTGCGGGCGGACCTGCTGGCGGATCCCGACTCGCGCGCCCGCTTCCGCCGCGAATCGCAGATCGTCGCCAAGCTGCAGCACCCGGCCATCGTCACCGTTTTCGATTACGGCACGCTGGCCGACGGCGCGGCGTTCCTGGTCATGGAGTTCGTGCCGGGCGAAGACCTCCGCGCGGTCTTGAAGCGCGAGCGGCAGCTGCGGCCGGAGCGGATGGTCGGCCTGATGACGGGCATTGCCGGCGGCGTGGATTCCGCGCACAAGGCCGGCATATTCCACCGCGACCTGAAGCCCGAGAACATCCTGCTCCCCGAAAGCGGCACGGGCCCGAAGGTCGTTGATTTCGGCGTGGCCAAGCTCGCCACTCCGGGAGCCGACACCGGCCACCTGACGACGGGCGGGACGATTGTGGGGACGCCGGCCTACATGGCGCCGGAGCAATTGCGCGGGGACGCAGTCGACGGGCGGGCCGACGTGTTCAGCCTTGGCGTGATGTCGTACGAAATGCTGATCGGCAAGCTGCCGTACGGCGGCGGGTCGTTCGTCGATATCGGGATGAAGCAGGCCGAGGGAGAAACGAAGGTCGACACGGAAGGCCTGTCGCCCGCGCTGGCGGCGGTGATCCGCCGGGCCATTGCCTACGATCGAAACGCCCGCCCGGACTCTCCGCTTGCGTTTGCAGCAGGTCTCGCGAAGACGCTTACTTCTTCTTCTTCTTAGGTTCCATGGCGGCAAGTCGCCGTTCGATTTCGGCGACCGCCTGGCCGATCTGATCGCGCCGCGTCTGGTGCGTGGTCACTTCGAGCTGGCGTTGCAGCTCGGTGCGCGCCAGGCGGAGCGATTCGAGTTGCCGCGCGTACTCCGGGTCGAGCTTGGGGCCCTTGTCTTTCTGGGCCTTGCGGCTTTCTTCCAGTTCATCCATGCGCTCTTGCAAGCGCGCTTCAGCGTCGATAAGGCCTTCGCCCGCGTCACCCATGTAGCCGTTGATTATGGCATAGAACGCCGATGACGCCGAATCTCAACCAGGGCCGCAGACCTGTCCGCCGTCGCGCAACGCGCGGAGGCGGATGACGCCGATGACGCAGATCACACACAATTGAAACTGCGTGTCCGATCAGCTCTGGTCGCATTTCCATCCCGCGGTGGCCGAGTGGTTTCACTCGGTCTTTACATCTGCCACGACGCCGCAGCGCCGAGGCTGGCCGGCGATTGCCCGCGGCGAATCGACGCTCATCCTGGCGCCGACCGGCAGCGGCAAGACGCTCGCGGCGTTTCTTTGGTCACTGAACCGACTGATGTTCGAGCCGGTGCCGGAGCCGATGCGCCGGTGCCGCGTCTTGTATGTGTCGCCGCTGAAGGCGCTCGCCGTCGACGTCGAGCGCAACCTGCGGGCGCCGCTGGCCGGCATCTCGAATGTGGCGGGCAGCCACGACCTGCCGTTCCATGCCCCAGCGATCGCGGTGCGCACGGGCGACACGCCGGCCTCGGATCGCGCGAAGTTCCAGCGGGCGCCGTCCGACATCCTGATCACCACGCCGGAGTCGCTGTTCCTGCTGCTCACGTCGAACGCGCGCGAAAGCCTGCGGGCCGTGGAGACGGTGATCATCGACGAGATCCACGCGCTGGTGTCGACCAAGCGCGGAGCGCACATAGCGCTGTCGCTCGAGCGGCTGGAGAAGCTGGTGGAGGCGCCGCTGCAGCGCATCGGGTTGTCGGCGACGCAGCGGCCGCTGGAGGAGGTGGCGAGGTTTCTGGGAGGGGCGGCGGCAAAGCCAAGTGCAACCACGTCCGCCTCCGCGGCCGAAGGCCGCTACGGGGAGACCTCGCCGAAGCCCGCCCGCAAGCCCGCGGGCGCAGGCGGGAAGATCACGAAGCCGACCACGAAGAAACAAACTCATAAGGCCGATTTCGCAGATTCAGTCCACGACGAATTCGAGGTCGAGCGCGCCGTCACGTTCCGGCCCGTCACCATCGTCGATGCGAGCGCGCCGAAGCAGCTGGCCATCACCGTGCAAACGCCGGTCGAAGACATGGCCGAGATGGGCAAGCCGCTGGCGCAGCCGAGCGGGCCGGCGTCCCAGGGCCCGGTGGCGCAATCGATCTGGAGCTCGATCTATCCGAAGCTGCTCGAGCTGATCCGGTCGCACACCTCGACGCTGCTCTTTGTGAACAGCCGCCGGCTCGCGGAGCGGCTGGCCGGGGCGATCAACGAGCTGGCGGGCGAGCCGCTGGTGCGGGCGCATCATGGATCGCTCGCGCGCGCGCAGCGCACCGAGATCGAAGACCTGTTGAAGGGCGGGCACCTCCGCGCGCTGGTCGCCACCTCGTCGCTCGAGCTCGGCATCGACATGGGTGCGATCGACCTGGTCATCCAGATCGAGGCGCCGCCCTCGGTGGCGAGCGGGCTGCAGCGCATCGGCCGCGCCGGCCACCGGATCGACGCAGTGAGCGAAGGCATCATCTTCCCGAAGTTCCGCGGCGACCTCGTGGCCTGCGCGGCGGTGACCGCGGCCATGCGGCAGGGCAAGGTCGAATCGTCGCGCTATCCGCGCAACCCGCTTGACGTCATGGCCCAGCAGCTGGTGGCGATGACGGCAATGGAGCGCTGGTCGGTCGACGACCTGTATCGGACGGTCCGATCGGCGGCGCCGTACGCCGAGCTCGGCCGGCCGATCTTCGACGGCGTGCTCGACATGCTGTCGGGGCGCTATCCCTCGGATGAATTCGCCGAGCTGCGGCCGCGCATCACGTGGGACCGTGTCAACGGCATGGCGGTCGCGCGGCAGGGCGCCAAGCGGGTGGCGATTGCGAACGCGGGCACGATTCCCGATCGCGGCCTGTACGGCGTGTTCCTGTCAGGTGCGGAAAAGGACAAGGCGCGCGTCGGCGAGCTGGACGAAGAAATGGTTTTCGAGGCGCGCGCGGGCGAGACCTTCCTGCTGGGCGCGTCGACGTGGCACATCGATCAGATCACGCACGACCGCGTGCTGGTGACGCCGGCGCCGGGCCAGCCCGGCAAGATGCCGTTCTGGAAGGGCGAGGGTCCCGGGCGCCCGATCGAACTCGGCATGGCGATCGGCAAGCTGGTGCGCGAGCTGCGCCAGGCGCCACGGGCGCAGGCGCTCGGCCGGTTGCGGACCGACCATGGGCTCGATGCGCTCGCCAGCGAGAACCTGCTGGCGTATCTCGACGACCAGCACGCGGCCACCGGTGCGGTGCCCGACGATCGGACGATCGTGATCGAACAGTCCCGCGACGACATCGGCGACTGGCGCGTCGCCGTGTTGTCGCCGCTCGGCAGCCGCGTGCACGCGCCGTGGGCGATGGCGGCGACGGCCCGCATTCGCGACGAGCAGGGCCTCGACGTCGAGGCGATGTGGTCCGACGAAGGCTTCGTCATCAGGTATCCCGACGGCGAGTCCGCGCCCAACACCGCCCTGCTGATTCCCGATCCCGATCAGGTCGAGCGCCTGGTCGTGCGGCAGCTCGGCTCGACGGCGATGTTCTCGGCGCGCTTCCGCGAAGCGGCCGGGCGGGCGCTGCTGCTGCCCCGGCGCCGGCCCGGCGCGCGGGCGCCGCTCTGGCAGCTGCGCAAGCGGGCCTCGGACCTGCTGGCGGTGGCGGCGCGCTTCGGATCGTTCCCGATTATTCTCGAGGCCTACCGCGAGTGCCTGCGCGACATCTTCGACCTGCCGGCGCTTGTCGGCATCCTGTCGCGGATGCGCAGCCGATCGATCCGCGTGGTCAACGTCGAATCGCGCACGCCGTCGCCGTTTTCGGCGTCCCTGCTGTTCGGCTACGTCGCCAACTACATCTACGACGGTGACGCCCCGCTGGCCGAGCGCCGCGCGCAGGCGCTGTCGGTCGACCAGTCGCAGCTGCGCGATCTGATCGGCGACACCGAGCTGCGCGATCTGCTGGACGAGGCCGCGCTCGAGACGCTCGAGGCGGAGCTGCAGTATCTGCCCGAGCGCTTTCATGCGCGCTCCGCGGATGCCGTGCACGACCTGCTGCTGCGGTTGGGCGATTTGTCCCGCGAGGAGATCGAGGCACGCAGCGTCGCCAGCGTGGCTGACGCTGCCGTGACGGAACTGGTTCCCGCGCGGCGGCTGCTCGAGGTGCGAATCGCCGGGCAGCCGCGGCTGATCGCGATCGAAGACGCGGCTCGCTATCGCGATGCGGTCGGCACACCCTTGCCGCAAGGCCTGCCCGACACGCTGCTCGAACCGGTCGAGGATCCGGTGGGCGATCTCGTGCGGCGGTACGCGCGGACGCATGGCCCTTTCTCGAGCGGTGAGGTCAGCACGCGGCTCGGCCTCGGGATCGCCATTGTCGAGGCGACGCTGGGGCGGTTGCGGGCCGCCGGCCGCGTCGTGGAGGGCGAGTTCCGGCCCGGCGGCCGCGGACGTGAATGGTGCGACGCGGACGTGCTCAGGAACGTGCGGCAGCGATCCCTGGCGAAGCTGCGGCGCGAGGTCGAGCCGGTGGACGCCTCGGCGCTCGGCCGGTTCCTGGTCACGTGGCACGGGTTTTCGCGGCCGCGGACGGGGCTCGACGGGCTGCTCGACGTGATCGAACAGCTCCAGGGCGTCCCAATCGTGGCCTCGGTGCTCGAGCGCGAGGTGCTGGCGGCCCGCCTCCGGAACTACTCGCCCGACATGCTCGACACGCTGCTCGGCGCCGGCGAGGTCACGTGGGCCGGCGTCGAGGCGCTGGGCGATCGCGACGGGCGGATCGCGTTGTACTTGACCGATCACGTCTCGCGGCTGCGTCCGCCCGATTCGCTCTCGCCGGGCCGCACCCAGGGTCTCGCCGGGCGCGATGCCCAACTGATCGCCTGGCTGCATCGGCACGGCGCGTCGTTTTTTGCGCCGCTTCATGAAGCGGCGGGCGGCGGTTTTCCCAGGGAGACCGTCGATGCCATCTGGGATCTGGTCTGGAAGGGCCTGTTGACCAACGACACGCTGCACGCGCTGCGGGCGTATACGGCGCCGCCGGAACGCGCGCGCCGGACCCCACACGCGGCGAGCTTCCGATCGCGCCGGTTGATCCCGCCGTCGGCCGAGGGGCGATGGGCGGCGGTGGGTGCGGCGGGTGGCGACCAGACGAAATGGGCGGCGGCCATGGCGCAGCAGTTGTTGACCCGCCACGGCGTGGTCACGCGCGATGTGACGGCCGTCGAACATCTGCCGGGAGGGTTCTCGGCGCTCTACCCGGTACTGCGCCGCCTCGAAGAGACGGGCCGCATTCGTCGCGGCTATTTCGTGGCCGGGCTGGGCGCGGCGCAGTTTGCGCAGTCCGGCGCGGTCGATCTGCTGCGTGATTCGAGGGAATCGCGCGATGAGGAGATCACGGTGACGATCTCGGCCGCCGATCCGGCGAACCCGTACGGCGTCCTGATCCCGTGGCCACTGCAGATGACCCCGACCTCAACGTCGAAGGGCCACGATCTCAAACCTCGCGGTGCAACGCGGTCGGCGGGAGCGCGCGTGGTGCTGGTCAACGGGCGGCTGGTGTGCTGGATCGGCCGTGGCGATCGGCTGCTCATCGTCTCGTTGCCGGATGACGAGCCGGACCGATCGCGCGCCGGGCGCGCCATGGCGCGCGAGCTGGTGGCGCTGGCGCCACGGGCGCCCGAGGGGCGGCGCGGCTGGCTGATCGAGGAGATCAACGGGCTGGCGGCGGCCGCCGATCCAACGGGCCAGTTCCTGATCGACGCCGGGTTTACCGCCACGAGCCTGGGCCTCCAGTTGCGCGTGCCGAAGGGTCCCAAGCCCTCGAGCCCCCAGGCTCTCAAGCCCTGAGTGACCCGACGCGCCTGAAGGCGACACCATTTTCCGGGCGCCGGGCATCGGTAACGTCGAGTTGCCAACGGTGTCAGACACCGTTACTGGACGCGCTCGGGGTGAGCGTAGATGTTGAAGCTGGTACCGCGGACGAAGCCGCACAGCGTCATGCGGGCTTCCTCCGCCAGGGCGATCGCCAGGCTCGACGGCGCCGAGACGGCGCCGATCAGCGGAATGCCAGCCAGCAGCGCCTTCTGCACCAGCTCGAACGACGTTCGCCCCGAGACCAGCAGGAAGTGCCGATCGAGCGGATGCCGGCCCGCCAGCAGCGTGCGGCCGACGATCTTGTCCACGGCGTTATGGCGGCCCACATCTTCCGCCGATAGTTGCAGCGCGCCCGACAGGTCGAACAGTCCGGCGGCGTGCAGCCCGCCCGTCGAGTCGAAGACCGCCTGCGCGGACCGCAAGCGATCGGGCAGCGCAGAGATCACCG
>Ga0156330_1232_pt3 | contig 27701 bp, 24 predicted proteins | sample RifCSPlowO2_12_FD_107978 | JGI IMG/M metagenome (GOLD analysis project Ga0156330, IMG submission 107978) | Acidobacteria bacterium RIFCSPLOWO2_12_FULL_67_14b | reverse complement strand
GCCGCAGTCCGTGCTTCGGCCGGCCCAGTCGAGGTCGACGAAATCGCCGTCGGGCGTCTCCCAGCGCTCGCGCCGGAACGCGACGCGCGGCGCGGGACCGAGTGCGGCGGCGAGCGTCTGCACGTGCCCGCCCGGCAGCCACCAAGGCGCTTCGTACGGGGTCAGAGCGGCTTTTCCCGTTGCCTAATGAAGAATCTTCGGCGTTTCCGGCGCCGGGTCGGGGGCCGGCCGCGGCCCCGGCCCCGGCCCGGGCGAGGCGTGGTGCACGATCATGCGCCAGCCGGCGGCGGTGCGCAGGTAGACGTTGGTAACGACCACCGGCGGCCTAGCGCGCTTCTCGCCGGCCACCGTGATCACCTCGTGCACGCTGTGCACCGCGAGCATCATCCCGGCGAGCGTCACCCGCTGCGCGACCTGCACGCGCAGGCGCTGGCCGGAAGCGAGAATCTGGCGCCAGCTCGCGCGCACCTGCTCCTGGCCGGCGAGGCGCGGCCCGGCCGGGTGCACGCAGACGATCTCGTCGTCGTCGGACCAGACCGCCATCATGAGCTCGAGGTCGCCCCGCTCGAGCGCCTCGTAGAAGGCGTTCTCCGCGTCCTGGGAGGTGGGGAAGATCTTCGCGCTCACTGGAAAAGCTTCTCCGTTTCGCGCAGTACGCGCTCCGCCGTCAGCTCCTTCATGCACCGGAAATGCCCGAGCGGGCATTCGCGCGCAAAGCACGGGCTGCATTCCAGCCGCAGCCATACGGCGCGCGCATTGGCCGCGAGCGGCGGCGTATGCTCGGGGCTCGAGGAGCCGAACAGCGCCACCTGCGGAGTGCCGAGCGCCGCGGCGACATGCATCAGCCCGGAGTCGTTGGTGACCACGAACTGCGCGCCGGCGATGAGCTCGATCGCCTCGTCCAGGGTCGTCTTGCCGGCCAGGTTTTTCGCCCGGATCCCCGCGCACGATTCCTTTTCCGCATCGGTGCCCAGGACCGCGATCTCGACCGCGACTCGTTCCGAAAGCTCCTTGAAATACGGCCAGCGCTTCGCCGGCCCGTATTCGGCGCCCGGGCAGAAGACCGCGTAGCGGCCCGCGAGCCCGAAGCGCTGCGCGGTTGCGCGCGCCGCGCCCGCGTCCACGCGCAGGCGCGGTTGCGGAAGCGGCTCGGCGGGATCGGTGCCGGGCGTCTCGGAAAGGCGCGCGTAGTGCAGCGCCATCGGAAAGCGGTCCTTCTCCTTCGCGTACAGCAGGTTCAGCAGGCCGTAGCGCGATTCCCCGACGTAGCCGCTGCGGATGGGGATGTCGGCGAAGAAAGGCACCAGCGCCGATTTCCAGGAATTCGGCAGCACGATCGCCTGGTCGTAGGTGCGCGCCCTGAGGCTGCGGCCGAGCCGCCAGCGCCGGCGAAGCTCGAGCGCCCCGTGGCCGAATGGCGCCTCGATCACCTCGTCGACCTCGGGCGCGCGGCGCAGCACCGGCGCCACCCACGGCGGGGCGAGCAGGTCGATGCGCACCCGCCCGAGCTTTTCGCGCAGCCGCGCAAGGAGCGGCTGCGCCATGAGCGCGTCGCCGATCCAGTTCGGGGCGACGACCAGGATGCGGGGCATCAGTGCCCCTTCGGTGCAGTTCCCTTGTAGACGTAGCGCGTGCCGCAGTAGGGGCAGAGCATCTCGCCCCTTTTCGTCACGTCCAGGAACACCCGCGGGTGCCGCGCCCAGAGCGGCGCGCCCGGCGTCGGGCAGTGCAGCGGCAGGTCCTTCTCGGTGACCTCGACCAGGCGCGCGGTGTCGGCGTCCACTATTTCCCCTTCTTCATCGGTACCGGCGTCAGCCAGTGCCGGTGCTTGCGATCCTTGCCGGTGACGACGTCGAAGAACGCCTTCTGCAGCGCCTTCGTGACCGGGCCCGCCTTGCCCGCACCGATGGTGCGGCCGTCGAGCTCGCGGATCGGCGTCACCTCGGCGGCCGTGCCGGTGAAGAAGCACTCGTCGGCGACGTAGATGTCGTCGCGCGTCATGCGCCGCGCGATCACCGGGTAGCCGAGGCCCCCGGCGAGCTCGATCACGCTCGCGCGCGTGATGCCCGTGAGCGCAGAGCCCATCTCGGGCTCGACGATCCTGCCGTCCTTGACGATGAAGATGTTCTCGCCCGCGCCTTCGGCAACGTAGCCGTCGACGTCGAGCAGCAGCCCCTCGTCGTAGCCGTGCTGCGTCGCCTCGAGCGTCGCCAGCACCGAATTCGGGTAGGTCCCGGACATCTTGGCGCGCGCCATCGTCACGTTGATGTGGTGGCGCGCGTAGGAAGAGGTCTTCACGCGGATGCCCTTGGCGAGCGCCTCGGGCCCGAGGTACGCGCCCCACGGCCAGGCGGCGATCGCCACGTGCACCTTCGCGCCCACGGGCGACACGCCCATCTTCTCCGAGCCGTAGAACGCGATCGGCCGGATGTAGCAGCCGGGGTGCCCGTTCGCCTGCACGACGTCGACCTGCGCCTGCATGAGCTTCTCCCGCGTGTACGGGAGCTTCATCATGTAGATGTGCGCCGAGTTGAACAGGCGATCGGTATGTTCCTTCAGCCGGAAGATCTCCGTGCCGCGCACCGTCTTGTACGCGCGCACGCCCTCGAACACCGCGAGCCCGTAGTGCAGCGAGTGCGTGAGGACGTGGGTCGTCGCGGAACGCCACGGCACGAGCCTGCCGTCGTGCCAGATCCAGCCGTCGCGGTCGGCCATCGAGAGCGGCGCCTTGGGCGCTGCCTTTGCTTTCGCCATGGAGCGGTGACTCCTTGGAAGTGAGCCGCCATTCTAACCGCAACCGCGCGCCAGGCACTATACTATTAACATGATTGTTAATCATCACGACCGCATCTTCCAGGCGCTCGCTTCCGTGCCGCGGCGCCAGATCGTCGCGTTCCTCGCGCAGACCGCGCTTTCGACCTCCGACCTCGCCGGCCGCTTCGGCATGAGCTCGCCTGCGGTCTCGCGCCACCTCTCGGTGCTGCAGCACGCCGGATTGGTGTCGGCAGAGCGACAGGGCCAGCGCGTGCTTTACCGGCTGAACCGCGACACCCTGCTGGACGCGCTGGCGCGGTTCGCTTCCGAGGTGGACGGCCCCTTGCGGCGCGCTCCGCAGGTCCTGCGCGCGCCGCGCGAAGCGATCTAGTGCTAGGCTAGCTCGACGGGGGAGGGGCCTATCCGAACCATCGTCATCGTGTCGGGACTGCTTGCGCTCGCCGGCTGCGCCGGCTTCCCGATCGAAGAGCTGCTCGCCTCGAGCGCCATCGTCGCCGAGCTGCCGCGCGAAAGCGGCGAGCGGGTCGAGGTGGCGCGCTTCTCCGCCGGCCGCGCCGGCGAATCCCCGCCCGACCGCTGGGAGCCCTTCGCCGTTTCGCGCTCCGGGACGCGCACCGAGTACCGTCTCGTCGACAGCGGGCAGGGCGTGGTCCTCGAGGCGCGCGCGGACGGCTCGGCCTCGGGTTTCTACCGGCGCGTTCGCTTCGATCCGATGCGCTATCCCGTCGTTGAGTGGCGCTGGCGCGTCGTTCAGCCGCTTCCCGAAGCCGACCCGCGCATCGCTTCGCGCGAAGACTCCGCGGCGCGCCTGGTCATCTCCTTCCACGGCGACGCCGACAAGCTCGATTTCCAGGAACGGTTCACGCTGCGGCTCTACAAGGGGCTCTCCGGAGAGAAGCTGCCGTTCGCGATGCTCATGTACGTCTGGTCGAGCGACGCCCCGGTCGGCACCGTCGCGCCGAACGTGCACACCGAGAAGATCCAGACGATCGTCGTCGACAGCGGCACCACCCGCACCGGCGTGTGGCGTCAATTCCGCCGCAACGTGCTGGAGGACTACCGTCGCGTTTTCGGCGAAGACCCCTGGGACGTCGTCGCCGTCGGCGTCATGACCGACGCCGACAACACGCGCCAGAAGGCCCGGGCGCAGTACGGCGACATCACCTTTCGCAAGGCGCAATGACGGAAAATCGATATGCCCGCCCAGTACATGGTGATCGAGCAATTCAGGAACAAGGACGCGGCGGCCGTGTATCGCAGGCTCCGTGATCGGGGTCGAATGGCGCCGGATGGCCTGGTCTACGTCGCGAGCTGGGTCGATCACAGGCTCGAGCGATGCTACCAGGTGATGGAAACGTCCAATCCGAAGCTCCTCGACGTGTGGATGGCGAACTGGAACGATCTCGTCGAGTTCGAGGTGCATCCGGTCATCACATCGAAAGAGGCCACCGAGAGGATCGCGCCGTTGCTGTAGGGCCTTAACGTCTCTCGGGCGATGTGACCCCGAGGGCTGACCTGCCCGAAGGCGCGCCTACCGATATGGGGAAAGAACGATCTCCCACAACTCGCGCGCGGCTTGCGCATGGGCTGAGACCTGCTCCGGCGGCACGCGCGCGTACTTCGCGCCGTTGAGGCGCAGCGCGTGCTGCAGGCGGCGGAAATCGCGGTAGGCGCTGCGGCAGCGTTCGGCGAGCTCCGAGGGGATCAAGCCGAGGTCGGCGGAGATCTTCAGCAGCGCGATGTTGCCCAGGTTCCCCGTTAGCGCGGAATGCCGGTGCGCGTGCGCGAGCACCAGGAACTGGACGATGAACTCGAGATCGATCATGCCGCCGGAGTCGTGCTTGAGGTCGAAAAGGCCGCTCTTGTTCGGGTGCGCGGCGTGCATCTTTTCGCGCATCGCGAGAACTTCGCGGGCGAGCTTGCCGGGATCGCGCGAGCGGGTGAGGATCCTGACGCGGATCGCTTCGAACGCTTCGCCGATTTGCGCGTCCCCCGCGCAGTAGCGCGCGCGGGTGAGGGCCTGGTGCTCCCAGGCCCAGGCCGATTCCTCCTGATATTTCGCGAAGGCCTCGACCGACGAGACGAGCAGCCCCGACTCGCCCGAGGGACGCAGGCGCAGGTCGGTGTCGAAGAGCGCGCCCGAAGTGGTGCGCGTGGTGAGCCAGTTGTTCATGCGCTGCGCGAGGCGCGCGTAGTTCTCGGGCGCGCGCTCGTCCGCGTCGTCGTAGAGGAAAACGAGGTCGAGGTCGGAGGCGTACCCGAGTTCCTTGCCGCCGAGCTTGCCGTAGCCGATCACGGCGAAGCGCGGCGCCTCGCGGTGCCGGGTCCGGATCTGCTGCCACACGTGGGAAATGGACACGCCCAGGGCGATATCGGCAAGCAGCGACAGGTGGTCGGCGAGGCGCTCGACGGTGAGCAGGCCCGCCAGGTCCTGCGCAAGCAGCCGGAACACCTGCCCCTGGTGCTGCTCCCGGAGCAGGTTCATCTGCCGCTCGGCGTCGCCCTCGGCGCCGGCGAGCGCCTTGCGCAGGCCCGCTTCGAAGCCCGGCCAGTCGGGCGGCGCGTAGAGCAGGCGGTCGTCGAGCAGCTCGTCGAGCAGCAGCGGGTGGCGCGTGACGAATTCCGCCGCCCAGCTCGAAGCGCCGATCATCTTGGCGACGCGCTCGAGTGCCTCGGGGTGCTCGGCAAGGAGCGCGAGGTAGGCGGCGCGGCGCGCGATCGCCTCGATGAGATCCAGCCCCCGCGCGAGCGTCGCATCCGGGTCGGGGGTCGCCGCGGCAGCGGCGGCAAGCGCCGGGACGAGCTGGTCCACCCGCTGGCGCGACGATTCGGGGAGCTGCAGGTAGCGCTGGCTCGCCCGGAAGGCGGCCGCGCGCGGGTGCGCGGGCCAGGCGCGGTCGTCGTTGTTCTCCAGGTCCGACTCCGCGAACACGTCCTCGAAATGGCGCGTGACCGCCTTGCGGTGGGCGTCCAGGGCATCGAGGAACGAATCCCACGAGGGGAAATTCATCATCAGCGAAATCCGCCGCCGGTCCTCGGGATCGTCGGGCAGCATGTGCGTCTGCGCGTCGTCGAGGTACTGCAGCCGGTGCTCGACGCTGCGCAGGAAAACGTAGGCGCCGGAGAGCTCGCCGGCGGCGTTTTCCGGAAGAAGGTTTTTCCGGGACAGCTGCGCCAGGACTTCGAGCGTCGGGCGCACGGCAAGCGCCGGATCGCGCCCGCCGCGCACGAGCTGCAGCGCCTGGGCGACGAACTCGATTTCGCGGATGCCGCCGGGACCGAGCTTGACGTGCGCCGCGAGCTCGCGCCGCGCGACTTCGCGCCGCACCTCGGCGTGCAGCCTCCTCATCGCCGCGAGCGTCCCGAAATCGAGGTACTTGCGGTAGACGAACGGCCGCACGATCCGCTCCAGCTCCTCGTGCCGGCCTCCGGTGACGGGGCGCGACTTGATCCAGGCATAGCGCTCCCATTCGCGCCCCTGCGCGACGAAATAGGTCTCGAGCGCGTCGTAGCTCGCGGCGAGCGGCCCGGCCTCGCCGTAGGGCCGCAGGCGCATGTCGACGCGGAACGCAAAGCCCTCGCCGGTGGTCTCAGAAAGAAGCGCGATCAGCTTGCGGCCGGCGCGCTCGAACGTTTCATGCTCGCCGGAACCGTCCGGATAGACGAACACCAGGTCCACGTCGGAGGAGACGTTGAGCTCGCGGCCGCCGAGCTTGCCCATGCCGACCACGACCAGCTGGCCCGCGGGCGCGCCGCAGTGGACCTCGGCCCAGGCGAGCGCGCAGCGGATCTCGGCGTCGGCGAGCGCGCTCATCGTGCCGCAGACCTCGGCGAGTTCTGCCGCGCCCGAGAGGTCGCGCGCCATCACGCGCAGGAGCACGCGCCGGCGCAGCCTCCGCAGGCGTGCCTTGAGCGCGCGCTCGTCATCGTTCGCGCTGCCCGCCAGCGCCAGCGCGATCTCGTCGGCGCGGAACGCATGCGGCGCGTTGAGTTCCGAGGCGAGCCCGGGATGCGCCGCGAGCAGCTGTCCGGCGTAGCGCGAAAGGGTGATTTTCCCAATGGGATCTTGCATTTACGGATAGAATGCCTTGTTACAAGGCGTTGATGCAAACGAAAAACCGAATCTTGCTCAACAAGGCGCGGCCTTGGTTGCGCGCCCTGGAAGTACTCGCCTGGGCCGGGTTCTTCGCGTTCGCGGCGCTGTTCCTCGCGATGCGCTACTGGCTGCTGCCGAACGTCGAGCGCTACCGCGAGGACATCGTCGCCGCGATTTCGCGCTCGGTCGGCCTGAAAGTGACGATCGGCCGCATCGAGGCGGACTGGGAGGGCCTGAGGCCCGAACTCGTGCTCTCCGAGGTGCGCGTGTTCGACCGCGACGGCCGCGAGGCGCTGGTGCTGCCCACCGTGGAGAACGTGGTGTCGTGGCGTTCGCTCCTGTACCGGGACCTGCGGCTGCACTCGCTCGCCATCGAGGGGCCGCGGCTGCAGCTGCGGCGCGACGCGCAGGGGGCGATCTGGGTCGCCGGGATGAGGGTCGAGGAGGACAAGGGCGATCGCGGGCTCGCCGACTGGATTCTCGGGCAGCGCGAGATCGAGGTGCGCAACGCCGAGATCGACTGGAACGACGAGATGCGCAAGGCGCCGCCGCTCGCGCTGGCGGCGCTCAACTTCCGCCTGCGCAACGACGGCGACGAGCATTCGATCGGGCTCTCGGCCCGCCCGCCGAGCAAGCTCGGCTCGGCGCTCGAGCTGCGCGCCGAGCTCATCGGGCGCACGGTGAAGGAGCTCAAGGCCTGGAACGGGCGCGTGTTCGCCGAGCTCGGCTATACCGATCTCGCCGGCTGGCGCGCCTGGGTCGACTATCCGGTCGACGTGAGGAAGGGCCAGGGCGCGGTGCGCCTCTGGGCGACGCTCGGCGAAGGCAAGGTGAGGCGCGCGACCGCGGACGTGTCGCTCACCGGCGTGGTGGCGCGCTTCGCGAAAGACCTGCCCGTGCTCGACGTGCCCGCGGTGCGCGGCAGGCTGGAGGGCCGCGAGACGGCGCGCGGCTACGAGTTCGGCGTGCGCAACCTCGCGGTCGTTTCCGGGCGCGGGCCTGCGATGCAGTCGACGAGCTTCAGGGCGCACTGGGAACGCGCCGAGTCCGGCAAGCCGCAACGCGGCTTGATCAACGCCGACCTGATCGAGCTCGGGCCCCTGGCGCATCTCGCGGAATTCATGCCGTTTCCGGCGGACCTTCGCAAGCTCCTCGCCGAGCTTGCGCCGCAGGGCAACCTGCTCGATCTCAAGTTCGACTGGTCGGGCGAGCTGCCGGACGCGGCGACGTTCAGCGCCAAAACGCGCTTTGCCGGGCTCGCGATGAAGGCATGGCGAGCGATCCCGGGCTTCGGCGGGCTCTCCGGGAACGTCGAGGCGAACGAAGCGAAGGGCACGATGCGGCTGGCTTCGCTCAAGTCCGAGCTCGACCTGCCGAAGGTCTTTCCCGAGCCGCGCATCGCGCTCGACGCGCTGAACGGCGAGATCCACTGGGAGCGCCAGGCCGGTGGCGGGGTGGCGGTACGCATCGCGAGCCTCGCCTACGCCAACGAGGACCTCGCCGGGACCGCGCAGGGCAGCTACCGGTACACCGGCGAGGGCCCCGGCCGGATCGACCTTTCGGCGCAGCTCGCGCGCGCCGACGGCAGGCACAGCGCGAGGTACCTGCCGCTTTCCTCGATCATGGGCGCGGCGACGCGCGAGTGGCTCGCGGCGTCGATCCAGGGCGGGCAGTCCACCGACGTGCGCTTTCGCCTGCAAGGCGACCTGCGCGACTTCCCGTACGTCGACCCCGCCAAGGGCCAGTTCTTGGTCACGGCGAAGATCAGCGGCGGCGTGCTCGAGTACGCGCGCGGCTGGCCGCGCATCGAGGCGATCGAGGGCGAGCTGCTCTTCGAGCGCGACCGGATGGAGATCGCCGGCCGCGCGGGCGGCATCCTCGGCGCGAAGATCGCGAACACGCGCGTCGGCATCCCGAGCCTGCTCTCCGACAGGACGATGCTGCTCGTCAGCGGGCAGGCCGAAGGGCCCACGGCGGAGTTTCTCAAGTACATCCAGGAGAGCCCCGTGCGCGCCATGATCGACGGCTTCAGCGACGGCATGACGGCCGATGGGCGCGGCCGGCTGCAGCTCAAGCTCGAGCTGCCGATCGACGACCTCGCGAAGAGCAAGGTGGCGGGCGAATACCGGTTCGCGAACAACACGGTCACTCTGGAGCCGCGCCTGCCGCCGGTCGAGCACGCCTCGGGACGGATCGCGTTCACCGAGTCGACGCTGGCGGTGCACGAGACGCGCGGCCAGCTCTTCGGCGGGCCGGTGACGATTACCGGCGGATCGAGGCCCGCGTCGGGCGTCGACGTGGTGGCCGAGGGCAGCGCCACGGTGGAGGGAATCCGGACGCTGTTCGACCACCCGTTGCTCGGCCGCCTCTCGGGCGGCGCGCCCTACCGGGCGACCGTGACGGTGCGCGACAAGCGCGCGCAGATCGCCTTCGAATCGTCGCTGCGCGGCGTGGCGAGCGAGCTTCCGGCGCCGTTCGCGAAGAGCGCCGCGGAGACGCTGCCGCTGCGCGTGGACATCTACCCGGGCGAGGGACGCGACCGGATCTCGCTCGCGCTCGGCCGGCTGGTCGCTGCCGAGTTCCTCAGGGTGCTGCAGGGCGGCGAGATGCGGGTGCAGCGCGCCGCGGTCTCGATCAACCCGGCGCAAGGCGAGGCGCTGCGCCTGCCCGAGCGCCGCGCCATCGCGCTGTACGGGTCGCTGCCGGCGCTCGACCTGGACCGCTGGCTGCCGCTCCTGGCCGGAGATGGCAGCGCGGGCGCGGCCGGTTTCGACCTGCGTCTCGGCACGCTCGATTTTCTGGGCAAGAGGATGAAAAACGTGGTCCTGCGCGGCGCCGCCGACGCGGAAGGATGGACGGCAAACGTCACGGCGTCCGAGCTCGCGGGAAATTTCGCCTACCGCGGGGAGGGCGGCGGCCGGCTGATCGCGCGCCTGTCGCATTTTGCCGTGCCGGACGATTACCCCGAGGCGAAACCGGCCGAAGGCATAAAGGAGCTGCCTGCGGTGGACCTGGTCGCGGAGAGCTTCACGCACCGTGGCAAGCGCTACGGGCGGGTCGAGGTCGTGGCGCGGCACGACGGCCCGAGCTGGCGCATCGACAAGCTGGCGGTGGTGAACCCGGAGGCTTCGCTCTCGGCGAGCGGCGCCTGGCGCACCGCAGGCGGCTCGCGCACCTCGCTCAACTTCACGCTCGAGTCGAGCGACGTCGGCAAGTTCCTCGAGCGTGCCGGCTACCCGGACCGCGTCCAGGGCGGCAGCGCCAGGCTGGAGGGCGGGCTGGCGTGGAACGGCGACCCGCTCTCGATCGACCTGCCGAGCCTGTCGGGGGAGCTTGCGCTGACCGCCGAGAAGGGCCAGTTCCCGCAGGTCGAGACCGGGCTCGGGCGGCTGTTTTCGCTGATCAGCCTGCAGCTCTCGGACGTGTTCGCCAAGGGGTTCCAGTTCGACACGCTGTCGGCTTCGTTCCGCGTCGCGCAGGGCGTGATGGACACCAAGGACCTCAAGATCCGCGGCTCGGCCGCCGAGGTCGCGCTGAGCGGCGATTTCGACCTGGCGCGGGAGACGCAGAGCCTGCACGTGAAGGTCGTGCCGAGCGTGCGTCGCACCGTGACCACGCTGATCGGGATCGTCAATCCCGCGGTCGCGGTCGGCGTGGCGGTCGCGCAGGGCGTGCTGAAGGACCCGATCGGGCGGATTCTCGCCTACGAGTACACGGTGAGCGGCCCGTGGAAGGATCCGAAGCTGGAAAAAATCGACCAGGCGCCGCCGCCCACACCCTCGGGGGCGATGGCGCCGGTACCGAACCAGTGATGGCGCCGATCCGGATCGCGGCGGTGCAGATGGTGTCGGCGCCCGAAGTGGCGCCCAATCTCGAGGCCGCGGCGCGCCTGGTGGCGCGGGCCGCCGCGGAGGGCGCGCGGCTCGTCGCGCTGCCCGAGAATTTCTATCTCATCAGCGGCGACGCCGCGGCCAAGGTGCGCGCGCGCGAGCCCGACGGCCGCGGCCCGATCCAGGATTTCCTCGCCGCGACCGCGCGGCGCCACAAGCTGTGGCTGGTGGGCGGCACCTGCCCGATCGCCTGCGACGACCCGGGCCGCATCCGCAGCGCATGCCTGGTGTACGACGATGCGGGCCGGCGCGTGGCGCGCTACGACAAGATGCACCTGTTCCGCTTCGCGCAGGGCGAGGAGCGCTACGACGAGACGCGCACCCTGGAGCCCGGCACGGCGCCGGTCGCCGTGGAATCTCCGTTCGGCCGCATCGCGCTTTCGGTCTGCTACGACGTGCGCTTCCCGGAGCTGTACCGGCGCTTCGCGCCGCTTGCGCTCATTGCGGTGCCTTCCGCGTTCACCGTGCCGACGGGGCGGGCGCACTGGCACGTGCTCCTGCGCGCGCGCGCCATCGAGAACCTGGCCTACGTGATCGCGCCGGCGCAGGGGGGCATGCACCCGGACGGCCGCCTGACTTACGGCCACAGCATGATCGTGGACCCGTGGGGCAGCGTGCTCGCGGAGCGCGCCGAGGGCGAAGCCGTGGTGCTCGCCGAGATCGATTCCGCGCGCCTGGCCGAAGTGAGACAATCGCTGCCCGCGCTCGACCACCGAAGGCTCGCGTAATGGACACCGACGTTCTTCTCGCCACCGCGGACTCGTGCCTGCTCGCGCCCTACGAGCTCGAGACGCGCAAGCTCGAGCAGGTATTCGGCAGGCTGGCCGAGCGGCGCCTGGACTACGCCGACCTCTATTTCCAGTACACGCGCGCCGAAGGCTGGAGCCTGGAGGAGGGCATCGTCAAGTCGGGCAGCTTCGCGATCGAGCAGGGCGTCGGCGTGCGCGCGATCGCGGGCGACAAGACCGCGTTCGCGTACTCCGACGAGATCAGCTTCGACGCGCTGGAGGACGCGGCGCGCGCGACACGCGCGATCGCACGAACGGGCGGGGCGAAGCGGACGAAAGTCGTTGCGCGAAAGAAAATGCCTCAACGCTACGAGCCGCTCGATCCGCTCGCGACGCTCGCCGCGCAGGACAAAGTCGCGCTTCTCGAAAAGCTGGAGCGGATGTGCCGCGCGAAGGACCCGCGCATCGTGCAGGTCATGGCGCACCTGGGCGGCGAGTACGAGGTGATCCTCGTGGCGCGTTCGGACGGCGTCGTCGCCGCCGACGTGCGGCCGCTCGTGCGCCTTTCGGTGCAGGTGATCGCCGAGAGCGGCGGCCGCCGCGAGAGCGGCACCGCCGGCGGCGGCGGGCGCACCGGCTACGCGCATTTCACGGACGCGGCGCTCGAGTCCTATGCGGTAAAAGCGGTGCAGCAGGCGCTCACGAACCTGGATGCGCGCCCGGCGCCGGCGGGGACCATGACGGTGGTGCTCGGTCCGGGCTGGCCGGGGATCCTGCTGCACGAGGCGATCGGGCACGGCCTGGAGGGAGACTTCAACCGCAAGGGCAGCTCCGCTTTCGCCGGCAGGATCGGCGAGCGGGTCGCCGCGCGCGGCGTGACCGTGATCGACGACGGCACGCTGCCCGACCGGCGCGGCTCGCTCACCGTGGACGACGAGGGCAACCCGACGCGGCGCACCGTGCTGATCGAGGACGGCGTGCTGCGCGGCTACATGCAGGACAGCCTGAACGCGCGCCTGCTGAAGATGCCGCTCACCGGCAACGGCCGGCGCGAGTCGTTCGCGCACCTCACGCTGCCGCGCATGACCAACACGTACATGCTCGCGGGCGGCCACGACCCGAGGGAGATCATGGCCAGCGTGAAAAAGGGGCTCTACGCCGTGAACTTCGGCGGCGGGCAGGTGGACATCACCAACGGCAAGTTCGTGTTCTCCGCGGCCGAGGCATACCTCATCGAGGACGGCAAGGTGACGCACCCGGTCAAGGGCGCGACGCTGATCGGCAACGGACCGGACGCGCTCACGCGCGTCTCGATGATCGGCAACGACCTCGAGCTCGACCCCGGCGTCGGCACCTGCGGCAAGGAAGGTCAGAGCGTCCCGGTGGGCGTCGGGCAGCCGACGCTGAAGATCGACGGCCTGACCGTCGGCGGAACGGCTTGAACGGGCTGCCGGCGAACGAGACGCGGTTCCTCGCCGGAGCGGGGGAGATCGCCGCGCAGATTCCCGACGGCGCGGTCCTCGCGCTGCCGCCCGATTACTCCCTCGTCGCGATGGAGGTGGTGCGCGCGCTGATTCGGAAGAAATCCAGGAATTTGAAGCTTCTCGGGGTGCCGGTGCTCGGCTTTTGCGCCGATCTCCTGATCGGCGCGGGCTGCGTCGCCGAGGTCGAGACGAGCGCCGTGTCGCTCGGCGAGGCCGGCCTCGCGCCGCGCTTTACCGCAGCCGCGGAGTCGGGCGAGCTGAAGGTCATGGATGCGACCTGCCCGGCGGTGCACACCGGGCTGCAGGCGGCGGAGAAAGGCGTTCCGTTCATGCCCTTGCGAGGGGTACTGGGATCGGATTTGGTGGAGCAGCGCAGCGATTGGAAGGTCCTGCAGAATCCGTTTTCCCCCGCGCAAGACCCGGTTCTTCTTCTGCCCGCGATCTTCCCGGATGTCGCCCTGTTTCACGCGCGCTGGGCGGACCGCGCGGGCAACGTCTGGATCGGTCGCAGGAAGGAGCTGGCGACGATCGCGCACGCGGCGCAGCGCTGCTACGTCACGTACGAGGAGCTGCGCGAAGGCGACATGCTCGAAGACGAGCTGCTCGCGCCCGGCGTGCTGTCCTCGGTCTACGTCACCGCGGTGGCGCAGGCCGAGCGCGGCGCCTGGCCGCTCGGCGTGGCGGACCTCTATACGATCGACGACGCGCACATTGCGCATTACGCGAAAGAGGCGAAGACGCGCGAGGGGTTCCAGCGATACCTTGATGAACACGTATACCAGGGAAGAACTGCTCGCGTGCGCGATCGCGCGGCTCATCGGTGACGCGCGACACGTCGCGGTCGGCGCCGCCTCGCCGATTCCGGCAACCGCTTGCGCTTTGCTGAGAGCGCGGGGGATCGGGCTCAGAATATCCCTGCTGCACAAGCGAAGCGGCAATCCCTTCACGGAAGGCTCGCGCGAGCTTTTCGATCTCGCCGGGCAGGGCCGGATCGACGTCTTCTTTCTCGGCGGCGCGCAGATCGACGGCGAGGCCAACGTCAACCTGGTGCGCGCCGGGACGAACCGTTTCCCGGGCTCGTTCGGCTCCGCGTTCATGTACTTCGCCGCGAAGCGGACGATTCTTTTCAGGGAAGAGCATTCCCGCCGAACGCTGGTTCCCCGCGTGGACTTCATCTCGGCGCCGGGCTGGAGCCCGCCGGAAGTCTGGCGCCGAGGCGGTCCGCAGGCCTTGGTGACCGGCAAGGCGCTTTTCGCCTGGCAGAAGGAGAGCCGCCGCTTCCGGCTGGAGAGCGTGCATCCCGGCTACACGGTCGAGGAGATCCGGGACGACACGGGGTTCGACTATGACGTTGCTTCTCCGGTGGTGAACACCGAAATGCCCTCCCGGGAGGAGCTGGCCCTCCTCCGCGGCCCGGTGGCGCGGGAAATCGCCGCGAACTACCCGGAGTTCGCCCGGCGCGTCTGGGCAGGCGCTGCCTAGGCCATCTCGGCCCAGCGCAGGCTGCGGTGCACCGCGGCGCGCCAGCGCGCGAGCAGCTCCTCGGCCGCGTCGCGGTTCATCTGCGGTTCGAACGTCCGGTCGATCTGCCACTGCGCGGCGATCTCCTCGCGCGAGGACCACAGGCTCGTCGCCAGGCCCGCGAGGTAGGCGGCGCCGAGCGCCGTGGTCTCGAGCACGCGCGGCCGCACCACCGGCACGCCCAGGATGTCGGCCTGGAACTGCATCAGCAGGTCGTTCGCGGCGGCGCCGCCGTCCACGCGCAGCTCCATCAGCTTCTCGCCCGAATCCTTCTGCATCGCCTCGAGCACGTCGGCGCTCTGGTAGGCAATGGATTCCAAAGCTGCGCGTGCGAGGTGCGCGCGGGAAGATCCCCGAGTAAGGCCGATGATGGTGCCGCGCGCGAACGGGTCCCAGTGCGGCGCGCCCAGCCCCGTGAACGCGGGCACCAGGTACACGCCGCCGTTGTCGTGAACGCTCGCGGCGAGCAGCTCGATCTCGCCCGAAGACTTGAAGAAGCGCATCTCGTCGCGCAGCCACTGCACCACCGCGCCGGCGATGAAGACGCTGCCCTCGAGCGCGTACTCCTTGTCGGCGTCGCGCGCGTCGAGCGCGCGCCCGAGCTGGGCCGCCGCGGTGGTCAGCAGGCCGTTGGCGGAGCTCACCGCGCGCTCGCCCGTGTGCAGCAGCATGAAGCAGCCGGTGCCGTAGGTGTTCTTCGCCATGCCCGGCCGGTGGCAGGCCTGGCCGAAGAGCGCCGCCTGCTGGTCGCCGGCGATGCCGGCGATCGGCACCGGCTCGCCGAGGATCTCCGGGGCGGCCATGCCGAAGACGTGCGCCGAGGGGAAGACGTCCGGCAGGATCGCGCGCGGCACGCGCAGGATCCGGAGCAGCTCCGGGTCCCAGTCCCCGGTGTGGATGTTGAACAGCATGGTGCGCGAGGCGTTCGAGGGATCGGTCACGTGGGTGCGGCTCTGCGAGAGGTTCCACGCCAGCCACGTGTCCACCGTGCCGAAGGCGAGCTCGCCGCGCTCGGCGCGCGCCCGCGCCCCGGGCAGGTTGTCGAGCAGCCACGCGAGCTTCGTGCCCGAGAAGTAGGGGTCGAGCACGAGTCCGGTCCTCGTGCGCACGGTCTCCTCGACGCCCGAGGTGCGCAGCTCGGCGCACATGGCGGCAGTGCGCCGGTCCTGCCACACGATCGCGTTGTAGAGCGGCTCGCCGGTCTGCCGGTCCCACAACAACGTGGTTTCGCGCTGGTTGGCGATGCCGAGCGCGCGCAGCGCGCTCGGCGCGAGGTCGGCCTTCTCCAGCGCCTCGCGCGCGACGTCCCGCTGGCTGATCCATATTTCGCGCGGATCGTGCTCGACCCAGCCGGGCTGCGGAAACAGCTGCCGGAATTCGCGCTGCGCGACCGAGAGCGGCCGGCCGTCGATGTCGAACACGATGGCGCGCGAGCTGGTGGTGCCCTGGTCGAGCGCGAGAATGGCCTGCATGAGAGAAATTCTAGCAAGTGCCGGATGCTAGAATTCGCGCCCCACGGGTGAGCACATGAAAATCCACGAATACCAGGGCAAGGAGCTGTTCCGGAAGTTCGGCGTCGCCACGCCGCGCGGGATCCCGTGCTTCACCGCGGACGAGGCGGTGGACGCGGCCAGGAAGCTCGGCGGCGGCGTCTGGGTGGTCAAGGCGCAGATCCACGCCGGCGGCCGCGGCAAGGGCGGCGGCGTCAAGGTCGCGAAGTCCCCGGACGAGGTGAAGCAGAAGGCTACGCAGATCCTCGGCATGCAGCTCGTGACGCACCAGACCGGCCCGGGCGGCCAGAAGGTGCGCAGGCTGCTCGTCGAGGAAGGCGCCGACATCGCGAAGGAGCTCTACATCGGCATGGTGGTGGACCGGCAGACGCAGAGAGTCTGCCTCATGGCGTCCTCCGAAGGCGGCATGGACATCGAGGAGGTCGCCGCGAGGCATCCCGAGAAGATCCACAAGGTGTTCATTGACCCGGCGTTGGGTTTGACAGGGGAAGACGCTTCGGAAGTGAGCAGGAAGATCGGTGTTCCGGAAAATTCGGTTCCCCAAGCGGCACAGCTCCTGCAGTCGCTCTACAAATGCTTCGATGAAACCGATGCCTCGCTTGCGGAGATCAATCCGCTGATATTGACCGGCGAGAACAAGGTCGTCGCGCTCGACTCGAAGCTCAACTTCGACGACAACGGGCTTTTCCGCCACCCCGAGATCGTCGCGATGCGCGACCTGGACGAGGAGGACCCGCTCGAGATCGAGGCTTCGAAGCACGACCTGTCGTACATCTCGCTCGACGGCAACATCGGCTGCATGGTGAACGGGGCGGGCCTCGCGATGGCGACCATGGACACGATCAAGCTGTTCGGCGGCGAGCCGGCCAACTTCCTCGACGTGGGGGGCGGCGCGACCGCCGAGAAGGTCACCGCGGCGTTCAAGATCATGCTCTCCAACCCGAAGGTGAAGGCGATCCTGGTCAACATCTTCGGCGGCATCATGAAGTGCGACACCATCGCCACCGGCGTCGTGGCCGCGGCGCGCGAGGTGCACCTTTCGGTGCCGCTGGTGGTGCGCATGCGGGGCACCAACGAGGACCTCGGCAAGAAGATCCTCGCCGACTCGGGCCTGCCGATCATTTCGGCCGACAACATGGCCGAAGCGGCGCAGAAGATCGTCGCCGCCGTGAAGGGGCGCTGAAGATGAGCATCCTCGTAAATCGCGATACGCGCGTCGTCACGCAGGGCATCACCGGCAAGACCGGCCAGTTCCACACCCAGACGAGCCGCGCTTACGCGAACGGCAAGAATTGCTATGTCGCCGGGGTGAACCCGAAAAAGGCGGGCGAGAGTTTCGAGGGCATCCCGGTCTTCGCCTCGGTCAGGGACGCGAAATCGCAGACCGGGGTCAACGTGTCCGTCATCTACGTCCCGCCTGCGGGCGCCGCCGCGGCGATCTGGGAAGCGGTGGAAGCCGACCTCGACCTCGCCATCTGCATTACCGAGGGCATCCCGGTGCGCGACATGATCGCGGTGCGCGACCGCATGAAGAAAGAAGGGCGCCGCACGCTGCTCCTCGGGCCGAACTGTCCCGGGGTGATCACGCCCGAGGAGCTGAAGATCGGCATCATGCCGGGCCATATCCACCGCAAGGGGCGCGTCGGCGTGGTGTCGCGCTCCGGCACGCTCACGTACGAGGCGGTGGCGCAGCTCACCGACCTCGGCATCGGGCAGTCCACCGCGGTGGGCATCGGCGGCGACCCGGTGAACGGCCTGAAGCACGTCGACGTGCTGCAGCTCTTCAACGAGGACCCCGAAACCGATGCGGTGGTCATGATCGGGGAGATCGGCGGCGCCGACGAAGAGACCGCGGCGCGCTGGGCGAAGGCGAACATGAAGAAGCCCGTGGTCGGCTTCATCGCCGGCGTCACCGCGCCGCCGGGCAAGAGGATGGGCCACGCCGGCGCGATCATCTCGGGCGGCAAGGGCACCGCGCAGGAGAAGCTCGCGGTGATGGAGGAATGCGGGATCCGGGTGACCCGCAATCCCGCGGAGATGGGGAGGACGCTGCAATCCGCACTGAAGTAATACGGCTGCCGCTGGCGGCGGTCCTGCCGTACGCCGGCACGATCTTCCTGTCGTCGTTCCTGCTCTTCCTGGTGCAGCCGATCGTCGCCAAGCAGATCCTGCCCTGGTTCGGCGGCTCGGCCGCGGTGTGGACCACGTGCCTGGTGTTCTTCCAGAGCGCGCTGCTCGCGGGCTACGCCTACGCCGACCTCACCACGCGGCTCGGGCCGAGGAGGCAGGCGCTGCTGCACGTGGCGCTGCTGGCCGCCTCGCTCCTCGCGCTCCCGGTCCTCGCCGGCGCCGGCTGGAAGCCGCTCGGCGACGAGCAGCCGATCGCGCGCATCCTGCTGTTGCTCGCGGCGACCATCGGCCTGCCGTATTTCCTGCTCTCCACCAGCACGCCGCTGCTGCAGGCCTGGTACTGGCGCACGTTCAGGAGCGCGGTGCCGTATCGCCTGTTCGCGCTCTCCAACCTCGCGTCGCTCATCGCGCTGCTCGGATTTCCGCTCGCGCTCGAGCCGCTGTTCGAGCTGAAGAGCCTCGGCTGGGCGTGGTCCGCGCTCTACGCGCTGTTCGTCCTGCTCTGCGCCGGCATCGCCCTGTTTTCGCTGAACGGGTTCGCCGGCCAGGCGAAGCCCGCGGCGGTGGCCGTTCCGCCGCCTCCCGCCGCGAGGCAGCTGCAGTGGCTCGCGCTCTCGGCGATGGGGTCGGTGATGCTGCTCGCGGTCACCAACCACATCACGCAGAACATCTCGAGCGTGCCGTTCCTCTGGGTGCTGCCGCTCGCCCTCTACCTGGTGACGTTCATCCTCGCGTTCGACCACCCGCGCTGGTACGCGCGCCCGGCGTTCCTGGGCGCGCTCGCAGGGCTGGTGCCCGCGATGGCGTACTTCATCCCGTCGCTCGAGCTGACGGTGGCCGCGCCGCTGTACCTGGCGGGCCTGTTCGTCGCCTGCATGGTCTGCCACGGCGAGCTCGCGCGCCTCAAGCCCGACCCGCGGCATCTCACGCGCTACTACCTCGCGCTTTCGCTCGGCGGCGCGCTCGGCGCGGTGCTGGTGGCGATCGCGGCGCCGCTCGCGCTCCCCGGTTACTTCGAGCTCGGCATCGCCCTGGTGGCGCTTGCCTTCGTCGTCATGACCGGGGTTCGGGGCACCGCCAGGTGGCTTGCAACGCTGGTCGCGGTCGCGACCCTGGTGCTCGTGGTGCGCGGCGGCGCCGCGTACGTCAAGGACGTGCGCGTGATGGAGCGCGACTTCTACGGCGTGGTGCGCACGCGCGACCACCCCGAACCGGTGCCGTACCGCACCATGTACCATGGCGGGATCATGCATGGCGGGCAGCTGCTCGGCGACTCGTTCCGCAACACGCCGGCCGACTATTTCGGCCCGACCTCGGGCTACGGCAGGCTTTTCGGCGCGCTGCACGCGCGCCGGCCCGCGCGGCCGCTCAAGGTGGGCGTCCTCGGCCTGGGCGCCGGCGTGATCGCGGCGTACGGGCGCCCCGGCGACACGATCACGTTCTACGAGATCAGCCCGCGCGTGGTCGACATCGCGCGGCGCGAATTCACGTTCCTCGCCGATTCGCACGCGCGCACGCAGGTGGTGCTGGGCGACGGCAGGCTGTCGCTGGAGCGCGAGCCGCCGCGCGGTTACGACGTGCTCGGCATCGACGCCTTCTCGGGCGACTCGATTCCGATGCACCTCGTGACGCGCGAGGCGATGGCGATCTACGCCCGGCACATCGAGGCCGACGGCGTGATCGTGTTCCAGGCGACCAACCGCTACGTGGACCTGCTGCCGGTGGTGAAGCGCCTCGCCGCCGAGATCGGGCTGGAGGCGGTGCTCGTGTCCGATTCGACGCAGGCGTCCGAGGGCCCCGAATACTGGTATTCCTCGACCGATCAGATCCTGGTGACGCGCAACCGCAAGCTCCTCGCGGCACCGCAGATCGCGGAAGCTGCGGCGCAGATCGAGGACCGCAAGGACCTGCCGACCTTCACCGACTCGCATCACAACCTGCTGCGGATCCTGAAATAGCGGCTCGCCGCGGCGCTGCTTTCTTCCCGGAGGAACACCATGAGCACCTTTCCGATCCCGATCACCGCGATCTTCACCGGCGTTCTGGCCCTGATGCTCGTCGCGATCAGTGTCCGCGTCACGGTCCTGCGGGCGAAGAAGAAGATCAACCTGTTCGACGGCGGCGACCCGGAGATGGGGCGCGCGATCCGCGTGCAGGGAAACTTCATCGAATACGTGCCGATGGCGCTCGCGCTGATGGCCCTGGTCGAATGGATGGGCGCCAAGCCCTGGCTGGTCTACCTGCTCGGGATCGCGCTGGTCGTGGCGCGCGTCGCGCACGCTCTGGGAATCTATTCGAGCGTGTTCCCCGCGCGCGTGTTCGGCACCACCCTCACCTGGATCCTGCTCGCCGCGGGGGCGCTCCTGGTGCTCGGCCTGGTCGTCTGAGTCGCGTCCTTTTCGAGCGCGCGGCGCACCTCCTCCGGTATCGCGGTGCGCGGCCCGTCCGCCTTCGCGCCCCGGCGCGCAATGGCGCCGGCGATCCGGTCGATGCGCGCCTGGGTGAGCGGATGCGTGCTGAGGAAGACCGGCGGCTCGGAGCGCCCGCGCGCGCCGGCCGCCTCGCGCAGCATCCTGAACGTGTCGGCCGCGCCGCCGGCATGCCCGTAGGCGAGCGCGAGGCCATCGAGCCCCGCGTCGTCCGCCTCGTCCTCCTGCGCGCGGCTGAAGCTGAGCAGCGTCAGCATGCCCGACTTTCCCAGCACGCCTTCGGCGACGCCGCCGCCCGCGCCCGTGGAGAGCACGCTCAGGGCGGCGCCGAGCGCGACGCCACGGCCGAGGCTCTGCACCGGATGGCGGTGGCGCGCGTGGCCGATCTCGTGCGCCAGCACCATGGCGAGCGCGTTCTCGTCCGGCATGCGCTCGAGCAGACCGCGGTAAACGGCGATGTGCCCGCCGAGCGTGGCGAAGGCGTTCACAACCGGTTCGTTCACGTAGTGCACGCGGATCGCCATTGGCGGCGGCAGCGACATGCCGCTGGCGAGCCGGTCGGCGAGGCGCTGCAAGTAGCGCTCCACGGGGTGATCGCGCGGCGGATAGCGCTCGGCGTGCGGCGCGATCAGCCTCATCTCGGTCTCGTAGGGAAGATGGCGCGCCAGCTCGCCGCCGAAGAACACGAGCGCCAGCGCCGCGACGCCGAACGCGGCCAGCGCCGCTGCCGAGAGCACGAAAAAGCTTGCGAGCGGCCGCCGGTCGCTGTTGTTGACTTCCTCGGGAAGCTCGGGGTTGCGGTACTCGGGCAAGCTCAGGCGCCGCCGGCCGGCGCCACCGCGGTGCCGTAGGCGAGCACCTCCACGCCCTTGACGCTGTTCTGCGAGCGGCCGCCGATGGCGAAGGTCTGGAATTTCACGTTGACGATCATCGAGGCGCCGAGCCCGTGCGCCTCCGCTTTCATGCGCAGCACAGCCTCGCGCCGCGCGCGATCGATCAGCGACTCGTAGGAGCGCACGCGGCCGCCGAATATGCTGTAGAGGGCGGCGAGCGCGCCCTTGAAATAGTCCTCGGAAATCACCGCGCTGCCGGCGACCAGGCGCGTCGCGGCGCGCCCGCTCGCCGCAGGCGGGAAGCGGTTGGAGAACACGAGCACGCCGGCGAGATCCTTCTCGCGGCGCCTTATCGAGGCATAGTGCCGGCGCTCGTTCCAGCGGCCGGCGAAGTAGCCGACCACGAACAGCGCGGCGAAAAGGACGAGATCGAGGTTCTCGAACAGCGCTTGCACGGCGCGCCTACTCCAGGACCACCGCGGTCCCGTAGGCGAAGATCTCGGCCGCGCCGGTGGTGATCGAGGAGGTGGCGAAGCGCACGTTGAGCACCGCGTTGGCGCCAGCCGCCTCGGCCTGCTTGACCATGCGCTGCGTCGCTTCCTCGCGCGATTCCTGCAGCAGCTCGGTGTAGGCCTTGAGCTCGCCGCCGACGATGTTCTTTAGCCCGGCGAACAGGTCCTTGCCCACGTGCTTGGCGCGCACCGTGCTTCCCTGTACCAGCCCGAGATGCTTGACCACACGGCGACCTGGAACCAGCTCGAGATTGCTGAGTAGCATGCGGCGCCCCCTTGGTCGGAATCCATTCCCGGCCGCGCAGTATAGCAACCGCGGCGCACGCCCTTCCATCTGTCTCAACCCGGCGGCCGCGGCTCCGCCGGGGCGAGGTCCGGCTCGCCGCAATGCCTGAGGATCTCGGCGCGCACCGCGTCCCGCAACTGCACCGCGGCGCTCCAGTCCGTTCCCTGGGGCGCGAGCGGCGCGCCGATCGTCACCGCGACCGGGGCGCGCCGCAGGTACCAGGTGCCGTCGCGCAGCACCGAGCGAACGCCGCGCAGCGCGACCGGCACCACTGGGATGCCGGCTTGCGCCGCCGCCTGGAACGCGCCGGTGCGGAAGGGCATCAGCCCGGTCGCGCGCTTGAGCGTTCCTTCCGCGAAGACGATGAGCGAGACGCCGCGCCTGGCGCGCTCGGCGAGCTCGCTGGCGTGCTCGGCGCTCTTCTGCACGTCGAAGCGCTCGATGAACTCGGTGCCGAAGCCCGCGAGCAGCGTGCGCATCAGCCAGTTGCCGAGGAACTCGCGCTTGGCGACGAACGCGTAGCCGCGGTATTCGAGCAGCGACAGGAGCACCACCGCGTCGAGCCAGCTGGTGTGATTTACCGCGACGACGACGGGACCTCTGTCCGGAAAACGTCCCTTTGAAACGACGGCGATACCGGAGAGCCGCAGGAACCACCTCGATACGGTCCTGCCCACGCTCCAGCAGATGCGCACCGGGGCGAGCGCGGCGGCGGCGAGCGCGAACGGAAACAGCGCCCCGAACACCAGATAGCCGCGCAGCGCGAACAGCGCGCCGCGCGCCGCGCGCAGGCTGCGGCGCAGCTGCGGCGCGGCGCCCGCGAGCACCAAGCGCAGGAACTGCAGCCACACCGCCTGCAGCTTCACCGACGAGGGCCCGCGCTCGTAGAACTCGCGCGCCGCGACCCGGCGGATCTTGCCGCTGGAAGTCTTGGGCACGGTCTGAGGCGGGGCGAGCACGATGTCGTCGACCGGCGCGCCGATCAGCCCCACCGCGAGCTCGTTGATCATGCGCCTGAGGCTCTCGTGGCGCGAGGCGTCGGTGTCGCGCATCTCGGCGAGCACCACCACGCGCTCGGTGCCGCTGGCCGGGTCGGGGCTGCCGAACACCGCGACGCAGCCGCGTCGCACGCCGGCGAGGCCGCCCACGGCGGTCTCCAGCTCGTAGGGGCTGATGTTGCGCCCGCCGCGGATGATGATGTCCTTCTCGCGGCCGGTGAGGTAGACCATGCCCTCCTTGAGGTAGGCGCGGTCGCCGGTATTCACCCACTCGCCGTCGAAGAGGCCTTTCGTCGCCTCCGGATTGCGGTAGTAGCCCGAGGTGGACGACGGGCCGCGGAACTGCAGCAGGCCCTCGTGGCGGTCGGGCAGCTCCATCCCCGCCGCGTCCACCACGCGGATGTCGTGGCCGGGGATCGGCATGCCGCAGCCGATCACGATCAACGGCGAGGGGTCTTCGGGTTTTGCCTCGACCGCTTCGCCGGTTCGCGTGAAGCCGTCGCGGTCGAGGCGGTCGGCGCGCCACGGAGCGCCCGGCGTGGTGATCGCTACGCCGACCGAGGATTCCGCCAGGCCGTAGGATGGCGAGATCACGTTCTTGCGCAGCCCGAATTTTGAAAAGCGCTTCTCGAATTGCACGATCGTTTCGGGGCTGACCGGCTCGGCGGCGTTGAAGGCGAAGCGCCAAGACGAGAGGTCGATCCCCTCCATCTCCTCGTCGGCGATGCGCCGCAGGCACAGTTCGTAGGAGAAGTTGGGGCCCCCCGAGATCGTGCCGCGGTGGCGGTGGATCGCGCGCATCCAGCTCACCGGGCGCGACAGGAACGCGAGCGGCGACATCAGCACCACCGGAAAGCCGAGCGCCATGGTCGTGAAGTTGGCGCCGATGAGGCCCAGGTCGTGGTAGAGCGGCAGCCAGCTCACGAACACGTCCTCCGGGCCGGCGTTCACCGCCGCGCCCATCGCGCGCACGTTGGCCATCAGGTTCGCGTGCGACAACACCACGCCCTTGGGACTGCCGGTGCTGCCCGAGGTGTACTGCAGGAAGCCCATGTCGCCTGGCTTGCCGTGCACCGGGTTGAATTTCTCGCCGGTGGACTTTTCCAGATCAGCGGGCACCAGAACCTGCCGCAGCGACTCCACCTGGGCGCGCAGCAGGTACGCCAGCGCCTTCGCCTCCGGCACCGTGATCATGATCGCCGCGCCGGCGCTCTTCAGGATTCCGACGTGGCGCGTCATGTGGTCTTCGATCGTCGTCAGCCGCGCCGGCGGGTAGAGCGGTACCGGCACGCCACCCGCGAGCAGCACGCCGTAGAACGAGTAGAGGTATTCCTTGCAGGTGGGCAGCATGATCGCCACCATCTGTCCGCTCTGCAGGCCCGCGCGCGCGAGCTGCGCCGCGTAGCCGATCGCGCCGTCCCAGAGCGCGCGGTAGCTGAGCGGAAATTCCTTCTGCTCCTCGTACATGAACACCGTCAGCCGGTCCGGCTGTCGCTCGACGTGGTATTCGAGCGCCTCCGTCAGTGTGCGCGCTTGCGTCTCGGAGGGCGCGCGCACGCCCTCGGACTGCACCAGGCTCGCGACGCTCGTATCCGCCGCGCGCGGCGCGTGCCCCGCGCTGCCGAGCAGGAACCGCAGCAGGTCGCGCGGCGTTTCGCTGGTGGCGAGCGCCTGCTCGGGCAGGCTGACCGAGAACTCGTGCTCCAGGCGCAGCACCAGCTCGACGCGCGCCAGGCTGTCGAGGCCGAGCTCCTTTTCGAGCGACGTGTCGAGCGCGACCTGCGGCTCGACGTGCGGCCGTGCCTCGCGCGCCACTTCGGCGACGAGCGCGAGCAGCCGCTCGGGGCTGATCTCCGTCCTGGATTGCGTCATCGTTCTTGTGGCGGCGAGTGTACACTCGCGAGCGCATGTCCACCGAAGCGCTGCGGCGGATTTCGCTCTGCCAGGGCCTCGACCGCGAGGCCGCGCAGAAGCTGCTCGCGCTCGCTAAAGAGATCTCCTTCGTCAAGGGCGCGCAGCTGGTGCGCCAGAACGAATCCGCGCGCGGAGCGTTTCTCATCCGCAAGGGCGAGGTCGAGGCGCGCGTCGCGCTGCCCGGCGGCGGCGCGCTCACCGTGGCCGAGCTCGGCGACGGCGACGTCTTCGGCGAGATGGCGCTCATCGAGCGCGGCGTGTGCTCGGCCACCGTGGTCGCGCGCACCAACGTCGACGGCTGGTTCATCGCCCGCGACGACTTCCGCGCCATGGTCGCGAGCCGCGAAGCGGTCGCGCTCGAGATCCAGCGCGCGATCACCAGGAACCTCGCCTCGAAGCTGCGCGCGCTCAACGCCCAGGTGCGCGACCACCCGGCGCCGGAAGACCGCCCCGCGCGCGAAGCGCCGCCCTCGGGCGACCCGCTCGCGGGCATCGGGCGCTCGAAGCACGCTTCCTTCGACTGGCGCGCGTTCCTGCCGATCCTGCCGTTCTTCGAAGGTTTCGACGTCGACGAGATCGACGAGCTCGTCGCCGAGGCGGGCGTGATGGAGCTCGCGCGCAGCGCGTGGGTCTTCGCCCAGAACCAGCCCGCGGACGCCTGCTATCTCATCGTGCGCGGCGCGCTCGAAGTGTTCACCCGCGCCGACGGGCGCGAGCGCCGCGTCGCCATCGCCGGCCCCGGCGAGCTCGTCGGCTACCTCGCCGCCCTCGAAGGCGCTGCCCACGCCGCCAGCGCCCGCGCGCGCGAAGCCGCCTGCCTCCTCGAATTTCCGCGCAAGCCCTTCCTTGCGCACTACGAAGGCAACTCAACCGCCTCCGTCAGCCTCCAGCACGCCATCCACCGCAGCCTGCTCCGCTCCCTCGCCCGGACCAACACGCTGCTCACGCGCCTCATCAGCCACGCGCGGCTCAGCGCCGCAGCGGCCGAAGCCGCCGAGCTGGAAGCGGCGCTGCACGGGCAGATCTGGCGCGCCGACCGGGTGATCGAATGAAGCGGCGGCGCCGGCTTCTGATCGCGACCGGCCTCGTGCTTTCGCTTCCGCGCCTTGCCCGTGCACAGGCGCGCATGCCGCGCATCGGCTGGCTCATGTTCGGAGCCCCTCCCGCGCGCGAGGGTCCCGCAAGCGAACAGTCTTCATCGCGCTACGAGGCGTTCAGGCATGGGCTGCGCGAGCTTGGCTACGTCGAAGGCCGGAATCTCATCATCGAGCAGCGTTCCGCGGGACGCGACACCGCTCGCCTGCCGGCGCTCGCCGCCGAGCTGGTGCAGCTCAAGGTCAGCGTGCTCGTTGTGCTGGAGCCGCCGGCCGTGGAAGCCGCAAGGAAAGCCACCAGTTCAATTCCGATCGTCATGCGCAGCAGCGACGATCCCGTCGCGCTGGGGTGGGTCGCGGCGCTTGCGCGCCCGGGAGGCAACATCACGGGGGTGACGTCCTACTCCACCCTTCTGTACGGAAAGCGGTTGGAATTGCTGCGGGAGACGATCCCGGGGCTCTCGCGCGTCGCCGTGCTCTGGGACCCGGAGGGGCCGGCGGCGGAAGAGAGTTTTCGCAAGGCGCAGGCGGCGGCACAGGAAGCCGGTATTCGGCTGCATTCCCTGCCGGTGCGCAGCCCGAGGGATTTCGATCAGGCGTTCGAATCGGGGATCCGTTCGGGAGCAGCCGCTCTGCTCCCGTTGCGTGGTCCCCTGATCGTCACCGAGCAAAGGCGGATCGCCGAGCTGGCGGCGAAAGCCAGGCTCCCCGCGATGTATGACGACCGCGAGTTCGCCGAAGCGGGCGGGTTGATGTCCTATGGGACAAACCTGGCGGAGACTTACCGGCGCGCCGCTGCCTATGTAAACAGGATTCTGAAAGGTGCGAGCCCCGCGGAACTTCCGGTGGAGCAGCCCACGACGTTCGAGCTGGTGATCAATCTGAAGACTGCGAGGGCACTCGGCCTCAGGTTCCCGCAATCGGTCCTCCTGCGCGCCGACCGGGTGATCGAATAGGTAACGCAGTTCAATCCAGCAGCCGCACGGAAACGCGCGGCCGGCCGTTGCGGATCTCGGCGAAGAGGGCACCGTACTCGGGAAGCTCGACCCACGCGGCGGTGTCTTTGGTGAGCGGCTCGGAGGCGACGATGATGGAGTCGGCGTTCTCGGCGCCGCCGGTCATTTTCCATTCGCCGTCGTGCAGCGCGTAGTCGCGGCCGAGGGTGTACCAGAGGGAAAGGAAGGACAGGTTCGCTTCGTGCACCCTGGCGGGGTCTTCGGTGCGGTAGCGGCCGAAGTCGAAGCAGTAGCGCACCGCGGCGAGCTGCGAGCCGTTGGTGGCGAAAAGGTTGACGGAGGACGAGAGGTCGATGCCGAGCTGCGCGCGCGCCTCGCGCAGGATGGCGAGGGTGCGCTCGAGCGCGGCGAAGACGTCTTCCTCGGACGAGCCCTTGAGTTGCGAGACGAAGAGCGCGTAGATCCATTCGCTGTCGGTGGTGCCGCGGATCTTCGGCAGGAACTCGGAATTCACGTGCGGGGCGAGGAGGCGCTTCATTTCGGA
>Ga0156330_1195_pt5 | contig 28192 bp, 21 predicted proteins | sample RifCSPlowO2_12_FD_107978 | JGI IMG/M metagenome (GOLD analysis project Ga0156330, IMG submission 107978) | Acidobacteria bacterium RIFCSPLOWO2_12_FULL_67_14b | reverse complement strand
CCTGCATATCTTTCTGCTCGACGTGGTGTCCGGGCGCACGCGCCAGCTCACCGACGGCGTCTTCGACGAGCACTCGATCGACTGGTCACCCGCCGGCGACGAGATCCTGTTCGTCTCCAATCGTGAGCCGGACGCCGATCAGTTCTTCAACAACGACGTCTTCGCCATTCGCGCCGGCACGGGCGTCATGCGTCGTCTCACGACAACGGAGAACGCGGAGTACTGGCCGGTGTGGTCGCCGGATGGCAGACGCATCGCCTACGAGGGAACCAGGCGCGGCATCACCGATCTCGAGACGACGATGGAAGACACGCACGTGTGGGTGATGGACGCGGACGGCAACAACCGTCGCGAGGCGGGATCGGGCATCGACAATCGCCAGGGGCCGCCGTCGTGGTCCGCCGACGGGAGATCGCTGTTCTTCACGGTCCAGCAACGCGGGCTCACGCGGCTCTATCGTTTGCCGGCCGAGGGCGGTGCCGGCCAGGCCGTGGTGGCGGATCGTGGAACCGTGGGCCAGTTCGACGTCGGACCCTCCGACCGCATCGCCTACACGTTTACGACCGCGCGTGACGTGTCGCAGCTCTACGTGATGACCGGCGCCGACCGCAAGCCGCTGACCGATCTCAATCGTGCAGTGTTGTCGGGCAAGGCGTTCGCCGAGGTCGAGCCGTTCACGTTCGTGAGCAACGACAACCGGTTCAACGTCGAAGCGTTTCTGACGCGGCCACTCGGCCAGACGGACACGTCGAAGCACCCGTTGATCGTGATGATCCACGGCGGCCCGCATGGCCAGCAGGGCCCCGCCTTCAACATGCAGAGCCAGGTCTACGCCGCGCGCGGATGGGCCACGCTGATGGTGAACTACCGCGGGTCGACCGGTTATGGACAGGCGTTCACCGACGCGGTGTTCCGCGATCAGAACGGTGATGAAGCGCAGGACGTGCTCTACGGCGTGAACGCCGCCGTTCGACGCAATCCGTGGATCGATCGCACGCGTCTGGGCATCGAGGGCGGCAGTTATGGCGGTCAGCTCACGGCGTGGTTGATCACACAGACGCACATCTTCAAGGCCGCCATTCCCAGCCGCGCCATCATCAACCTGGTGAGCTACAACTACATGACCTATTACAACCAGTACGAGGAAATGGAATTCGGCATGCGGCCGCACCAGGCCGACCTGATGGACGAACTGTGGAAGCGCTCGTCGCTCCGCTACGTCGCGCAGGTCAAGACGCCGACGCTCATGGTGCACGGCGAGAACGACAACGACGTGCCGATTGCGGAAGCGGAGCAGTTCTACATCGGCCTGAAGGACGTGGGGGTCGAGACGGCGATGCTGCGGTATCCGCGAGAGGGACACGGCCTGCGCGAACCCCGGCACATCGTCGATCTCATGGACCGCTCGATCGCGTGGTATGAGAAGTACTTCCCCAAGCCGTGAGCTGTTCGATGACGCCGTGAATCTCGACGCGCCGGGGACCCGCGATCCGGTAGAGGATTCACTGGCGTCAAGCTAGCGAAGGTCGACCAGCCAGATATCCGCCTCGGTGACACGCCGCGAGAAGTACGCCGCTCGCCCGTCGCGCGTGAGCCGGGGCGGCCCTAACGTGTCGCGAACGACCGAGAACACTCTGCGAGGGGTCTTCGTGCGCGTGTCGAGGACGTAGAACTCCCGGCCGCGCGAGACAAACAGCACGCGCCGGCCGTCGGGTAGCCAGACGGGCCACTCGCCGAAATCGGCCATCGGCGTAAACTTCCGTGACGACAACGAGTAGGTGACGACGCCTGGATGGGCCGATCCTATTGTGCCGGGCTGGCCCACCAGGCGCTCGCCATCCGGCGACCACGAGTTCGGAGAAAACTCCAGCGCTGGCGGCGTGTTCACGTACACCAGCTGCTGCACGTCCCAACGGCGGTTCGGGTCGATGATCAGAAATCGATCCAAGAAGGCGGCACCAGACCGATTCCCCGTGAACGGAATCGCCATCCGTGAGCCGTCTGGTGACCACACGGCATAGCTCCCCTCATCCTTCCCCGTCAGTTGCTGCAGGTCGCTTCCGTCGCGGCGAATTCTCCACGTCTGCAACTGGCCCGTTCGGTCCGAAAAGAACGCAAGCCAGCCACCATCGGGTGACCACCGCGGCACCCGGTCGAGGGCCGCGTCGCTTGTGAGTTGCCGAAGCCCCGTGCCGTCGGGCCGGATCACATACAGGTCGCCTTCCGGCTGCACCTGCGAATAAAACGCCACCCACTCGCCGTCGGGAGACGGATCTGGCGACGACCATCGTCGCGATCCTGTCGTCACGTTGACCGGATCTCCGGCAGGCTCACCCCTGGTGGGATCGAACGCAAGCCGCTGAATGTTCTGTGTTTCAGCGACCGAACTGTAGGCCATGCGCCGGCCGTCTGCCGAAATGGATACGTGGGCCGCAAATGGCGACGGCGTCGTGATGGGCTGCGGGTCGCCGCGCGGTTGGCCGGACGCTTCATCGATGGCAACGCGCCACAGGTTCATGCTTCCGCCGCGATTAGTGACGAAGTACAAAAAGCGCCCGTCGGGCGACCAGACCGGATTCCACGCGATGTCTTTGAGGTTGCCGTGCACGAGGACCGGATCACCGCCGGCCACGGCGATGGTCATCACGCTGATGTTGCGGTTGACGTCCAAGGCCTGGCTGAACGCGATGCGCCCGCCGCCGGGTGACCAGTTGGGCAGCGTGGCGTCGCCGTCGTAGATCTTGCGGGGCGACGCGTGCCCGTCCACCGGCGCCACCCACAACTCGCTCCGCCCTTCGGAGTTCTGCGGCCGCAGCTCCATGCGCATGCTGGTGTAGGCGATCTCGATGCCGTCTGGCGACCACGCCGGATTGAATCCGTCTCGCGTCACGCGACGGACGCCCTCGCCGGTGCGGCCCATGACGAAGAGTCCACCGCCGTCGCGACTCGATCGAAATGCGATCTGCTCGCCGTTGGGCGAAAATGCCGGCTGCTCGTCGTCTGCGTCGGAGTCCTGGGTCAGGTTGATCGGTGTTTGTCCGCCGACGCTCTGCAGGTAAATGTCCCGATTGCCGGCGCCTTCGCCGGCATACACCACCCACTTGCCGTCCGGTGAGAGACTGGGGAAGAGCTCCGCGGCCGGTTGCCCGGTCAACTGCGTGAACGTTGCGGATGCAACGGCGGAATCCGGGTTGGGTGCTGCGGCGCGGCGTGCGGTCGCGCCGTAGTAGCCAAGTGCAACGATGGCCACCGCCGCCGCGGTTCCCGCGATCCACCGCCGCCGCATCCGCGCAAGGGCCGCGTCGGTGTCGAGGGCAACCGGCGCGGGCGCGGTCAACTGCGTCTGCAGATCCTCGAGCTCGTTCTTGAGGTCGAGGGCCGTCTGATAACGGCGTGCCGGGTCCTTGGCCAGGCATCGTCGAACGATGCGATCGAGATCCGACGGCACCTCGGAACGGAGTTGGGGCAGCGGCGCCGGAGCCTCTTTGAGAATCGAGGAGATGACGGCCATCGGCGTGTCGCCCTGGAAGGGTCGCGAGCCGGACGCCAATTCGTAGAGCAGAACACCAATCGAGAAGATGTCGGTGCGGTGATCGACGAGCCGGCCTTCGGCCTGCTCGGGGGACATGTACGATGGTGTTCCGAACACCTGGCTGGGCGCTGTCAACCCGGCCGTGAATGTCGTCTGCGTACCAGAACGTTCGACCTCGGGCTTCAGTTTCGCCAGACCGAAGTCGAGCACCTTCAGGCGGCCGCCTGGCCCGATCATCACGTTGGACGGTTTCAGATCGCGATGGACGACGCCCTGCGAGTGCGCCGCGCCCACGGCGTCGGCCAGGGCAATCGCCAGGCGAAGGAACTCGTCGATCGGCACGCCGCCGGGATGCACGAGACTCTCCAGCGTTCGCCCTTCCACGAGTTCCATCGTCAGGAAGTGCATGCCGCCTGACTCCTCAACGGAGTAGATGGTGACGACGTTCGGATGATTGAGGGCGGCGACGGCCTGCGCCTCGCGGCGGAAGCGTGCGAGCCGATCGGGGTCACCGGCAGTCGTGGCGGGGAGGATCTTCAGCGCCACGAGGCGGTGGAGCTTGGTGTCCTCCGCCGCGTAGACCTCGCCCATGCCGCCGCTGCCGACGGGCCGGACGATTCGGTAATGAAGCAGGCTGGTGCCGACCATGAGGTATAAGACTGTGCCTTCGCTTCGCGCAGCATAACGCCGATCTCACCGCGGTGAGAACCGTACGTTTTCATGGGGATGTATTGCAGCTGCGACACCCTACGGTTTGACGATCGGCCCCAGCGTGTCGTGGTGCGTCGAGATGAGGCTGCGCATGTAAACGCCCACCGCGTCGGCATTGGCGAATCCCGCCTTTTTCGCTGCGGCATCCGACACCTCCGCCGGGATCATCTGCAACTCGCCGTACTGCCGCCAGTCGCGCCAGGCGTCGAGCGTGATGACATCCCATGCCGCGCCGTGTTCGTGCGTGAAGATCAACGTCGCCGGGCGGCCGCGCAGCGTGTTGAACGTGTTTTCCATCTGGCGTTCCTTGATGAGCTCGTCCCGCTTGCCGGCGAGCGCCTGCATCATCTCCAGGTGCGCCAGGCTCGTGTCCTTGAGGTAGGCGCGCACCTCGGCGAGCGGTGGCCCCTGGACGAACACGTCCTCATGCCAGGCGATCAGGTCGTACATCTGCGTGAGGTACGCGGTGCCGTCGAGGCCGGAGTTCTTCGCCGCCGTCTCGCGCCTCGCGGTCCGCTCGCGGCTGTAGTACTCGCTGAAGCTGCCGCTCGGGAAGATCACGAGCAGGTCCCACCGATCTCCCTGCGAGTGGCGGATCAGGATGGGCGCCTCGTCGCCGCCGGCGGCGATGACCGGGATGCGCTGCAGATACAGGTTGAGCAGATCCGGCAGCCTCCCGGGCGCCGCCTGGATCATCACGAAGCGATAGAGCTCAGGCCGGCCGGCCAGTGCCGCCTGTTGCGCGTGCAAGGCGGCGGCGCCCAAGACCAGCACGACAGCGCTCAGCAGTCTCGAGAACATTGGCATGGTGACCTCTCCCGCGAGGATACCGCACCGGCGGAACCAGTCGTGGCGGCCTGCCGGGCAAACCCTCTGCGGTCCGCCACTTTCACGAACTCGGCGCCACCGGGACGGGCACCAAGCACGAAGGCAGGAGCGAAGAAGCGTTCACACGGGAACGTCCACACTGCTGAAAATCCAGCAGCCGGGCGCGTGAAATTCCGCATGTCACCCAAGGTTTTCAGCCTCACGGGTTCGATCTGCCCGGAATCTCAGCCATTGAGCCCGGCGGCTGCTCGGCACGCTTCGTGCCTCCTCTGAAGCACTCGCAGCTACAGCCTCGTCTGGAACTGTCACACGTCGTGGTGGATGTCTTTCGGAGGTGTCCCGGCCGCGAACAGTCGGGCGCCTGGAGGAGGAACGGCAATGAGAGGCAGGCGCACTCGCATCTCACAGGTGGCGGTCGTGCTCGCGGCATGGGTGCTGACGGCGTCGTTCGCGGCGGCGCAGACCACGACCGGCAGCATCAACGGGACGGTCAGCGACAGCTCCGGCGCGGTCTTGCCGGGCGTGGTCGTTACCGCTGAGAGCCCGGCACTGCTGGGCGTACAGACGCAGGTCACGGACGCCAGCGGGGACTATCGCTTCCCGTCGCTCCCGCCGGGGACTTACAAGCTGACTTATCAGCTGGCTGGGTTCGCGACCATTGTCCGGGAAGACGTGATCATCCAGATCGGCTTTCAGGCGACGGTCAGCGTGAAGATGCCGCTCGCGACACTGCAGGAGACGGTCACGGTGAAGGGTGAGTCGCCGGTCGTCGACGTGCAGAACACGTCGATCAGGAACGCGTTCAACGCCGAGACGATGAAGAACATCCCGAACTCGCGCGACATCTGGTCGCTGATCGCCGAGGCGCCGGGCATGACGGTGTCGCGGTTCGACGTCGGCGGCTCGACGGCGGGCACGCAGACCGGCTACACCGCGTATGGGACGGGCGGCCAGAATCGCGTGCAGATCGACGGCACCAACACCACCGAGGGCACCGCCGCGGCAGGGTTCTACTTCGACTACGGCGCGTTCGACGAGGTGTCGTTCGGCATTTCGAGCGCGGCGGATGCGTCGATGCCCACGCCGGGCGTGTTCGTGAACACGGTACTCAAGTCGGGCGGCAACGAGCTGCACGGCGACGTCTACTTCGACTACGAGAACGAGAGCCTGCAGGGTGACAACGTGAGCGGGGATGCCGAACTGATCAAGCAAGGCGTCGGGAAGGGCACCCGCATGGTCAAGTACATGGACCCGAACGGGAACCTCGGCGGGCCGTTCAAGAAGGACAAATTCTGGTTCTTCACATCGTGGCGCTGGCAGGAGATCCAGACCACGACGACCGGGTGGCCGTGGAACGGGGACAAGAAGGCCGCGCCGGACTTTCTGACCCGGCTGCGCAACGCCACCTACAAGCTGACGTATCAGCTCAACCAGAACAACAAGATCACGCACTACCTGCAGTACGGCCACAAGCTGCAGCCGTATCGCAACGCCGGGGCAACCGAGACGCTCGACTCCGTGTACTACCAGGACAGCGGTTCGTATTCGGGCAAGGTCGAATACAACTGGATCGCGACCTCGAGGCTCTACGTTGACTTCCGCGTCGCCTCGTTCGGTTACAACTGGCCGAACTATCCGTACAACCTGGACGGCACGGTCGGGCGTCGGGAGACCGCGCAGGTCCGGCGCACCGACACGATCACGGGCAACAACTCCGGCGGCTACACCGGGTACCGCTACGATCGGCGACGCTGGCAATATGAGGCCGCCGGCAGCAAGTACCAGGACAACTGGCTCGGCTCCCACCACTTGCTCAAGGCCGGGTGGTTGTCGGAGTACGAGCGAATCGCGGACGAGGAAATGGGCTGGCCTAACAGCTGGCAGCTCCAGTTCCGCAGCACGAGCGGGGTGGACTTCACGACGCCGTACCGGGTGGTGCTTCAGAACAACCCGACCTACTACATCGACGCGATGTGGCACCACGGTGCGTACGTCCAGGACCAGTTCAACATCGGCAAGAAGGTGACGATCAACGCCGGCGTGCGCTGGGACTCCTATGACGCGTTCGAGCCCGAGCAGAATGTGAGAGGGGGTCCGTTCAACGGCTTCTTCTACATGGGCCAGCCGCTCCAGACCTCGAGGGGGCCGTTCTCGATGCCGGCGGCGCCGTTCGGCTCGACGGGGGTCGTGCCTGCGAAAGACAGCATCATCAAGTGGGCGGGCCTGATCGCCCCGCGGTTCGGCCTGTCGTGGGATCTGCGTGGCGACGGCAAGACCGTGGTCAAGTTCAACGCCGGCCGGTTCTACGACAACCCGGGCGTCAGCTACTCGGACGACGTCAACCCGCTTCAGTACACGACCGCGACCTTCGGCTGGGTCGACTCGAATGGCGACAAGCTGTTCACCATGGACGAGCTGGGCCCGTTCGTCAGCCTGTCGGGCGGCGCGCGCAACCGCGTGTCGTCGGACCTCAAGTCCCCGCCGACCAGCGAGATCAGCGCGTTCGTGGAACGCCAGGTCATCACCGACATGGGCGTCCGGGTTGGCTTCGTCTACAAGAAGATGAACAACCGGCTCGCGCTCGTGGATCTGGGCCGGCCGCACTCGGCCTGGAACGTGCCGTTCACCGTCGCGGATCCCGGGCCGGATGGCTTGGCGAACACCCCGGACGACGGGAAGTCCTTCACGGCGTACAACCTGGCCAACCCGTCGGCCGTGAGCGTGTTCGAGTGGCAGTCGCTGGCCGATTACGACCAGTCGTACAAGAACGTCGACGTCACGCTGACCAAGCGCATGTCGAACCGGTGGTCGCTGGTCAGCTCGTTCCTCTACACCTGGAACCGCCAGCCCTTCAGCACCCCGGGGATCGATCCCAACGCGGACTACAACAACTACGCGAACTCCACGCTCTACACGGCGAAGGTGTTTGGTACCTGGGAAGGGCCGTACCGGATCATCATCTCGCCCGTCCTGCGCTTCCAGGCCGGCGACCCGCTGTCGCGCCGGGTCAGCGTCAGCACCAACGGGGGCACCTTCAGCATGAAGGCGGAGCCTCAGGGCTCGTACCGCGAGGACGACGTGACGCTCCTCGACATCCGGGCCGAGAAGCAGTTCCGGTTCGGAGCGGGCAGACGCATGGGGCTGTTCTTCGACCTCTACAACATCAGCAACTCGAACGCCGCGCAGACGATGGACAGCATTGTCGGCCGGCGCTCGGTGCTCCAGCCGGACGGCACGACCTTGACGCTGCCGCGGTTCCTGCGGCCGAACCCGATCATCGCGCCGCGGGTGGCGAAGTTCGGGTTCAAGTTCTCGTTCTGATGGCGGACTCCGTCGGAAGCACCTGACACCGCTTCCACGCGGGACACACCACCAGCCGGGCGCCAAGGGCGCCCGGCTGTTGCGTTTGCGGCCTGGACCCCACGAGTCGCCTTGGTCGTGGCGCTGATCTGGTGGGCGGAGCCTTACTCGCTCGCCATTGCGAAAAGCCGTCTCGCAGGTTTCATGAGACACGTGGCGCGCACGCTTTTGGCGTGTGGGGTGATCGGGCTGGCCGCGTGTGGAGAAGGCAGTGCGCCCACGGCGGCGGATTCATCGAGTTCAAAGCCCCCGAGCACCGCGCTGCCCGGGAGTGCTGTCGAACTGCTCGTGGCCCGCGGCGCGAAGGTGGCTGGCGACCCGCGCGCCTTGGGCCAGGCGGTGGGCGCCGTCCACCATCGCGATCCGGAGGGCCGGATCCTCGAGTTCCTGCTCGCGCACGGAGGTGACGTGAACGCGAAAGACGCGGGGCAACGGACGGCATGGGACCGCGCGCGTGAATCGAGAGGCGACAACGGCTCGATGAACCTGGACGTGATGGAGATGATCGAACGCGCCGGCGGCCGTTCTGGCAAGGACCTGCCCAAGTAGAACTCTGCGTCTGGTGTTGTCGTCGGTCCCGGCTCGCGCCCGATCCGTCATGCGGCGACCACCGCAGCTCCCACCCCTGTTCATGCCGTCGCTGTCACGGGAGGCGCGGCCGATGTCTCAGTTTGGCAGCACGATCTCAAAACTGGTTTCGACCCCCGGCGTGCTGCGCACGCTGACCGTGCCGCCATGGCGCTCGACGATCGCCTTGACGATCGACAGGCCGAGCCCCGATCCCGATTGCGCGCGGGACCGATCTGCCTTGTAGAACCGATCGAAGACGTGCGGCAGGTGTTCGGCGGGAATGCCGGCGCCCGAATCCGACACGCGGATCGCGACGCCGCGATCGGTGCGCGCGGCGGCCAGTCGCACGGTGCCGCCGGGCGGCGTGTGGCGCAGCGCGTTCGACGCCAGGTTCTGCACGGCCTGCTCCAGCCGATGCGGATCCGCGGTGACCCTCAGGTCGGCATCGGGGGGATCGACGGCGATGGTCACGCCCTTGTCCTGCGCCGCCGGCGCATGGCGCTCGGTCACGCGCTCGAACAGCTCGTCCACCGACACGGTTTCGAGCGTGAGCGAGATGCCGCCCGCCTCGAAGCGCGCCAGGTCGAGCAGGTCGCCGACCAGCCGCTCGATGCGCTGTCCCTCCTCCTGGATCACGCGAACGGCGCGCTGCCCTTCCTGGCTCTCGGGCACGAACTGCGGGAGCGCCAGCGTTTCGGCGTAGCCGCGAATCGCGGTCAGCGGCGTCATCAGCTCGTGCGAGACGTCGGCGAGCAACTGCCGGCGCGCGCGGTCGGCTTCGACCAGCTGCGCCTGGCGCGCGGCGAGGTCGCCGGCCATCCGGTTGAAGGCCTCGGCCACGGCGGTCACCTCGTCGCCGCCGATGGCGGGGGCGCGCGCCGACAGGTCGCCTTCGCCGAACCGGCGCGCCGCGTCTTCGACGGCGCGCAGCCGCGCCTGCGCCGGCCGGAAGATCACGAGCGCCGCGAGCGCGGTGGCGCCGAGCAGCAACACGAGACCGCCGATGACGAGCGGGATGCCGAGCTCGTCGGCGACCCGGCGAAGGCCCGTGAGCGGCGGCACCCAGACCATCGCCACGATTTCGCCGTTCACCAGGATCGGCGCCATCACGGGTCCGCGCCGCGCCCCGCCGAACGGCATGCGCGGGAACCCACCCGGTGGTGGGCCGCCGCCGGGAGGCCCGCCGCCAAATGGCGGAGACGGCCGTCGCTCGCCGGCGCGGGCATCGGAGCGCGGCTTGAACGGGCCGGGCATGCGCATGCCGCGCGGCACCTCGGTGCCCGGCGGCGCGACCGTCCGCCCATCCGCGAAGATGATCACGGCCGGGCGATGCAGCTCGCTGATGCGCTTCCTCGCGTAGGCCTCGACGTCGAGCGCGGGATCGCGCGCGATGGCCGATTCGAATTCGGACGCGACCAGCTCGGCGAAGTCCCGGCCCATGCGCTCGGGCATGCCGCCCTCGGTTTCGCCGGCCACCCAGATGAAGAGCCCGACCTGCAACGCGAGCGTGATCGCGAGGAAGAGGATGAAGCCGAAGCCGATGCGCCAGTAGAGGCTCCGCGCAAACGATCGGCCGGTGCTAGACATCGGCACACTTATACCCGCTGCCCCACACCGTGAGGATGATGGCCGGATTCGCCGGATCGCGCTCGATGCGGCGGCGCAGGCGCTTGACGAGCGAGTCGACGCTTCGCTCGGTGACGTAGGTGTGATCGGGCCAGACGCGCGTCAGCAGCGCTTCACGGCTGAAGACGATGCCCGGGTGCGTGGCCAGCTCGAAGAGGAGGCGGAATTCCTGCGCGGTCAGGTCGACGTCCTCGCCGCGCGCGCGGACACGCCGGCGGGCGGGATCGATCTCCAGGCCGTGGATCTGCACCGGCCGTTCGGTCGCGACGGCGGCCTCGGCTTGCAGCTGCGAGCGGCGCGGCCGCCTCAGGAGCGCCCGGACCCTCGCCACCAGCTCGCGGATGCCGAACGGCTTGGCCAGGTAATCGTCGGCGCCGCTTTCGAGCCCGAGCACCTTGTCGCTTTCTTCGCGGCGCGCGGTCAGCATCAGCACCGGCACGTCCTGGTTGGGTCCCTCGCGGCGGATGGCGCGGCAGATCGAAACCCCATCCACGCCCGGCAGCATGAGGTCGAGGATGACGAGGTCGAAGCCCTCGCGGTTCGCGCGGGCGAGCGCCTCCTGCCCGTCGGCAATGGCCTCGGTCTCGAGTCCCTCGAGGCCGAGGTGCAGCACGATCAGGTCACGAATGTGCTCGTCGTCTTCGACGACCAGAACGCGGGCCATGTTTGGTAGAGGCGGGTCTTGAGACCCGCCTCTACGGTCAGTTTTCCACAGGATCGCAGTTTCTGCCTCGGTGTCTGACACCATCACAGTCTTGTCACACCCCGGCCACGGGTGTGCCGCAATCATCCCGTCGAATAGGACAGAAGGAGATCCGGTAATGACGAACAGAATCAAGTCTTCCCTCGCGATCGGCGTGGTCGCGCTGTTGGTGGCGGGCCTGGGGTCGCTGGCGCTGGCGCAGGACGGCCAGATGCGGCGCCGTGGTCCGGGACCGGGCATCGGCGGACCGCCGCCGGGCGGACCGGGGCCCATGGGACGGATGCGGGGCGGCCCGATGATCCCGGGGCTGGGCGGGCTCGACCTGACCGAGGCCCAGCAGGGCCAGGTCAAGTCGATCATGGACTCGCATCAAAACGAGTTCCGCGCGGCCGGTGAGAAGGTCGGCGCTGCGCGAGAAGCCATGCGCACGCTGATTCAAGCCGATCCGATCGACGAGTCGGCCATCCGCGCGAAGAGCGTCGAGGTGGCGGCGGCGGAAGCCGACGCGGCCATCCTCCACGCGAAGGCGCGGGCGGAGGTCTTCGCGATCCTCACGCCCGAGCAGCTGCAGAAGGCGAAAGAGCTGCAGCCGAAGCGGCGCGGGCGCTAACGGGCGAGAGTGGCGGGACTCCACCGCCACTCTTCACCGGCCGTCTTGCCGTTCTGCGTGCCAGCGACGCGAGCTCCGGCCTGGCCTGGCGCGCGTCCCCCGTCGTCATCATGCTCGCGACGATCAACGCGATGGCACCGAACAATCCCCTCATGCGGAACTCTCCCTTGGCGCCATAGAATGGCTGGTGCCGTGACCAACGCCACGCCTCCGCCCGCGGACGACTGGGGATCGCAACGCCACGTCCAGGCGCTCGTACTGATCGGGGCGACAGCCGGCGGGATCTATCTCTGCTACCGGCTCGCCGCGCCGTTCGTGCCGGCGCTCGCCTGGGCGCTCGCCCTGGCGGTGATGTTCTCGCCGCTCTACCGGTGGCTCGAGTCGAAACTGAAGCGCCCGAACCTGGCGGCGGCGACCGCCACCCTGGTGGCGGCGCTGATCGTGATCGTGCCGGCGACGTTCGTGGCGGAGAAGCTCATCGAAGAAGGCGCCAAGGGCGCCGACGCCATCCGGACGAGCGTCGAGTCCGGCCAGTGGCGGCGCTCGATCGAATCGCGACCGAGGCTGGCGCCCCTCGCCCGCTGGGTCGAGGCGCAGATCGATCTGACCGGAAGCGTCACGACCGGCGTGACTTGGCTGACCAACACGGCCGCGTCGTTCGTCCAGGGCTCGCTGGTGCAGGTGATCAGCCTGATGCTGATCTTCTACCTGCTTTTCTATTTCCTGCGAGACAACACCGGAACACTTGCCGCGTTCCGGTCGATGTCACCGCTCTCCGAGGCGGACATGGATCGGCTCTTCGTCCGCGTCGTCGATACCGTTCACGCCACCATCTACGGGACGCTGGCGGTCGCCGCGCTGCAGGGTACGCTGGGCGGATTGATGTTCTGGTGGCTGGGCCTGCCGGCGCCATTGCTCTGGGGCATCGTGATGGGCATGCTGGCGGTGGTGCCGGTGCTGGGCGCCTTCGTCGTCTGGGTGCCGACGTGCCTGTTCCTGGTGTTGGACGGCAGCTGGGGACGGGCCCTGATCCTCGCCGTGTGGGGCGGCGTGGTGATCGGTGGCATCGACAACCTGCTCTATCCGATCTTCGTCGGGAACCGGCTGAAGATGCACACCGTCGTCACGTTCATTTCGGTCGTGGGCGGGCTGAGCGTGTTCGGTCCGTCGGGCCTGATCCTGGGCCCGGTGGTGGTCACGGTCACCACGCTGGTGCTCGAGATCTGGCGGGCCCGCTACGCAGGATCCGCCGTGCCGTAGTCGCGCGGCCTACCGGCCGATCAGGATCAGGATGCCCGCCAGCAGCGCCAGCACCGACATCAGCGGCGCCGGCAGCACGAACGACACCACGCCGACGAGCCCGTACAGAATCAACCACACCGCGAGCAGCAGCATGCCGACGTTTTTCTGGAAAGTGACCGCCATGGTGTCCTCCTTGTTGCGGCGCACGTCGGAACGTTGGGGCGTTGCGGCTCAGCCCTTCAGTTCTCTATCAGGCAATCTCAAACCCGTAGCGAGCGCGCCAGTCCAACAATCTTATCCGGTTGCCAAGCAGGTCTTCGGAATCGAGCAGTTCCAATGCGCCGGCTGCCCGGTGGTACAACGCGATGGCCAGCAGACCGTTATCATGTCGGCAGCGATACTGGATGCCGTCGGGGTGACCGTCGTGTTCCCAGAGCTCCCTCGACAGGGCCTGTGGCGCTGCATACGGCGGCGCGCTGCTGGTCAAGTCAGCTGTGCAACCGACCTGCGCCAGACCCTCGCCGTGGAGCTTTACCAACCGCAGATCCCGAATCATCCGAAATCGCGAGAGCCGACGCTGGGCGAGCCCGGCACGGGTAATGAGCCGGACCGGAGGATCTCTCAGGAACGTCTCCACGAAGCTCGCGGAATCGTTCTCTCCGAGGAAACAGACTCGAAACTCGCCCAGCGGATCGTGGAACCGGTGCGTTGGCGGAGTGCCTGCCTGTGGGCCGAAGAACGGTTCCGCCGTACCCGACCAGTGGATTCGGGTCATGACCGTGCCCGGCCCCAGCGCTACAAGGGGGAGCGTCGCCGGAAGCGCCGATGACATTAGAGACCCTGTTCACCGAAGCTCGAGACGATCGTCTTCACTCGCTCCACATCGCCATCAGCTAACATTTCAAACGCCGTACGGCCGCCCAGTGCCTTGTCTCGGGCCAGCAGGACATCAAGCTGCATCCAAGGATCCTGGATACGAAACGCACCAAGCACGTCGGACAAGCCCGGCAGAGCGTTGTTCTTCGCGAACTGCGCTGTGGGATAGACGAAATCTCCACTAGGCATCCTGAGCCCAAGCAGCGCCCCCTGTCGGCGCCGTTTGTCGACAGCCGCACGGCCAATCCCGAGCAGAGTTCCGACCTCGGTAGACGAGAGAGTACCGCCAGCATGCCGAAGCAGATCGCGCTGAACCTGGGCGCCACGCAGTAAGGCTGCTGCCCATTCGCCCTCAGTGGCATCGTTCAGAATGACCTCCGAGAGGACGTCCGTGAGCACCAGATCTGAGGCGCCTTCTCCGAGTGCCTGCTCCAGTACACGAGTCGACGCCTTGGAAATGGCCTCGCCCATGAATTGGGTCACGCGAGCCATCGCCGCACGTTCCATCGCCGCACGCTCCGGACGTGACGAGGAGCGCAAGGTTTGAGGAATACCTGTCAGCGTGCCGCCGGTCGCCTGTTTCAGTATCTTGTTTTCCACCCTCAACCGGAGCGTGTCAACAGCCCTCCGGCAAGTCATCAGCAGGTCGTCAGCCGCCAGAGGCTTCTGAATGTAGTCGAACGCGCCTTGGCGTACTGCATCACGTGCCTCGCCTACATCCTCCTTCGCCGCGATCATGATCACGGGTGTTTCCGGGTGAGTTGCCCGCATGGCCATGAGGAAGTCGACCCCCTTGCCTTCTGACAGCGAGAGGTCCGCGATCACAATCTGCGGATGTTCAGCCTCGATGAGGTTCAACGCGGCCGTGCCGCTCTCCGCGGTGGTGACCTGGAAGCCGCCTTGTTCCAACAGGCGGCGAGTGTGGTTGAGGAACTCGGGCTCGTCATCGACGAGCAGAACCGAACGAACGTTGAAGTTCTCAGCTGACTCCATCTCAGCCCCCGCATAATGGTTACGCTAGTTACCATATTGCATATTTGACACTAGGTCAACTTCGAGCGTTCGGCCCAGACTCCATAGTGTCAACTAAACCATTGTGCTCCAATATCTTACAGACAACTATGTCGATCGACCAGGACTCGGGCCTGATGCTCGAAGCAGTCGGAGGCCGTTCAGCGTGACGGCGACCGTGGCGCCGGTGTCGGCGAGCACGGCCAGCCACAAGGGTGCGGCGCCGAACAACGCCGAGACCAGGAAAGCGGCCTTCGTCGCCAGCGCCAGGGTGACGTTCTGCCGGATCACGCGCAGCGCGCGCCTGGCGTGATGGACGAGGAACGCGATGTCTTCCGGGTGGTCGCACGTCAGGACCACGTCGATCGCATCGAGCGGGGTCCCGGGCGCCGTCCGGCAGGCCACGGCCACGCCCGCGGCGGCCAGCGCGGCGAGGGTTTCCGCTTGCGCCCCGGCCGCGCGCTCGAGCGGGCCGCCGCCCTTGAACAGCACGCCGCGCCGCGCCGCGGAGGTGAGCGCGGCGACGATGGTCACGGGCGTGGAGATCACGAGCGCGCACGGGCAGGCGAGCACGAGGAAGATCAGCCCGCGATAAAACCACGTGCCCCACTGGCCGTCGACCACCGGCGGCAGCAGGACCACGGCGAGCGCGCTGAAGGTCACCACGGGCGTGTAGACGGCGGCGAACCGCTCGATCCACCGCTCGACCGGCGCCGATTCGTTGCGGCCGCCCTCGCCCCATCCCGGCTCGTGGCCCACCAGTTGCGCCACCGCTTGCCGCGCCCGATCGATGCTCCACGCTTCCATCAGGTGCGCGAGCGCAAACAGGAATGCGACCGCGGCCGCTTCCGCCCACTGCCCGATCGCCGCGGCGCCGGCCGCCGACAGGCACACCAGCACGTGCATGTCGAGGCGGCGGAAGCGCAGCGATGCCCAGGCGCGCGGCAGCATCGGCCAGAGCCCCGCGAGGGCCGACGCGCCATAGCCCAGCTCGGTGTAGCCCAGGTGCGCGAGCTCCATCACCCAAGCGATCGCGAACGCCACCCCGCTCGCCACCGCCCACCAGCGCGCGGTGTCGTGATGGTGCACGTGCTGCTGATGGTCGTCGCCGACCACGTCGGTGGAGGCGTGCGTGTGGGCCAGCAGGCCGGTGCCGGCGACGGCGTCGAGGATCGAGGCGGGAGAGACGATCCCGGGCCGATAGGTCACGTCGACGCGCCGGCCCACGAGGTCGAAGGCGAGGTCGTCGATGCCGGGGACGGCCAGGGCGTGGCGGACGAGCGCCGCTTCATCGGCGCAGTCCATGCCCGCGACGTGGAGTCTCAACACCGTTGGTGCCGAGGGATCGGACTTCAACAACAGTCCATTATCGCCGCTTCGTGCCGGCACTCATCGCGAGCCGTTGTCGCCGGTTCAGGAAGGTGACGATGGCGACGACGAAGCAGACGTCGAAAACCAAAATGAGCGCCTGCACCGGGCGGCTGCCGAAGTAGGTCCAGAGATTGGCGTAGTAGTTGTCGACGACCAGCACCTTGTCGAACACGGCCGCGAGCGAACGCCAGCTCACATCGAGCGCCGCGGTCCGAGGCACGTCGTCCACCCCGACGGGAATCGGCCACAGCACCCGGGCCGACGCCAATTGCACGACCACCAGCACCGCGACGAGCGCCGGCGTCCGCTTGAGAACCTGCAGCCGGTCCCCAATCGCCACCCCCAGGAGGACCAGCACCACCGGGGCTGCCCATCCGAGGATGCGTTCCGTATCGGTGCCGCCGACAAAGGCCAGGACGCCCACGAGCAGCAGGTAGAAGGCCAGGTGAGGCCGGGCGGCAAGAAAGGCGCGAACCGGGTGCGCGGCGGCAACGATCACGGCCATCGCCGCGGGGCCGAAGGTGAAGAACCACGCCAGCACCCAGCCTGGAATGGACTTGCCGCGGAGTATGGCGACAAGCTCGGCCCACGGTTGATAGACGTTTGACGTCACCGCCACCTGACGCGTGAATGCCAGGGCGGCGACGCCGGCGGCGATCGGAAGGAGCAGCGCGCCGATCGTCACCCAACGGCGCTCCCGCAGAAGCCGAAGCGGACGGGAACCGGCGACAAAGACCAACGACACCAGGACACCGCTCTCCCGGCACAACGTGGCGACCACCACCAGCGGCGCCATCAGCAGCGCCCGCCGCCACGCGTTGAGGTGCTGCGTCTTCTCGATGGTCAGGAGCCCGGCCAGCACGGCGACGAAGAACAGCGGCTCGACATTGGTGGGATTGAAATAGACGTACCGCGCCGGCGCATGCCAGGCCGCCATCCAGAGCGCGACGAGCAGCAAGCGCAGCGCGGGGCTGGCCACGAAACAGCGCAAGTAGGCCAGCAGGAGGACGAGCGCGCCGAGCGTGGCGGCAATGTTGACCGCGTAGAACGGGACCACGCCCTTGAGCCCCGCGCTGTCTTCAACGGCGCGCGCGATCCAGGCGGGGACGACGCGAGACACCAGCGGATCGACGCGGGCCGCGAGCCACGGCGTCGCCAGCCGGTAGACGAATGGGGCCTCGGCCCTGAGCGGCAGGACGCCGTCGGCGAACTGCCACGACATCCGGTGGTATTGCTCGCCGTCACCGAACACGCGCTCGGCACGCTGTGTGAAGGCGGACGCGAGCGAAATCGCGAGAAAGAGTGCCGCCGCGATCGCCGTTTCCGCGAGACGACCCACTGGCCTGGTGGTTATAAGGCCTGGGCCGCCGCCAGGACTTCCTCGGCGTGGCCGTCCACTTTCACGCCGTCCCACCGCTTCACGACCTTCCCATCGGGGCCGATGAGGTACGTCGTCCTTGCCACACCCATGTATTTCTTGCCGTACATGGACTTCTCCTGCCACACGCCGAACTTTTCCATCACGGCATGATCTTCGTCGGCGAGGAGCGGGAACGTGAGGTCGTACTTCTTCGCGAACTTCGCCTTGCTCGCCGAATCGAGCACGCTCATGCCGAGCACGGCGGCCTTGCTCTTCCTGAACTTCGGCAGGTTGTCCTGGAAGGCGCAGGATTCCTTGGTGCAGCCGGGCGTGTCGTCCTTCGGGTAGAAGTAGAGCACGACGGGCTGTCCCGCGTAATCCGCGAGGGTGTGGACCTTGCCGGTTTGATCCGGCAGCGAAAATGCGGGCGCCTTCTTTCCTGGTTCGATCATGGTTCTTTCCAGGCGGGTCTAAAGACCCGCCTCTACTGCGTCGTGGTTGGGCGCCGATCGAACGGCACGGCGGCGTGCGCTCGTCGCGGCTCGGCGCCGCCCTCCACCTTCCTGCCCGCCACGTCGATGGTGATCGCGGCGGCGTAGCCGTAGCGGACCTCGCCCTTGCGCCCGATCTTCTGGAAGCGATGCCCGCGATCGATCAGGTTCTGCAGGAGGCCGCGCGGGAAGCGATCCTCGATCTCGACGCGCTCGCCGTTCTCGAGCGGATCGGCCGGGTCGCGGCCGGGCAGGAACCGCGGCGCCTCGATGGCCTGCTGCGCGCCGAGCCGGCCGTCGATCACCCCGGTGATGATGTTGTAGACCGTCAGCGGGATCCACGCGTTGCCGGCGCAGCCGACGGCGAGCCGCGGCACTTCCTCCCCCGACGCCGTCTTCTCGAACACGAGCGTCGGCACGGCGGAGGTGCTCGATCGCATCAGCGGCACGAGGCTCCCGTAGGCGCCGGCGGTCGTGCGGCTGGATCGCAGGTGGTTGTTGTAGAGGAACCCGAGTCCCTTCGACACGTAGAACGTGCCGCCCCACGTGCTCAGGGTTTGCGTGACGGCGATCATGTTGCCCTCGGCATCGGCGACCGCAAACGACGTGGTGCCCGTGCTGATCCGCGGCGTCGGCGCGGTCGGCGTCGCCGGGGTGTCGTCCGGAGGCGTCCGCTCGTAGCGCAAGGTCTTCTTCGCGTCGATCCTGGCGAACAACTTCTTCGCATGCTCGTCGGTCAGGTGCTCCGCGAATTCGACGGGCCAGCGTTCCGGATCGGCGACGCGCCGCAGCGGATCGCGCACCTTCCACGACTCGACAAGGTAGTGGAGGTAATCCGGATCCGTGGACGCCCGCGCGCCGGGCTTCGGCTGGTAGTTCTCCAGCACGTGCAGCGACTCGAACAGCTGGATCCCGGTCGAGAGCGGCGGGCCGCCTGCATACAGCGTGTGGCCGCGGTAGTGGCCCATCACCGGCTCGCGCTCGATGGCGCGGTACTGCGCGAGATCCGCGAAGGTGAGGATGCCGCCGTTCTCTTCCATGTCGGCCGCGATCTTCTTCGCGATCTCGCCGCGGTAGAACGCGTCGGCGCCGCCCTTCTGGATGGCGCGCAGCGTGGCGGCATAGTCCTTGTTGAAGAACCGCTCGCCCGGCTTCGGCACCTTGCCGCCCGGCAGGTAGATCTTCGCGGCCTCGGGCCACTTCTCGAGGAAGCGGCGGCCTTCGGCGATGCTCGACGGCAGGCCCTCGTCGAGGATGAAGCCCTCATCGGCGAGCGCAATCGCCGGCGCCACCAGGTCTTCCCACGTCACCTTGCCGCTGCCGTAATGGCGAAACGCGTAATCGAGGCCGGCGACGACGCCGGGGATGTTCGCCGCGGCCGGACCGTCGGCGACGATGCGCCCGTCCTGCATCATCAGGGGGTTGTCGGCCGTCGCCTTGATCGGCGTCATGTCCTTGTATTCGATGACGGTCGGCTTCTTCATCCCCTTGAGGAAGAGCACGGCCGATCCGTCGCCGCCGACGCCGGAGGCCTCGGGCTCGACGACGCCGAGGGCGAACGACACGGCGATCATCGCATCGACGACGTTGCCGCCTTTTTCGAAGGCGAGGCGGCCAGCCTCGGACGCGAGCGGATGGCCCGACACGACGACGGCGCCCGCTGAGGTGATCACGGGCTTCACGAGCGGCTGCGCCGCCACCATTTCGTCAATCACGGTTTCGAGATCCGCCTCCGACTTCGCGGCGGTCGCGCGCGGGCGGAACCGATCCCGCGCGGTGGTCCACGTCTGGGCGGTGGCGCCGGACGAGTAATACAGGGTGCGCAGCGTGCCCCAGACGCGATCGAACATCGCGCCGAACAGTGTCGGCGACGGCGCGATGTCGGCCGCCACGGCGCCGCCGTCTTCGTGCACGGGCAGCGGCGCCGGCAGGCGCCACAACTGGAACGCGGCGTTCAACGCAAACAACGGCGGCGCTTCGGTTTCGTCGCGCAGCGGATTGCCGTTGTACACGGGCTGCGGGTCGGGCAGGCCCGCGACGAGCAGCGTCTTGCCGTCAGGCGACCACGCGGGCGCGCCGCCCTTCCGCGACACCAGTTGCGGCTGCGCGGCAGGCTTGGGCCGCGGCTGCGGCTCCTCCGCGCCCTCGGGCCGCGGCGGATCGACCGGCGCGACCCACACGGAGCCGATGCCTTCGCGCACGGCGTAATAGGCCAGCCGCGTGTTGTCGGGGGCCCACGACGGATACGCTTCGTTGCCGCGCACGCGTGCGATCCGCGTGGCCCGGGGCGGACGCGCGTCGGTGCCGACGCCGGGGACCGACGCGGTCACGGGCTTCGGCGGCCGCGCGCCGAGCGGCGTCGGCTTGGCCACCGCCGCCGAGGGCACGGGCATCCACCACAGATCCAGATCGTCTTCCGAGTCGCGCTCCGACACGAACGCGACCTTGGTGCCATCGGGCGACACGCGCGGATAGGTTTCGCTGTCGGTGGTCTCGGTGAGGGGCAGCGGCGCCTGCCAGGTGTCGGAGCCCGACACCGGCGACACCAGGAAGAGGTCCCACTGGAGGCCGGGGTCGGCGTTGCGGCCGGCCGGCCGCAGGTCGCGATGCGCGAACACGAGGCGTCCATCCGCGGTCCACGACGGCCACCGCTCGTCGCCCGCCATCGTCGTCACGGCCACCGGTGCGCCCACGGCGGCGCCGTTCTTCAGCGAGACCACGAGAACGTCGAAGCCCTCCCCGCGATCGGCAGCATAGGCGAGGCGGGCGCCATCCGGCGACCACGCCGGCTCGCGCTCGATCGTGTTGGCGTCGGCGGCGAAGAGCGCCCTCCCCTGCTTCCCCTCGGCATTCAGGGTCCAGAGCCGATCGAGATACGAGACGGCGATGCGCTTGCCGTCGGGCGACCACGCCGGCTCCTGGACGCCAACCGGGACCTGCGCATGGCCGGCCTCCATGCTCGCCACAAGGCAAAAGGCAGAAGGCAGAAGGCAGAAGGCCGAGAATCTGGTGAGGGTCGTCATTGTCGGTTCGTTACAGCGTCGACGATGTGGCGGGCCGAGATGCCGAACTTGTCGACGAGCTCGTCGGGCTTGCCGCTGCGCGGAATCTCGGGGATAGCGAGCCGCGTGACGGTGAGCCCCGCGGGCGCCACGGCCCGGGCCACCGCGTCGCCGAGCCCGCCCGCGATGTAGTGGTCTTCGACGGTGATCAGCCGGCCGGTTTCCTGGCCGGCCTCGATCAGTGACGCGGCGTCGACCGGCTGCACCGAATACAGATCGATCACGCGGATCGCAATGCCCTTCGCCATCAGCTCGTCGTGCGCCTTGAGGGCCTCGAACAGCGTGATGCCGGCGCCGATGACGGTGGCCTTGTCCCTGGCGCTCTTCCGCACCACCTTCAGGCCGCCGATCGGGAACTGTTCGGTGTTCTCGTAGATCACCGGCGTCTTCGGGCGGGACGTCCGGATGTAGACCGGGCCCTCAATGGCCGCGGCCTCGCCGATCAGCCGCTCGGTGCTGACGGCGTCGCAGGGGTAGAGGGCCACGAAGTTCGGCTGCGCCGTGAACATCGCGAAGTCTTCGAGCGCCATCTGCGACGGGCCGTCCTCGCCGATCGACACGCCCGCATGCGAGCCGGCAAGCTTGACGTTAACCCCGCTGATCGCCGCCATGCGGATGAAGTCGGCCGCGCGCGTCAGGAACGCCGCAAACGTCGACGGGAATGGAATGGCGCCGCGCGCCGCCAGGCCCATCGCGGCCCCGACCATCACCTGCTCGGCGATGAAGAACTGGAAGAACCGGCCGGGGTGTTTCGCCTCGAACTTGTCGCTGAACGTGGAGTTCTTGACGTCGGCGTCGAGGGCCACGACGCGCGGATCGACGTCGGCCAGCTTGGCGATGGCGGCGCCGTAGGCTTCGCGCGTGGCCACCATCTCGCCCATCTTGAACTGGGGCGCGGCCATCGGCCCCGGCGCCGGCTCGGGCCTCGCCGGCGGCGGCGGCGGGATCTTCGGCTTCGGGCCGGTTTCGGTGACGACCTGGATCTCGAGCTCGTCGAACGCCCGTTGCATCTGCTCCTTGCTGAGCGGCTTGCCGTGCCAGTTGGGCTGGCCTTCGGTGAACGAGACGCCCTTGCCCTTGAGCGTGCGCGCCAGGATCACGGTGGGCGTGCCCTTGGTCGCGCGCGCGCCTTCGTAGGCGTCGAGGATCTCGCCGATCTCGTGGCCGTCGATCGCAATCACGTGCCAGCCAAACGCGCTCCACCGCAAGCGGTAGGTGTCGAGGTCGTGGGCCAGCTCGGTGGCGCGGCTCTGGCCGAGCGCGTTGATGTCGACGATGGCGCAGAGGTTGTCGAGCTTGTGGAAGTGCGCCGAGGCCGCCGCTTCCCAGACCGAGCCCTCAGCGGTTTCGCCGTCGCCCATCAACACGTAGGTCCGGTACGGCGATCCGATCCGGCGCGCGTTGAGCGCGGTGCCGACGCCGGCGCACAACCCCTGCCCGAGCGATCCGGTGGCAACGTCGACAAACGGCAGCCGCGGCGTGGGATGGCCCTCGAGGTTCGAAGTGAAGAGGCGCAGGTCGGTGAGCTGCTCGCGAGGAATGAACCCGGCCTCGGCCCACATCGCATACAGCAGCGGCGCGGCGTGGCCCTTCGACATCACGAGGCGGTCCGCCTCCGGGTGGCGGGGGTTCTTCGGATCGAACTTCATCTCCGCGAAGAACAACGCCGCCATCAGATCGGCCGCCGACATGCACGTGGTCGGGTGGCCGCTGGCCGACGCGGTGGTGGCGCGAATGGACTCGATCCGCAAGCGGGTGGCGATATTCCTCAGCGAAGAGAGCAGCGACGCGTCAGCCTGCAACGGAAGACCTCCAGAAAGGAAGAGAAGACAGGAAAGTTTATCAGTAAACTGAACAGATGCGCCTCCTCCGCTACCTCTACATCCTTGCCCTCGTCATCTGGCTGGGCGGGATCGTGGTGGCCGGCGCCATCGTCGCCCCCTCGGTCTTCGGCGTCCTGCAGGCGTGGAACCCGGTGGACGGCCGGGTGCTCGCCGGCCGCGTGTTCGGCGACGTGCTGCAGCGGCTGCACTGGCTGGCGTACGCGATGGGCTCGGTGATGTTCGTCGCGCTGACGCTGCACCGGCTGCTCGGCGCCCGCCCGGAGAAATACGGCATCCGCGCCAGCATCATGGCCGTCATGCTGCTGGTGACGATGTACTCGGGGTTCATGGTGACGCCGCGGGTGGCGGCGATCCAGGCCGAGGTCGGCGGAGCGGTGGCCGCGCTGGCCGACACCGACGCGCGCAAGGTGGAGTTCAACCGGCTGCACGGGCTCGCGAACGTGCTGCTCGCCGCCACCGCGATCGGAGGGTTCGCGCTCCTCTGGTGGGAAGCTCGGGAATAACGAATGACCAATAACCAATAACAAATAGCAGATGACCAATAACCAAGACCCGTCGCTTTGGCATTTCGTTGTTCCCGTTTGGCCTTTCGTTATTCGCAATTCGTTATTCGTTATTTGCAGATAGATTCAGTGCCAACGATCACTCTGATTCCCGGCGACGGGATTGGACCCGAGGTGACGCGCGCGGTGGTGCGGGTGCTCGAGGCGACCGGATTCACCCCGGCGTGGGAGACGTTTTCGGCGGGCGCCGGGGCGGTCGACGAGCATGGCACCACGCTGCCGCCGGCGCTGCTCGAGTCGATTGCCCGCAACAAGGTGGCGCTCAAGGGCCCGGTGACGACACCGGTCGGTAAGGGGTTCACGAGCGTCAACGTGGGCCTGCGCAAGGCGCTCGACCTCTACGCGAACCTCCGTCCGGTCGCGAACCTGCCGTCGGTGCCGTCGCGGTTTCAGGACGTCGATCTGCTGATCGTCCGCGAGAACACCGAGGATCTCTATGCCGGCCTGGAACACACCGTCGTGCCCGGCGTCGTCGAGAGCCTGAAGATCATCACCGAGAAGGCCTCGACGCGCATCGCCGAGTTTGCGTTCGAGCAGGCGCGCCGGCGCGGACGCAAGCGCGTGACCGCCGTGCACAAGGCCAACATCATGAAGCTCAGCGACGGGCTGTTCCTCGACTGCGCGCGGACGGTCGCGGCCCGCTACCCCGACATCGCGTTCGACGATCGCATCGTCGATGCCGCGTGCATGCACCTGGTGATGCATCCGGAGCGGATGGACGTGCTGCTGCTGCCCAACCTGTACGGCGACATCGTGTCGGACCTGTGCGCGGGCCTGGTCGGCGGGCTCGGCGTGGTGCCGGCGGCGAACCTCGGCGAAGGCGGCGTCGGCGTGTTCGAGGCGGTGCACGGCACGGCGCCCGACATCGCCGGACGCGACATCGCCAACCCCACGGCGCTGCTGCTCTCGGCGGTGCTGATGCTGGAGCACCTGCGCGAAGATGCACGCGCCGCGGCGATCACGTCGGCGCTGAAGCAGGTGCTCGCCTCCGGGCACGTCACGCCGGATCTGGGCGGCACGGCCACGACCACTTCGTTTGCCGATGCAATCTGCCGCACGCTAATATCTTAGTGGTGGGCAGGTTCGCAATCCCTAAGGCCGCTCCGCTGTCGCGGCCCCGAAGCTGATACAGTCCACCAGATCGATACCGTGGCCACAGATCCCTCAATCGCCGAAGCCGTGCTGGCGCGGGCCGACGTCGCGCGGTTCCTCGAAGGCAGCCATGGGCTGACCAGCGACGCGGCGCGGACGCGCGTGATGGGCTACCTCGAAGAGCTCAGGACGACGCAGCGCTACGAGCTGTATCGCGCGCTCGAATATCCGCTCTATCCCATCCTGCGGAAGATCGAGCGGATCTCGGAGCACGTTGACTTCGCCGTCGAGGCCGCCGCCGAGGGCCGCGTCGTCTACGCCTCCAATCATCGCAGCCATATCGACTACCTCGTGGAGCCGCTGGCGCTGGACGATGCGGGCATTCGTCCGCCGATCATCGCCGCGGGCATCAACCTGTTCGGCGGGCCGCTGGGGTTGATCCACAAACACGTCACCGGCGCGCTGCCGATCCGCCGCAACATGAAGGACCCGGCGTACCTGATCACGCTCAAGGCGTACGTCAGCGAGCTGCTGCACAAGCACGACCTGTTCTTCTATCCCGAAGGGGGGCGGAGCTACAGCGGCGAGCTGAAGCCCGCCAAGACCGGCCTCTTCAGCGCGTGCCTCGACGCCGGCGTGCCCGGGTTGAAGCTCGTGCCGGTGGCCGTGTCGTACGACCTGGTGCTCGAGGATCACGTGGTGGCCAAGCAGGGCGTGAAGCGCCGGCAGAAGGCCTTCAGCCGCGAGATCGCGGAGCTGGTCCGCTACGCCGTGGGCTATCACAGCCGCGCGTTCGTGACCTTCGGGCGGCCGATTCCGCTCGACGGCATCGACGGCCAATCGCGCAAGGCGGTGATGGACCTGGCGCGGCACGTGCGCACGGAGATCGGCCGCCAGTACAAGGTGCTGCCGACGGCGTTGCTCGCGGCGGCGATGAAGCGATCGGTGACGCGCGAAGACCTCACGTCCGACATCGACGCCCTGCTCGTTACGCTTCGCGCCGTGGGCGCCAACCTCAGTGTGTCGTCGGCCGAGGAGGTGCTGGCCCAGGCCACCGAACCCCTCGAAACCCGGAACATCATCGTCGTGGAACAGGGACGCTATCGCGTGCGCGAGCGGCATGTCCTGCGTTACTACGCCCGCTCCATCGCCCATCTGCTGTCGCCCCCGTCCGCGACCCACTGATGCTGGACGCCGCCTCGAAGGCCCTCTTTCACGGACTCGCACAAATCCCCACGCTGCAGCGGCTGGCCTCCCGGTATGGGATGGCCGCGGCGACGGGGTTCGCGCGGCGGTTCATCGCCGGCGAATCGATCACGGAAGCCACCGCGGCGGTGGCCGACCTGCCGCCGAAGGGGCTGGACCTGACGCTCGACTACCTGGGCGAAAGCGTCTCGACGGCGGAGGCGGCGGCCGCCGCCGCGGTCGATTACGTCCGGATCATCGACGCCATCGTGGCGTCCGGGATCGAGCGCAACATCTCACTCAAGCTGACGCAGCTCGGGCTGGACGTCGACCGCGCGACCGCGGTCGACAACATGCGGCGGATCCTCGAGCCGGCCGATCGCCACGGATTCTTCGTTCGCATCGACATGGAGAACTCGCCTTACACAGAGGCGACGCTGGGCATTCTCGAGACGCTGTGGCAGCAGGGGCACCGGCAGATCGGGACGGTGATCCAGTCGTGCCTGAAGCGGTCCGAGATCGACGTCCGTCAGCTGAACGCCCTCGGCGTGCGCGTCCGGCTGGTCAAGGGCGCCTACAGGGAGCCGAAGAACCTCGCCTACCAGAAGAAGAGCGAAGTGGATGCGGCGTTCATTGACTTGATGCGGCGGCTGCTGGACGAGGGGACGTATCCGGCGATCGCGACGCACGACCCGGTAATGATCGACGAGACGAAGGCATACGCGCGGAGCAAAGGCTACGCCAACGATCGGTTCGAGTTCCAGATGCTCTTCGGCATCCGGCGCGATCTGCAGATGCAGCTGGTGTCCGAGGGCTACCGCATGCGGGTGTACGTGCCGTTCGGCAAGCAGTGGTACCCGTATTTCATGCGGAGACTCGGAGAGCGGCCGGCCAACGTCGCTTTTGTTTTGCGTGGGATTCTGGGCGACAAGACCTAGCAGGTTGCTGAAAAAGCCAGCAACCTGAAGGAAGAAGGCAGAATGCAAAAGGCAAAATCGCGAACGACGGCCAGATTTAGCGGCACCATTCACGCGCGAGGGTGGTGAGGGCGTCGCGGCAGGTCAGCACGGACTGCACGTCCACCCACTCTTCGATGGAGTGAAGCCCGGCGCCGGTCGGGCCAAACAGGATGGACGGAATGCCCGCGCTACTGAGCACCGCGGCGTCGGTCCAGAAACTCATTCCGATCAAGGGTGCTTGGGTGCTTGGGTGCTTGGGTGCTTGGGTGCGGAGGGCCTGCTGCATGGCGACCGGCAAAGGGTGATCGGCGGCAATCTCGTGCGGGGTGCGTGCGAACGTCACCTTGCTCAGGGCCTTGAAGTCGGGGGCGGCGGCGCGCAGGCGATCGAGCAGCGCCTGCACTTCCCTGCCGGCAATGCCGGGCGCCTCGCCGGGGATCGTGCGCCGCTCCATCTGCAGGTGACAACGGTCGGGATAGCTGCTCAGCTCGTGCCCGCCGGCAATCACCGAGGCATGCAGGGAGGCGGTGCCGAGCAGCGGATGGGGCGGGCGTGACTGGAGGTCGCGATCGAGCGCGTCGAGCGCGCCGAGCACGCGGCCCATCAGGCGGATCGCGTCGCGGCCCTCGCCCGGGCGGCTGCCGTGCGCGGCCACGCCTTCAGTTTCGATCTCGACCCACTCGAAGCCCTTGTGGGCGATGGCCACTTTCAGATCGGTAGGCTCGGTGACGACCGCGCCGTCAGCCCGCCACTTCGTCACCAACGCGTCCGCACCGATGCTCGCGTGCTCTTCGTCGGCGACGCAGGCGATGATCAGCCGCCCGTGCGCGAGGCCGCCCGATTCGGCGATGACGCGGGCGGCGCCAATCATGGCCGCGACGCCGCTCTTCATGTCCTGCGACCCGCGGCCGTAGATGCGGCCGTCGCGCTCGGAAGGATCGAACGGCCGCGTCATGCCGGACACGCCGACGGTGTCGACGTGCCCGCAGTACATCAACGACCGCCCCGGCGCGCGTCCCTCGAGCACGCCGACGACGTTGGGCCGGCCCGGAGCCACTTCCTGCACTTCAACGGTGAGCCCGATGCCACGAAGCTCATCCACCAGTGCGCGCGCGATGGCCGCCTCCCCCGCCGCCCCGGACACGAGCGACGGGTTGATCGAATCGATCGCGATCAGGTGCTTCAGCAGCCGGAGG
>Ga0156330_1221_pt2 | contig 28514 bp, 22 predicted proteins | sample RifCSPlowO2_12_FD_107978 | JGI IMG/M metagenome (GOLD analysis project Ga0156330, IMG submission 107978) | Acidobacteria bacterium RIFCSPLOWO2_12_FULL_67_14b | reverse complement strand
GGAGGAAGAAGGCATCGGCCGGCCCTCGACGTATGCGCCGACCGTCGCGACCATCCAGCGCCGCGGCTACATCTCGCACCAGGGCAAGGCGCTCGTGCCGAGTTTTACCGCGTTTGCCGTGACGCGGCTGCTGCGCAACCACTTCGGTGATTACGTCGACATCGCCTTCACCGCCGAGATGGAAGAGATCCTCGACAAGATCTCGAATGGCGAGAAGGACTGGCTGGAGTTCCTGGCCGAGTTCTACCGCGGCGACGGCAAGCACCCCGGCCTCGAGCACCTGGTCGAGGACAAGGGACAGGCGATCGAGTACCCGGTGATCGAGCTGGGCCAGGACCCCGAGAGCGGCCTTCACGTGCGCGTGCGCATCGGCCGCTACGGGCCGTTCCTCCAGCTGGGCGCGCAGGCCGACAACGGCCCTCGCGCGTCGCTGCCCGAAGACCTCGCGCCCGCCGATCTCACGCTCGACAAGGCCATGGCCTTGCTCAAGGCCAAGGCCCAGGGGCCGAAGTCGCTCGGCATCGATCCCGCCACCGGCCAGCACGTCTACCTGATGCACGGCCGCTTCGGCGCCTACGTGCAGCTGGGCGAAACGCCGGAAGACCGCGATGAGAAACCGCGCCGCGCGTCGCTCGGACGCGATCACACCGAAGACACCATCGCCCTCAACGTGGCGCTGAAGCTGCTGTCGCTGCCGCGCGAGCTCGGCGTCGGCGAGGATGGCGACGCGATTCTGGCGAACGCCGGACGGTTCGGTCCTTACGTGAAGCAGGGCGCTGAGTTCCGCTCCCTCGAAGACACTGACGACGTCTACACGGTCACGCTGGCGCGCGCCAAAGCGCTGCTGGCGCAGCCGAAGACGTCGATGCGCCGCGCCCGCTCGGCGCCGAAGGAATTGAGGGCGCTCGGCAAGCACCCCGACAGCGGCGAGCCGGTGCGCATTCTCGACGGCCGCTACGGCCCGTATGTGACCGACGGCTCGACCAACGCCTCGGTGCCCAAGGGCACGCAGGTCGAGGCCGTCACGATGGCTTCGGCGGTGGAGTTGCTGGCGTCAAGGGCCGGCATGTCGAAGAAGAAGCCCATGCGCGGCCGCAAGACCGCCAAGGCCGCCCCGAAGAAGAAGGCGGCGCCGAAGAAGAAGACCGCCTGAGCCAGGGCCGTCCGCCTAAGATCAGCCGATCAACAGATCGAGTGCCCACACTGGAGACCCGTCATGAAACGCCCTTGGATGCTCCTTCTCCTCGTCTCGATTGCCCCGCTGGCGTGCGGCCGGACACCGGCCGTCGAGCCGGCCACGATGGTGCTGCGCGGCGGGAAGATCGTCACCGTGGACGCGGCGACGCCCGAAGCCCAGGCCATGGCGGTCCGCGGCGACACGATCGTCGCGCTCGGCACCAACGACGAGATCCAGGCCTACGTGGGCCCGGCCACGCAGGTGATCGATCTGGCCGGCCAACTCGCCGTGCCCGGTCTCATCGAGGGCCACGGCCACTTCACCGGCGTCGGCCGCGCGCGTATGAGCCTCCGGCTGATGGGCGTGAAGAACTTCGAGGAGATCGTCTCGATGGTCGCCGAGGCCGCAACAGCCGCGAAGCCCGGCGACTGGATCCAGGGCCGAGGCTGGCACCAGGAGAAGTGGGACCACGTCCCGGCGCCGAACGTCGAGGGCTTCCCGCTGCACGACGCGCTCAGCAAGGTGTCGCCCAATAATCCGGTGGTGTTGACCCACGCCAGCGGTCACGCGATCTTCGCCAACGCAAAGGCGATGGAGCTGGCCGGCGTCACGCGCCGGACCCCCAACCCGTCCGGCGGCGAGATCCTCAAGGACCAGGCGGGCAACCCGATCGGCGTGTTCCGCGAAACCGCGCAGGGCCTGATCTCGGCCGCGCTCGGCGCATGGCAGAAGAGCAAGACGCCGGACGTGATCATGGCCGACCGCCGCAAGGAGATCGACCTCGCCATCGACGAGAGCGTGACCAAGGGCATCACGAGCTTCCAGGACGCCGGCGCGAGCTTCGAGACCATCGACCTCTACAAGCGGTATGTCACCGAAGGCCGGATGGGCGTGCGGCTGTGGGTGATGGTGCGGCAGCCGAACGACGTGCTCCGCGAGAAGCTTCCCTCCTACAAAGTGGTGGGCATGGGCGACCACCGGATGACGGTGGCGGCGATCAAGGTCACGGCCGATGGCGCGCTCGGCTCGCGCGGGGCGTGGATGCTCGAGCCCTACGCCGACTCGCCCAGCAGCACGGGCCTTGCCACGACACCCGTCGAGGTGATGGCCGAGACCGCGAAGATCGCGATCGAGAACGGCGTGCAGCTCGACGTCCACGCCATCGGCGACCGCGCCAACCGCGAGGTGCTCAACATCTACGAGGCGGCGTTCAGGGCCAACCCCGACAAGAAGGACGTGCGCTGGCGCATCGAGCACGCGCAGCACCTCAATGCGGCCGACATCCCGCGCTTCGGCCAGCTCGGCGTGATCGCGTCGATGCAGGGCATTCACGCCACCTCCGATGCGCCGTACGTGCTGGCGCGGCTCGGCCCCAAGCGCGCCGAAGAGGGCGCCTACGTGTGGCAGAAGCTGATGCAGTCGGGCGCCATCGTCAGCAACGGCACCGACACGCCGGTGGAGGCCATCGACCCCATCGCCAACTTCTACGCCACCGTCACTCGGAAGACCGCCGACGGGACCGTCTTCTTCGGCGACCAGAAGATGTCGCGCACCGAGGCGCTCAAGTCGTACACCTACAACGCCGCTTACGCGGCGAAGGAAGAGGCGATCAAGGGCTCGCTCGCGGTTGGCAAGCTTGCCGACGTCACCGTGCTGTCGAAGGACATCATGACGGTGCCCGAAGAGGAGCTGCTTTCCACGCAGGTCACCTACACGATCGTCGGCGGCAAGGTTGTCTACAGGAAGTAGGGCACACGGCCGGCCCGGCGCACCGCGAGTGTCGGCACTGCCGAGCGTGGCCGGAAGGCGCTCGGCAAGCACCCCGACAGCGGCGAGCCGGTGCGCATTCTCGACGGCCTGATTAGCGGAACAGCTGATCGACGGAGAGCTCCCACCCGGGAAGCAGGTTCGTGGTCAGCGTCTCGCCAGTTCCGGCCGCGAGCGTGGTCGCCAGCGGGAACGCGCCCTCGGCATCGCGCCGATGGATCGCGATCCGGTTCCGGTCGGGATCGATCATCCAATACTCGCGAACACCCTGACGGTCGAAGAGGTCGCGCTTGAGCGTCTGATCGCGTTTGCGCGTGCCTGGTGAGTGGATTTCAATCACCAACCCGGGCGCGCCGTGAATGTTTTTCTCGGTCAGCACATCCTGCTGGTCACCCAACACGACGAGCACATCGGGCTCGACCACGTCATGCGGAGTCATGACGACATCGAAGGGGGCGGTGAACATCTCGCCTTGTTCGGGGTGTGCATCCAGGTGATTCCCCAGAGAGAGCGCCAGCCGTCGGACGAGCCGCTGGTGTCGCCTGAACGGTGAGGCGGTCACAAACAGCTCCCCGTCGATGAGCTCGCGGCAGAGCCCATCCTCGTCCGGGAACATCGCGACCAGGTCGTCGTACGTGAGCTTGGCCGTGGAACGAGCCGTGTGTGACATCGCGCCCCTCCCCTCGATTCAGCAATCCTAGCATCGTCACTCGGCATGCCGTGGAAACTGCGAATCGCGTGCCGCGAGGGTTTCGGCCTGAACTCGCTGGAACGTATGGTCGGGTACGTAGAATCTGCCACGGCGCGGCGATCGAGACGACGACGAATCTGCCGCTGCTGGTGCTTTCGTGATCAGCCCGCCCAGGGGGACAGATGGGATCTGTCGCCGGCAACGCCACCGTGACGTTGCTGTTCCTCAACAACGCGATCTTCCGGGGTGCAGGCGATCCGGCGATCGCGATGCGGATGCTCTGGCTGGCCAACGCCATCAACATCGTCATGGACCCCGTGCTGAGGTCACGAAGCCGTTTGATCAAAGACTCTTCGTGTTCTTCGTGGTTTCGTTTCTGATCGGCGTTTCAGAGTTAAGATCGAGCGGCACATGATTCACGTGATTGGCGGCGGCCTCGCGGGCTGTGAGGCCGCCTGGCAGGCGGCCGAGCTTGGGGAAGACGTCACCATCCACGAAATGCGGCCGGTGCGCCCGACTGCGGTGCACCAGACCGACGGCCTGGCCGAGCTCGTCTGCAGCAATTCGTTCCGCGCCGACAAGGTCGACAACGCCGTGGGCCTGATCAAGGAAGAGATGCGCCGGCTCGGGTCGGTCGTCATGCGCTCTGCCGATGCCACGCGCGTCCCGGCCGGCGCGGCGCTGGCCGTCGATCGCCATGCGTTCTCGAAGGCGGTGACCGACGCCGTGCAGTCGCACCCGCGCATCCGCGTGTCGCGCGAGGAAGTGTTGAAGGTTCCGGGCGCCGAATGGTCGCCGGTTATCATCGCCACCGGCCCGCTCACGTCGGACGCGCTCTCGAACGACATCCAGGCGATGGTCGGCGAGGAGCACCTGTCGTTCTACGACGCGATCAGCCCGATCGTGCTGGCCGAATCGATTGACATGTCGAAAGTGTTCCGCGCGTCACGTTGGGGGCGGAACGTGTGGGCGGGTCGGGCGGGTGAGGCGGGTCGGGCGGGTGAATCACCAGCCCTACCAGCCCCACCAGCCGAGGAAGGCGATTACCTGAATTGCCCGATGACCAAGGCGGAGTACGACCCCTTCTACGCGGCGCTCACGACCGCGGAATCGGCAACGGTGCGCGACTTCGACAAGGCGAAGTTCTTCGAGGGCTGCCTGCCGATCGAGGTGATGGCGCATCGCGGCGAGGGCACGCTGCGGTTCGGCCCCATGAAGCAGGTGGGCCTCACCGACCCCCGGACCGGCCGCTTCCCGTACGCTGTCGTGCAGCTGCGCCAGGACACGCTGGCGGGTGACCACTACAGCCTCGTCGGGTTCCAGACGCAGATCAAGTGGGGCGACCAGGCCCGCGTGCTGCGAATGATTCCCGGCCTCGAGCACGCCGAGTTCGTGCGCTTCGGCATGGTGCATCGCAACACCTACATCTGCGGGCCGAAAGTGCTGCTGCCGACGTGGCAGACGCGCCATCGTCCCGATCTGTTCTTCGCGGGCCAGGTCTCGGGCGTCGAAGGCTACGTCGAGTCCGCCGCGTCCGGCCTCGTCGCCGGGCGCAACGCGGCCGCGCTCGCCAGGGGAGAGTTGCCGCAGGCCCCGCCTCGGACCACGGCGATCGGCTCGCTGGCGCACTACGTGTCGCACGCCGATCCGAAGAACTACCAGCCGACCAACATCACCCACGGCATCATGCCCCCGCTCGATCAGCCGCCGCGGGACAAGATGAAGAAGAAGATGCTGATCGCCGAGCGCGCGCTTGCGGATCTGGACCTGTGGCGCGGCGCCGCCGTAGGGGCGGGTCTTTAGACCCGCCCGCACCATGCGCGACCATCTCAAGGCTTTTCTCGCCTATCTCAAGCTGAATCGCCACGTGTCGCCGCACACGGTGAGGGCCTACGAGAGCGACGTCACGCAATACCTCGCGTGGGTCGCCCGCGAGAAGGACCGCAAGATCTCGGCGCTCACGCCGGTCGACCTCGATCTGACCTCGGTGCAATCCCACCTTGCGGATCTGGGGAAGGCGGGCAAGGCGCGGTCGTCGGTGGCGCGCAAGCTGTCGGCGCTGCGCACGTTCGTCCGCTACCTGCGGCGCGAAGAGCTGATCGAGCACGATCCGACGGCCAGGGCCGTGGCCCCCAGGCGCGATCAGACCCTGCCCACCCACCTCTCGGAACCGGAGATCGCGCGCCTGATCGAGACGCCGAGTACGGGCGATCCGCTCGGCCGCCGCGATCGCGCGATCCTCGAAGTGTTCTACGCGTCGGGCCTGCGCTTGAGCGAGCTGGTCGGCATCGACCTCGAGGATCTGAATCTCAGCGGACGCATGGTCCGGGTGATGGGCAAGGGCGGCAAGGAGCGGCTGCTACCGTTCAACCAGAGCGCCGCGGCCGCCCTTCGTGCGTGGATGGCCGATCGGGCGGCGATCATGGTGCACGGCAGAAGGCAGAAGGCAGAAGGCAGAAGGCAGAAGGCAGACGGCCGACGGCCGAAGGCCGACGATCCGTTGTTCGTCAACTACCGCGGCACCCGGCTGACCGGCCGCAGCGTCGACCGGATGCTGCGCCGCTACGTGGCGCTCTGCAGCACCCGCATGGGCATCAGCCCGCACGCGCTGCGCCATTCCTTTGCGACCCACCTGCTGCAGCGTGGCGCCGACCTCCGCGCGATCCAGGAGCTGCTCGGGCACTCGCGCCTGAGCACCACGCAGCGATACACGCACGTCAATGCCGCGCAGTTGATCGAGGTCTACCGCAAATCGCACCCGCGCGCCGTCAAGAGCGAGTAGAATCGTCGCAGGTGCCTGCTTCGAAACGGTTCGCCCACCCCCGTTCGCTCGCCGCGATTCTCTGCTTCGGCCTCCTCACCGCATCGGCCGCCTTCGCTCAAGAGCCCACGCCGCCGCCGGCGGATGAACCCATCGATCTCTTCGGCCTCCAGGTCACGCAGAACGAGCGCTTCCGGTTCGGCGGCGAGTTCGTGGCCGGCTGGTCGCACGACGGGGCGCAGGCGGCGCTCGGGTTCGAAAAGCAGGGCCGGGTCGGCATGGCCATTCTCAGCGTGGCCGGCAAGGTCTCGGACCGCGTCCGTTACTACGTGTCGGTGAACCCGGTCAGCGAGACCGCCTCCCGGCCGTCGTGCGGTGAGAAGGACTTCTTCTTCCCGAACGATCCGCACCTCTACGCCGGTACGGGGCCGATCGTGCCCTGCAATCCGGAAGACGGCCTCAAGCGGGTCGACACCTACAACACCTTTTCGCTCGACTACATCACCCAGCAGGGCATCCTGCGCGAGGGCTATGTCGACTGGGGCATCTCGAACACGATGTCGCTCCGCGGCGGACGCTTCATCCTGCCGATCGGCTTCGCGCCCAGGGATGTCGGCGCCGCCACGGCCAAGGACATGACCCGCATCCAGCGATTGAATGCGGAGGCCAACTACGGCGCGATGGTCGCCTTCTCGGCGCGCCGTGGCGAGCGGCCGGTGTTCGACGCCGGCCTGATGGCGGTGCTCGGCGACGGCAACCGCGAGAAAGACTACGACTGGTTCTACTTCGTCAACACCTCGCTCGACACCAACAGCGCCGTGACCGTCGTCGCCTCGGCGCGCGCCATGCCGATCAAGGCCGTCGACCTGCGCGTCGCCTACAAGAAGGGCTACACCGGATCCAAGGTCGAGCGGCTCCCCAGCTACTGGGCCTCGAAGCGCAACGACGATGCGCTGGTGGTGAGCCTGAAGCTGTCGCCGACGTCGTGGGCCTCGCTGTTTGGCGAATACGCCAAGTACCGCTGGGGTCCCACGATCACGTCGGGTGAGCTCGTCGGCCTTCCCGACCTGGCCGGCATCGACAAGCCGGGCTACTACATGGGCGCGCAGCTCGAAGCGCCACTGAGCAGCAAGATCCGCGTCGGCGGCAGCGTCACGCGCGAAGAACTCACGCGCGACGACAGCCTCATCCAGTACCTCACGCTCAACAACCTCTACGGCGTGTCGATGGGGAAGAAGGACCGCGAGCTGCTGGTCCGCGGCTACGTCGACGTGAGCCGCCTGGTGAACATCAGCTTCTTCTGGATGGATGTCTCGAACCCGTTTCCCTGGGTGAGCGGCAGCTGGCCGGTCACCGGCCCGGTGGCGTTTACGGGCCGCGAGCCGGATCGCCTCGGCGTCACGGTCACCGTTCGCACGCCCTGACGCGAACGGTTATAGTGTGTCGTCAACGATGCCGCCCCCCGCGCATCCGTCGTCAACGGTTACCCGTGCGATCTATCTCGGAACGCTGGCCGCGCTCATCGTCGTGGGCACGCTGAGCGTGGTGATCTATCGAACGGCCGTCGCCGACACCGTCGCCCAGCATTCAACGCAGTTGCTCGCCATGGTCCGCACCGCGTCAGTGGGCCTGCGGGGCGAGGTGCAGTCGCTGTCTGCCCGGCTCAGTCAGTTCAACAGCCTGCCGAGCGTGCAGAACCTGGATGTCCCGTTCCTGGGACCGCGCGTGAACGCGGCGTTTGCCGACAACCCCAACGGCATCGTGCGCTACATCGTCCGCATCGACGCGGCCGGCAAGCTGTACTACTGGACGCCGGATGGAGTCGTTGGCGAGAGCAGTGTCGCCATCGACCGCAATCCGGAACAATGGCGGTGGATGGCCGACGCCGCCAATCGCGGAGGCGTGAGGCTCACCCCAATTTGGTGGAACCGCGATCCGCAGGAACAGTGGCGCGCCATCGCGACCCCGGTCTGGCGCACCGCCTCGAGCGACGTGTACCCGGTCCCCAGGAACGATTTCAATGGCATCCTCGCGATCGTAATCGACGTCAATCGGCTCGCCGAGGTGTACCTGGGGCCGGCGCTGGCCGAATTGTCGCAAGACCATCTCGTCGTCGGGCTTGGGTTCGGCGATCGCGGGCTGCTGATGGGTCCCGGCAGCGCCGGCATCCGGACCTCGTCCAACGACGTCCACGATCACCGGGAAGAACAGGGCACGTCGATTCTCGACGACGCGGATGGCCGGCGCCTGCACGCGTGGTCGCGGTTCACCGCCGGCGGCGAATCGTGGATCGTCGCCTCGTCCTCTCCCTACGATCGCGTGGCGGCAGGGCTGCGGCGTTCGGCGATGGGCCAGCTCGGGCTGGCGGCGACGCTGCTGGTCGCCGTTCCGCTCGCGGGCTGGCTGCTGGCGCGGCGCGAACGCCAGGCGCAGGACGAACAGCGGCACCTGGAGCGCCAGCTCGCCGAGTCCCAGAAGATGGAGGCCATCGGCAAGCTGGCCGGCGGCGTCGCGCACGACTTCAACAACATGCTCACCGCGATTCTCGGCTACTCGAGCCTGATTCTCGAGGATGCGCCGGCGAGCTCGCCGATCCGCGAGCACGCCGCGCAGATTCGGCGGGGGGCGGAAAGCGCGGCCTCGCTCACCCAGAAGCTGCTCGCGTTCAGCCGGCGGCAGGTGCTGCAGGCCAACCAGTTCGAGTTCGCGCCGATGCTGGACAACCTCCTGGTGCTGGTCAGGCGCGTGATCGGCGAGAACATCAGCGTCACGTTCGACGCGGAAAAGCGCCTCTGGCCCATCCTCGCGGACCCCGTGCAGGTCGAGCAGTCGATCGTCAACCTGGCGATCAACGCCAGGGACGCCATGCCCGACGGCGGGGCGCTGGCCATTCTGGCGAGAAACCTGTCGCGGCCCCACGGCGAGCGCCGCCGAGACGTCGAGGTCCGGCCCGGCGATTACGTCCTGATCACGGTCACCGACACCGGCATCGGGATGGACGAGGCCGTGCGGGCGCGCATGTTCGAGCCGTTCTTCACGACCAAGCCGGCGGGCCACGGTACGGGCCTGGGCTTGTCGACGGTGTACGGCTTCGTCAAACAGTGCGGGGGCTACGTGACCGTGCGATCGGCGCCCGGCACCGGCACGTCGATCGAGCTGCTGTTGCCCAGGGCGAAATCGCCTGACGTGCCCGCCCCGGTGACGCCCCCGTCGCTGCTGCCCGATGACGTGCGGCCCGGCCGCGAGACGGTGCTCGTGGTCGAAGACGAAGACGCCGTCCGCGAGCTGGCCGTCGCCTCGCTCGAGCGTCACGGCTACCGCGTGTTGAAAGCGGCGAGCGGTGAGGAGGCGCTCCGCGTGGCGCACGACTTCCGCGAGCCGATCGATCTGCTGCTGACCGACGTCGTGATGCCCGGCATGAAGGGGCCGGACCTGGCCCGGCGCCTCAAGACGTTGCGGCCGACGACGCGGGTGCTGCTGATGTCGGGGTACGCGGCCGAGGTGGTGACGAGCGCGGACCTGCGGGACACGCCCCTCCTGGCCAAGCCGTTTTCCCCGTCCACCCTGACGCGGGCCGTCCGCGCCGCCATCGACCATCCGCCTCTTCCGTCGCAGACCGTACCAACGGCATAATCAGGCGTTCACGCCGGGCTCCGGGCTCCGGGATCCGGGCTCCGGGATCCGGGATCCGAATGTGCGGATCCCGGCGCCCGGCCGCCGGAGCCCGTCAGGAGAGGTTGTCTGCATGACTCGTGTCTCGCTGGCCGTTGGTGTGGCGGTACTGCTTGCGGGTGTGACCGCCACCGCTCAGAAGATTTCGTTGATGAACCCGGCGGCGTTCAAGGACGAAGCGCCGGCCACCTACAACGTGCGGTTCGAGACCAGTGCCGGGGTCTTCGTGGCGAAGGTCACGCGGCAGTGGGCGCCGCGCGCCGCCGATCGCTTCTACAACCTCGTGAAGAACGGCTTCTACGACGGCATCCGCTTTCACCGGGTGATGCCGAACTTCATGGCGCAGTTCGGCATCCACACCAATCCGACCGTGGCGGGAATCTGGAGCCGTGCCACCTTCGCGCCGGATCCCGTGAAGCAGAGCAACAAGAAGATGTTCCTGACCTTCGCGATGGGCGGAAACCCCGCGATGGGCAGCGTGCAGGTCTTCATCAACTACCGCGACAACGGCAACCTCGACGGCCAGGGCTTCGCGCCGTTCGGCGAGATCGTCGAGGGCCAGGAGGTCGCGGCGAAGTTGTACGACGGCTACGGCGACGTGCAGCCGAGGGGCAAGGGCCCCGACAACGCGCGCCTGTTCAAGGAAGGCGTCGCCTACCTCGAGAAGGAATTCCCCAAGCTCGACTTCATCAAACAAGCCACTCTTCAACCGTAGGTGTGACATGCGAAAGCTGCTTCTGACCTTCACCGTCGTCGCCGCCATCCAACTCGCCGGCGCCGGACAGGTGCCGACGCAGGATCGCCAGCCCGCGGGGTCGGCGCTCCGGCCCGCTGTGATGGGCCCGACCGGCGGCGTGTCGACGGGCCATCCGCTGACGACGGCGGCGGCGTTCGGCATCCTGCTCAAGGGCGGCAACGCGTTTGATGCCGGCGTGGCGTCGCTCGTCGCGGGCGGCGTGCTCGAGCAGGATCTGTACAGCCTGGGCGGCGAGGCCCTCGTGCTCGTCTATCCGAAGACGGAAGGGAAGGTCACCTCGATCGTGGGCCAGGGCTGGGCGCCGAAAGCGGTCGATGTCGATTGGTACCTGTCGCGCAAGAAGGACCTGGAAGGTGAAGGTCTCGACCCGGCGGTGGTGCCCGGCGCGCTGCACGCGGCGCTGACCGTGCTCGAAAAGTGGGGCACGATGAGTTTCGAGCAGGTCGCCGCCCCGGGCATCGCCTACGCGGAAGGCGGCTTCCCGATGCGCACCAGCACGGCCCGTGCCATCCGCAACCAGTTGAAGTTCTTCGAGAAGTGGCCGGGCAACAAGACCTACTGGCTCAAGCCGGACGGGTCGCAGTATCAGCCGGGCGAAACGATCAAGCTGCCGGCGCTGGCGCGCACGCTCAAGCGGATGGTCGAGGCCGAGCGCGGCGCGAAGAGCCGTGGCCGTGCCGCGGGCATCGTCGCCGCGCGCGATCGGTTCTACAAGGGCGACATCGCGAAAGAGATGGTCGCATTCCTGCAGCAGCACGGCGCGCCGTTCGAGGCCGGCGACTTCGCGGAGTACTTCGCCCGCATCGAGGAGCCGGCCAGGACGACCTATCGCGGCTACACCGTCTACAAGCACGGCTTCGGCAGCCAGGGGCCGGTGCTGCTGCAGGCGCTCAACATCCTGGAGAACTTCGATCTCCACGCGATGGGCTACGCCAGCGCCGATTACCTCCACACCGTGATTGAAGCGATCAAGCTCGCCTACGCCGACCGCGATACGTACTACGCGGATCCGGCGTTCGTGCAGGTGCCCGCCGAAGGCCTGTTGTCGAAGGCGTACGCGAAAGAGCGCGCGGCGCTGATCGATCCGAAGAAGTCGTCGACCTCGTTCATTGCCGGCGATCCGCTGAAGTACGACTCGCAGGTCAAGCAGTGGACGTTCTGGAAGGCGAACGTCGAGAACGGCGCGACGCCTCGCACACGTGGCGACCAACCTCTGGCGGCTGGTGGCGACAAACCTTCAGGTTTGTCGGCGGTGTCGGACGATTCATCGGGCATCGTCAAGGACACGACCCACATGGCCGTGATCGACAAAGACGGCAACATCTTCGACGTCACGCCGAGCGGCGGCTGGGTGCCCGGCGCGGTGATTCTCGGCGACACCGGCATCGGCATGAGCGTGCGCGGCGAGCAGTTCTGGCTCGACAAGACGCGCGCCAACCAGATCCGCCCGCGCGCGCGGCCGCGCTACACGCTGACGCCGAGCCTGGTGTTCAAGGGCAACACGCCGATGATGGGCCTCGGCACGCCCGGCGGCGACAACCAGGACCAGACGATCCTCCAGGCCTTCCTCAGCATCGTCGACTTCTGGGACGAGTGGTATCCGAACCTGCACGCCGCGCTCGAGCGGCCGCGCGCGCAGACGATGCACTTCTACGGATCGTTCTGGCCGCACACGGCGGGTTTCAACCAGCTGAACGTGGAAGCGACGATTCCCGACGCCGTGTACAACGAGCTCAAGGCGCGCGGCCACGACGTGAGCCGCCTGCGCCCGTTCGGCATGTCCGGCTGTGCGACCGCGGTGATGATCGATCCGGCGACCGGCAATCGCTTTGCCGCGGCCGATCCCCGGCGAGACTGTTACGCGATTGCGTACTGAGGCGCGCTGCGCGCCGTGCTGCACTAACATCGTATGCGTCGTGCTGCTCCGCATTCTCGCCGACGTGACGGTTGTTCTTCATCTTGCCTTCGTTCTATTCGTGGTGTTCGGTGGTCTGCTCGTCGTGCGCTGGTCCCGGCTCGTGTGGCTGCATCTGCCCGCGGCGGCGTGGGGCGCGTGGGTCGAGTTTGCCGGGTGGGTCTGTCCACTCACGCCACTAGAGAGCTGGCTTCGTGAGCAAGGTGGCGGGTCCGTCTCGGCGTCGAGTTTTGTCGAGCGCTACCTCGTGCCCAATCTCTATCCGGCCTCGCTTTCACGTGAGTTCCAGTGGGTTCTCGGCGGCCTCGTGGTCCTGGTCAACGCCGCTGTGTACTTGGTGGTGCTGCGTGGTCGCGTTCGCCGATCCCGGGAGCGAGCGTGAGCGAGCGACTCCCACGAGCCGCGAAGCGGCGAGTCCGGGGAGGGGCGACTTGTCCCGCCGAAGCGCGTAGCGCGAAGGCGGAAGCGCCCGACTCTCACGAGCGGCGACTTGTCCTGCCGTAGCGGCGTCAGCCGCGAAGGCGGAAGCGCCGAGTCCTAGGAGGCCGAGGCCAGGACCCGCCGCCGAGGCATGTCAATGTTCAGCGTCTTGATCTTGTAATTCATCACCCGCGGGCTGATCTGCAGCAGCTCCGCCGCGTCCTTCTGCACCCAGTTCGCCATCTTCAGCGCCTCGGTGATGGCCTGGCGCTCGATGTCTTCCAGGGCGATGCCCGTCGGCGGGATCTTGACCACGCTCTGCGAGTCCTTCGAGGCGCCGGCCGGCGCGAAGTCGCCCAGGCGCAGGTCGCCCGAGGTAATGGTCGCCGCCTCCGCCAGCAGCGCCGCGCGCTCGATGGCGTTTTCGAGCTCGCGGATGTTGCCGGGCCAGTTGTAGCGCACCAGCAGCTTTTGCGCCTCGGTGTCGAGCCCATCGAGCCGCTTCTTCAGCTCGCTGCCGAACTTGCGGATGAAGTGGGTGGCGAGCGGCAGGATGTCGTCCTTCCGCTCCCGCAGCGGCGGCGTCTCCACCGACACCACGTTCAGACGGTAATAGAGATCCTCGCGGAACTGCCCGGCGGCCACCATCGCCGACAGGTCGCGGTTGGTCGCGGCGATCAGCCGCACGTCGACGCGGATGGTGCGGGTGCCGCCGAGCCGCTCGAACTCGTGTTCCTGCAGCACGCGCAGGATCTTGGCCTGCGTGCTCGTGCTCATGTCGCCGATTTCGTCGAGGAACAGCGTGCCGCCGTCGGCCTGCTCGAAGCGGCCGATGCGCTGGCGATCGGCGCCGGTGAACGCGCCCTTTTCGTGGCCGAACAGCTCCGACTCGAGCAGGTTCTCCTGCAGCGCCGCGCAGTTCACCTTCACGAAGTTGCGGGAGGCGCGCAGCGAGTTGTGGTGGATGGCGCCGGCGACGAGCTCCTTGCCCGTGCCGGTTTCCCCCCGGATCAGGATCGTCGAGTTGCTTTTCGCCACCTTCTTCACCACGCCCAGCACGCGGGCCAGCGCTTCGCTGGCGCCGACGATGCGATCGAAGTCGTAGTTCTCGTGGCGCTCGTTGCGCAGGTAGTCCAGCTCGTTGCGGAGGCGCTTGAGCTCCAGCGCCTTCTCGACCTTCACTTCCATCTCTTCGAGCTCGAACGGCTTCTGCACGTAGTCGAACGCGCCGTGCTTCATCGCCTCGACGGCCGTGGTCACCGAGCCGAACGCCGTCATCAGGATCACCGCCGCCGTGGGATGCAGTGTCTTGGTGGTCCGCAGCACGTCCAGGCCGTCGGAGCCCCCCATCTTGAGGTCGCTCACGACGACGTCGTAGTAGCCGTCGTGAAGGCGTTCGATGGCGGCGTTGCCGTTGGGCGCCTCTTCCACATCGTGTCCCGCGGTGGTCAGCGAGAGCGCCAGCCCCCGCCGGAGGGCGTCGTGATCGTCGGCAACGAGAATGCGGGCCATGGGCAGGTAACTCCGTGTCGGTTAAGGGTGCGAAGCAGCGTGCGTGCGCGGGTCAACGGGGAGCGTCACGCGAAACCTGGTGCCGCGGCCTTCGGTCGAGGTCATGTCGATGCGGCCGTCGTGCGCGTCCACGATCTTGCGGACAATGGCGAGGCCCAGGCCCGAGCCTTTGGGCTTGGTGGTGAAAAACGGGTTGAAGATCTTCTCGGCCACCTCGGGCGCCACGCCGGGCCCGTTGTCGGCCACGTCCACCACGACGGAGGCGACCGGCTGGTAGCCGTCGGGCACGAGCGCGCCCTCGGCCGCCGTGGTCGCCAGCCGCGCGGTCAGGTCGATCCGGCCCTTGCCGTCGAGCGCCTGGTACGCATTGATCAAGAGGTTGGCGAAGACCTGGGTCAGCTGGTGGTAGTCGCCGCCGACCGGCGGCAGGTCGGTGGGCACGCTCAGGTTGACGGCAATCCCGCCGCGCACGGCCTCGCCGTCAGCCAGCGTCAGCGCGCTGCCCAGGGCGTCGGCCACCGACGTCGGATACAGCTGGAGCCGGACCGGGCGCACGAAGGCCAGCACTTCCTGCACGATCGAGTTGGCGAGCTTCGCTTCGTTGATGATCTCGCCGACGAGCGTCTGGGCGTCGACGTTGTCTTTCGTCTTGCGCCGCAGCAGCCCTGCCATCACCTCGATGCCCGCGAGCGGGTTCTTGATCTCGTGCGCCATCACCGCCGCCATCTCGCCGACCGCCGCCAGCCGATCGCGCAGGCGCTCGCGTTCCTCGATCTGCTCGACGTCGGTCAGATCCTTGAAGAACAGCGCCGCCCCCACCGGCTCGCCGTCTTGCTGCCGCACCAGCGACAGCGTGTAGCCGATCACCGTGTCGGTCGACCTGAGGCGCAGCTCGGCGCGGTTGGGCAGCGCCGCCATGCCGAAGGCGCCGCCCAGCACGCGCACGATGTCCGGATGATCGCGAAGCACGTCCGCGTACGGCCGGCCGACCAGCGTGTCGCCGGCCGGCAAGCGGAACAGCCGGCAGGCCTCCTCATTGACCAGCACGACGTCGCCGTCGCGCGTGATCGCGAGCACACCATTCCTCATGTTTCCCACCATGTGGCGGAAAAACACGTCCGTTTGCCGTGGGGTCCTGGTCGCGCGCCTTGGCATCAGCATCAGCTGCCGTGGCGGGATTGAGCAAAGCTCGTGCCCCGCACAAATAAACGACCTAACGCTCTAAGTCGTTGCGATTACAGAATTTGTATTATGACCCAGCTTCCGGCTTGATGACAAAAATGTAATCGGCTTACGAAAATCGTCAATCCGCGGACGATTCAAACTTGGCCTGCAGCATCTCCCATTGGCTGAGCAGCTCGCCGACTTCCCACATGAGCGCCTGGTGCCGGGCGAGCACGGGCTTGGACTTTTCGTGGTCGGCGTAGAAGTCGGGCGCGGCCATTTCCCGTTCGACGTCCTTGATGGCCTTCTCGCGATCGGCGATGCGCGCCTCGAGGTCCGCCACGCGATCCTTCAGCGCCTTGAACGCGCGCTCGCGCTTCCGCTTCTCCGCCCCATCCTTCTTCCGATCGTCGTAGGTCTGCACGGGTTTCGGGGGTGGGGCCGCCTTCGCCTTGCGCGCCGGCGGTGCGACCACCGCCTTCTCGTGGGCGTGCGATTTGCTCCACAAGAACGATTCGTAGGTGCCCGGATACATGCGCGCGCGCCCGTGGCCGACCTCGACGATCTTGGTCGCGAGCCGCTCCACGAAGTAGCGATCGTGCGACACGAAGATCAACGTGCCGCCGTAGTCGGCGAGGGCGTCGAGCAGCACTTCCTTCGAATCGATGTCGAGGTGGTTGGTCGGCTCGTCGAGCAGCAGCGTGTTCGACGGCCGCAACAGCATGCGCGCCACGGCCAGCCGGGTCCGCTCGCCGCCCGACAGCACGCCCGCCTTCTTGTAGACGTCGTCTCCCGAGAACAGGAAGCCGCCGAGGATATTGCGGATGGCCGGCACCATCGTGTGGGGCGATCCGGCCGACAGCGTCTCGTACACCGTCAGCGACGGATCGAGCCGCGTGGCCTCGTCTTGCGCGAAGTACTGCATCACCACCTGGTGGCCTTCGGTGCGCGTGCCGGCATCGGCCGGCTCTTCCCCCGAGAGCGTCCGCATCAGCGTCGACTTGCCGGCGCCGTTGGGGCCGACGAGCGCGATGCGATCGCCGCGCTCGATGTGCAGGTCCACCTTGTCCAGTACCACCTTGTCGCCGTACGCCTTGCGCACGCCCTTCAGCTCGAGGACCATCCGGCCGCTGCGCGCCGAGGCGGGGAACTGGAAGTGGATCCGTTTCCGCTCGGGCGGCACCTCGATGCGCTCGACCTTCTCGAGCATCTTGATGCGGCTCTGCACCTGCGCCGCCTTGGTGGCCTGGTAGCGGAAGCGGTTGATGAATTCCTCGACGCGCTGTACCTCCTCGTCTTGCCGCCGCTTGGCTTCGCGCAGCCGCTCGAGCCGCGCGTCGCGTTGCTCGAGGTACTTCGAGTAGTTGCAATGGTAATCGGTGATCGTCCGCAGCGACAGGTCGGCGATGTGCGTGACCACCGTGTCGAGGAAATAGCGATCGTGCGAGACGAGGATCACCGCATGCGGATAGGCGACGAGGTATTCCTCGAGCCAGTTGCGCGCCTCGAGATCCAGGTGGTTGGTGGGCTCGTCGAGCAGCAGCAGGTCCGGTTCGCTCAAGAGCAGCTTGGCGAGCGCGAGGCGCATTTGCCATCCGCCCGACAGGTGATCGGTGAGCTGGTCCTGCACGGCCGGCTCGAACCCGAGCCCGCGCAGCACCGTCGCCACCTTCAGTTCGATCTGATAACCGTCCGACAGCCGGAAGCGGTCCTGCACTTCGCTGTAGCGGTGGAGCAGCGCCTCGTGCTCGGCTTCGGCGACCCCGGCATCACCGAGCCGCTCCTCGAGCGCGTGCATCTCGGCCTTGAGTTCGAGCAGCGGCTTGAGCGCGAGGCTGGCTTCGTCGACGACGGTGCGGCCGCTGTGGGAGAGGCCGTCCTGCGGCAGGTACCCGAACGTGAGGGCGTTCGGCCTCTGGATGGCGCCGCTGTCGGGTTCGTCGAGCCCGGCGAGCATCTTGAGCAGCGTCGTCTTGCCGGCGCCGTTGGGCCCGCACAGCCCGACGCGGTCGCGGTCGCCGACTTGCCAGGTCACGTGCTCGAGCAGCGTCTTCTCGCCAAACGCTTTGGTGACGTCTTGCAGCTGAATCATTCTTGGGACTCGGCGGCTCCGCCGCCTCGTGGGAGTCGCTCGCCTTCGGCTCGCTCCTGGGACTCGGGCTTCGCCCTCGTGGGACTCACTTCGTTCGTGGGATCTCAGGAGGCCGAAGGCCGAGTCCGACGAGCGCCAAAGGCGCGACTCCTACGAGGCGGCGACTTGTCCGCCGTAGCGCCGCGGCGCGAAGGTGGAAGCGCCGAGCCGGAGATTTACTCCCCCAGCGCGCGGGCCGCTGCCGCCAGCACTTGCGGCACGCGGAACGGCTTGGTCAGGTAGCCGGCCACGCCGAGGTTGACCGCCTCGATGGCGCTCGACTCGGTGGAGAAGCCCGTGATGATGATCACCGGCAGGTCCGTCTTCAGCCGCTTCGCCTCGCGGATCAGCGTGAGCCCGTCCATCCCCGGCATCTTCAGGTCGGCGATCAGCAGGTCGTAGTTGCCGAGGCGCAGGCGCTCGAGCGCGGCGCGTCCGTCGGGCGCCGTGTCGACGTCGTATTCGGCCAGCGCCAGGGTCTTCGACAGCAGCTCCCGGATGCTCGACTCGTCGTCGACCACCAGGACGCGCGACCGCCCCTCGCGGGGCTGGGGCTTGTCCGACACCGCGGCCGAGGGCGCCCGCTCGCCCCGCGGGCGCTGCGTATCCAGCCAGGCGTCGATGTCCCGCTTGCGGAACCGCCATTGCCGGCCCACCCTGACCGCCGGGATCTTGCCGGCCTTAATCAGCCGGTAGACCGTACGGAGGTTGACCTGGAGGTATTCCAGGACCTCTTCGGTGGTAAGAAAGATCTCGTCGTTAGGAAAGTTCACGCCCACTAAGTGTCTCTACGGCCGATATTTTATGCTGAAAGCCGTCCGGCGCAATTGCTCAACTGACCTTAGACGGCCAGTTTCCGACTTTCGGAGGGGGTCTGGAGTCCTACACAATAGCTTGAGAGATTCGTGAAACGTCCCGGATGGTAGCGACCGACGAGGAGCTCGTCGCCAAGTCCATGGCTGGCGACGTCGACAGCTTCAACCAGCTGGTTTTGCGCTGGGAACGGCCGATCTATGCCTTGGCGTACCGCGTCCTCGGCCGGGACGAGGATGCGCGGGATGTGGCCCAGGAGACCTTCCTCCGGGCCTTCCGGGCCCTGCCCGGGTTCAAGGGCCAGGCGAAATTTTCTTCCTGGCTCTACAGAATTGCGCTGAACCTCTGCCGTGACTGGATTCGGCGCAAGAAACGGACCCCGGTGGTCGACATGCCCGAAGGCGTGGACGTCATCGAGCTGGCCGCCGAACAGGGCCCGGTCGAGTCGATCGAAGACCTGGTGGCCCGGCAGGAGATGAGCCGCATCGTGGCCGAGGGGATGAAGCAGCTTCCGGAGGAACAGCGCACGGCCATCGTGCTGAAGGAATACCACGGCCTCACGTTTCAGGAGATCGCGGAGCTCCAGGGTTGCCCCCTGAGCACCGTGAAGACGCGTTTATATCAGGGTCTGAGCGTGCTGCGGAAGCACCTCGAAAGCCGGGGCATGACGAGCCTCAATAGCGGACGAGCATCATGAGCGAGATGAGTCACATCGACAACGAAACGCTGGTCGCCTACCTCTACGACGAGGTCGACGCGGCGGCCCGGGCCGGGATCGAGCGACATCTGCAGGCGTGCGGGACGTGCGGCGGCGAGCTCGCCGCGCTGTCGGACGTGCGCGCGGTGCTGAAGTCGTGGGCGCCGCCGGTGATCGACCTGGGCTTCACGGTCGTTCAGCGCCCCGGCGGGCAGCCGCCCGCGACCGTGTTGCGCCCCGTCCAATGGTGGAACACCGTGCCGGTGTGGGCGCAGGCCGCCGCGGCGATCCTCGTGCTGGCCGTGGCGGTGGGCGTCGCGAACGTCCAGGTGCGCTCCGGCGCCGACGGGTTCGTGGTGACCACGGGCTGGATGGCGCCGGCCAACGCCGCGGTCCCGGTCGCGCCGGTCACCGCGGGCCTGGCCGCCGAGGGCGAGAATTGGAAGGCGGCGCTCGTGTCGCTCGAGCAACAACTGCGCGAGGAGATCCGCTCGGGCCGCGGCGGCGCCGACACCGTTCGCGCGGCGTCGCGATCGGGCGCCGACGAAGCGACGGTGCGGCGCGTGCAGGAACTGCTGCAGGCGAGCGAAGACCGGCAGCAGCGCGAGCTCGCACTGCGCCTCACGCAGTTCAACCGGGACGTCAACATCCAGCGCCAGGCCGACCTCGTCAAGATCCAGCAGCTCTTCGGACAGTCGGAGGGCGAAATCGATCGGCAGCGGCGGATGCTGAATTACGTCATTCGTGCTTCGGGAACCCCCCAGCAGTAGAGAACAGACATGAAGAAGCAGATCACAACGTGGGTCATCCTGGCGGCGGTCGCCGCCGCCGCCCCGGTCGCGGGGCAGGAGCCGGCCAAGCCAATTGACATGGGCGAGATGCGCCATCACATCTACGTGATGGAAGGCGCGCTGGCCCGGGCCGTGGACTACGGCGTCAAGCGGCTCAACCAGGAGATCTTCAACGTCATGCCCGGCGTGTTCATGCTCGCCGGCGAGGCGCAGGCGCGGGGCGTGTTCCTCGACGGCTACGGCGTCTACTTCGACGTGCAGGTGCCGATGCTGCGGCAGAGCATGGCGTGGAGCCTGCGCATGATGCTGGACCAGGACGACGCGGCGACGCAGACCGCGATCTTGGACCTCCGGAAGCATCTGCAGGGCCTCACCGATCCCGCGACGCGCGCCCTGCTCGATCGCGCCGTGAAGCAGCTGGAACGGCAGGCCGGTCCCGCGGGCCCGTTGCCGCGGCAGGTCAGCAAGGGCGGCGACCCGGTGGTCGCGCCGGGCAGCGTGCTGCCCGACGGCACCGTCGGCGCCATGGCGGCCCGACCGGCGCCGCCCGCGGCGGCGACGGATCCGAACCGGGCCTATACCGAGGCCGTCACGCGCGCGCTGGTGGACGCGATGATCGACTACAGCGCGCCGATGGCGATTGCCCCCGAGCAATGGCTCACCGTGGCCGCGCGCGACAACGAGCCGCGCGACACGCTGGCGCCGCAGGATCCGTTCGAAGAGATCGTCACCATGATCTACCGCATCAAGGGCAGCGACCTGCTGGCCTACCGGGCCGGGAAGATCGACAAGGACGAGGCCCGCAAACGGGTCGCGATCGGTCAGTTCTAGCGGAACTTTCACGGAGGGGCCGGTGTCTTACAATGACCGTATGGCATCCCTCCTCACCCGCCCGACCCGCCCGACCCGCCCGACCCGCCCGACCTGTGTGGCCATGGCGGCCCTGCTCACTCTCGTGACCGCGGGCTGCGGCTCCTCGGTGGATGCCGTCGCCTCGCTCGAACCCATCGACGTGGTCACCGGCTGGTTCGACGATGGCATCATCGAGGGCGGGAAGAACAAGCTGGTGCCGAGCGTCTCGTTGAAGCTTCGCAACAAGGGCGCCGCGCCGCTGCAATCGATCCAGATCAACGCCATCTTCAGGCGCGTCGGCGAACAGGAAATGTGGGGCGAGTACTTCGGCTGGGCCATCACCCGGGAACAGCCGCTGGCGCCCGGCGCCGGCACCTCACCCCTCGTCATGCGCTCCACGCTCGGCTATACCGGCGAGCAACCGCGCATGCAGATGCTCCAGAACAAGGAGTTCGTGGATGCCAGGGTGGAGATTTTCCTGAAGCAGGGCTCGAAGGTCTGGGCCAAGCTCGCCGAATATCCCATCGATCGACAGCTGCTCACCAGATAACAACCAAGGTGCCTGGGGTGCGTACGGTGCCTCAGTGCCTAAGCTAAGGGTTGGTGCCAGAGGTGCCGGTGCAAGTGCACTCATCGTGCTCGTTGTTTCCATTGGCTGCCAACATCGGCCAGTGATCGCGGCTTGCGACTGGCCCGCCGCTCACCCGGGCTCCGTTACCACGTTGCTTGACGACGTGCGCATGGCTGAAGACCTTGCGATCCGGTTTGCCGACGCGGAGGGCTACAAGCCCGGGTGGCGCGGGACGCGGGAGGCATGTGAGGCCTCGTTGTTCGCCGGACTGGCGACCGCTCGCGGTTTAGCCATCGCCGACGTCGTGACCGCTCGGAGTCAACTGGACCAACGGGGCTTCGACTGGCTCGTCAACATCCCGATGGCGACGCTGTGCCTGCTCGCCGGCTTCATGCTGACTCGCCGGATTGCGAATCGCTTTGGCGGCGAAACTGTTCCGACCGTGGTCGCGGCCGTGCTCGCCTCGATTGCCCTAGCTGTCGCGGTCGTGGCTGTGGGCCAAGTCTGGGCCGGGCTCATCGAGACCATCCGATTGGGGAATGGTCACCTGAGCTATCGCGCGTTCCGGATTCCGTGGAGCCACCACCGCCCGCAGACGTTTACACTCGTGGTCCTCGCCGTGTGGTCCTTGGGCTTTTGCTTCTCTCGACGACGGCCAAGCCCCCGCACCTAAGCACCTAAGCACCTAAGCACCTAAGCACCTAGGCACCAACCCCTAGGCACCTCAGGCACCGTACGCACCCAAGGCACCATATAATCGGCGCCGATGGCGACACCCGCTGCTGCAACGTCCCTGGAACGCCGCCTTGGCCCGCTCGATGCGGCGGCGATCATTGTGTCAAACGTCATTGGCGGCGGCATCCTCTTCACGCCGCCGCTGATCGCGGCGGGCGTCCCGAACCCGTGGCTCTTTCTGGGTATCTGGCTCGCCGGCGGCGTGCTCGCGTTTTGCGGGGCGTCGGCCTACGCCGAGCTCGCGGCCCTCAGGCCGAGAGCCGGCGGCGAGTACGTCTACCTGCGCGCGGCATACGGCCAGCTGGCGGGGTTTCTCACCGGCTGGGTGTCATTCGTCGCCGGCTTTGCCGGGGCCATCGCCGCCCAATCGATCGTCATGGTCTTCTATCTCGATCGGTTCTTTCCCGGCGCCGCCGATCACACGCCGTTCCTGGTCATTCCGCTCCCGTACTTCCCGCTGACGATTTCCCGGCGGACGCTGCTGGCCATCCTCGCGGTGGCCGCGTTGTCGTACGTGCACTACCGCGGTGTCGGGCCTGGCCGCTTGCTGGTGAACTTCCTGGCGGTGCTGAAGGTGTCGGCCCTGATGATCTTCATTGCGGCCGGCTTCTCGCTCGGCGCCGGGTCCGTCGCCAACATGCGGGAGGTGGCGGGCCCGGTCGCGGCGTCGTCCTGGCTCCTGGCATTGCTCGCCGTGATGTTCACCTACTCGGGTTGGAACGCCGCGTCGTACATGGCGGAGGAGATCCGCGACCCGGGCCGCAACGTGCCGAAGGCGCTGGCGTTGGGCACCGGGCTGGTGATCGTGGTCTACCTGCTGCTGAACGCGCTGTACTTGTACGTGATGCCCGTCGGCGAGCTGGCAAAAGTCCAGGGCAGCGTGCTCGATGTCGTGGCTGACAAGGTCCTGGGATCGGCCGCCGGCAACATCATGGGTATCGTGTCGATCGTCAGCCTGCTGGCGAGCGTCAGCGCGAATATCTTCGCCGGACCTCGTGTCTATTACGCGATGGCCCGCGACGGCGTCTTCCTGCCGGCGGCCGCGCGCGTGCACCCGCGGTTCCGCACGCCCTCGGTCGCCATCATTGCGCAGGGCATTTGGGCCAGCATCCTGATCATGTCGGGCTCGGCCGACACGCTCACCACCTATACGGGGTTTGCGGTCACGCTGTTTGCCACGGTCGCGGTCGCCGCGGTCTTCGTGCTGCGCAGCCGCGAGCCGAATGCCGAGCGCCCGTTCAAGGCGCTTGGTTATCCGTTCACGCCGGCGCTGTTCGTGATCGTCGGCACCGCCACCGTGATCAACGGCGTGTACTCGGCGCCGTACACGACGCTGGCAGGCCTCGCCGTGATGGCGGCCGGCATTCCGCTGTATCTCTACTTCGGCCGCAACAGCCAGAACAGCGAGGAGCGCTGATGAAGACGACCAATCGTGCGAGGGTGGCACTTAGCGCCCCACCGGTTGGGGGCGTCACCTCCGCATCCGCACAGGCCATGGCTCAGCGGCGGAGCATTTCGGCTTCAGGCCGTCGCCTGACGGGGGTCCCGTGAGCGTCGGCACTTGCGCCCGACGCTCACGACCCCGTTGTCTGATCGCCCCTACCAGGTCACGCGTGTCACGAGTTGAATGACGCGGCTGGTCGTCTCGCCCGCGAGCGCCGTCACTCGGAAGCTGTCGAAACTGGTGTACGGCGCGTTGCCCGTCGGCAGCCCGACCGGCACGAACCACGGCCGATTGAACGCGTTGAGCAGCTCGGTTCGGAACTCGGCCCTGACCCGCCCGACGATGCTCACGCGCTTGACGATGCTCAGATCGAATCGCACCTGCGGTGGTCCGGTCGTGACGAGCTCGCGATCCCCGCAGTCGCCGTGGCCGGTGGCAGGGTTATCCACTTCGGACTGCCCGATTTCGATGCAATCCGGACCGTTGGCCGGCGCCAGGTAGCGGCCGGTCGGTGCTCCAAGGGCGCCGTAGCCGCTCGGCGACGTGGCGCTGACCGAGAACGCAGCGACTGTGTTGTCGATGATGTCCTGCGGCAGCATGTAGACGGCACGGCCCGCGTCGTCGAACCGCAGGTTGAAGGTCTTGCGGAATTCCTGTTCCGACATGCCGACCAGCCGGACGTTGCCGAAATCAATCAGGCGTCCCGTCTGGATCCGCGCGATGCCATCGACGCTCCAGCCCCCCACCAGGCGGTCGAGGAACCCGCCGGCGTTGCTGGCAAACCTCTGGCCGCGGCCGAACGGCAGGTCGTAGACCCAGTTGGATTTGAATGCGTGCGTCACGCCACCCTCGCCGCCCGTGTCGGTGCCCATCTCCCAGGGCTGGCGGAACGAGAAGAAGTTCGCGATCTGCGACCGGCCGAAGACGTAGCTGCTCTGGAACTGCAACCCCGCCGAGAGGCGTTTGCGCAGCTCGAGCTGCAGCGAGTGGTAGCGCGTGCCGCCGCCGTTGCCCGTGATCTCGGCGCCGCCCAGCAGGTCCGGATTGACGACCAGGAAGTTGGCGGGCAGTCCGGCCCTCAGCGCATTGTCGCGGCGTGCCGCGTCGGCATCGAGCGCGTTGGCGGCGACAAAGGGCTGCGGGTTGAACCGCGCCAGTGGGTTGACGAATGTGCTGTTGGCAAACAGCGTCGACGTGTAGCGCGACGCGTCGCCCGCCTGCGAGGCGGGCAAGCCGCTGAAGTACGCGAGGAAGGTCGGTAGCGGCGAGGTGCCCGTCCCTTCCCCGAAGTAGCGGAACGTGCCGCCGCGGCCCGCGGCCACGTTGGCAGCCAGGTTCTGCTGGGCCCGCCGGAACTCGTCGATGAAAGCGTTCTCGACGATGTTGACCTCGTTGTAGTTGTATTCCTCCCACTGATCGCCGCCGCGCGTGCCGACGTAGCGGACCTCGAAGGCCATGTTGCCCGGGATCTTGCGCTGCCAGCCGGCCGTCCACGTCCGCGCCCACGGCACCTGCAAGTCGGGATCGTAGATGTGCACGTCCTCCGTGACCTGATCCGTCATCGGATACACCCGGGTCTGCGGAAATGCCGGCGGCCCGAGCTGGGCGGGGTTGCGGAGGAAGATCGATCCGGGCGTTCCCAGATTGCCGATCGTCTGGCTCCGGCTCGCATTGAGCTGGAGGCCCGGGTTGTCGTCGATGCCGCCGGTGAAGTCCGACATGCCGGGACGGTTGAAGGCAATCGAGAAACCCGCCCGGAGCACGCTGTCGCCGTCCTGACCCAGGATCCGGCGGAGCAGGCCCGACTCCGCACTCGGCGTCCACGCAAAGCCGATGTTGGGCGCGAGGTTGTTGAAGTCGGTGTTGTACGCCCGGTCGCCTTTGTCGAACTGGGTGAATACCGGCCGGCGGCCGCTCAGCACGCCGGGCTTGAAGAGATTGTCGACACCTGACACGCCCCAGACATCCTCGACGGTGGCCTTCGAGTAGCTGCTGTTGGTCGGGTAGAAGGGTGTCTGCAGCACGTAGCGCAAGCCGCCGGTAATCGTCAGGTTCGGCTTCCAACGCCACGTGTCCGAGACGAAGAACCCATAGTCGCGCAGCTGCGCGCGCTGGATGCTCGGGCCGAGGAACGCGTACTGATCCGTGTTCTCGTCGAGGCGGACCTCGCCAGTAATGCTGTTGACGCGGCCGGTGAGCAGCGAGTAGAGCCCGCGGGCGGCGTTGAGGTTGGCCGTGGACGCGCCGGGGAAGTTCGCCTGGTTGAACATCGCGTCGGCCGGGTCGCCCGACGCGATGCCGAAGCCGATCGCCGGCACGTGCTGCCGGTTGATCACCCAGACGTCGCCCTGGACGAAGTTCATGCCCATCTGCAGGTTGTGCGATCCCTTGATCCAGTTGAGCGTGTTCTCGATCACCTTCGTCGAGGCCTCGCGCGCCTGGTAGTTCGGGTTGGTATTCCCCCCAGGCATGGCATTGGTGAGGGCGATGCCTGTGCCACAGCACGCGCCGTTCAAATTGAGCTGAAGCCCGCCGAGAGTATCCCATGAGGCCGGGGTGCGGTTCGGCGAGAACTTCGTCGCGCCGCCGGTGCCGCCCAGACGGAATTCGTTGACGAGGCTCGGACTCAAGGTGGACCGTAACGACAGCTGGGTGGCGTAGCGGAACGAGTCCTGGTGGCCGGAGCCGGGGAAGCCGGGGAAGGTCGGCTCGCTGTTGTTCAAGGTGTCGGGGGTGGAGAGCAAATCGGTGACGTTCACGCTCCCGAACAGCCGGTGCCTGTCGGTCAAATTGACGTCGAGACGGGCCGTCGGATATCGCGTCAGGCCCTCGGTCGTCACCTGGTAGGTGTAGCGCTGGACGTTCGGGTCTGTTTGATCCAACACCTGTCCGGTGGTGCCGGTCGCAGTCCGGATCTCGCCGAGGATCCGGCTCACCGTCGGATCCAGGGAGCCCAGGTGTCCATTGGCGGCTGCCAGCGCGAGGAGGTTGACCTCCCGGGTCTGACCCGAGGCCAGGTACCGGAACGTGCCGGCCTGCGCGAGCGGGTGCAGGATGTTCCGGTTCCGCGAGAGCTGGCCGGGCGTCCGCTGCTCCTCGTAATTGAAGAAGAAGAAGGCCTTGCTCCTCCCGTCGAAGAGTCGCGGGATGACGATGGGGCCGCCCATGCGCGTGCCGGGCTGATGCGTGATGTTCTGCGCTTTGGGCAGCCCGTCGCGGTTGTTGAACCACGAGTTGGCGTTGAAGCGGTAGTGGCGCAGGTAGTAATAGCTGCTGCCCAGGAACGTGTTGGTGCCCGAGCGCGTGATGAAGCGGACCTGCACGGCCCCGGTCCCGGTGGCCTCGGACCCTTGCGCCGCCATGCTTACGGTGACTTCCTCGACGGCGTCGAGGCGCGGACTCACGCGCGCGAAGAAGCCGTCGGTGGTCTTGAGCTGATTGTCCTGGACGCTCATGCCATCGATCGTGATGTTGATCGACCCCTGCGGCAGGCCGTTCACCGTGGAATCGCGACTGCCACCGGGCGTGTTCACGCCCGCCAGGTTGATGACGAAGTCAAGCGCGCTGCGGCTGGTGAGCGGCAGGTTGGAGATCTGGTTGACGTCCATCGTCGAAGTGACGCCAGGCGACTGCGACTGGACGATGGCGCTGCTCTCTGCCTGGACCACGACCGTCTCCGTCAGCGTGCCCACGTCGAGCGCCACCCTGACCGAGGCGGGCGTGGCGGCGTTGACCGTGACGCTGCTCAAGATCGCCGTCTTGAATCCCATCAGCGAGACCGTCACCGCGTACGACCCGTTGACGAGCGCCGGGATGGTGAAGGCCACCTCGCCGTTGGTCACGGCGGCGTAGGTCTCGCCAGTGGCGTTGTTCTTCACGGTGATGTCAGCGCCGGGGAGAACCCCGCCGGAACCATCCGTGACCAGGCCCGTGAGCGGGGATCCGCCCTGGGCAAACCCGGGCTGGCCGGCCAGCGCCAGCGTGGCGGCAACGACGATCGTAAAGGTCCATCCTCGTAAGGCAAGGTTCATATCAAGGCTCCCCCTAAGCCAGAGGTCAAGCATCGTGAACGCAACGGTGGTAAGTACTTCCTGCGCCGATACTAGCGCAGTCTGGGACCAATAGTGGGACGGATTGCGGGGAGGGCGCGGCCTAGGCGCAACGGGAGATCAAGAGATCAGGAGGAGTTCTTTTGAAGAACAAACTCCTGATCTTCTGATCTCCTGTTCTTGTCGTTCACGGCCTCCGGATCAGATCTTCGCGCAGCGTGATCGTCCGGTTCGGCTGGACGTGAATGTCCAGTTCCAGGGTCTCGAAGCCGGGCAGCTTCACTTCGATCTTGTGCCCGCCCTGCTCGAGACGGAGCGACTGGAATGTCCCGTCGAAGTCGTCCACCCGTCCCGCGTAGTACCCGTCGACAAAGACCTCAGCGTCGCGCGGCCGGATCTTCAGCCGCACGCTCCCCGTATCGAACGTCGTCGAACGGCCGTTGGGGCCATAACCGCCGTAGCCGCCGTATCCTCCGTAGCCGTACGGCCCGTAGTTGCCGTACGAGTAGTAGCCGTAGTTCGAAAAGCCCACCGACCCGTAGATCCAGGACCAGGGTGCGTAGGCGAGCGGGCTCCAGCGGTAGGTCTGGCGCGC
>Ga0156330_1104_pt1 | contig 28878 bp, 23 predicted proteins | sample RifCSPlowO2_12_FD_107978 | JGI IMG/M metagenome (GOLD analysis project Ga0156330, IMG submission 107978) | Acidobacteria bacterium RIFCSPLOWO2_12_FULL_67_14b | reverse complement strand
GCGTTCAACGCTGCGGCGGACAAGGAAGACCCGCCGCTGCCATCGCCACCCGAGCGGTGCACGAGCCCCGACTCCTGCAGCACGCCGAGCACGTCCTGGACGTTGACCTGCCCGTAGGATTCTTCGGTGGTGAACGGCAGCTCGAAGGCGGCGCACTTCACGTGATCGACCAGGATGTGCAGGTTGTCGGGATTGACGAGCGCGTGCTCCGGCGACGCATCGAAGAAATACGACGGGTGGCGCACGACGAACTGATCGATGGGCGCGCTCGACGACACCATGACGGCGGCCGACTGCCCGGCGCGCCGGCCGGCGCGGCCCGCCCGCTGCCACGTCGACGCGATCGTGCCCGGATAGCCCGCCATCACGCTCACGTCCAGAGCGCCGATGTCGATGCCCAGCTCGAGCGCGTTGGTGGCGATCACGCCGCGGACCTGGCCCGCGCGCAGCCCCTTCTCGATTTCACGGCGGCGGAGCGGGAGGTAGCCGCCGCGGTAGCCCCGGATCCGCTCCGGCATACCCGGGCTGTCTTCGAAGTCTTCCTTCAAGTAGGTCGTGAGGATCTCGGTGGTGAGCCGGCTTTGCGCGAACACGATCACCTGGAGATTGCGCCGCAGGAATTCACCGGCCACGCGGCGCGCCTCGGCCACGTAGGACCGCCGGATCCCCAGCTCCCGGTTCACGACGGGCGGGTTGACGAACACGAAGAACTTCTCCCCGCGCGGCGCCCCGCTCTTGTCGACGAGGGCGAAGGGCCGGCCGGCGAGGCGCTCGGCCAGGTCAGCGGGATTGGCGATCGTCGCCGACGAGCAGATGAACTGCGGGTCCGATCCGTAGTGCCGGCAGATCCGCTGCAGCCGCCGCAGGACGTTGGCCAGGTGGCTGCCGAAGACGCCGCGATAGGCGTGCAGCTCGTCGATCACCACGAACTGCAGGTTCTCGAAGAGCTTCGCCCACCGCGGGTGATGCGGCAGGATGCCCGAGTGCACCATGTCGGGGTTGCTCAACACGATGTGCGCGCGCGTGCGGATGGTGCGCCGCGCGTCTTGCGGCGTGTCGCCATCGTAGGTGTGCACGCCGATCGCCTCGCCGCCCACCTCGCCGATCGCGCCGGCCAGTTCGTGGAGCTCGGCCATCTGATCCTGCGCGAGCGCCTTGGTGGGAAACAGGTAGAGCGCGCGCGTGGCGGGCTGCTTGAGGATGCGATCGAGGACCGGCAGGTTGTAGCAGAGCGTCTTGCCCGACGCCGTGGGCGTGGTCACGACGAGGTGGCGCCCGGCGGCCACGTGAGCGAACGCTTCGGCCTGGTGCGTGTAGAGCTGGCGGATGCCGCGCGATTCGAAGGCCGCGCGCAGCCGATCGTCGAGACCGTCAGGGAACGGCGCGTAGGCCGCTTCGACGGGCGGCAGCCGCCGCACCGCGGTCACGACTTCGTCAGGGGTATCGGGCCGGTCGAGCGCGGCGCCCGACGCCAGGACCTGAAGCGCGCTCTGGAGGGCGACCTGCTTGGGCTCCTGGGTGCGCCGTGCGGGCAGCGTCGTCGGGTCGGACGCCATGGGCAATCGTGAGCAATGCTACACGATCAGGAGACGAAAGGGCGAACAAATCACAAAACAGCCTTCAGGCCTTCAGCCTTCGGTCTCTACTGTTTCACTAGCACCACGCGGCGATTCTTCGTCCGGCCATCCGCGGTGGCGTTGTCGGCCACGGGCTGGGTGTCGCCAAGTCCGGCGGCCGACAGCCTTGCCGCGTCGATGCCCTTCGCGGTGAGCCAGCCCACCACGGCGGCGGCGCGCGCATTGGAGAGCTTGAGGTTCGCGGCCTTGTCGCCGACGTTGTCGGTATGCCCTTCGACGCGCAGCTTCCAGTCGGCGTTGGCCGAGAGCACCGCCAGCACGTCGTTCAGGACCGCGTCCGACGCCGGCGTGATCGTCGCCTGGCCGGTCGCGAAGGTGATCCCGTAGACATCGAGCTTGCCGCTCTTCGCGATGGCATCGGACATCGCCTGCGCGCTCGCGGAGATGTCCTGCGCCATGGCCTTCACGAGCACCGCGGTCTGCTCATAGGCCATGAATTCGTTGAACAGGTAGGTCTGCACCGAGATCCACTGGGCGCCTTTGCGGGCGGTGACCACGGGAAGGTCGTTGTTGGCGTGTGGGCCGCTGAACACGAGCGTGTAGCCGGCCTTCTTCAAGGCAGCCTCGGTGTTCCGACGCACCTGCAAGGCCGACAGGTTCGCGGGGCACACCAGCTTCAGCGATTCGATTTCGCCCTCGACCGATTCGGTGCCGGCGTCCTTGTTGATCACCAGTTCGGCCACGTCGAAATCCTTTTTGGCGCATTCATAGATCCCGCAGCCCGGCATGCGGCTGAGCAGGGCGGACTCCTTGCAACCGTCCTCGTCGACCCCGGGCTCCTGCGCCAGCGCCGTCAGGGGCCACACCAGCGCCAGCAAGAGAATCGAGGCCGGTCTCGTCATGTTTCCATTATAGTTCCCCACCATGACAGCGACGCTCGTCCGACGGCTCGGCCTGTGGAGTTCGATTGGCCTCGTGATCGGCATCACGATCGGCGGCGGCATCTTCCGCACGCCGGCGGGCATTGCGTCGCGCGTGCCCGATCCGGTGTTCATGCTCGGCGTCTGGGTGCTCGGCGGCATCATCGTCATGTGCGGCGCGCTCGCGTTCGCGGAGCTCTCCGCGTCGATGCCCGAGACCGGCGGCATGTACGTGTACCTGCGCGAAGGCTGGGGGCGGCCGTACGGGTTCCTGTACGGCTGGGCGCAACTGGTCCTGATCCGCGCGGCCGCGCTCGGCGGCATCTCGTCGGTGTTCGGCGAGTACTTCATGCGCGTCTTCGGGCTGGACCCGGTCGCCCATCCCGCCTGGGCCGACTACATCGCGGCCGGCGCCATTGTCTTCGCCGGCGCCACCAACATCGTCGGCGTGCAGCTTGGCGCCCTGTTCGCGGGCATTTCGACCGTCACCAAGTTCGGCGCCCTGACGCTGCTCGTGGTGGCCTCGTTCGTGCTCGGGGGCGGAGCGGGCGCGTCGGTCGGGCACCTCGCGTCGACCGGCGCCGCCGTGGATGCCGGGGTGTTCGGCCTGGCCCTCATCTCGGTGATGTGGGCCTACGATGGCTTCGCCGATCTCACGTTTGCGAGCGGCGAGGTGAAGGACCCGCAGCGCAACCTCCCGCGCGCCATCGTCATCGGCACCGTGATGATCATCACCATCTACCTGCTCGCCAACGCGGCCTACCTGTATGTGAACCCGATCGACAAGATGGCGACCTCGCCGCTGATTGCGGCCGACACGATGGGCGCCATCTTCGGCCAGGCCGGCGTGTCGTTCATCGCCGTGGTCGTGATGATCTCGACGTTCGGATCGCTGATGGGCAGCATGCTCGCCTCGCCCCGGATCTTCTTCGCGATGGCCGACGACCGGCTCCTGTTCGCGCCCATCGCCAAGGTGCACCCGAGGTGGAAGACACCCTACGTCGCCATCTCGCTCGCGTGCGTCCTCGGCGTGGCGATGGTGATGACGCAGACGTTCGAGCAGCTCACCGACACGTTCGTGCTGGCGATGTGGCCGTTCTACGCGCTCAGCGTCGCGGCCATCTACACGCTCCGTAAATCGCAGCCCAACCTCAACCGGCCGTACCGGGTGGTGGGCTATCCGGTCGTGCCGGCGGTGTTCATCGCGGCCGCCATCTACCTGGTGGTGAACGCGCTGATCACGGATCCGGTGTGGACCTCGATCACGTTCGGCGTCGTCCTGCTCGGGTTGCCGGTCTATTACCTCTCGTTCCGCACGAACCCTCGTGAGGAACCCTCGTGAGGAACCCTCGTGAGGAACCCTCGTTAGAACATGCGTGACTGGCAGCCGTCGACGACGACGGTGGTGCCGCTGATCCAGCTGGCCTTGGGCGAGGCGAGGAAGGCGATGGTCGCGCCCACTTCGTCGGGCCGGCCGAACCGGCCGAACGGCAGCTCGCGCCCGATGAAGTCGGCGATCCCCGCCGGGTCGGCCTGCTGCCGCTTCCACCACGACCCGCCCTCGAACAGGATCGATCCGGGCGCCACCGAGACGACGCGGATCCGATCCTTCGCCAGTTGCTGCGCCAGCGACTTCGTCAGGCTGATCTCGGCGGCCTTCACCGCGTTGTAGGTCATGCGGCCCCCCGACTCGCGGCCGAAGATCGACGACACGATCACGATGGCGCCGCCCTGCGCCCGCAGGTGCGGCACGGCCTGGCGAGACATGCGGATCGCGGGGAACAGCGTCTGGTCGATCGCTTCCTGCCACTCGGCATCGGACGTCGACTCGATGTCCGCGCCTTTCCCCAGGCCGACGTTGTTCACGACCACGTCAAGACGGCCGAACGCCTTCAGGGCACCGTCGATGACCTTCCCGACGCCGCCTTCGGTCGACACGTCGGCGACCACGCCCTCGGCCGTCGCGCCCTGCCCCGCTCCCGAGCGCAACTGCCCGACCGCGCGTTGCAGCTGCTCCCCACCCCGCGCGCAAATCACGACGTGCGCGCCCTCGGCAACGATGGCCTGCGCCGCCGCAAACCCCAATCCGCGGCTGCCTCCGGTCACGATCGCCACCTTGCCAGTGAGTCCCAAGTCCATGGTCTAGCGCCCGGTGAGATCGTTCAGCCGCCAGTCGAAGTCGTGAAAGACCATTCGAAACTCGTTCTTCTTCAGGAAGTCCGCTTCGTTGGGCACCACCAGCGGCTCGATCAGCGCGAGCACCGCCCGCTCGAGCGGGCTGCGCGAGCCGAACAGGCTCTGGCCCCGGCCCGCACTCGACCTGACGAAGATGGCTTCACGCCACGAGAAGATCGGGCTTACCGATAGGGTGTTGGTGGCCTGGTCGACGCGAACCAACTGGCGATGGTTGACCAATTCACCCGCCATCGTCGTCAACTGCGCGTCGAGCCGCTGGGACGTGTAGGCCTCGCTCTTGAGCCGCGGGCCGCCCTGGGCGCCGCGGCTGAGCGCCAGCAGCGCCCGCGCATCACCGAAGCCGCCGATCACGTCGCGCTCGAGGCCGTCGAGCGTGAGCGCCCGCCCGCCGGCGCGGAACGTCTGGCGCTCGAACGCGCCCGGTACCTGGCGGATGCTGCTGGCCGGGTAGTCGGCCGCGCGGCCGCGAATCGGATAGTGATCGATCACCGTCCGCAACACGAACGCGTTGTAGGCGTTGATCCAATAGGCCAGCTGGCGCTGGGGTGACCAGCCATTGATCTCGGCCGCCGTCACGGCCGACACCGCCGCCAGGTACCGATCGAACTTCGCGCGCTCGACCTTGAGCGCGTGGTAGTAGACGAGCCCGTCGCGGACGTAGATGTCGAGGATCTCGTCAAACGCCTGGTGGATTGGGTCGACGACAGGAGGGGCGGGATCCTGCGCGGTGGCCGTCGCCACGGTGAGGGCCAGCGCCAGCGCGATCGCAGTCAGTCGCATGGGTTATTTCAAGCTGACGAGGAATCCCGCCAGGGCCGCGTTGAAGGCGTCCGGCTGTTCGAGATTCGACAGGTGTCCGGCCGCCGGAATGGTCACCAACGTCGAGCCGGTAACCGCCTCGGCCATTCGCTGCGATTCCTGTACCGGCGTCAGCGTGTCCTCCTCACCCACGATGATAAGGGTTGGCACGCGGATCGTGGCCAGCAGGGCCGTCGAGTCCGGGCGATGCATCATGCGATGAATCGCGCCGCGAATGGCCACCGGCGATTGCTGTTTGATCAGCCGGCGCACCGTGGCCTCGGCGCTCGGGTTGGTGTCGCGCGTAGTCTGGCCGAGCAGCTTCGGCATCATCTCGCGCGCGACGCCGGAAGGCCCCTCGCGATCGACGACGGCCAGCATGTTGCGGCGGTTCGCCCGGGATTCCTGCGAGTCGGCGCCCGCGCGCGTGTCGGCGAGGACTAGCGCGTCGATGCTGCCGGGCCTGGACTGCACCAGCGCCAGCGCCGCGTAGCCGCCCATCGACAGCCCGCCGATCACGGCGCTGGTGACCGACAACTCGCCGAGCAGGTCCACCACATCGTCGGCATAGTCGGCGATGGAGAGGGCGCTCAGCGAATCGAGCTCCGTCGATCCGCCAAACCCCCGCAGGTCCGGGGTGATCAGCCGCCATCCCTTCGGAATGCTGCGGATTTGCGGTTCCCACATGTTCGCGCCGAGGGGAAACGCATGCAGCAGGACGTAGGTACGAAGGTCGTGATTGCCAGGAGCGGAGTCGAGATACGCAATGGTCCTGGAGCCGATGTGGCAATACTGGCGCGTCATCGAGGGTGTGGCGGCATTGTATATCGCCGCCGCCGCCGGACCGGGGACGATCAGCGGGCCGGTCGCACGCGACGAAGGTGATATCCGGTGTCGCCGAGCGGCAGCCAATCGGGTGACGGCGACGCCGGCATGTCGGTCAGGACAACCGCGTCGGCAGCCGATCCGGCTCCGGACAGGCACTCGAACCAGCGCGACGCGGCGCCGGGCGCGGCCTCGATCGATTCGGGCGGCGGCGCTTCGGCCACGATCTGCACTCGCGCCAGCTGCGCCCAGCTCGGCTCGGCGAAGGAGTTGCCGGCGACGGCAATGCGCGTGCCCGGCGCGATGCCCTGCGCGCGTAGCGCACTGGCGACGCGCTGGGCCAGCGTCGGCGCGCGGCCGGGGCCCTCGACGATGTCCAGTGCTGTGTTGCGGATCGCGCCCGCCAGGACCGGGCCCGCGGCCACGACGATGCCCCACGTCCATGCCGTCGCCTGCCTTCTGCCTTCTGCCTTCTGCCTTCAGATCTCGATCGCGCCACCAAATGACTTGAGGTGGTCGCGGAACGTGTAGGACGGATCGGACTCCCGCTTCTGTACGTATCCATTCAGGTCAAGCTGTACCCGCAGGAGATCGCCCTCGAGGAGCCGCGCCGCCTGGGCGCCCTCGCGCGCGGCGATGTCCTGCGCCGCGGCCACCACGCGATCGATCGTCGGCGCGGCCGTGACCACCACGCCGTCATCATCCGCGAACACGATGTCGTCGAGGCCGATCGTCAGATCGCCGAAGCGCGCGGAGGCCAGCGCGTCTGCGGGCCGCGGGCGCAGCGACAGCGGACCGTTCGGACAGGTGCCGAGGCTCCACACCTTCGCCGCCATGGCCAGGATGGCGCCGGTGTCGCGATGCGTGCCCCAGCACAGCGTGGCCGCCAGGCCGCTCATGTGGGCCTCGCCCACCACGAGATCGCCGATGCAGCCTTCGTCGGTGCGGCCGCCGTTGTCGATCACGAGGATCTCGCCCGCGCGCGCGTTGGCGATGGCCTCGAGGAACACGTCGGTGCTGCCGGCGTGCCGCGCCGGCCGCGCCGGCCCCGCCGCTTTGGCGCCAGCGATATTGGGCCGAAGTCCCGGAGGACCGATGCGGACCGGGAGTCCGAGCTGCACGCACGCGTCAGCAATGAAGGGCGTGGTCCAGTCGAAACCGGCAGGAATGATGGCCATGCCTGAGTCTAACTGCTCATCCGCATCGACGGTGGGGACAAAACCTTCAGGTTTGTCCTTGGACTTCCTGCAACACTCTCTCGCCCAGATCGTCCGCTTTCCGGGCTCCCACGCCGTACACATGTCGCAGCGCCTCCATCGTCGTCGGCTTGAGCCGCGCGATCTCCCTGAGCGTGGTGTCGTGGAAGATGACATACGGCGGCACGCCGCGCTTCCTCGCCACCTGCAGCCGCATGGCGCGGAGGCGCTCGAACAGGTCGCGATCGACGCCCTCCCACCCTTCGGTCTCGACGCGCGCGCGCTTCGGCAAGCGGGTCTTGTCGGGGCGCTTCTGCCGCGCCAGCGTCAGTTCCGGTTGCGCGCCCGCGTCCTTCAGCAGCGCCAGGCCGTCCGCGGTCAGCTGCAGGATCGGGTACTCGGCGCCGCCCTGCTGCAGCAATCCGTGGGCGAGCAGCTGGTCGACATAGCCGCGCAGCTCGTCGATGGTGGCGTCTTTCATCAAGCCGAAGACCGACAGCGCGTGATGCCCGCGCGCGCGCACCGGCTCGCTGTCGCTGCCGCGCAGCACGTTGGTGACGTGGGCGGCGCCGAAGCGCTGGCCGACCCTGGCCACGCACGACAGCACCTTGCGGGCGACCGTCACCGGATCCGCCACGGTTTCGAGCTCGCCGAGGCAGTAGTCGCACGCGCCGCAATCGTGCTTGGCAAACGCCTCGCCGAAATAGCCGACGAGCCGCCTGTGCCGGCACCCGACGCTGGCGGCGTAGCGCTCCATGTCGCGCAGCAGCGCCCGCCTCGCGTCCGACATCTCGCCGTTCTTCTCGAGCATCACGCGCCACTTCAGGAAGTCGGCGCCCGAGGCGATCAGCACGCACTCGGCTTCGAGCCCGTCGCGCCCGGCGCGGCCGGATTCCTGCTGGTAGTGCTCGAGCGACTGCGGCGCGCCGGCGTGGATCACGAACCGCACGTCGGATCGATCGATACCCATGCCGAAGGCAACGGTGGCGACGACGAGGTCGACCTCTTCGTTCAGGAAGGCATCCTGGTTGCGATGCCGGTCCTCGTCCGCCAGGCCGGCGTGGTACGGCCGGGCGCGCCAGCCCGTGTCCTGCAGCCACTGGGTGATTCCGTCCACCTCCTTGCGCGAGGTGCAGTAGATGATGCCCGCCTGCCCGCGATGGCGCTCGAGCACCTCGAGGATCTGCGCCTTCAGCGTCGCCCGCGCGAACACGCGGTAGACGAGGTTCGGCCGATCGAACGAGCCGACCAGTTCGGCCGCGTCCCGCAGGCCCAGTTGCGAGACGATGTCCTTGCGAACGCGCGCGGTGGCTGTGGCCGTGTAGGCGTGCAGGCTGACCGAGGGCCATCGTTCGCGCAACCGCGCCAGTTGCCGGTACTCCGGCCGGAAGTCGTGTCCCCACTGGCTGATGCAGTGCGCCTCGTCCACGGCGATGAAGCTCACCGGTTTCGATTCCAGCATCGACAAGAAGAGATCGCCGCCGTCGCCGACCAGCCGCTCGGGCGCCACATACAGCAGGCGGTAGCGGCCATCGCGAACCCCGCGGGCCACGTCCGACTTGTGTTCCGAGGGCATCGAGCTGTTGTAGCAGGCCGCCGCCACGCCGTTGCCGACGAGCGTGTCCACCTGGTCCTTCATCAACGAGATGAGCGGCGACACGACGATCGCGAGGCCCTCGCGGGCGATCGCCGGCGCCTGGAAGCACAGCGACTTCCCTCCGCCCGTCGGCAGCACCAGCAGCGAGTCGCGATTGGCCATCACCGCCTCCATGGCTTCGAGCTGAAGCGGGCGGAAGGAGCTGTAGCCCCAATAACGTTCGAGAATCGCGGGAAGGGTCAAGGGCACAAGCTTACCAGAACTGCACTTGAACTAGTCATCATTCTGGTCAATAATATGGTCATGAAGGAGGTCGGACTAGCGGAGGCCAAGGCGACCCTGTCCGCCTTGCTCGATCGGGTCGAACGGGGCGAAACGATCGTGATCACCCGCCATCACGAGCCCGTCGCCGAGATCCGGCCGCTGAAGACCCAGGCTCGCGGGCTCCGGCCGTGGGGACTGGCCAAGGGCGAATTCGTTGTGCCCGATGATTTCAACGACCCGCTTCCCGACGATCTGCTCGACCTGTTCGAGGGGAAGGGCGACAAGGATCTGCTGTCGTGAAGTTGCTGCTCGACACCCATGCGTTTCTCTGGATGATCCTGGGTGACCAGCGGATGCCAGAATCGCTGCGCTCGACCTTGCGCTCGGAGGACAACAGCGTGTGGCTCAGCACGATTTCGATCTGGGAGATCGTCCTGAAACAGACCAGGGGGCGTCTGGTGCTGCCCGGCCCCGGGGCGGGCTACGCCGCCGGCCATCGCCGCCGGCACTACATCGCCTCCCTGCCGCTCGAGGAAGCCACGGCCGGCCATCTGGCGAAGCTGCCGCCGCTGCATCGAGACCCCTTCGATCGGATGTTGATCTGTCAGGCCATCGAGCACGAGATGACGATGGTTACCGCCGACGAGCAGATTCGCCGCTACCCGATCAAGACGCTCTGGGCGTAGCCGGCCGCCCTGCTTCCCTGCCACACATCTGCGTGGGGCGGTTCCTGACGGCGGGCCGGCAGGTCTGCGAACCTTCGTGCAAAGGAAAAGGGCCAGGTTATCCCGGCCCTTTGCTCTAGTCAGCACTCAAGAATCGAAGACTTCGTGATCTTCGTGGTCGCGTTTTTCTACGCACACCCGCTCGTCGTGCCGCAGTTGCTGCACTTGTAGCAGGCGCCGCTTCTCACCATGATCGACCCGCAGGTGGTGCACGGCGGCGCATCCTCCTGGTTCTGGATGGCCGCGAACTGCGAGGTCGACGGCACGATCGCGCCGGTCCGGCTCACCCTCGCCGTCGGGTCCGTCGACGCCTTCGGTTCGGGCACCGCGGCCGGTTCGGCGGCATAGCCGTCCGCCGCGTCGTCGCGATTGTTGACGCCGGCGCGGAACTGCGCCTCGACCGAGAGGAACTTCGACGCCATCCACCGGAAGATGTAGTCGACGATCGACTTGGCGAAGCGGACGTCGGGGTTCTTGGTCATGCCCGACGGCTCGAAGCGCACGTGGCTGAATTTGTCGACCAGCGCCTGCAGCGGCACGCCGTACTGCAGCGCGTAGCTGATGGCCTGCGCGAAGGCGTCGGCAAAGCCCGAGATCGTCGAGCCTTCCTTCGCCATCACCAGGAAGATCTCGCCCGGCATCCCGTCTTCGAAGAGGCCCACCGTGATGTAGCCCTCGTGGCCGGAGATATCGAACTTGTGCGTGATCGCCTGCCGCTCGTCGGGCAGCTTGCGGCGCTGCGGCGCCCGGCTGGCGAGGGCCGCGGCCACGGCGGTGTCGACCGCTTCCTTGGCGCCCTTGCTCATCTCGGGCGCCTTGTCCTTCGAGGTGTTGAGCGGCTGCGTGCGCTTGGAGCCGTCGCGGTAGATCGAGATGGCCTTGGCGCCCAGGCGCCACGACTCGAGGTAGGCCTGCTCGATGTCTTCCACCGAGGCGTCCTTCGGCACGTTCACCGTCTTGCTGATCGCGCCCGAGATGAACGGCTGCGTCGCGCCCATCATCTTGATGTGGCCCATGTAATGGATGGAGCGCTCGCCCTTGGACGCCTTGAACGCGCAGTCGAACACCGGCAGGTCGCGCTCCAGCAGGTGCGGCGCGCCCTCGATGGTCTCATGCTCGTCGATGTACTTGATGATGTCGTCGATCTGCGCGGCCGTGTAGCCAAGCTTCTGCAGCGCCGGCGGCACGGTCTGGTTGACGATCTTCATCATCCCGCCGCCGACCAGCTTCTTGTACTTGACGAGCGCGATGTCGGGCTCGACGCCGGTCGTGTCGCAATCCATCATGAAGCCGATGGTGCCGGTCGGCGCGAGCACGGTGGCCTGGGCGTTGCGGTAGCCGAAGTCTTCGCCGAGCTCGACGGCCTCGTCCCACGCCTGCTTGGCGCCGTTGTAGAGGTCGTCCGGCACGTGCTTGGCGGTGATGCCCTTGATGGCGTCGCGGTGCTTGCGCATGACGCGCAGGAACGGCTCGCGGTTGGCGTCGTAACCGGCGAAGGGGCCGCCGTGGTCGCGCGCGATGCGGGCCGACTGCGCGTAGGCTTCACCGGTCATCACCGCGGTGATGGCGCCGGAGAAATCGCGGCCGGCGTCGCTGTCGTAGGGCAGGCCGCGCGACATCAGCAGCGCGCCGAGGTTGGCGTAGCCGAGGCCGAGCGGCCGATAGGCGTGGCTGTTCTTCGCGATCGCCGGGGTCGGGTAGCTCGAGTTGTCGACCAGGATCTCCTGCGCGGTGATCATCGTCCGGCACGCCGCGCGGAACGCGTCGACGTCGAACTCGCCGTCGTCCTTCCCATCATTCTTAATGAATGTCATCAGGTTCAGCGACGACAGGTTGCAGGCCGAATCGTCCAGGAACATGTACTCCGAGCACGGGTTGCTGGCGTTGATGCGCGCCGTGTTCGGGCTGGTGTGCCACTCGTTGACGGTGGTGTCGAACTGCATGCCGGGGTCGCCGCACACCCACGTGCCTTCGGCGATCAGCCGCATCAGGTCGCGCGCCCGGTAGGTTTCCATCACCTCGCCGGTCGTCACCGCCTTGGTCTGCCAGAGGCCGTCGTCGAGCACCGAACGCATGAACTCGTCGGTCACGCGCACGGAGTTGTTCGAGTTCTGGAAGAACACCGAGCCGTAGGCCGTCCCCGTGAACGAGCCGTCGTAGCCGGCGTCGATCAGCGCCCACGCCTTCTTCTCTTCATCGACCTTGCAGTTGATGAACTCGACGATGTCCGGATGCTCGGCGTTGAGGATGACCATCTTCGCCGCGCGGCGCGTCTTGCCGCCCGACTTGATCACGCCGGCAAACGCGTCGAAGCCCTTCATGAACGACACCGGCCCCGACGCGGTGCCGCCGCCGGCCAGCAGTTCCTTCGACGAGCGGATCGCCGAGAGGTTGCTGCCCGTGCCGGATCCGAACTTGAACAGCATGCCCTCGGTCTTGGCCAGGCCGAGGATCGAGTCCATCGTGTCGTCCACCGAGTTGATGAAGCACGCCGAGCACTGCGGCGCCTTCTCGAACCCGCAGTTGAACCACACCGGGCTGTTGAAGGCCGCCTTTTGGTTGACGAGCAGGTACTTCAGGTCGTCGCTGAACGCCGACAGTGCGGCGTCGGAGGCGAAGTACAGCTGCTTGCGCGCCCACTCGGTGATGGTGTCGACGACCCGGCCGATGAGCTGCTTGACCGAGCGCTCGCGCTCGGGCGCCCCGACGTGGCCCCGGAAATACTTTGAGACAACGATGTTGGTGGCCTGCTGCGACCACGGCTTGGGCATCTCGACGCCCCGTTGCTCGAACACAACGGTGCCCTTTTCGTTGCCAATGACCGCGTCGCGCAGTTCCCATTCGAGCTGGTCGAACGGGTCGGCGCCGGCGGTGGTGAAAAATCGCGGAAACTCCAGGCCGGGGGAGGCCTGAGACTTTCGGCTGGCTCGCGTCGACTCTGCCGATTCCACGTTCGCCGACGACGAACTGACAGTCTGTCCGGCTGGTGAGGCCGACAACTTCTGGGAAGCGCCTTCCTGCATGCTTCTTCCTCCGAATAGCGACACCCCTCCCCATGGGGCAATCGCCCTAGCTAATCGAACGGTCCTTCTAAGTTGGCTTGGTACGCGCGGTCTGACGTTTCTGAATCGGCGCTGTTCTCGTTTAATCTTCGCTGCGATCTCGTCTCAATCGTCCGGCGCCGGGAGGAGCCTGGCGACTGAAAGTCATCTTCGCGCGCGACGCCCAATATGCGCCTGTAATAATTTGTTGTCAAGCTCTTAAGCCACAACATGTTGCGGTTTTCTTTTAGGTCGTCCGCAATAGCTCGCGGATTCCAGCCAAAAAACTTTAGTTCGCCCTATTTTCGCTTAACGAAAGTTTTTCGGCAATGAAAACAAAGGCTGAGGTGCAGGAGTGTGCAGAGTTGCACAGTCTACTTTGTAAGCTAAAGTTCTCTTCGGTCTAGCGGACGAGGACGGCGGCCATGGTCGCGGCCTTGTCGGCGAGCTTGCCCGCAAACACCACGTTGCGGGCCTTGAGGGCGTCTTCGGCCTGCTGCAGAAAGCGGCGGGCCGTCTCGTACTGGGTCCGCCCGTCGGCGTCGAGCGACGCCGCGTTGACCCGGGAGAGGTCGCGCGCCGCCCGGGCGAGCAGATCGCGGATCGCCGCCGCCGTCTGCGCCTCGGTGCCGGGCGACGGCGTCAGCGTCAGCGACAGCGGCGCGGCGGCGCGGGCGGCGTCCTGAGGGGGTTCCGGCACCGGCGCGTTGGGCTCGGGTTTCGACTCGGGCCGCGCCGGGCGCGCCGGCGGACGCACGGGCACCGCGGGTTCGACGACGGGCGCCACCGGCGCCACCTCGGGCTCTTCCGGGTACATCACCACCACGCGCGGCGGCGGCGGCGGCGGATCGAGCAGCGGTAACTCCGCCTCGGTGCGCACCTGTGCCTTGGCGGCACACGCGCCCAGCGAGGCGATCAGCCCGACAAGCAGGACGAGGCGACCCGCGCGCATCATGGTGATTGTATTCCGCCTCCGCCCGGTTCTTCCCCGGCCGAGCTTCGGCGAGACAGGCTTGGCGACGACGAGGGCAGCGTCACGACAAACACCGTGCCCACGCCGACCGTGGATTCCACGTCGATGGTGCCGTTGTGAATCTGCACCGCCCGGTAGACCAGCGCCAACCCCATGCCGGTGCCCTTGTCCTTCGTCGTGAAATACAGCTCGAAGATCCGCGACAGGTGCTCCGGCGGAATGCCGACCCCGGTATCTTCGACGCGCACGCGGACGCGGCGGCCGGCCACGGCGGCGCAGTCGATCGTCAGGCGGCCCCCCTTCGGCATCGCCTGAATGGCGTTCTGCGCCAGGTTGAGAAAGACGTCGCGCAGCTGCGCGGCATCGCCTTCGACCACCAGCGCGGCATCGGTGCAGCCGCGGTGAATCGTGACGCCGGCCTTGGCGGCCTGCGGCCCCACGGCGACGAGCACGTTCCCCACCAGGGCCGCGATCGGGACCGGGCCGAACGAGACTTCCTCGGGCCGGACGAACTTCAGGAGGCCCTGCACGCGATCGTCGAGCTTGCGGATCTCATGCTCGATGATGTCGACGTGGGCCGACGCGGGATCGCCCGGCTGCAGCTTCTTGCTGAGCAGCTCCAGGTGAATCCTCATCGCGTTGAGCGGGTTCTTCATTTCGTGAGGCACGCCCGAGAACTGGCGGCCCACCATCACGATGCGCCGCGACAGCTCGGCGAGCTGGGCGGGCTTGAGGCCTTCGGGCGAGGCGGCCCGCAGCTGCGCGGTGACCTGATCGAAAACGTCGCCCAGGTCCTGGAACTCCGCGTCGTCCCGCAGGTCGAGCGTCGCGCCGAGCTCGCCGCGCCCGAGGCGCGACAGGCCGCTGCGAATCACGTGCATCGGGCGCAGGACGAGCTGGGCCAGCAGCATCGCGACGACCACGGCGACCAGCAGCGAGACCCCGGCCGCCAGGGCCGCCGGCGCGAGCGACTGGTTGAGGTCGCGCCGCACCAGCAGGGTCGAGAGGCCGATCCGGATTTCGCCGAACGGCTCGTCGCCGAGCGCGATTGGCTGCGTCCACTCGAGCGTCTGCTGCGTCGCGTAGATGGCGCGGATCTGCCCGTAGCCGTTCAAGGCCAGGATGTTGTTGAGGGGCGTGCGCGGCGCCAGCGTCGCGCCGACCTGGATCGGGTCGCTCGACGCGATCACCGTGCCCGTCGGATCGGCGATCACCGCGTCGGTCACGTCCTGCGAGTAGATCGCCGCTTCGAGCGCCGACTGCACGCTGCGGCTGGACCGCAGCTGGTCGTAGGCGGTCTCGCGGCTCGTGACCACCTCTTTGGCCTGGTGATACACGGCATTGGCCAGCAGCTCGGCGCGCGCCCGGCTCTCGACGAGCAGCACGCGGGCCACGTTCACCAGGTGCAGCAGGCTGAGCGCGGTCACGATGATGGCGACCATCGCCGTGACGCCGAGCACCTGCTTCTGCTTTATCGAAAGGCGCATCGCAACTCAGGCGCCTGATGCACCTGATGCACCCGCCTCTTTGAACCGGTTCAGTTTGTTATGCAGCGTCTTGAGGCTGATGCCGAGCATCTCGGCGGCGCGCGTCTTATTGCCGCCCGCCGCATCGAGCGTGGCGAGGATCAGTTTCTGTTCGGCCTCGTCCACCGTCATGCCCGGGGCAATCGTTAGACTGTTGGCCGGCGCGGCCGCCTGGGCGCCGAGCGCCGGCAGGTGGGCCAGCTCGATCATGTCGCCGCGCGCGAGGATGGTGGCGCGCTCGATCACGTTGCGCAGTTCGCGGACGTTGCCCGGCCAGGCGTGCTGTTCCAGCACCCGCATGGCGTCGGGCGTGACCCCGCGGACGCTGCGGCGGTCGCGGGCGTTGAATTCGTCGATGAAGGCGTGGATCAGCAGCGGCAGGTCCTCCTTCCGCTCGCGCAGCGGCGGCAGCGCAAGCGAAAAGACGTTGAGCCGGTAGTAGAGGTCTTCGCGCAGCCGGCCGTCGCGGATGGCGATCGCCGGATCGATGTTGGTCGCGGCAATGACGCGCACGTCCACCTCCTGCTCGATGCGCCCGCCGAGCCGGCGGAACTTGCGCTCCTGCAGGACGCGCAGCAGCTTCACCTGCGTGGCCGGCGTCATCTCCGCGATCTCGTCGAGGAACAGCGTGCCGCGGTCGGCCAGCTCGAAGCACCCCGCCCGCCGATCCGTCGCCCCCGTGAACGCGCCCTTCTCGTGGCCGAAGATCTCGCTCTCCAGCAGCGTGTCGGGAATGGCGGCGCAGTTGAGCGCAATGAACGCCGCGCCGGCGCGCGGGCTCAGCTCGTGGATCGTCTGCGCCACGAGCTCTTTGCCGGTGCCGGATTCGCCGAGGATCAGCATCGACGCCGGGGTGGGGCCGGCCTGCTCGAGCACCTGGTAGAGCGCCCGCATCGCCGGGCTGTGGCCGATGATGCGGCCGAACCGCCCGTGCTCGCTCAACTTCCGCCGCAACGACTGGTTCTCGCGCTTCTGCCGGTTGATCTCGGCCAGGCGTTCGAGCAGGCGCTGCAGCTTGTTCGGGTCGAGCGGCTTGGTCAGGTAGTCTTCCGCGCCGGCCTTCACCGCCTCGACGGCGGTATCGACGGTGCCCTGCGCGGTCAGCAGGATCACGCGGATGTGATCGACCTCGTCCTTGAGGGCCTTCAATAACTCCATCCCGCTCATCCGCGGCATCACCATGTCGGTGACGATGATCGAGGGCCGGAACGTCGTCACGCCCTCGAGGGCTTCGTCGCCGTCGGCGGCGGCCTCGGCCGTAAAGCCCCAGGCCCGCACCAGTTCGGTCAGCCCGCTGCGGGTCGCGGGATCGTCCTCGACGATCAGGACGCGTTCAGCGGCGTGCACGATCGGTTCGGCCACCATTCGAGTGTACCATCGCCCCTACGAGCCCGCGACCGTCCATGCCGCCCCCAGACATCGACTCGTCAGAGCCCGCGCCCGCGGAGGCGCCGAATCCGTGGCGCGCATGGATCGAAATCGTGCTCTGCTCCGGCTATCCAACGCAGCTGCTGCTGGGACTGGCGATCCAGGCCGCCGGGCTCAGGCCGCTCCGGCCCGACGGCAGCCTCTCCGGTCCGTTCATCTTCACGTTGTCATTGCTCGACACGATCGTGCTGCTGTCGCTGATCTTCTCGTTGATGCGCGTCCGCGGCGAGCGGCCCTCGCTGGTATTTTTTGGCGGCCGCCCGGCCGCGCCGGAGATTGGCGCCGGCATCCTCTCCCTGCCCGTGGTCGTGGCCATCGTAATCGCGATTTCGATCCTGGTCCGGGTGTTGGTGCCGGCGCTGCACGACGTACCGGACAACCCGCTCGAGGCGCTGCTCGGCTCCCAGACCGGGCTGCTGGCGTTCCTGTTCGTGGTGATCGTCGCCGGCGGCCTGCGCGAGGAGCTGCAGCGCGCGTTCCTGCTCCACCGCTTTCGCACGGACCTGGGACACGCGGGCGTCGGGCTCGCCGTCACCAGCGTCGCGTTCGGGCTCGGCCACACGCTGCAGGGGTCGGACGCGGCGATCATCACGGCCGTGCTCGGCGCCACGTGGGGCGCGCTGTATCTGATGCGCGGCAGCGCGCTCGCGCCGATCGTCTCTCACTCGCTGTTCAACAGCGGCGAGCTGCTGCGCGCGTTCTTCCGGTAGTTGACCGGCGGAACAGGTTCACAGCTCAGGGTTCACGGTTCAGGGTTCACTAGGTTCACAGGTTCAACCGGTTCACGGTTCGGAGGAACCCTGAACCTGATGAACCCTGAACCTGATGAACCGTGAACGCTGAACCGTGAACTATTGAACCAGCAGGATCACCTCGGTCCGTCGTCTGAGATCTGCCACCCAGTCGGCAATCAGCTCGCGGCGCCGGGAGGCGATCAGGCGCTCGCGCAGGATCGGCGCGGCGTGCTCGAACGTCGTGCCGGCGGCATCGAACTCGGGGCGCTGCTGCACGTAGGCGGCCGCGATCTCGGCGTCGGTCGGCGTGCTGGCCGAGGCGAATCGCTGCAAGAGGTAGGTCTGCGTGCGCAGGTCGTCGCGGACCCAGGCGCGCAAGCGCGCCTCGGTCAGGCCGGTGGCCTCGAACACGCGCGTCAAGGTCGGCTCGGGGAACGCCTGCCTGAGCTCGGCCAGCCGCGCGTCGATGGCGGCCTCGCTCGGCGCGGGCGGCGCGTAGCGCCGCACCTCGCGGAGCATCAGTTCGCGATCCACCAGCCGCGCCGTGGCGGTCTGATCGGGCTCGACCGACCGGCCGACGTCCACGAGCCCGAGCGACGCCGCCGCCCTGGCGTCGCTCAACGTGATCGCCTGGCCGCCGACGATCGCCATCGTGCGCTCGATCAGCTCGGGTTGCTGGGCCGAGGCCGGCGACAGCGCCAGCACCGCCAGCGCCGCGGCCCGCGCGAAGCGGCGCGGCGCCATCAGAACGCCTGCCCCAGGGAAACGTGCAGGACGTTGGACCGCTCGCGCCCGCCGGTCAGCAGGAGCCGGGTGCTGATCTTCCAGCCCCAATCCACGCGCAGGGGGCCGATCGGCGATCGGTAGCGGAACCCGAGGCCGCTGGTCAGGCGCATCTCGTCGAGCCGGATGTCGGACGCGCGCTTGAACACGTTGCCGGCATCGGTGAACCACACGAACTGGATGTTTTTCCAGTACGGCGCCCGCGCCTCGAAGTTGAGCACCGCCAGGCCGTTGCCGCCTTGCGGAAACCCCTGCGGATCCAGCGTCTCGGCCGTGCCGAGCCGATCGAGCGCGAACCCGCGCACCGTGGTGTCGCCGCCGGCGAAGAACCGCTCGCTCGCCGGCAGTTCGCGAATGACCGTCGCGAACTCGGCGGCGTCGACATGCCGCACGCGATCGCCCCGCCGCTCGGCGATCTCGAACACGGGCGGCACCTCCTGCTTGAAGCCGACGGCCACGCCGAGCCGCGCGCCCGCGGCGAACACGATGCCGCGGCCGGGGAGCCGCCGATACAGGAACCCCTGCATGAACGTCCGCGCGAAGCCCACTTCGGAACCGAAGACCTTGGCGGCCACCGAGGCATCGATGCCGACGACGGCGCCGCGCTGCGGATCCAGCACGTCGTCCCGCGAGTCGCGGAGCACCGATCCGAAGAACTTCGACAGCTTCACTTGCGGAAACAGCCGATCGATCAGCAGCAGGTCCTCCTGCTCGATCCGCTCGCCGAACAGCTTGGTGTAGTCGAAGGTGTAGCGGCCGGTGACGGTGAAGGTGCGGATCCGCCGCGCGTAGTCGGCGCTCACGCCCTTGCGGTTGAAGTCGAAGCTGGAGCGCTGCGCCTGCTCGACGAAGGCCGTGACCTGGCCGTCGCCGCCGGTGCCGAACGCGCGCGGTTCGCGGAAGGAGAAGAAGGCGCGGTAGTCATTGAAGCCGTAACCGCCGCTGTCGGCGCCCGCGGCGTCGGCGGCGCTGCGATCGAGCGGCCGCAGCGTCACCCGCGCAAACAGCGTCACCGATCGGTTCTTGCCCCAGAAGTTGCGGCGGCTGATGTCGAAAAAGCCGCGCGGCGCGATGTCGAGATCCTCATCGGCGGTCTCGTCGTCGCCCAGCCGGTAGCGGCGGCCGACCTCGAAGCCGCCGCCGACGGTGACCGTGGTGGTCTCGGCCTCCTCCAGCTCCACGAGCACGTCGCGCGTCGACGCGCCGGTGCGCGGCAGCTCCGAAACGCGCACGCGGCGGAACAGACCGGTCTCCGCCAGCCGCCGCTGGCTCTCGATGATGGCCTCGTCGCTCATCGGGCTGCCCGGCTGCAGCGTCAGCTCGCGCTTCACCAGGTCGACGCTGGTGCGCGCGTTGCCGTTGATCAGGATGCGATCGACGGTGATCTGCTCGCCCTCGCGGACGGTCCAGGTCAGCGAGACGAGCTGCTGGTCGTTCTCGAAGGCGAGCTGCGAGGTCACCGACACGGCCTGGAACCCGAGGTGGCGATAGGCGCGCTCGATGGCATCGCGGTCGGCCGCCAGTTGCGGCCGGTAGAACGGGCGGCCCGGCGTGAGCGCGAGGATCGCCGTCAACTGGCCGGCGGTCATCGCCGCGGTGCCCTCGACCGCGAGCCCCTTGACGAGGGTCTGGGGCCCTTCGGTGAGGATGAACCGGACGTCGACCGGCCGGAACGGCCCGTCGGCCCGCGTCTCGGCCGGCAGCACCTGCACGTCCAGCTTGACGGCGGCCTGCAGGAAGCCGCGCACGCGATAGAGCTCGGCGATGGCGGCCGCCACGGCGCCCACCCTGGCCTCGACGAAGGGCTCGCCCGGCTTGATCTGCAGGAGGGGCGCGAGTTCTTCGCGGGGGAGCTTCGCGGCGCCCTCGATGTCCACCGACACCACGCGATACACGGGTCCGCGCGTGATCGTGAAGGTCAGCACGAGCTCGGCGCCGTCCTGCCGGCGCGCGTACGGCGCCTGCGCCGCCCGGTAGCCCTGCTCGCGCAAGGCGCTCTCCAAGCGGGCGCTCACGTCTTCGAGCAGATCCTGGTCGACGGATCGCTCCTCGCGGATCGGCGCGAGGGCCTGGCGCTCGTTGGCCGGCAGCGGGTCGCCGGCGAAGACGACGCGGACGCGCGGCCCGGTCTCGACCTCCAGCGCAATCGCCACCGACCGGCCGTCGGCGCCGAAGACGCGGTTCTCGCGGACGCGGGCTTCGTAATAGCCGAGGCCCCGCAGTTCTTCCTCGTACGCCGCCAGCCGCGTGTCGAGCGCGGGCCCGTCGAACGGCCGGCCGGCCTCGAGGCCCAGCCGCCGCAGCAGCTCGGGCACCGGCTCGAGCGGCGTGCCCGTGACCGTGGCCTCGCCGATCGTGGTCCGGGCGCCGGCCTCGATCGACAGGATCATCGTCACCCGCTCGGGGACCGGCCCTTCATCGTCGAGCCTCGGCAGAATCACGGCGTTGCGGTAGCCGCGATCGGCGTAGAAACTTTGCAGGGCGACCACCATGTCGGGCACACGGTTGGCGGAGGGCAGCGATCCGTACCGATCCGACAGCTCGGCACGGATCGCGCGCTCCGACAACACGGCGTGACCGGTCACCGAGACCAGCCCGACGCGCCGCACCGGCGTGAGCTGCCACCAAATCACCACGGCCTGGTCCGACGGCGACGCGAACACGCGCACGTCTTCGAACCGCCCGAGGCCCACCAGGTGATCGATGGTCGATCGGACGCGCCGCATCGTCAGCGGCTCGCCGACGCGGGTTTCGATCAGTTCGAGCACGGCGGGGTCGAGCAGCGGCTCTCCCGCCACTTCGACCCGCATGTCGGCAACGGTGCGGCCGATGAACTGGTCGTCCACCTCCGCTCGCTCGATTGCAGGCGAGCTACGGTGGACGCCCGCCGCAGCGGCTGTGGCCGCGTAGGCGGGCGACATACAGAGAGCGGGGACCGTCAGGAACGCCGCCAGCATGACGATCTGCCGCGCGGTCCGGCGCATCAGAAGGCGACCCGCTTGCGGACTTCCAGCGCGTAGGTGCGGTCTTCGTTCTGCGACAACACCCACGCGAGCGTGTCGCTTTGGTCGAACTCGAGCAGGATGATCTCGTCGCGCGTCGACGACGACAGGCTGCGCGCGTAGGTCAGGAAGATCCGGTTGGAAATGCGCTTGCCGATGGTGACGCGCGCCGTCGGGTTGAGGTTCAGCCGCGCCGACTGCTGGTACGGATCGTTCAGCAGTGGCGTGATCTGGAAGGTGTCGACGCCGAAGGTCTGTTCGACCACGCGGCCGACTTCATCGGAGAGGACGCCCGTGAGCGCGCGCGTCGCGCGGGCCTCGACCAGCCGCTGCTCGCGCTCGTTCGGGCGCTGGAGGCGCGCCAGCTCGATGTCGCCGCTCGGCGCCTGGTCGCTGAAAAGCAGCGTCAGGATGTCGAGGGTCTGGAGCGGCGGGTCCGAGCTGAACTGCGGCTGCATGCGCTCGGTGGTGCCGGCCATGCGCATGGTCACCCGATAGGTCTGCCCCGGCACGCGCACGCGGGTTTCCGCCTCGACGTCGAAGAACGGCTGAATGCGGTTCGGATTGGCGAAATCCAGGCTGCCCCGCGTCACCAGGTAGCGCCGCCCCTCGAACTCCACCTCGCCCCGCTCGATGTCGGCGCGGCCGAACAACAATGGCCGATCGAAGGTGCCGCGCAGCGTGAGGTCGGCGCTGGCAACGATGCGCGCCGTGTCGTTCTCGATGCTGAGCGTCGAGGGGGCGACCACGCGGATGTCGTAGCGCAGGGCCGACGCCGCCGTGAGCTGCCCTTCGACCGCGGGCAACGCGGCCTCGCCGCCGGTGAGGCCGCTGAAGAGATTGCCCGAGGTCGAGAACCCCCGGGTCCACGTCGCCCGCCGCACGGTCAGGGTACCGCTTACGACGGGCGCGTCGGCGGGCCCCTGCAGCGCGAGCGTGCCGTCCACGCGCGAGCGCATCCCTTCCGGATACCGCAGCTGCATCTCTTCACCCGTGGCCGTGAGGTCGAATTCGCTGATGCGGTAGCCGAACAGGCCGATGCGGCCGCCGAAGCGGATCGGTCCGCCGCCCAGCCGGGCGGTGACGCCGTCGACGCGGATGCCGGTGGCGTCGAACGTCACGATGCCGCTCAGGTTCTCCAGCGCGTGCGGGAACGACAGCTGCCGCAGCCGCCCGTCGGTCAGCAGCGCATTGCCCGAGACGAGCGGTTCCTTCACCGTGCCGGTGATGCGCGCCGACACCTCGGCGCGGCCGGAACTGCGCACGTCGGTGAGGAACCCCTGCAGGACGGCCAGGTTCGCGGCGCCGTTGGCCTGCAGCGCCAAAGATTGATCGCGGAGATCGACCGTGCCGCTGAGGTCGAGCTCGGTGTCGTCGCCGATCAGCCTGAAGGCGTCGACCTGGAGGATTTGCCGATCGACGTTCAGCCGCAGCGGCGCGGCGTTGCGCAGGCGATAGTCGTACAGCCGCACGTCGATCTGCTCGACGCTGGTGTCGATGCGGAGGGCGTCGGGGTTGTAGAGCTCGCCGACAATGCGGATGGTGCCGCTCGCCACCGCCGAGGTGTAGGGCGACAGCGTCGGCTGAAAGGCGCGCGCGTAGGGATCGAGCGACGTATCGGTCACGCGGAACGACATCTCCGCGTCCATCTCGTCGTTCAGCTCGATGCGGCCGGTGCCCGAGACCGCCAGCCGCGGCGACGCCGCCTCGAGCTCGTAGGTCATCAGCAAGCCGCGGATCGACAGGCGACCGGTCACCTCGCCGATGCCTTCCTCGCCGAAGAACAGGTCGCGGGCGTTCCACTTGACGTCGTAGCGCGGCAGCTCGAACGTGCCGGAGCCGGTGGCCGAGAAGTCCAGCGAGCCGCTGAGCACCGGGTAGCCCGGAAACGCCGTCATTTCGAGGGCATCGACCGCCAGCCCGTGGCCGTCGGCGTCGAACGAATACGTCCCGTTCCATCCGACGTACGCGGCGCCGGTCACCGCGCCGCCGGCCTTGCGCATCTGCATGCCATCGAGGCGAACGCCGGCGCCCTCGAACCGCAGCGCCGTTTCCGCCTCGGCAAACGGCTCGTCGTACGCCACCCCGCGGGCAATCGACATGCGGCCGAACCCGTGCGGCCCCTCGTAGTCGCCGTAGATGTGGAAGTCGCCCGACAGCGACCCGTCGACGTCGTAGTCCTGCAGATCGAAGGCTTCGCGGAAGTCGCGCAGCTCGCGGTCTTCGATGCGGATGCGCGCATCGAATTCTTCGCCGCCGTCGGCCCGCGGGTAGCCCAGCGAGAACTGCCCCGACACGTCCATGCGCGACAGGCCCGAGCGGATGGCGGCGCGGCTCACGTGCGCATACGAGTTCTCGACCACGAAGTCGCCGTCGACATCGCCCCAGGTGACCTCCCACGCGCGCATTTCGAGGCCGCTGAAGCGGCCCTCGATGCGCGGCCGCCGGAACGCCCCGAGCATGACGCCGTCGAACTTGCCGATGCCGTCCACGGAAATGGCGCGGGTCGGCGCGCCGAAGGCCGTCATGATGCCCGCCAGCAGCCGATCGCTTTCCTGCCAGTTCCGGCTCGTCACGCGGAAGGGCATCTTCGATCGCTCGCCGTAGGCGGTGGCGCCCTCGAACGACACGTAGGTGTCGTCCGTGAACACCCGGCTCGGCTCGAAGCGCAGCGCCTCGGGATCGAACGCGTAGGTCACCTGTCCGGCGACGGCCACCGGCGCCATCGGCGTGTCGTTGCTGAAGGGCCCGACGATGGTGGCCCGCCGCCGTGTCTCCGCGGCGGCGCCTTCGGTCAACTCCGGGCCCTGGAGCGGCTCGCCCGCCGGCGCGGTGAAGGTGGCGGTGCCGGACCCGGTGCGCTCGGCGTAGCGCCCGAGCGGCCACGCCATTTCGTTGCGGCCCGCCGCCCGCCCCGCCAGCCGTAAGCCGCGCATCTGGAAGAACTCGGTCAGCGCCGACAGGTCGACGTCGGTGTAGTCGACGTCGAACTGCGCGCGGGCGCGGACGTCGCGCTTGCCGAGCGGCGACATCTCGTAGCGGAACGCGGCCGTACCGCCCGAAAACTCCGCCGTCGCGTGGGTCACTTCCATGCGATCCGGCACCCAGATCAACGAGCCCGCCAGGTTCGGGAACCGGTAGTCGTTCACGCCGGCGACGGCGCTTGTGAAGTCGCCCTTCAGCTCGCGGCCGCCCTTGAACATGCGGAACGTGCCGGTGAAGTCCCCTTCGCCGAACAGGCTGAAGGTGTCGTGGGCGAAGAAGATTTCGCGCATGCGCGGAAACTGCACGCGCGACTTCACGCGGTACTGTTGCTCGGGCCACTTCGCCAGCTGCACGACGCCGGTGGCCGACGACACGGCGCCGGCGCTCGTCAGATCGATGCGGTCGAGCACGAGATCGCCGCCGGAAAGCTTAAAGTCGGCCACCATGTCGGCGGCCATCGGCAGGTACTTCTGGATGGTAATCGTGCCGCCGGTGAATCGCGCCTGGCCGCGATACTCCCCCGCCTTCGACACCGTGATGTCCATGTTGGGCGCCACGGCCTTCCAGTCGGATCCGTAGTCGTTGTAGACCAGCTCGCCGCGGTGCGCGTGGACGTATTGCAGCGTCGTGACCACGGGACGCGGCCCGGTGCGGGGCGCGCGCGGCGGACCGGTCACGCGCGGAAACGTCTGCCGGCCGTCGGGAAACGACTCGACGACCATCCGCCAGTCGGTCATCTCGACGGTGTCAATCAGCACCTCGCGGCCGACGAGCGCCGACCACGTGAGCGACACGTCGATCCGCTTGGCGACCAGCCACGGCGGCTCGTTCGGGAACATGCCGTCGATGCGGAGGTCCTCGACCACGAAGCGGCCGCGCCCGAGGTGCACGCCCAGGCGTCCGATCGTGAGCTTGCGCTCGAACCACCGGCTGCCCTCCCGCTCGGCCCGCGCCTTCAGCGCCGGGCCGAGGTCGATCGTGATCGTCGACACCAGCAACACCGCGAGCGTCACGCCGATGACCACCGCCAGCCGGCGCGCGTACCGATACGCGCCGCCGAAAGCCGAACGCGTGACCTCCCGGATCGTCATCGCCCGCCCACTACTCCACGATCACCAGGACGGCGCCGGCCTCGACCGACTGGCCCTCGGCGACCGCCACGTCGCGGACGCGTCCGTCGCGAGCGGCCCGGAGCTCGTTTTCCATCTTCATGGCTTCCACCACCACGAGGCCCTGCCGGGCCTTCACCTCGTCCCCCGCTTTCACGAGCACCCGCACGATCTTGCCGGGCATCGGCGCGACCACGCGCTGCGGGCCGGCCGCGGCCGCGCTGCCGCCCTCACGCCGTTGCCGGCCGAAGGCGCCCGCCGGCCTGATCTGGACGGGGATCATCCGCCCCGCCAGGTGCACATCGAACGCGCCGGGGGTCGCGCCCGCCGCCAGCGCCACATCCACGCTCACCACCGGGGTCGTCGTCTCGCCGGCGCCGACCAGCAGCGACCACTGGCACTCGCCGATCCGCCGGGCATCGACGATGTGCGCGCGGCCGCAGACGTCGACGTGCAGGGCCTGCCCCTTGCGATGCACGGTGACCGTCCGCAGGGTGTTTCCGATTTCGACGTCGAAGGTCATCGGCGCGCTTCTGCCCGCCCGGTGTCGCGCCATCGGCTGGCCGCGGCCCCCGGGCCGCCCTTGGCCGCCGGCCCGGTGAACAGGTGCACGGCGGCGGCGATGGCCGCCAAATCTTCGTGGGCCGCGTCGCCGGCATGCAGGACCCGGTTCCGCGACGCCGCCAGCTTGCGATCCAGGAACCCCGTGTCGAACCGCCCCGCGAGGAAGTCCTCGTCCGTCAGCATCCACTGGAAGAAGGGGATGGTCGTCCGGATGCCGCGCACCTCGTACTCGGTCAGCGCGCGCTTCATCCGCGCGATGGCGTGCTCGCGCGTCTCGCCCCACGTCACGAGCTTCGAGATCAGGGGATCGTAGAAAATCGGGACCTCGCCGCCTTCGTAGGCGCCGCTGTCGTCGCGGATCCCGGGCCCCTGCGGCACGCGCAGCCCCAGGATGCGGCCCGGCGACGGCATGAAGCCGTTGTCCGGATCCTCGGCGTAGATGCGGCACTCGATGGCATGCGCCTGCGGCGCGAGCAACCGCTCGGGATCGAGGTCGAGCCGCTCGCCGCGCGCGATGCGGATCTGCCATTGCACCAGGTCCACACCGGTGACCATCTCGGTGATCGGGTGCTCGACCTGCAGCCGCGTGTTCATCTCGAGGAAATAGAACGAGCCGCCGGTGTCGAGCAGGAACTCGATGGTGCCGGCGTTGGTGTAGCCGACCGCCTTCGCGACCGCGGCCGCGGCGGAGGTCATTCGCCGGCGCAGGTCGGGGCCGACCGCGAGCGACGGGCTCTCCTCCACCACCTTCTGGTGCCGGCGCTGGATCGAGCACTCGCGCTCGACGAAGGGTAGCACCGTGCCGTGATGATCGCCGAGCAGCTGGACTTCGATGTGACGCGGCGCCAGCAGGCGGCGCTCGAGGTAGACCGCGCCATCGCCAAACGCCGACTGTGCTTCGGACCGCGCGGCGCGAAGCGCGGGCGGCAGCTCGGCGGGCGCGCTCACCATCCGCATGCCCTTGCCCCCGCCACCGGCCACGGCCTTCAACATCAACGGGTAGCCGATGCCTTCGGCCACCTTGAGCACGTCGGCATCGGCGGTGCGATCGTCGAGCGGCTCCTCGGTTCCCGGCACCACGGGCACGCCTGCCGCCAGAGCCGCCCGCCGCGCCGCGGTTTTGCTGCCCATCATCGTGATGGCTTCGGGTGACGGGCCGATGAACGTGAGGCCCGCGTCGCGGCACGCCGCCGCGAAGTCTGGGTTCTCGGCGAGGAACCCGTAACCGGGATGCACGGCGTCGGCGCCGGACCGCGCCGCGACCTCGATGATGGTGTCGATGCGCAGGTAGCTCTCGCGCGGCGCGCTCGGGCCCACCGGCCAGGCTTCGTCGGCGAGCCGCACGTGCAGCGCGGCACGGTCGCACTCGGAATAGATCGCCACGGTGGCGATCCCCATGTCGCGGCACGCGCGGATGACCCGCACCGCAACCTCGCCGCGGTTGGCGATCAGGACCTTCTTCATGAGACAGAACCGCTTACGATTCTATCAGTTGGAAGGACCGGGCCGGCAGCGTTAGCGCTTCGGTTCGATGATCAGGGCGTGGATGTCGGTCGTGCCCGCGTTCTCGATCGCGTGGGTCGTGTTGTCGCGCCAGCCGACATCTCCCCGCGTGACCTTGGTTTCGGCCTTCGTGCCGTCGGCCGCCGTCGATCGCACCAGCGCGTCGCCGAGGAAATACACGACGTAGGGCGGGTGATCGTGCCTGGGCTCGATGCCCCCGGGAGCCATGCGGTACTCGAGCACCCGCACGCGATCGTTTTCGAGCCGCACTTTGTACAGCTGCGGCGACACTTTCACGGCGTCCTGAAGGGCGGGCAGGGCCCAGGTGGTGGCGCTGCCGATCACGGCGCCGATGGCGAGCAGAAGGAGTCGGGACATGCGCCGATGATACCTGCAGCCGCGCTAGACCGCCGGCCGGCAAGGGCCTTCGACGCTGACGTCTTCATCGAGGTCGGGCCAGGGAATTCCCTCGTCCCACCAATTAATCCCAGTTCGTACGTTCAGCTTGGCTTCCGTGGCTGAACGACATAGCCCTGCAGCGGCGCTCGCCGCCCAGTGGCTTGCTCCATCACTCCGACCGCGGCTGCGTTCGAGCGCCGTTGACTCAAGCGGCGTAACGAAACGGTCCACGGAATCGGATTAAGCCCAATGCACTTCCGCTAAATCCCCGTCCGCCCAACGACCTGCCGCTCAACCGCGAGCGGCGGTCACGGTTTCGCGAAGGAGTCGAATGCATCCGCCGCTCGTCGGCTGATACGGGTTAGGCGGCGTGTACCGCGATCAATTCGCCCGTAGACGACGGCGGTGGCACTGGCTGCCCACTCTGCCTGAGATCCTCAATGTGAAGCTCGATGGCTTCACGGATGAGACGCAAGGCTTCATCGCGAGTGTCCGCCGCTGCTACGCAGCCCGGAAGATCGGGGACATACGCACCGAAGGACGTTGGGCCTTGTTCAAGCACCACTAGGTAACGCATTCGCGAATCTCCTATTTCTTCAGGCCAGCCTGCTTCAACACGCTATTGAGCGTACCCGGCGGCACGTCGGTTCCGGGCTGTCCAGCGACGGTGACCGTCCCAGGTTTTGTTGGGTGATGATACTGGCGGTGGCTCCCAGTAACACGCACAAGCACC
>Ga0156330_1135_pt2 | contig 30087 bp, 22 predicted proteins | sample RifCSPlowO2_12_FD_107978 | JGI IMG/M metagenome (GOLD analysis project Ga0156330, IMG submission 107978) | Acidobacteria bacterium RIFCSPLOWO2_12_FULL_67_14b | reverse complement strand
ATCGCGGCGGCGATGTCCCTGGCGAAAACGCCGAAGATCACGAAGTCGTAGAACTCGAGCGTGCCGCCGAGGCTGGCCAGCAGCACGATGCGCCAACCCGCGGCGCCGATGCGATCGGGGGATGCAGAGGAGGTGTCGGATGTCGTCATCGGCTGCGCAGCAGGTCGCGGGTGACGGCGGGATCGCCGTCGTTCTTCGCCGGCTCGAGGCCGAGCACGGCGCACATGAACTCGTAGACGTGGATGTTCTCGAACGGCTTGACGCGCAGCCCGCGCCGGATCCGCGGGCCGCTGGCGATGAAGAGCCCCGCCATGGACTTCGCCCGCGCATCGTAGCCGTGCGTGCCGCCGGGCGGATGCCGGCCCGGCTCCTTCCAGCGCGCCAGCTCGCGGCGCGAGGTGATGAACCAGCCTTCGTCGGCAATCGCGTACACGGACGGCAGGCGGGGATGGCCCGCAAGCCCGTAGGCCGCGGGAATCTCATGGCTCCGGTACACCGCGAGGGACGGATGCTTGTCCTTAAGCGCGGCATACAAGTTGTCGACATCGCCGTCGTTGGGCGACAGGCCGAGCACCGGCGCCCAGTCGATCACGTCGACGGTGGATGGGTCGACGTAGTCGTCCAGCACGATCATGCGATCGGGGCTGAGCGCGGCCATGCCGTGATCGCTCACGATCACGTAGTGGACGCGATCGGCGAGGCCCGCGGCCTCGACACCGGACACCAGCTCGCCGATCGATCGATCCACACGCAGCGCGGCCTCCCGCACGTCGTCCGAGTCCGGTCCGCGGCTGTGTCCCGCGCTGTCGAGGTCGCTGAAGTAGAGCGTCAGGAACGAGGGACGCTTCCCTTCCGGCAGGCGGAGCCACTCGAGGATTTGCGCGATGCGCTCGGCGTGCGGCAGGTCGTTGTCGAACGGCGTCCAGTACGTGGCCTGGCGGCCGCCGATCACGGTTTCGGATCCCGGCCAGAACATCGCGGCGGCAACCCGGCCCTGCCGTTCGGCGGTGTTCCAGATCGGCTCGCCGCCCCACCACCGTGGATCGGCCAGCACGTCGCGGTTCGACATCGAGAACTCGCCGGGAATGTCCGGCGCCTTCATGTTGTTCGAGATGATGCCGTGATGGGCGAGGCGCAGGCCCGTGACGATCGTGTAATGGTTCGGAAACGTCTTCGACGGGAACTGCGGGACCAGGCCCTCGGCGCGCACGCCCCCGGCCGCCAGCCGCGACAGCGTTGGCGGGCTGAAGCGATCGAGATAGTCCCAGCGCCAGCCGTCGATGGAGATCAGGATGAGGATGGGCGGAGCGGACAAACCTGAAGGTTTGTCCCCACATCCTGGCGCAGCCCCAAGCAGCGCGAGCGACAGGACGGCGGCGAGCCAGGCGCGACGAGACAGCCGCATGAGCGCCAACACCTTATCTCAAGTCGCTCACCGGTCCGCTTCCCGCGTCCAGGCGCGCAGCAGGTCGGCGCGCGCGATGGTGTCTTCGCGATCGAGCCACGTCTCGATCGGCCACGGCAGGCGCCAGGTCCAGTTGATCTCGTTGACGAGGGCCGGCGTGTTGATGCGTTCGGTCCAGCCGAACACGTCCTGGAGCGGAATCAGGGTCAGGCAGGATCCGGCGGCGAGCAGCGACCTCACAACGGTGGCGCGCTGCTCCTCGGTCTCCCCTTCCGGCGTCGATGCCAGCGGCTCGATGTCGTGCGTGCCGGTGGTGGCGACCGACCGCTCGGGAAACTCGCGCGGATCGATCGGCGGCTGGCCGGGCTGATCCCAGTGCCGCTCCCAGCGCAGCACCTTCGATCCCGGCAGGTCGAGGCGCGCCATCGACTCGCGGACGAACGGCGGGATCACGCCGAGGTCTTCGGCGATCAGCATGGGCCGCGGCTCGCCCGAGCCCAGCACGCCGATCAGCTGCTCGCCCAGGGCGATCTGCGCCGGCTCGTCCGGCGGCGCGAAGAACGCGGCAACATTCGTGTCGATCGGCCGGATGTACATCCGATAAAGCCCGACCAGATGGTCGATTCGGAACCCGTCGTAGAGGTGCGCGTAGCGCCGCGCCCGGGCGCGCATCCAGGCGTAGTCGGTCGACGCCATCGCCTCCCATCGCCACGGCGGCAGCCCCCAGTCCTGGCCGGTCTCGCTGAACGCATCGGGCGGCACGCCGATGGTGGCGTCGAAGCGGAACTGGTCCTGGCGCGCCCAGACGTCGGGGCTGTCGGCGGAAATCATGAACGGCAGGTCGCCGAAGAGCCGCGTGGGCCAGGCGAGGCGCTTGGCCTCGGCCCACTGCTCCGCCGCAAGCCACTGGAGGTACTTTCGATACGTGATCTCGAGGTGGAGCGCGACGCGGGCCTGCTGCACGGTGGCGGGCTCCGCCTTCGCCAGCGGCTCCGGCCAGTCTTGCCACGGCAGCTCTTCGTGAAGCGCGTGCAGCGCGCGGAACACGCCGTACTCGTCGAGCCACCACGCCTCGTGGGCGACAAACGCGTCGAAGCGCAGCGCCCGCGGCGTGCCGCGCGCCACCTCGACGCGCAGGAACCGGTCGAACGAGCGGCGCAGCCATCGCTGTTTCAGGTGGCGCACCTGCTGGTACCTGATCCGCGGCGACTTGCGCACCATCGCCAGCGCGGCCGCGTCCGCCTCGTCCAGCGCCAGCTCGCCGCCGAGTCCGGCGAAGTCGACGACATCGACCATCGAAATGTAGATCGGGTCGAGCGCCATCGCCGTCATGGCCGAGTACGGCGAGGTCTCGGCCGGCGGCATCTCGTTGACCGGCAGGATCTGCAGCAGCGCCTGCCCGGCCTCGGCGGCCCAGCGTGAAAAGATCGCCAGGTCGGGAAACTCGCCGATGCCCCACCCCCGGGACGATCCAAGGGAAAAGAGCGGCACGCTCAGCCCGCTTTGCCGGCGCATCAGGCGCCCGCCCCGCTCGACACGCGCGCCAGCACACGGGCGATGGCCGGCGCGAACCGGCCGGGCTCCACGAGCAGGCTCACGATCACGAACGCCTCTTTCGAAAAATCAAAGAAATACCCCGGGTGCACGAGCACCTCATCCTGTTCGAGCAGCGCGAGCGCGAGCGCCTCTTCGGATCGCACCGCCGGCACCTGCAACACCGCGGACCAGCCGCCTTCGACGGGCAGGACGCCGACCGAAGGATGGGCGGCGGCCTGTTCGCGCAACGCCGCAAGGTTTTCGCGCACGCGCGCCAGGATCTGCGCGCGGATCGCGGCGCCGCGCTCGATCAGCGAGGGCGCCGCAACCTGGATCGGCGTCGATACCGACAGGTAGGTATCGGCGACAATCTCGTAGGCCGCCAGCGCCTCGTCCACTTTCGCCTCGGGCCCGCCGAAGCCAATCCACCCCAGTTTCACCTGCGGCAGCCCCGCCGACTTCGATAATCCGCCCAAGCTCATCGTCAAGGCATCGGTGTCGGCCAGCACGGGCGTGGCATTGGGCGCCGGATCGATCGGATAGTCCGCGAACACCTCATCGCCGATGATGGCCCAGCCTCGGCCGGCCGCCATCTCCGACAGCACCGACCAGTCGTCGCGATGCAGGAACGATCCGGTCGGGTTGTTCGGCGACACGATGAGGAGGGCGCGCGCGCGGGGACCCGACGCCCGCTCCACCGACTCCAGATCGATGCGCCAGGTCCCGTGATACTCGAGATCGTACGGCGCGGCGACGACGTTTTCGAGACGCGTCAGGTGCTCGAACAACGGATAGCTCGGCCTCGGCACCAGCACCACGTCGCCGGCATCGCAGAGCAGCTTGAACAGCAGCGCGTAGGCCTCGCTCGTGCTCGCCGTGAGCGCCACCCGATCGGCGGACAACACGATGCCGCGGCGCCGGAAATCCGCGGCCACCGCCGCGCGCGCCGGCCACAGGCCGAGCGGCTGCGGGTCGTAGACGAGCGCCTCCGCGCCCGCCAGCGGCGCGAGCAGATCCTCCGGATACGACAGGCCGACGCGGGTCGGGTTCGATTCGGTCAGGTCGACGATCGGCGCGCCCCGGCGCCGCATAGCGTCAAGCGCGAGCGACAGCGCGTTCGGTTCGAGGCTTGACGGCAGACGGGATGACGTCATTCAGCGGCTGACGAGCTCGACGCGCTGAATCACGTCGCCCTCGAGGATGCCGTCGACGACGGTCATGCCGGAGACGACGGTGCCGAACACGGTGTAGGTGTGATCGAGCCGGGGCGAGTCGATCAGGTTGACAAAGATCTGCGCGTCGCCGGTGTCGCGGCCCCGCGTCGACACGCCAACGGTGCCGCGCACGTGCAGGCCCACCTCGTCGCGCATGAAGAACGGCTCGCCGGCGTACTCGTTGGCGCCGGGACTGCCGCCCTGGATCACGAAGTTGGCGGCCACGCGATGGAACGTGAGGCCGTCGTAGTAGCCCTCGCCGGCCCGGCGCGCGATGCGCAGCGACGACAGCGGCGCGGCGTCGACGTCGAGGGCGATGTCGAACGACCCCAGGCTCCTCATGTGGAAGCGCAGCGACTTCCCGCGCAGCGCGGTCACCGCGGCCAGCGTGACGCCCGGGGGCGTCAGCCGCTGCGGCGCGGCGGTGCGCGGCGCGCCGGTCCACGCCGTCAGGATCTCCGCGGCCTTCGCCGCGACCTGCGGATCGAAATCGCGCAGGTAGCCGTCGATGTTGTCGGCCTCGCCGGTCGCGCCGTACGACTGGAGCCGGTTGAGGATCGCCATGCGCGGATCGCGTGAGGTGTCCTTGTGCTCCTTCGTGATGCGGCCCAGGGCGGCCAGCAACGGTGCGGTGGCCTTCGGCGCGTGGGTCTTGTCCTCGAGCGCGCGCACGGCCGTCAGGATCAGCTGGTAATCAGGACGCGCGAGCGCATCGAGGGCCACGGTCACGGCCTCGGGGCGCTTCAGATCGACGAGCGCCGTCAGTGCCGCTTCGCGGACGTTGTCGACGGTGTCGCCGCCCAGGGTCCTGAGATCGTCCAGCGCATCGAGCACGCCCGCGGCCCGCGCGGCGTACATCCGCACCTGCCACGTCGGGTGCTGCACGAATCGGGGAAGGGCCTTGCGCGCCTCGGCCGGAGCGACGCGCGCCAGCGACACCAGCGCGTGTGCCGGCATGTGCCACGCGCGGGGTTGCGTGCTCAGCGTCTCGACGATGGCCGCCAGCTCACCCGCATGTGGCGACAAACCTCCGGCTGCAGGTGGCGACAAACCTTCAGGTTTGTCGTTAACCCCCGGGCAGCCCGCGCCGAGCTGATCGATCGCCTGCAGGCGCACGTGCGGATCGGCGTCTTTCACCGCCGCGCGCACGGGCGCGCACGAGGTCTTCTGGAACTGCCGGCCCCATCCGCGCAGGCCTTCGAGGCGGACGTGCGCGTCCTTGTCCGCCATCGCCCGCGTGAGCAGGGCCTCGCGATCCGTCATCGTCGCGTCGGTCGCCGCCGCCGCCGCCGCGAAGCGGCGCACCTCCGCATCCGCGTCGAGCAGCCCGCGTTCGATCACCGATCCGGTGGCCTGGCTGCCGGTGACGAGCGCCGCCATCGCCAGCCGGCGCGTCATCACCGATCGGGGATCGGCGGCGGGACGCTGCGCCGTGGCCGCCCAGCGGAGCAGATCCCAGGTCCGCGGCCCAAGCGGCGGCAGCTGGCGCGCGCGGACGGTCCGCGCGAGGGACTCGAGGCCGCGGGTGGCGCCGACAATGGCGGCGGCGTCGGGCTCGTTCATCGAATCCGGCGACGGCAGGCCCTGCGCGAGCACGGCCTCGGCTGCGGCGGCCGGCGCGGCCGATTCGTACGGCAGGCGTCCGAGCGCTGCCACGATCTCGCCCCAGGCTTCCCAGGTGTTGAGGTTGGCATCGACAGCGGCGCGATCGATCAGCAGCTTGTGCACCTGCGCCACCGCGGCGGGCGTGCGCGCCATCTGCGCCAGCGCGTTGGCGGCCTCCGCGCGGATGCCGACGCCGTCGGCAAGCGCCGGGGCAATGAGCGGAATCATCTCGGGCCGTTCCAACCGGCCGATGGCGCGAATCGCCGTCCGCCGCGGCCCGCCGGTGAGCCCTTCCTTCAGCGCGCCGAGCGCGGCCTCGGTGGCCGGCCGCGCGTCTTCGGCCTGGAGCATCCGCTCCGGCAGGGACTGCGCCGAGGCAGGCGTCGCGAAACAGAACAGGGCAATCAGCAGTTTCTGCATCGTTTTAGCCGTTTCGGTGCCAGGCACCGTATTCCAGCATCTGCGCCGTCAGATCGCAGGGATACGAAATCCTGACGTCGGTGATCTGGCCCGTGGCATCGACGACCGGCTCGAGCTTCGGCATCACGAAGCCCGTGTACGACGGCAGCTTCAGGTGGTCGACCCGCGCCACCACTTCGTCGCGCATGTCGGGATCGAAGTGCACGCCATAGGTCTCGAACAGCTCCTTCGCCGCGGTGTAGTCGCCCTCGCTCTTGATGCGCTGCACCTCGGCCAGCAGCCGCGCCACGCCGCCCCTGAACGCGTCGCAGTCGGCGACGACGAAGTAGGTCTTGTCGTCGCGCCGCCGGACGTCGATCGCCTTGGTGTTGGCGAGCAGCCAGTGGACGATGGCCTGGCGGTTGCGCATGTGGTCTTCCTCGAGCTGCGAGCCGACGCGGACGCGGCGCAACTGCACGAGCGCGTTGCGGGCGTAGGCCTCGTACTCGGTCTGCACGACCGCCTGCTGCTCGTCGGCGGCGACGAGGCCGATCGCCGCCAGCTGCGGATCGGCCACGAAGTACAGCGCCACCAGGTCGGCGCGCGATTCTTCGAGCGCCGAGTACTGCTCCTTCAACAGGTCCTGCGGCGTCACCTCGATGTGATCGGCCATGCGCCCCGACCCGTGCCCCAGCACCTCGTGAATCTCGGTGGTCAGTTCGCCGGCAAACGCGCCCCAGCGCTTGGCGCGCTCGACCTCCGCCGAATCCCAGGCAAACTCGTGGCGGAAGGCGTCGGGCAGCGCCCGCTCGTAGGCGTCGAGCACGTTGGACAGCGACACCGACTTGCTGCCGTGCTTCTCGCGAATCCGCTGATCGTTCGGCAGGTTGACGCCGATCGGCGTAATCGGCCCCGAGTCGCCGGCCTCGATCACCACCTCGATGGCCATCGCCGACACGCCCTGCACCTTGGCCTTCCGATACGATCCCGCGATCGGCAGGTGATCCTCGAACCACTGCGCGTGCGTGGCCAGCGCGCGGATCTTGTCGGTCTTCTCGTGGTTCACGTAATAGACCAGGCCTTCCCACGCGCCCTTCATGCCGCGGGAGTCCATGTAGACCTCGGTGAACCCGTTCATGGTGTCGACCGACGAATCGCGGTTCTGCACCCACGCAATGTCGAAGGCCTGCCGGTCGGCGTCATCGCCGGTTTCGTAGAACCGGACCAGCGCCGCCAGCGCCCGGGCGAGCGGCTCGGGTGCGAACGGGATGGCGTCGTTCAGGTGGCCGACGATGCGGCGGATCTGCGCGTCGTACATCCCGCCGATCTTGTAGACCTCCTCGACCAGCTGTCCGTCACGCTTGGCCATGCGGGAATTCAGCTGGTTGCGCTCGGTGAACCCCTCGAGGTCGGCCATCGTGACGCCGTCGTACAGGTTGTTCGCGCTTCCGGCCAGAATGTCGAGGCCTTCGCCGGGCGTCTTGTTCGTGACCATCGGTTCGAAGTCCGGATCGAAGAACATGCGCGCGAACCGCTCGATCCGCTGCGCGACCGTCTCGCCGGCCGCCAGCGCGAAGTCGGCGCCGTTGATCGCGGCGATCTCCGCGGCCTCGATCATGCGCTGGCGATCGAGGTCGAGCAGGAACTTGCGGGCCGTCAGGTTGTTGTAGGGCCCGGTATTGATCCAGAACAGCTTCGTGTAACGCGTCAGCTCGGCCAGCGTCTCGGCGGGCACGCCCTTGGCGTACGTCAGGATCTGCTCGAGCAGGTGCCGAATGGCGAGGTTGTGGCGATGCCGCTGGTCGTAATAGATGTCGCGGCCGGCGATGGCGGCCTGGTAGAGGTGCCACACCAGCGTCTTCTCGGCCAGCGTCAGCTTCTCGAACCCGTCCGCATACAACTGCACCACCGCCGCATCGTCGATCTGCTCGAGGAGGTAGGGCCGTGTCGCCGTCTCGGTGATCACAGGGGGACGTCTACTTTCTGGCCAAGCACGGGAACCTCGACCTGCCAGCCGAGCTCCGCGACGATGCGCGCCTTCATGGCGTCCTGCGCTTCCGGCTCGCCGTGCACGAGATAGGTGGCCTGCGGCGCCTTCGGAAACGTGCGCAGCCACCGCAGGATCTCGCCCGAGTCGGCGTGCGCGGACATGCCGTTGATCTTCACGATTTTCGCACGCACCGGGACCTGCTGGCCGTACATCTTGATGTAGCGTGCACCCTCGATCAGGTTGCGCCCTCGCGTGCCAACGGCCTGGAACCCGACAAACAGGACGGTGTTGCGTTCGTCGGGCAATTCCGCGAACAGGTGGTGCACCACGCGTCCGCCGGTGGCCATGCCGCTCGACGCGATGATGATCGCCGGGCCGGCGGTCTGCACGAGCCGCTTCGACTCGTCCGCCGTCTCGACCGGCGTGAACCTCGGCGCGGCGCGCCGCATGGTGGGCACCTCGGCGTCGAGCTCGTCGCTCCGCCGCCGGTAGAACTCGAGCCCTTCGAGCGCCATCGGGCTGTCGACGTAGATCGGCAGCACGGGAATCCGCTTTTCGTCTTCGAGCCGGAACAGCCAGTACAGCAGCTCTTCGACGCGGCCGATCGCAAAGGCCGGGATGATCAGCTTGCCGCCGCGCGCCGCGGTTTCGGCGACGACGAGCGACAGGGATTCCATGTGGTCCTCGGCGGGATGCAGGCGATCCCCGTATGTGGACTCGACCAGCAGGACGTCACACTCGACGCCCGGTGACGGGTCCGGCAGGATCGGTCGTCCGTATCGCCCGAGATCGCCGCCGAAGAGAATCCGCCCCCCTTTCCCCGTCGTCCTCCGCGCGAGCACGTACGAGGAGCCAAGCAGGTGGCCGACATTGGTGAACTCCACCTCGATCGCGTCGCTGACGCGGACGGTGGTGCCAAACGGGTGCGCCTGGAAACGCGACAGGGCCTCGGTGGCGTCCTCTTCCGTGTAAAGCGGCAGCGCCGGGTGGTGCTTCGAAAACCCATGGCGGTTGGCGTGGCGCGCGTCTTCCTGCTGGATGCGCGCCGCGTCCGGCAGGATGAGCCGCGACAGATCGAGCGTGCCGCCCGTGCAATGGACCTTGCCCCTGAAGCCCCCGGCCACGAGCCGAGGCAGCCATCCCGTGTGGTCGAGATGGGCGTGGGTTAGCACGACGGCATGGATGGTATCGGGAGGCACGGCCAGGGGCGCCCAGTTACGCAGGCGCAGGTCCTTGAGGCCCTGGAACAACCCGCAATCGAAGAGGATGCGCTGCCCGTCGACCTCGAGTAGGTGCTTGGACCCGGTGACCGTTCGCGCGGCCCCGAGAAATGTCAGCGAAGGCATGAAGGTAAAGTATATGGGGTCACCACGTGCGAATCCTCGTCACCTTGTGCCTGTGCGTGATGAATCTGGAGGCCTCGGCGCAGAGCGTGCGACCGCGGGTCCAGGCCTACCGCCTGAGCGAAGGCGAGTCGATCGTCGTCGACGGGTCACCGGCCGAGCCGGCGTGGCAGCGAGCCGTTCCGGCCACGGACTTTCGCCAGCGCGATCCCGACAACGGATCACCCGCCACCGAGAAGACCGAAGTGCGCGTGGTCTTCGACGAGGACCGCCTCATCCTGGGCGTGACGTGCTTCGACTCGGATCCCGCGAAGCTGCTCGGCAACCAGATGCAGCGCGACCAGCCGTTCTCCGCCGACGACCGCTTCATGTGGGCCATCGATCCGTTTCTCGACGGCCGCTCGGGCTACTTCTTTGAGATCAATCCGTCGGGCGCGATGGGCGACGGCCTGATCACAGGCCCGACCGGCGGCGGCGGCTTCGGCGGCGACATGGACAAGGCGTGGGACGGCATCTGGATCGCGCGCGTCCGCCGCACCGACGCCGGGTGGACGGCGGAAGTCGAGATCCCGTTCAAGACGCTGAACTTCGATCCCGCCACCACGGCGTGGGGCGCGAACTTCCAGCGCACCGTGAGACGCAAGAACGAAGAGAGCCTCTGGACGGGATGGCGGCGCGACGAAGGCCTCACGCGCATGTCCAATGCGGGACGGGTCGAAGGCATCAGCGGCATCTCGCAGGGAATCGGCCTCGACCTGAAGCCGTACCTGCTCGGGGCCGCGAGCAATGCGCCGGGGCGAGGCGTGCCGGCCACGAGCGGCGACGTCGACATCGGCCTCGATGCGTTCTACAACGTCACGCCCGCCCTGAAGGCGAACTTCACGGTCAACACCGACTTCGCCGAGACCGAGGTCGACGAACGCCGCACGAACCTCACGCGCTTTCCGCTGTTCTTCCCGGAAAAGCGCGAGTTCTTTCTCGACGGCGCGAACTTCTTTTCATTCCCGACCGGTGATGACAGCCCGTTCTTCAGCCGCCGGATCGGCCTCACCGGCGGCGAGCCCCAGCCAATCGTGTATGGCGCGAAGCTGATCGGCCAGGCCGGCAAGCAGGACGTCGGGTTCCTGCACGTCATGACCAGCAAGGAAGCCGTCGCGGTGACGGGCGCGCCGTTCGAGCAGAAGGGCGAGGACTTCACCGTCGCGCGCGTCAAGCGGCGGTTTGGCAGCCAGTCGAGTCTCGGTGTCCTGTACACGCGGCGAGCGCCGCGGGAATCGATTGTCGATCCGCGGCACACCGTGGCCGCGGACCTCACGCTCGCCACGCCGAGTTTCGTGGGCGACACCGTGCTGGACTCGGGGGTGTGGTACATCCACACGACGACGCCCGGCTTTCTCAATGAAGACGGCGACCGGCCGCCCGCCGGCGGCAGCGACGCGTACGGCTGGCACGCGAACGTCGACAAGGATCCCTGGGGCGCGAGCATCTCGTTTCACGAGTACCAGGCCGCCTACGACGCCGCGGTGGGCTTCACGCCCCGCCGCAACTACCGCCAGTGGAACCCGGAGGCGGGCTGGCAGCCGCGGCTCAACGACCATCGCGTGATCCGCGGCTTCCAGTTCGAAGCGCAGATGAATCTCAACCTCAACCTCGAGAACCAGTTGGTCGATCGCAACATTCACCTCACGCCGTTCCAGGTCGAGTTTCATAGCGGCGATCAGGTCCGGCTGGACATCTTCACGCAGACCGACCAACTCGACGAGGATTTCGAGATCAGCGACGGCGTGATCCTGCCCGTGGGCAATCGCTATTCGTGGACGCGGTACCAGATTGAGGCGGAATCCGCCGAGCAGCGAAAGGTCGCGGGATCGATCGAATACTCGTTCGGTGATTTCTGGAGCGGCACGCGCCGGGAGTTGATCGTCGGGCTCACCGTTCGCCCGAGGCCGGGCCTGTTCCTGCGGCTGGAGAGCGAGTACAACGACGTCGACCTGCCCGAGGGCTCCTTCACCACGCGCCTGTATCGCGTGGACGCGCGCACGCAGTTCAACCCGTGGGTGTCGTTGTCGAGCAACATCCAGTACGACTCCGAGAGCCGCGAGGTCGGCTGGCAGCTGCGCTTCCGGTGGATTCAGAAGCCCGGCAACGACTTCTTCGTGATCTGGACGCAGAACTGGCTCGACGAAAACCGCCTGGGATTCAGGCCGCTGGACCGCAGGGGCGCCGCGAAGATCGTGAGGACCATTCGCTTCTGATCACAACAAGCCACGGAAACACGGAAGCACGGAATTTCCTCGTGACATTCCAGGAGTTGTTCCGTGCTTCTGTGCTTCCGTGGCGTTGTTGAAGACTAGAGAGCCGACATCACCGCCGAGATCGTCTTGCCGAGGATCTTCGCGAGCGCGACGAGCACGGGCAGCAGGTCGCCGCGCTCCATCACCGCCGCGGCCGTGACCGGGTCGCTGATGAGCAACCACAGCGATAGCGCGGCGACCGGGGCCAGCACGACGGCGCCGACGCTGACGATGCTGAACAAGCGCGCCATCAGTCGGCTTTTCGGCTGCTGGCGCGGACGGTCGGTCTTGGGGTTACTGAACGACACGCCCACTCCGATAGCTAGTACCGTACCAACCGAGCCTGATCCAATAACCATCATAGACTCAATCACTTGCGGGTATCGCCGCGGGCCGGCTTCTCCTCGAGGTGTCCGCTTGTGGGACTGCAGTATCCTGTTCCGCATGTATGCGATGGTCATCGTCCGCTATCGGCGCCCGATCGAAGAAGTGCTCGTCCACCAGGAAGCGCACCGCGCCTTCCAGAGAAGACTGAAGGACGAGGGCACCATCCTCGCCGCCGGCCCGCACGACCCGAGGTTCGGTGGGATGTTCCTGGTGCGCGTGCCGGACGACAACCCGCAGAAATCCCTCGATGCGATCCGCGACGCCGACCCGTACTACCAGGCCGGCGTCGCGCAGTACGAGTTGCTGGTATGGAATGTCGTCATCGGGAAAGACTCGCTGGATAAGATCTAGCGAAACCACGAAGGTCACGAAGAAGACCACGAAGCTCACGAAGAATACTCTGATCAAAAGGCTTCGTGGCCTTCGTGATGATCTTCGTGGTCTTCGTGGTCTATTTGTCTTTTCGCTGCCTCAAATACTCGCCGAGCATCCATGACCCCAGTATCACGGCCATGACGAGCAGCAGGGCGACAATGAGCGGGCGGCCGGCCACCTAGCTTTCTGCCTTCTGCCTTCTGCCTTCTGCCTTCGGTCTGCCTTCTGCCTTCGTTGTGCCTTCTGCCCTGGGAGTGATCTCCGACACGATCATGCCGACGACGAAGACGACGCCGGCGCCGATCAGGTTGTGCCAGAGGAACGCGATCGGGGTGTAGATCGTGACGTAGGCGACGACGCCCATGCCGGCGACGAGCCCCACCGAGGCGCCGGTGCCGTTGGCACGCTTCCAGCCGATGGCCAGCAGGAACACGCCGAGGATCGATCCGTAGAAAAAGGATCCGAAACGATTCACGACCTCAATCAACGAGCCGAGCTCGGCCGCCCAGATGGCGGTGACCGCCGCAAACACCGACCAGAACACGGTTGCCGCCTTCGTGACCCTCAAGAGGTGCGCCTCGTCCCCATCGTCGCGCACCCAGCGGCGATAGAAGTCGAGCGACGTCGACGTCGACAGCGCCGACAGCTCACCCGAGATCGTGGACATCGCTGCGGCGAAGATGGCGGCCATCAGGAGTCCGATCAAGCCCACCGGCAGGTGCGTCAGCACGAACGTGGGAAAGACGTAGTTGATGTCGTTGTAGGTGGCATCACCCGACACCGCCTTCACGAGCGCGACGGCTTCGGCGCGCACGCCCAGCACGCGCTGCTCTTCGGCATCGAACGCCGCGGCGCGAGCGGACTTCGCCCCCGGGTCTTCGGACCGCTGCGCCTCGGCGAGCCGCTCCGCCGCCAGCTTCCGGGCGGCCAGGGCTTCGCCGAACTTCTGCTCCAACGCCACGTACTCCCCGGCGTTCGCGCTCTCGCGCACGCGCTGATCGTGCACCGGGTTGAACAGCATCGGCGGTGGCGTGAACACATAAAAGATGAACATGAACACGCCGATGATCATCACCAGCGCCTGCAGCGGGATTTTCCAGTACGCGCTCATGAAGAGAGACGACCGCGCCTGGTCGATCGACTTCGCTGTCAGGTAGCGCTGCACCTGGCTCTGATCGGTGCCGAAGTACGACAGGAACAGGAACAGCGCACCCAGCGTCCCCGTCCAGAACGTGTAGCGGGCGCGCGGGTCGGTCGAGAAATCGAAGACCTGGAGGCGTCCGGTGGTCCCGGCGATGTGCAGGGCCTCGCCGACGCTCACGTTGTCTGGCAGACCCAGCATCAGCGCGATGCACGTCGCCACCAGCCCGCCGACGATCAAGTACATCTGCTTGACGTCGGTCCAGGCCACGGCCTGGACGCCGCCAAACATCGTGTAGGCCGCAGTCGGCAGCGCGATCAGCAGGCACGTGGTGGCGACGTCGACGCCGACCATCACCGACAGCACGACCGCCGGCGCGGCGATCACGGCGCCGCATGACATGCCGCGCTGGAGCAGGAACAGAAACGCCGTGAGCGCCCTGGTCTTCGCGTCGAATCGCTTCTCGAGATACTCGTAGGCCGTGAAGATGCGGGCGTTGTGGAAGAAGGGGACGAACGTGACGGCGATGATGATCATCGCGATCGGCAGCGCGTAGTACTGCTGCAGCAGGCTCATCCCGACGGCATAGCCCTGGCCGGTGGTGCCGATCATCGTGATCGCCGACAGCTGCGTCGCCATCACCGACAGGCCGACGGCCCACCACGGCAGGCTGCGGCTGGCGAGGAAGTAGCCCTCGAGCTGGCCGGTGTTCTTGCTCAGGCGGATGCCGTCCCAGACGATCCAGGCCAGGTAGACCACGATGATCGCCCAGTCGACGGCCGACATCACCGGGTGAAGTACCACTGAAACGCGTAGAGGCCCGCGAGCGTGATCACCCAGACGACGACCACGCGGATGTAGGTGCGGCCCATCGGCGTCACAGCCGCTTCACCCTGGCGCGCAGGCTGGTCTCGGCGGCGACCAGCCTGGAGCGGCGCGCCTTCCATCCGTCGCGGTCGTCCTGCAACAACCGCCGCGATTCACCGATCGCCCGCGTGGTTTCCGCCGGCGCCGGCCCGCCCCAGGTCGTGCGCACCTTGACGAAGTGCGCGGGGCTCAGGATCCGCTGCAGATCGGCCTCGCTGTACTCGAGCGGGCGGCCGAGGATCGCGGTCGAGGCGCTGGTGAGCGCCGCCGACAGCGACACGGCGGGATCTTCCGTCTGCGCCTTCAGCAGCAGCGCGGCGATGCCGTGCGCGCAGCGAAAGGCCAGCCCGTGATCGCGCACCAGGGTGTCGGCCAGCTCCGTCAGCGTGGTGCCGCCGTGTGCGGCGCGCGAGGCCAGCTGCGCCACGTCGAAGTCCGCGAGCCGCATCGCCGCCGCCACCAGCGTGACCATGCGGATGGCATCGCCGAACATCGACGCCACCAGCGGCTGCAGGTCGTCCTCGGTATCGACGATGTCGCCGAAGGGCGTGTTGTGGACGGCGGTGGTGATGGCCTGCGCCTGTCCCACGGCCTTGCTGCCGATCGCGCGTGCGTGCTCGAGGGCCACCGGGTTGCGCTTCTGCGGCATGATGCTGCTGCCCTGCACGAAGCCGTCGCTCAGGCGCAGGTAGCCGAACTCCATCGTGCACCAGAGCAGCAGGTCCTGGACGACGCGGCCCAGGCCGACGATCAGTACGCTGGTGGCCGAGGTGCTCTCGAGCAGGTAGTCGACGGTGGCGATGCTGCCGTAGGTGTTGCCGGTGGGTCCGGCGAATCCCAGAAGCGCGCTCGTGAGGGTGCGATCGATCGGGAAGCCGGTGCCGGTGATGGCGCACGCACCGAGCGGGTTCCGGTTGGTCGACTCGTAGGCCGCTGCCAGCCGGGTCGTGTCGCGCTCGAGCTGTTCGACCACCGCGAGCAGGTAGTGCGCGATGGTCGACGGCTGCGCCGGCTGGGTGTGCGTGTGCGCGCCGTAGACGGTGCCGGTGTGCCGCTCGGCGAGCGAGAGCAGCGCGTCCCGCAGGTCGAGCGTCGCGCCCGCCAGCACCAGGATGAACTCCAGCTGCCGCATCCGGTACATCGTCATGTCGATGTCGTTGCGGCTGCGGGCGGTGTGGAGGCGGCCGGCGACGTCTTCCTCGCAGGCGTTCTTGATCAGCCGCTCGATGTAGAAGAAGAGGTCCTCGTAGGTGCCGTCGTAGAGCACCTCGCGCACGGTGTCGATCGAGATCCCGTCGAGGGCAAAGCGCAGGGCGCGCGCGTCGGCGGCGGAGACGATTCCCGTTTCGGCCAGCATCACCAGGTGCGCGTAGTTGATGGCCATGAGCGGCGAGAGCAGCAGCTGCTTGGCGTCCTCGAAGTTCTCGTTGAGGACGTTGGTGACGTATTCGGGGGCGAACTTCATCCACAAGCAGTATATTGCGGCTTGTCCCGCCGTAGCTCGCGGGTGGCCTGCGAGCGAAGGCGGAGTGGAGGCCGGCATGAGACGCGCTCTTTCTGTTTCGCTCCTCGTTGCTCTCACATTGGCCACGAGCCCGGGGACCGCGGCGCAAGCACCGGCCGCAACCCTGCAAATGGCCGGGCTCACCCAGCCCGTCGACATTCTTCGTGACCATTGGGGCATCAACCACATCTACGCGCAGAACGAGGCCGACCTGTTCTTCGCCCAGGGCTACGCGGCGGCGAAGGACCGGCTCTTCCAGTTCGAGATCTGGCGGCGGCAGGCCACGGGCACGGTGGCCGAGATGCTGGGCCGGCGCGAGGCGCGGCGCGATCAGGGCGCACGGCTGCACCAGTTCCGCGGCGACCTGGACGACGAGCTCAATCGCTATCACCCGCGCGGCAAGCTGATCATCGAATCGTACGTGCGCGGCATCAACGCCTACGTGGCGGAGACCGAGAAGAACGGCGCGCTGTTGCCGATCGAATTCAGGATGCTCGGCATCAAGCCCGGGCGCTGGACGCCGGCCGTGGTGATCTCGCGGCACCAGGCGCTCGCGTCGAACGCCGGCGAGGAAGTGCGGCTGGTCCGTGCAATCCGAACGATCGGCCTCGAGCAAACGCGCGAGCTGCAGTACTTCCAGGGCGGCGACCCGCGCTTCGCGCTCGATCCCGAGATCGATCCGAAGACATTTCCCGACAACGTGCTGGGCCTCTACTCCGCGTTCCGTGCGGCCGTGCAGTTCAAACCCGAAGACGTATTGCCGGAGTTTCGCGCGGCCGCGAGCGCCCCGGGCGATGCAGGCGCGTCTCCCGCCTTCGCGCCAGGCGCTTCGGCGGACAAGAAAGACGCGCCTCTGCATGCGGCGGCTGACCCGGCCGGGCCCATCGATCTCGACGCCGACGCGCGGGACATCGGGTCCAATAACTGGGTGGTGGCCGGATCGAAGACGTTCAGCACGCGGCCGATCCTCGCCAACGATCCGCATCGCGTGGTCGCGGCGCCGTCGCTGCGCTACTGGGTGCACCTGGTGGCGCCGGGATGGAACGTCATCGGCGGCGGCGAGCCGGTGCTGCCCGGCGTTTCGATCGGCCACAACGAGCACGGCGCGTGGGGCCTGACCATCTTCGGGCAGGATGCGGAAGATCTGTACGTTTACGACACCAATCCCGCGAACGCGAACGAGTACCGCTACAAGGGCGGCTGGGAAGCCATGCGCGTGATCGCGGACACGATTCCCGTAAAGGGCGAGAAGCCCGAAGCCGTCGAGCTGAAGTACACGCGCCACGGTCCCGTGGTGTTCGAAGACCGCGCGAACCGCAAGGCCTACGGCCTGCGCGCGGGATGGATGGAACCGGGCGGCGCGCCGTACCTCGCCAGCCTCCGCATGAACCAGGCGACGAGCTGGGAGGAATTCCGCGAGGCGTGCAGCTTCAGCCACATGCCGTCGGAGAACATGGTGTGGGTCGATCGCGCGGGCCACATCGGCTGGCAGGCCGCCGGCATCCAGCCGATCCGCCGCAACTGGAGCGGGCTGCTGCCCGTGCCCGGCGATGGCCGCTACGAGTGGGACGGCTACCTGCCGATCAAGGCGCTGCCGTACGAAGCGGACCCCGGGCGCGGGTTCATCGCCACCGCCAACAACTACCTGCTGCCCGACACTTATCCCTACAAGGACCTGCTCCACTTCACGTGGACCGACGCCTTCCGCGCGTCGAGGATCACGGAGGTGCTCGGCTCAGGACGGCTGTTCAGCATCGCGGAGATGACGCGGCTGCAGAACGACGACGTGTCGGTGGTGGCGCGGGCGTTGACGCCGTTGCTGAGGGACATCGCGTTCTCGAACCCGGCGAGTGCGAAGGCGCGCGACCTGCTGACGGGGTGGAACTTCGGGCTCGACAAAGACTCGGTCGCCGCCGGCGTCTATGCGATGTTCCAGCGCCGCCTGCTCGCGAACACGCGCGAGGTGGTCGTGCCCGCGGCGGCGCGGGAGGCGGGCCTCAACCTGGGCTCGACCAAGCGCCTGATCGACTGGCTGCACTCGCCCGACCGCCGCTTCGGCGCCAACCCGGTGACCGGCCGCGACGGCCTGGTGGCCCGCAGCATGGATGAAGCGGTCGCCGAGCTGACCAAACGGTTCGGGCCCGACATGCAGGCGTGGAAGTACGGACAGGAGCGCTACCACCATGCCCTGATCCGCCATCCGCTCTCGGAGGTCGTCAACCCGGCCACGCGCGCGAAACTCAACGTCGGACCGCTGCCGCGCGGCGGCGACGGCATGACCGTGAGCGCGACCGGCAACGCCGACAACCAGGCGTCGGGCGGATCGTTCAAGATCATCGCCGACACCGAAGACTGGGACAACTCGGTGGGCCTGAACACGCCCGGCCAATCGGGCGACCCAGACAGCCCGCACTATCGCGACCTGTTCAAGCTGTGGGCGCAGGGCACGTACTTTCCCGTCGCCTACTCACGGAAGAAAGTGGACTCGGTCACCGAGAGCGTGACGAGGCTCACCCCGGCAGCCCAAAGCACGCAGCAGCAGTAACGTGATCAAATCTTCACGCCGTAGCGCTCGCGCAGGATGTCCAGATGGTGCTGCGCGTGGCCGGGGATGATCCAGCAGATCGCCCGCGCGCTCACCGTCTTGTTGTTGGCGAGGGCGGTCCGGGCAAGCGCGGTGTCGTCCAGCGATGCGACCAGGGCGAGCGTGGCCCTGCGGACGGCGGCGAGCTCGTCGGCGACCTCGGCGAGGCGGCGCCCGCCGTGCGGCGCCGTCGCGGCCCAGGCGTTCTCGTCGAATCCCGCCAGCGGCGTCTGATCCGCGCGCGCGATGCGCAGGAGCCGGTAGCCAAACACGCGTTCGGCATCCGACATGTGGCCGATCACTTCCTTGACGCTCCACTTCCCTTCGGCATAACGGTGATTGCCCTGGTTCTCGGAGAGCGATCCGAGCGTCTTGAAGGCGGCGAGCTGGTGGTCGAGCAACGCCTCGGGCCCCTGCGACGGGACCTTGGCGACGTAGCCGGCGTAGAAAGCTGCAAACTCGGGTTCTTGAGGTTTTGAGATCATGGCTTCAGCAGAGAGTTTTCCGTGTTTCTGTGTTTCTGTGTTTCTGTGAGAAGCATTTCCGCAATGCTCTCAAGTGTTTTGACGCCGTGAACGTCTGAAGGTAACTGGGGGACCCGGACCTTCCCGTGCGCCCCGAACCGGCGGTCGATTTCGTCGAGATACACCTGCTCCTGCTGATGCCGCGACCGCAGGAACGGGTCCGGGCTCGTGGCGGGTAACACGCGATTGACCACCAGGCCGCCGATGGTGACCCCGGCCTCCTTGAGTTGATCGATCGCCCGCGCGGTCTCCTCGATCGGAAGCCGTTCGGCGACCAGCACCAGGACAAACGCGGTCGTGCGCGGGCTGAGCAGCTGCGCGCGGAACTCGCGGAGCCCTTCGAGGCGATCGGTCAGCGAGATCATCACCGGATCGCTCTTGTCGTCCTGTTCGATCCCGAGCATCGCGTGCCGGGACTTCGACAGCGCGCGAATCCAGGCTTCCATCAACTCCGGCATCCGGATCAGCCGGAGCGTGTGGCCGGTCGGGGCCGTGTCGAACACGATCAGGTCGAACCGCGGATCGTCGCCGCGGACGAGCGCGCCGATGCGGTCGAACAGCGCCATCTCCTCCGCGCCGGGCATGCTCGCCGCCAGGTCGATCTGCTTGTTGGCTTCCTTGAGGATGTGATGGCCGAACAGGTCCTTGATCTGATCCTTGACGCGCGCCACGTAGTGCCGCGCTTCGAACGCGCCGTCGATCTCGAGGCCGTGCAGGTTCGGCAGCAGCGGCACCGCTTCAGGGCCGATCGGCTGCTCGAAGATGTCGGCCGTGGAATGCGCCGGGTCGGTCGACACCAGCAGCACGCGCCGCCCGGCGCGGCTGGCCGCCAGCGCCATCGCCGACGCGCACGTCGTCTTGCCGACGCCGCCCTTGCCGCCGAGAAAGAGCACCCGCTTGTCGAGAAGGCTTGCCAGAGATTTCATCTCAGCTCGCCCCCTCGAAAAAGGCTCATGCCACGGCATTCGTGGAAGGGCATTTGAGAAGGGGTTAGCAGCACGGCAGGGTGCCGAGAGGTGAGCGGTCCATTCCCATTCTGCGGTGCCACTGGTGGAACTGTTCGAGCAGGTAGGGATAAACGTCGAGCAGGTAGAGCGTGGCCGGGTTCGGCAGGCCCACGACCTCCATGTAGCAGAGGAGGAGGAAGAGGTCGTTCAGCTCGCCGGCCTGCAGCCGCAGCTCGCGCTCGTAGGCGCCGTAGGCGGCGCCATGGAGGAAATCGCGGAGGTTCTTCGAAAACCCCATCCGGCGATCATAATCGGAAGCGGGCTCCGGGCTCCGAGAGGTGAAGACGGAGGCCGGCGCCCGGCGCCCGGCCCTACATGTTCAGCCAGTAGCTGAATTTGATGAGGAAAACGTTGTGTGACGGAGCCGCAAACACTCCGCCAAAGTCCCGCCCGAAGCGGAAGTCGCCGAACGACTCGCTCGCGCCCTTGCCCTGCTGCCACACCACGAACAGCGCCGACCCGGGCTTGTACTCCCACCGCAGCACGTTCGTCGTCCGGAATGAGCGGTAGTTGAAGTCGGGATTGCTCGCGTAGGCATACGCGCGGTAGCGGTCGTCGTAAGTCGGCGCGCGGCCGTCGACCAGCTCCTTGAAGTCGGAATACGCGCCGGCCGACACGAACGGCTCGGCGTAGACCTGCAGCGACAGGTTCGGCGTCATCGTGTAGTTGAAGCGCGCGTTGATCGCCACGGTGGTCTGGTCGATCCGCCCGAACACGTAGCGCGTCGTGCCCGACGCATCCTCGTCGTTGGTCACCCACTGCGCATCGTCGTGGTTGATGTCGTAGCGAAAGCCCATGTTGAGCGACATCGAGGAGGTCGGGCGCCAGTTGATGCCGGGGCCGAAGCCGTGGCGCACGCTGCCGTAGCTGTCGCCCCAGTGGTTGCCGTAGTAATAGAGCGACAGCGCCTTGCGGTTGTCGGTGTTGAAGTAGTACCAGAGGCTCCTGCCGGGGTTGCCGAGCACGCCGGGACCGCCGCGCGTCGTACGATCGCGGAAGTTCGAGGCGTCCAGGTTGATGCCGAAGCCGTTGCTCCAGTAATTCGTCCAGCCCCAGTGCATGTTGACGTTGCCGCCGGAGTAGAGCCGGTCGCCGCCGTAGTTCCAGGCCGCATACTGGTTCAGGTTGAAGTTGAACGTCCGGACGTACTTGCCCGGCGTGAAGTCGCGCCACTGGAACCAGTTTCCGATGGTCTTCTCGTCGGCGCGGCGCATGAAGCCGAGGTCGTTGCTGTCGAAGCCGGGCGACTTGAAACCGACATTCGTGTTGAAGCGCGTGTGCTCGCCGGAGATCTTGCCGAACCCGACCGAACCGGCGTGGCCCCGCAGCGTCGTGGCATCGCGATCCACGTCGATGTAGTCGGCGTCGGGGCGCTGGAACGAGTGGACGTTGTTTTCCTGCAGCCGCGTGATCGCCTCGATATTGCCCTTGATGTGCGACGTCGCCCAATACCCGGACACGCTGTACATCTGCGACAGGCGCCAGTCGTAGTCGAGACCCCCGGCAAACGCGTTCTTCGCGAGGAAGTCGGTGTCGGCCATCAGCTGGCGGTTCGTCGAGGTGGCCATGAAGCCCAGCGACGACTGGTTGCGGTATTCCTTGCGGGCGCGGATCACCGTGTAGCCGGTCAACGGCTCGACGTTCTGGTTGCGATGGCCGGCCGAGAGGGTCCCGGCGATCTCCGCGTCTTCACGCGCCGTGACCGCGGTGAGGGCGCCCAGCGAGAACCCGCCGAGGCGGCCGGTCAGCTTGCCCGCGCCGACGATGGTCGCCGCCTCGGGCTGCTTCGAGTATTCGCCGTCGCCGGGCTCGGCAGACCCCTGCGGCGCGCGGCCGATGCGCCGCGAATAGAACAGCCCCGTGCAGTTGCCGTCGTTGCAGTCCATGTTGAAGCGGAACGTGCCCGACCCTTCGACGAAGAACGGACGGCGCTCGGGAAAAAACGTCTCGAAGGCGTCGAGATTCACGACCGCGGGATCCGCCTCGACCTGCCCGAAGTCCGGGTTCGCCGTCGCGGTCAGCGTCAGCCCCGGCGTCACGGCGTACTTCACGTCGAGTCCGAACGAACCGCCGGGATCGGTCGAGCTGGTGAGCGGATTGCCGATGTCGACCGGCTGCGTGTCGATCTTGCCGACCGAGTACGGCAGGATCTCGAACCGCTTGGGCGTGCCGCCCATCCTGAGGCCGGTCAGGTCGCCGAACTGCGAGACGAACCCGTTCGCGTTGCGCGACAGCATGGGCCACGACACGGTTTCCGCCAGCCGGCCGACCTCGCGGATCACCGCGAAGCCGACGGGGCCGCCCGACGTGTTGTTGAAGCGCAGCTGCGAGAACGGAATGCGGAACTCGGCGCACCAGCCGTCCGCGTCTTTTTCCACCTCCACGTCCCACACCGCGTCCCAGCTGTCGTCGCTCTGCCCGTCGTTGAAGTAATAGCGGTCGGTCTTCACGCCGACGGGGTTCACCCCGAACTCGTACGCCGATCGCCGATCGAAGTACGAATCGACGACGATGCGGATCCAGTCGGAGGGGGACCGCTGGTCGCGCCGCGTCAGGATGCCGACGAGCCTGGCGGCATCGGTGTCGAACGCGCGCACGCCCACGTAGATGGCCTCCGCATCGTAGGCGATGCGCGCCTCGGTCTTGAACGTGGGGGGTTGCCCTTCGGCCGGCTCGCGCTGCTGGAACTCGTGGACGACGGGCGCCCGCTGCCAGATCTCTTCGGTGAGCTTGCCGTCGAGAACGATCGGGCCGTTGGTCGGGACCGCAACCGCCTCGACCGCAAATGTTGCGCGTCGTTCGTTCGCCGCCGTCAGCGTGGGCACGAGAAGAGCAAGCGCGGCTGCAACGCAGACGCGGGTCACTGAGTGCATCAACACTCAGTCATAGACGGCATCGGCGGGGCAAAGGTTGGGCGGCAGGCCACCATATGAGCCGAGGAGACTCAATGTGTGGAAAGGTGCATAGTTAGAGCGGAGGCGGCCATGAAGCGAGTCGGAGTCATCGGGTCGGGCGATGTGGGCCAGACGCTGGCGAAGGGCCTGAAGAAGCACGGCTACGACGTGAGAATCGCGAGCCGCAAGGCCGGCAAGCTGGCGGCGTTCTCGACCGAGCATGGCATCCCCGCCGGCGAGTTCCTGGAGGTCGCGGCCTGGGCCGACGGCATCGTGCTGGCGGTGAAGGGATCGGCCGCCGAGGACGCGCTCGAGGCAATCGGCCCCGATCGGTTGATCGGCAAGATGGTGATCGACACCACGAACCCGATCGCAGGCGCCCCGCCGGAAGACGGCGTGCTCCGCTTCTTCACGACGCTGGATCAGTCGCTGATGGAGAAGCTCCAGGCGGGGTATCCCCACGCGCGCTTCGTGAAGGCGTTCAGCTGCATCGGGAATGCGCTGATGGTCAATCCCCAGCTCAAGGGCGGACGCTCGACGATGTTCATCTGCGGAAACCACGCGGAGGCCAAGGCCGCGGCGTCGGAGATCATCACGAAGTTCGGACACGACGTGGCGGACATGGGCACGGCCAAGGCCAAGGCGGCGCGGGCGATCGAGCCGCTCTGCATGTTGTGGTGCATTCCGGGGTTCCTGCGGAACGAGTGGAGCCACGCGTTCGCGCTGGTGAAATGAGATGCGCGGGGAGTACCACGTGGTGACGGTGGACGAGTGGGACGACTGGTTGGCGAGCGAGCTGGCTCGGCTCACTCGCTGAGCCGACTTCAAATGCATCACACAGAAACACAGAACCACAGAAGCACTGAACCTCTCTTTTGAACCTCGAGAACAGATTTTGTGTTTCCGTGTTTCCGTGGCAAGCATTTGTTATTCGTTATTTCTCAATCTTCTCTCCGCGCGCGACCCATTCGTCCCATCCGCCCTCGAGCGCCTTCGCGCCGGGAATGCCGCCGGCCGCCAGGTCCACGGCCGCGCGCGCGGCAGTCATCTCGTTCGCGCACGCGCAATACGCCACGATCGGCCGCGTCTCGCCGGCAAACCGCCCGGCCTGCTTGAGGATCAGCGTGTAGTCGACGTTGATCGCGCCGGGAATGCGGCCCTTCGCGAACGACGCCGGGTCGCGAACGTCGAGCACGACGACGGCCTGCCGATCCATCAGCGTCTTCAACTCGTCGATCGAGATCCGCGGCACCGCGCGAATCGCTTGCGCCGACAGCGAGACGGCGCCGAGCATGAGCGCGGCGGCTACCGCTTTGGCGAGCTGAGCCATGACTCCCTGAACCTCCGTTGATCGTCGGTGAGCGTGCCGCCGGTCTTCTCGATCGGGACGAGCTCGATGCGCGGGTCCTCTTCGAGCGTCAGGGTGGTGTTCACGACCTCGCCGCCGCGACGAACGAAGCGGATTGGCACGGTCGCGCCGGCCTTGATCCGGCCGAGCGCCTCTTCGTAGGCGGAGGTCGACGCCAGCTCCGTGCCATCGAGGCTCGTCAGCTGATCGTCCTGGGCCACGCCCGCCTTGTAGAGCGGCGAGTCGAACGGGACCTGGCTGCCCACGCGCAAGGCGCTGCCGCCCGGCTGCAGCTGCACCTGGCCGGCAAAGGCCCTGCCGGCGGCGCGCCGCCGCACCACGACGCCCGCGCGCGCGAGCAGCCCGCCGTAGTCGACGAGGTCACGGCCTTCGACGTACTTGGCGAAGAAGTCGTTGGCGAAGCCGCGGTCGCCCGACACCTTCGCCAGCGTCTCTTTCAGCCCATCGATGGTGTAGGGCGTGGCGACCTTCCCCGGTTCCTTCTGCCCGGGCTTGCCGAATGCCGCCCACAGCCCGCGCATGAAGTCGTCGCCGCTCACCTTGCTGTTGGTGCGGGCCCGCAGCTCGAGGTCGAGGCCGAAGCCAATTGCCGATCCATACGTGTAGTACGAGATGAACGTGTTCTGCCAGGCCGTGCGATCGATCGACGCAGCGGCGTCGACGAACGGCGCCAGCCGGCTCATGTCGATCGCGCTCCGGATCCTGCGTCCCGGGCTGAGGGTGACGGCATTGATCATCCCGGCCAGATCGCCCAGCAACCCATCCATGGTCATCAGGCCGGCACGCTCGAGGATCAGCCCGTCGAAGTAACTGGTGAAGCCCTCGCCGAGCCAGAGATCGTCGCTCACGTCCGCCTGCTCGAAGTCGAAGGGCTCGATGCCCCTGGACCGGATGCGCTCCATGTTCCAGGCGTGGAAGAACTCGTGCGACACGGTGCCGAGCATGCCCTGCCGCTGTTGCGGGTTGCGCAGCGCGCCGGCGCCGGTGAGCGACGTGCTGTTGCGATGCTCCATGCCGTCGCCGCTGGCCCACGGCAGGTAGACGCTGAGGAACGTATACGTGTTGGTCTCGAAGGCCGGCAGCTCGCCGAAAATATTGATCGCCTCGCGGACGATGCGCTCGACGTCTTTCGCGTAGGCGTCGGCTTCGGCCTCGGTGCCGTCGTGGGTCAAGGCGATGCGGAACGTCGGCGGCGGCCCCGTCCGCTTTTGCCCATCGTCCACGGTGAAGGTCCGCAGGGTGAACGCGCTGAAGTCGGTGGGGCTGTCCATCAGGTAGTGGAGGTTGGGCGCGGTGAAGACCAGCGGGTCCGGCGTCGGGAACAACTGCGTGGCCACCTTCCAGGACTTGCCGGGCGGCTGCACGAAGGTGACGCGCGCGGGGCGCTCGAACCAGCCGCGCGCGAACATCAGCGCGGCGGGGATGTTGATGTGGGCGTGCATCGAGTCGATGCCGAGGTAGGTGCCGTCGGTGCGGTCGCCGAAGATCCTGTAGGTCACGACCACGGTGCCGTCGTGGCCGGCGACGTCCCATTGATGCAGGTCGGGACGGGCGGCGGCAAGTGGCTGGCCCCTGCCGTTCACGATCGAGACGTCGAAGACGTTCTTGGCGAACTCGTGCAGGGCGTAACGGCCGGGCGAGGTGCGCGCCATCCGTACCTGAAGCGTGCCGGCGGGCACCTGCGGGAACCGCACCTCGACCTGCATCCACCGATGCTCGGGAGACGGGAATGACAGCTTGTATTCGATCGCCTGTCCCTGGGCCCATGCGGACGACGCGACGAAGACCAGGACGAGCGCGCCAAGGAATCGTTTGCCCATTCCGGCTAGCATAACAAGCAAGGTGCCTCAGGTGCGTACGGTGCCTGGTGTGCCTGGGGTTGGTGCCCGGTGCCGGGTGCTGCTAGCATCCCCGGCATGAGATCCCTTACCATCGTCGCCGCTCTCTCGCTAACCGCGCTTGCCCAGCCCGCGGCGCAATCGGATCCGAAAACCGCCGCGCTCGGATGGATCGACGCCAACGCGTCCACGCTCAACCGGGTGAATCGCAACATCTGGGGATGGGCGGAGACCGGCCTCGAGGAACACAAATCATCCAGGGAGCTGCAGGACCTGCTGCGGGCGAACGGCTTCACGGTGGAAAGCGGCGTGGCGGACATGCCCACCGCCTTCGTGGCCTCGTTCGGCAGCGGCCGGCCGGTGATCGGCATCCTCGCGGAGTTCGACGCGCTGCCGGGCCTGTCGCAGGATGCGACGGCGGAACGCAAGGCCCGGCCCGAGGTGATGGCCGGGCACGGGTGCGGCCACAGCGTGTTCGGCACGGCCAGCTCGGCGGCGGCGATCGGCGTGAAGCAGGCGATCGCGTCGGGCGCGGTCAAGGGCACGGTCAAGCTGTTCGGCACCCCGGCCGAAGAGACCGGCATCGGCAAGACCTACATGCTGCGCGAGGGCTTCTTCAAGGACGTCGACACCATCCTCTCCTGGCATGCCGGCGACACCACGCGCGCCTCGTGGGACTTCTCCAAGGGCATCGTCTCGGTGAAGTTCAAGTTCGAGGGCCTGCCGGCGCATGCCTCGACGTCGCCGCACCGGGGCCGGAGCGCGCTCGACGCCGTCGAGCTGATGAGCGTGGGCGTGAACTACATGCGCGAGCACGTCAAGGAAGACACCCGCATCCACTACGTGATCACCAACGGCGGCGGCCAGCCGAACGTGGTGCCGCCGGAGGCGGAAGTCTGGTACTACCTGCGCGCCAACAAGCACACCGACGTCGAAGAGTCGTATCTGTGGCTGACCGAGATCGCCCGCGCGGCGGCGGCGATGAGCCGGACCAAGCTGGTCGAGACGCGAATCGATTCCGACATGCACGAAGTGCTGCCCAACCGCACGCTCGTGGAGGTGATCCAGAAGAACCTGGAGCTGGTCGGACCGCCGGTCTTCGACGAGCGCGAGAAGGCGTTCGCGCGCGCGCTGCAAAAGGACCTGAAGCCGGCGCCGGCGCTGGCGCTGGCCGAGCGGGTGGAGCCGCTGCCGGCCGGGCCGCCCGAGCAGGGCCTGCACTCCACGGACGTGGGCGACCTCACCTGGTTCTTCCCGGTCGGGCAGCTCACGGTGGCCACGTATGCCTACGGCGCGCCCGGCCACAGCTGGCAGATCGTCGCCTGCACGGGGATGAGCATCGGCGAGAAGGGGATGATGGTCGCCGCGAAAGCGCTGGCGGGATCGGCGATCGATCTGTATCGCTCGCCGGATCTGATCCAGCGCGCACGCAACGATCTCAAGACGATGGTCGGGAGCCAGAAGTACCTGACGCTGATTCCCGAGGGCCAGAAGGCGCCCAGGACGATCCGCTAGTCCAGGTCAGAGCGAACCGGTTTCCGGTTCGTCGAGCACGTCGCGGATCTTCTGCGCCAGCTGCAGCGGCGTGAACGGCTTCTGCAGGAACGGCTTGCCCTCGTCCAGCACGCCGGTCTTGACGATCGCCTCGTCCGTATAGCCGGACATATAGAGCACGCGGATCGACGGGCGGAGCGCGCGCAGCGCCTCGGCCACGGCCGGGCCGCTCATGTCTCCGAGGATTACGTCGCACAACGCCAGATCGAAATGCCGCGTGTCGTCGCTCCCCAGCGCGAGCCCGGCGCGTCCCGAGGAGGCGTCGGTCACCGAGTAGCCCAGCCTGATCAACAGTTCCTTCGAGAGCCGGCGCACCGACGGGTCGTCTTCGACCAGCAGGATGTGCTCGGTGCCCTCGGGCATCTTCTCGACGCCGGTGTCGCCGATCACCACCTCGGGCGCCTCGGCCCGCGGCAGGTAGATCCGGAACGTCGTGCCGAGGCCCATCTCGCTCGACACCGAAATGAGCCCGTCGCTCTGGCGGACGATGCCGTAGGCGGTGGAGAGGCCGAGGCCGGTGCCCTTGCCGACGTCCTTGGTCGTGAAGTACGGCTCGAAGATGCGGGCGCGGACTTCCGGCGGCATGCCGACGCCGGTGTCGCTCACCGACAGCATCACGTACGGGCCCGGGCGTGCATCCGCCTGTTCGGCCACCGCGTCGGCGTCGAGGATGGCGTCCGCGGTCTCGACGGTCAGCCGTCCGCCCTGCGGCATGGCATCGCGCGCGTTGACGACCAGGTTCATCACCACTTGCTCCACCTGGCCCGGGTCGACGCGGACGTGCGCGTGCGCCGCCTTGCCGGTGACGGTCATCACGATGTCTTCGCCGATCACGCGGCGGAGCATCGGCTCGACCTTGGCCAGCGCGGTGTTCAGGCTGATCACCTTCGGCTGCAGGACCTGGCGCCGGCTGAACGCCAGCATCTGGCGCGTGAGATCGGCGGCGCGCATGGCGGCGCGCCCGATCTCTTCGGCGTCGGCGCGGCGCTCGTCCTTCGGGTCGAGCGAGTAGAGCACGATCTCGGTGTAGCCGATGATGGCCGTGAGCAGGTTGTTGAAGTCGTGCGCGATGCCGCCGGCGAGGCGGCCGACCGCCTCCATCTTCTGCGAGTGGCGCAATTGTTCTTCGAGGACGAGGCGCTTGGCCATGGCCTCGTCGCGCTCCGCCATGATGGCGGCGAGCAACTGTCCGGAGAGCGATCCCATCGAGAGGAACATGAACAGCAGGAACTGGATGAGCTCGATCGGGAACGCCACAAAGGGCCCGAGGCCCAGGCTGGCGATCGACATGGCGTAGGCCGCGACCAGGGCGACGACGGTCGCGGCGCCGCGCGGGCCGAAGCGGAGGCCCGCCCATCCCATCAACGGGAAGAACACGAAGGCGATCGGTACGTTGCGCCGCGCGAAGAAGCCCCACAACCCGAACATCAGCTGCGTGCTGCCCCAGAGGGCAAAGATCAGCAGCCCGCCCTCGGCGATCTTCGTCCAGGCCCAGTCGATCTTGCGGCCCCGGATCCACGTGAAGATGAGCGTGGTCGTGATCATCACGCCCAGCCAGTCGCGCAGCCACCACAGCATGATCTCGTAGATGAACTCGTCGGCCGCGGTCCGGCCGACGAGGTACGACGTCCCGATCACCGTGACGGCGGCCGACAGGGCGCCGAGCGGGCCGGCGGCAAGCGAGAGGATCAGCGGGTCGCGCGCGCGTTCGAGGCGGTCGTCGAACTTCAGCGCGCGAAGGATGCGCACCGCCACGACCGGCTGAATGACCTGGGCGGCCGCCAGAAAGACCGACCAGGGCAGCGGGTGGCGCGAGACGTTGAGGAGGAACGACCCCAACACGACACCGGGCAGCAGCCGGTAGCCGCCGAGATAGGTGACGGCGACGGCCAGGCCCACCGGCGGCCAGATGGGCGTCACCGCGCGACCGCCCACCGTGGGCGTCAGGACCAGCTCGGCGAGGCCCCACGAGATCAGGGCGACGGCCAGGTTGAGGACGATCGTGCCCGGCAGCCGATGGGCCGCAAACCACGATCGGATGGCTGTCTGGACGGGGAGCTGCGGCACGTGCCCTGAAGCCTAGCGGCAAGGTGCTACGGGTGCAAGCGAGCGTTACTCACAGGGGTTCCTCCCGGGGGTTCCTCACGGAGGTTCCTCACGAAGGTTCTTCACGGGGGTTCTTCACGGGGGTTCTTCACGGGGGTTCAAGCAGGTTCGCGAGCGAGGCGTGGCCGATGCGAGCCAGGTGAGGCAGGGA
>Ga0156330_1158_pt1 | contig 30451 bp, 26 predicted proteins | sample RifCSPlowO2_12_FD_107978 | JGI IMG/M metagenome (GOLD analysis project Ga0156330, IMG submission 107978) | Acidobacteria bacterium RIFCSPLOWO2_12_FULL_67_14b | reverse complement strand
CAGACGTGCTCCGGGGCAACTCGCCGGCGAAAATTGATGACAAGGGACGGCTCAAGGTCCCGAACGGGTTTCGCGCCGTGATTCAGAAGGACCACGGATCGGAACTCTACGTGACGAGCCTGACGGGCCAGTCTGTACGCATTTACCCGATGCCGGTGTGGGTCGACATCGAACGCCGCATCGCGCAAATGCCCTCCACTCATCCGGCGCGGCAGAAGTACCTGGACCGCGTGAATTTCTACGGCCAGGTCGCCGAGCTCGATCCGCAGGGACGCGTGCTCATCCAGCCACGGCTGCGTGAGAGCGCGCTGATGACGGGCGAGGTCGACGTGCTGGGCCAGCAGAATTTTCTCGAGGTCTGGAACCACGAGCGCTTCGTTGCGCGGCTGCTCACCGAGCCGTTCACTGATGACGACGCGCGCGCTCTTTCCGACTTCGGGATCTAGGTGGCAGGGCCGACCCACGTCCCGGTCCTGCTCGACGAAGTGCGATCGCTGCTGCAACCGGAGCGCGGCGGCACCTTCGTCGACTGCACCGTGGGGCTGGGCGGCCACGCGCGCATGCTGCTCGAAGGCGGCGCGTCGCGGCTGGTCGGAATCGATCGGGACACCGGCGCGCTGGCGATCGCGGGCGAGGCGCTGGCGGGGTTTGGCGATCGCGTCACGCTCGTGCACGCCGACTATCGCGAGCTGGACGCCGTGCTCGACGCGCAGGGCATCGGCGCGGTGTCGGGGCTGCTCGCCGACCTCGGCGTGTCGTCGATGCAGCTCGAGGGCGAGGGGCGGGGGTTCAGCTTCAAGCGCGACGAGCCGCTCGACATGCGGATGGATCGCACGCGCGGCGAGACGGCGGCGGCGATGCTGGCCGGGGTCGACGAAACGGAGCTTGCCGACGTGATTTACCGCTTCGGCGAGGAGCGGCGCTCGCGGCAGGTAGCGCGCGCGATCGTGATGGCGCGCCAGCAGGCCCCGATCGTGACGACGGGGCGGCTGGCGGAGGTCGTGCGGCGGGGCGTGGCGGCGCGCGGGTGGCAGCGGATCGATCCGGCCACGCGCACGTTCCAGGCCTTGCGCATCTGGGTGAATCGCGAGCTGGACGGGCTCGAGTCGTTTATCGGCAGCTCGGCCGCGCGGCTCCAGCCCGGCGGGCGGATGGCGGTGATCTCGTTTCACTCGCTCGAGGACCGGGTGGTGAAACACACGCTGCGTGACCTGGCGCGCGGCGATGACAGGGTGGTCACGGTGCTCACCAAGCACCCGGTGATCGCCGGTGATGCGGAAGCGGCCGTCAACCCGCGGGCGCGCAGTGCCAAGCTGCGCGCCGCGGTTCGGGTAGGGCAGGAGGGGCAATGAAGAACAAAGGCACCTTCGAATACGAGATTCGCAAGGACTTCCGCAACAACCAGATTGTGCGGGAGGTGGATGAGCGGCGCCTGCGCGACCTCTGGCAGTCGCTCGGCATCGGCATGCTGCTGGTGCTCGTCCTGTTGTTTTCGGCATGGCAGCACTTCGAGCTGCTGCGCCACGGCTACAGGCTCGAGCAGATGCAGCGCGATCGCGCCTCCGAAAGCGACATCAACCGGCACCTCCGCCTCGAGATGGAGACACTGCGCGCGCCGCAGCGCATCGAGAAGCTGGCCACCGAGCAGCTCGGCATGGTGACGCCCGGCCCCGATGCCGCCGTCGTGCTCGAACGCGTGACCCCGCCGGCGCCGCCGGCCCGGTCGATCGTGGCCACCCGGTAGATCGAGTTGCCCGTGGCCGTTCAGCCCGATCCCAACTGGCGCCCCACGCTCAAGCGCCGCCTCCGCGTGGCGGCGGGCGTGCTGGCGTTGTGGGCCGCTGCCCTCGAGACCCGGCTGGTCGTGTTACAGGTGATGCAGCACGACGAGCTGGTGGCCCGGGCCGACCGCCAGCACAACGAGACGCAGACGGCGCCGGCCAAGCGCGGCGAGATCTTCGATCGCCACGGCCGGCTGCTCGCCTACAGCGTCGACGCCGACACCATCTACGCGGTCCCCACCGAGATCCACGATCCCGCCGCGGCCGCCGCCGCGCTCTGCGACGCGCTCGACGACTGCTCGACCAAGAAGCGCGAGCAGCTCCAGGAGCAGCTGAGCCGCCCGCGCGCGTTCGTGCACGTGAAGCGCCATGCCGCGCCGTTCGAGGCCAAGCGCGTGGCGGCCCTCGCCCTCGACGGCATCGGCTTCCGCAAGGAGAGCAAGCGCTTCTACCCGAATCGCGAGCTCGCCGCCAACGTGATCGGCTACGTCGGCGTCGACAACGTCGGCCTGAGCGGCATCGAGGCTGCGTACGACAAGACGGTGCGCGGGCGCGAGGGCACGTTCCTGGTCCAGGCCGACGCGCGCGGGCATGCGTTCAGCCGGCTCGAGCGTCCGCCCACCACCGGCGGATCGATCGAGCTCACCATCGACCAGCACCTGCAGTACATCGCCGAGCGCGAGCTCAGGGCCGGCGTCGACGCCGCGCACGCCGACGGCGGCACGGCGGTGCTGATGGATCCGCACACCGGCGGGATTCTGGCGATGGCCAACTGGCCGACGTTCAACCCGAACCAGTACAACCTCGCGCCCGAGGACGCGCGCCGCAACCGCGCCGTCCAGGACCTGTACGAGCCGGGCTCGACCTTCAAGCTCGTCACCGCGTCGGCGGCGATCGAAGAGGGCGTGTTCAAGCTCGAGGATCAGATCGACGTCAGCGCCGGGATGATCAAGTTCCCGGGCCGCAAGCCGATCACCGACATGGGCCACTCCTACGGCATCCTGTCGTTCGCCGACGTGATCGTGAAGTCGAGCAACGTCGGCGCGATCAAAGTGGGGCTGAGGGTCGGCCGCGAGCGGATGGGTCTCTACATCCGCCGCTTCGGTTTCGGCCGTCCTTCGTCTCCGGACTTTCCCGGCGAGAGCGCCGGCATCGTCTGGGATTCCTCGAAGCTCGACGACAGCGCGCTGGCGTCGGTGTCGATGGGCTACCAGGTGGGCGTCACGCCGCTGCAGATGGCTGCCGCCGCCAGCGCCGTCGCCAACGGCGGCACGCTGTACGAGCCGCATGTCGTCGGCGCGCTGATCAGGGGCAGCGTGCGCACGGTCGTCCCGCCGAAGGTCGTTCGCCGCGCCATCCTGCCGGAAACCGCGGCGACGCTGACCACGATCATGGAATCGGTGGTGCAGGTCGGCACCGGTGGACGGGCGAAGCTGGCGAGCTACACCGTGGCCGGCAAGACCGGCACGGCCGACAAGCTCGTGAACGGCCGCTACTCGGCCTCGCAGCAGAACGTCTCGTTCATCGGGTTCGTGCCGTCGCGTAACCCGGTGATGACGATCATCGTGATGGTCGACTCGCCGCGCGTCGGCGGCGACACCGGCGGCTGGATCGCGGCGCCGATCTTCAAGCGGATTGCCGATGCGAGCCTGCGCCAGCTCGGCGTGACGCCGACCATCAACCCGGCGCCGCCGGTGCTCGTGGCGCGGCGCGACGGCAACCCGGTGGCCGCGACGGCGTCGCCGATCGGCCCGGCCATCGTCACCATGGCCGCGAGCTCCAGCGACGCGGGCGCGCTGCCCGACCTGCGCGGCATGGGCGCGCGCGACGCGCTGCGCGAGCTGGCGCGCCTCGGGCTCGGCGCCCGCATGCAGGGCGTCGGCGTCGTTGTCGATCAGGATCCGCCGCCCGGGGCGCCGCTCGAGCCCGGCGCCACGTGCACGCTGGTGCTCAACCGGCGACCGCCACCGCGTCCGCCCGGAGCCCTGGGAGACCAGCGGTGATCCTCGGGGACGTGCTCGCGGCCCTGCGCGACCTTGCGGTGGAGGCCCCGCCGGCGGGGCCGATCGGTGATCGCGTGGTCTCGGCCATCGCCTACGACTCGCGCCGCGTCACCGCCGGCGCGGTGTTCGTCGCGCTCAAGGGCCTCAAGGCCGACGGCGTCGCCTTCGCCGAACAGGCGATCGCGCGCGGCGCGCAGGCCGTCGTGTCGGAGTCGCCGCGGCCGGCGGGCGTCCAGGTCCCCTGGATCGTCGTCCGCGACGCGCGGCTGGCGCTGGCGCGGCTCGCCGATCGCTTCTTCGACCATCCCAGCGGGCGCATGCCCGTCATCGGCGTTACCGGCACCAACGGCAAGACCACGACCGCGTACCTGCTCGCCGCGATTCTCGATGCCGCCGGGCTCAAGGCCGGCATGCTCGGCACGGTGGCGTATCGCATCGGCGGCGAAGACCGTGAGGCGTCGCGCACTACGCCGGAGGCGCCCGACGTGCAGCGCCTCCTGAGCGACATGCTGCAGCAGGGGTGCCGCTCCGCGGTGATGGAAGTGTCGTCACACGCCCTGTCGCTGAAGCGCGTCGACGGGATGCGGTTCGCCGCGGCCGTGTTCTCCAACCTGACGCGCGACCACCTCGACTTCCACGAGGACATGGAGGCGTACTTCGCGGCCAAGCGCCGGCTGTTCGAGATGCTGCCGGCCGACGCGCCGGCCGTGATCAACATGGACGATCCCCGTGGCGCCGAGCTCATCGCCATCAGCAGGCGCCCGGTGACCTACGCCATCACCGCCGCCGCCGACGTGCGGCCGGGCCCGATCGACATCACGCTCGGCGGCCTGCGCTTCGCGATCGCGACCCCGCGCGGCGCCGTCCAGGTGCGGTCGAAGCTGGTCGGCAAACCCAACGTCTACAACATCCTCGCCGCTGCCGCCACGGCCATGTCACTCGACGTGCCGCTGGACGCCATCGCCCGCGGCATCGAAGGCCTGGCCGGCGTCCCCGGCCGGTTCGAAGTGGTGTCGACGGCGGACGACGAAGTGACCGTGGTGGTCGATTACGCGCACACCGATGACGCGCTGCGCAACCTCCTCGAGACCGCGCGCCCCCTGGCGGCCCGGCGGCTCGTGACGGTGTTCGGCTGCGGCGGCGATCGCGATCGGACCAAGCGGCCGCTGATGGGTATGGTGGCCGCGCGGCTGAGCGACATCGTCGTGATTACGTCCGACAACCCGCGCACGGAGGATCCGGCGCGAATCATCGAAGAGATCGAGCGCGGCATCCCCGCCGGCAGCCAGTCCGCCAACCGGACGCCGTCGGTGGTGTCGGTGGCGGACCGCGCCGAGGCGATCGGCAAGGCCGTGGCCATGGCGGCGGCCGGCGATGTCGTGCTGATCGCGGGCAAGGGGCACGAGAAGTACCAGCAGATCGGCGACCGGGTGTTGCCGTTTGACGACGGCGACGTGGCACGGGCGGCGCTGGCCAAGCGCCGGGCCGATCGGACGAAGGCGGGCTAGTGGGCGAGGCGATCCCGCTCGCGGCCGGCACCATCGCCGCGGCCATGAACGGGCGGCTGGTCGCCGGCGACGCCGACCACTACGTGACCGGGTTTTCGATCGACACGAGGACGCTGGCCGCGGGCGACCTGTTCTTCGCGATCGTCGCCGCGCGCGACGGCCACGACTTCGTGGGCGCCGCGTTCAAGCGGCCGGCGGCAGGCATCGTGGTGAGCCGGCCGATCGCCGTGCCCGGGGACCCGCCGTCGTTCGTCGTGGAAGTCGCCGACACGACCCGGGCGCTGCAGGACCTCGCCCGGTTCGTGCGGCGGAAGTCGGGCGCGAAAGTCGTGGCCATCACCGGCAGCGCCGGGAAGACCACGACGAAGGACGCGATCGCGGAGTTTCTGGGCGCGCGGTACCGGGTGGTGAAGAACCGGGGAAACCTGAACAACCACCTGGGCCTGCCGCTGTCGCTGTTGGAGTTGAGGCACGGAGCGGATGTGGCGGTGATGGAGCTGGGAATGAGCTATGCGGGGGAAATCCGGACGCTCGTGGACGTCGCCACGCCGGAGGTCCGCGTGTGGACCAACGTCGGCGAGGCCCACATCGGCCACTTCGGATCGGTGGACGCGATCGCCGACGCCAAGGCCGAGATCCTCGAGTCCGCCTCCAGCGATGACGTGGTCGTGGCCAACGCCGACGATCCGCGCGTGATGGCGCGCGTGCCGGCGTTCGCCGGCCGGCGCATCACCTTCGGCACCGCCGGCGGCGCCGACGTGCGCGCCGCCGACGTCGAGGACCTGGGCCTCGGCGGCACGCGCGCCCGGCTGATCACGAAACCGGGCGAGCGCGAGCTGCGCGTGCCCCTGCTCGGCCGCGGCCACCTCTCGAACGTGCTGGCCGCCACCGCCGTCGCCCTCGAGATGGGCGTGGATCTCGACACGATCGTGGCGCGCGCGGCCGGCCTGCAGCCGTCGGCGCGCCGCGGCGCCGTGATGCGCCTGCCCAAGGGCGTCACCATCATCGACGACTCGTACAACTCGAGCCCCTCGGCGCTGAAGCGATCGCTGGACGTGCTCGCGCGGACGTGGGCGGCGCGGCGCATTGCGGTGATCGGCGAGATGCTCGAGCTCGGCGACCTGTCGCTGGCGCTGCACGAAGAGTGCGGCGGGGTGGCGGCCTCGAGCGGGCTCATGCGCCTGGTCACCGTGGGCGGCGCCCCGGCCCGCGCGCTCGGCCGCGCCGCGATCGCCGCCGGCATGCCGGCGGCGGCCGTCTCGCACTTCGACACCAGCGACGAGGCGGCCAACGCGCTGGCGTCGCAGGTCACGGCGGGCGACGTCGTGCTCGTGAAGGGCTCGAGAGGCACGCGGACCGATCTCGTGGTCGAACGGCTCACGGCGGTGTTCGGCTGATGCTGTATCACCTCCTGATCTCGCTCTACCCGCAGGTGCCGGTCTTCAACGTGGCGCGCTACATCACGTTCCGGACCGCGGCCGCCACCATGACGGCGCTGCTCATCAGCCTCGTCATGGGACCGTGGCTGATCCGCCGGCTGCGCGACTTTCAGGTCGGCCAGGTGATCCGGCAGGAAGGCCCCGAGTCGCACCGCGCCAAGGCGGGCACGCCGACGATGGGCGGCATCCTGATCCTGACGGCCGCGCTGGTCCCGACGCTGTTGTGGGCCGATCTCACGAACGTCTACGTCTGGATCGCCGTGCTCTCGACCGCGTCGTTCGGCGGCATCGGCTTCCTCGACGACTACCTGAAGGTGACGCGGCGCTCGTCGGGCGGGCTCGCCGCACGCCACAAGCTCGGCTTGCAGATCGTGGTCGGCCTCGCAGTCAGCCTGGTCCTGATGTGGCTGGCGAGCCAGAACCTCTACAACACCCGGCTGATCTTTCCGTTCTTCAAGCAGCTGATTCCGGATCTCGGCTGGCTGTACGTGCCGTTTGCGGTCTTCATCCTGGTGGCGTGGAGTAACGCCGTGAACCTGACCGACGGGCTCGACGGGCTGGCGATCAGCACGTTTGCGGTCGCCGCCGCCGCCTTTACCGCGCTCTCGTATATCGTCGGCCATCGCGTGTTCGCCGACTACCTGCTGCTCGTTCGCATCGCGCAGGCGGGCGAGCTCACCATCTTTTGCGGCGCGCTGGTCGGCGCGAGCCTCGGCTTCCTCTGGTACAACGCGCACCCCGCCGAGATCTTCATGGGCGATGTCGGATCGCTCGCGCTCGGCGGCGCGCTGGCCACGGTCGCGATCCTGATCAAGCAGGAACTGCTGCTGGTGATCGTCGGCGGGGTCTTCGTGATCGAGGCCGCGTCGGTCGTCCTGCAGGTCGCCTCGTTCAAGCTCCGCGGCAAGCGCATCTTCAAGATGGCGCCGCTGCATCACCACTTCGAGTTGAGCGGCTGGGAGGAGCCGAAAGTGATCACGCGGTTTCTGATCGTCGCGATCATTTTCGCCCTGCTCAGCCTGACGACGTTGAAACTGCGATGACGGCACGCGACTTCTCGGTGAGCGGGCAGACGGTGCTGGTCGTGGGCGCCGCCCGGAGCGGTGTCGCCGCCGCGCGCCTGCTGGCGCGCCGCGGCGCCGTGACCACGCTGACCGATCGCAAGCCGCAGATTCCCGAAGCGGCTGACCTGCGGGCCGCCGGCGTGCGACTCGAGCTCGGCGGGCACGTGATGGCGTCGTTCGCCGGCGCGAGCCTGATCGTGATGAGCCCGGGCGTGCCGCCGGACCTGCCGGAAGTGGCGAGGGCGAGGGCCGCCGGCGTGCCGGTGATCGGCGAACTCGAGCTGGCCTCGCGCTGGCTGCGCGGTCCGATCGTCGCCATCACCGGCACGAAGGGGAAGTCGACCACGACCACGCTGGTGGGCCGGATGCTGGAGGCGTCGGGCCGCCGCGTGCTGGTCGGCGGGAACATCGGCTACCCGCTGAGCGCGCAGGTCGAGGCCTCGACCGACGACACCGTTCACGTGGTCGAGGCCAGCAGCTTTCAGCTCGAGGCCACGCAGACGTTCCGCCCGTGGATCGCGGCGTTGTTGAACGTGTCGGCGGATCACCTCGATCGGCACCCGGACCTCGCGGCGTACGCGGCCGCCAAGGCGCGCATCTTCGCGAACCAGCAGCCGCGCGACTGGGCCGTGATCAACGCCGACAGCGCCGAGGCGACGCGGCTGGCCGAGCACGTGCCCGCGCAGGTCGTGCGCTACGCGGTCGAGAACACGGCGCCGGCCGAGGTCTACGCCGGGCGCGGGTTCGTGTGGCACCGGACGTCGGAGGGCGACGTGCCGCTGCTGCCGCTGGCGGCGGTGCAGCTGGCCGGGCGCCACATGCTCAGCAACGTCGTGGCGGCGACGGCGATCAGCCACCTGGCCGGCGCCACCGGCGATTCGCTGGCGCGCGCGCTCGACGGCTTCACCGGCCTCGAGCACGTGATGGAGCCGGCCGGCGCGCGCGGCGGCGTGCGGTTCGTCAACGACTCGAAGGCCACCAACATCGACGCGGCCGCGCGATCGATCGAGAGCTTCGACAAGGTGGTCGCGATCGTGGGCGGCAAGTTCAAGGGCGGCGACTTTGCCGATCTCGCCGGTCCGCTGCGCGAACACGGGCGGGCGGTGGTCGCGATCGGCGAGGCGCGGCCGCTGGTGCGCCGCGCGCTGGCGGGCGTGGTGCCGGTCGTCGAGGCCGAGACGCTCGCCGCGGCCGTGCGCCGCGCGTGGGACCTGGCCGTGCCCGACGGCGTGGTGCTGCTCGCGCCGGCGTGCGCGAGCTTCGACATGTTCGTCGATTACGCCGACCGCGGCCGGCGGTTCAAGGAGGAGGTGCAGCGACTGATTACTGAAGCCTGAGGTGTGCACGCCCGCCGATCGTTGGCGCTCAGCGGGCTTGCCCCGCCGAAGCGCGAAGCGCGAAGGCGGGAGCAGTGAGTAGTCGTCAGCCGGTTGGCGGCAATTGAGAGCTGGTCGCTGGGAGCGCAGGCTGCCCCGGTCTGCGAGGCTGGTGTCTCAATTCCCTGATCGACTGGCGACTACTGACTGCTTCGACGTGCAACCCATGTATCGAGTCGACGCCGTGAAACTTTAACGACCCTTCGACTCGACCGACTTCGCCAACGAAGTCGGTCGGGCTCAGGGCAGGGGAGTATGGCAAGGAAGCTGCAGTCTGACAAGTGGTTGTTCCTGGCGACGCTGGCGCTGATTTGCACCAGCGTGGTCATGGTCTACAGCGCCTCGGCGCTGGTCGCGCTCGAGCGCTTTCAGCAGCCGTACCTGTTCGTGACCCGCCAGATCATGTGGGCCGCGGTCGGCATCGCCGTCCTGTCGATCGTCATGCGCATCGACTACCGGACCTATCGCAACGACAAGCTGATCTGGGGACTGCTCGGTCTGGTCGGCCTGCTGCTCGTCGCCGTGCTCTTCTCGCGGCCGGTCAACGGCACCCGCCGCTGGTTCGGCATCGGCGGCTTCGGCATCCAGCCGTCGGAGCTCGCCAAGCTGTCGGCGATCTTCTTCACGGCGCTGATGCTCGAACGGCGCCGGCATCGCATCAACGAGCTGGGCTACGCGCTGTTGCCGATCGGCGTCATCGCCGGCGGGCTCGCGGCGCTGATCCTGCTCGAACCGGATTTCGGCACGGCGGTGTCGCTGCTGGCCGTGATCGGCGTCATGACCTTCGCCGCCGGCTTCAGCTATCGCTACGTGTTCGGCGCGCTGTTGCTCGCGCTGCCGGCGCTCTACGTGATCCTGATGCAGGCCGACTACCGGCGGCGCCGGCTGCTGACCTTCATGGATCCGTGGGCCGATCCGCTGGGCGACGGCTTCCAGGTCATCCAGTCGCTCATCGCCGTCGGCACCGGCGGCGTGTTCGGCAAGGGGCTGATGAACGGCGTGCAGAAGCTCTTCTACCTCCCCGAGCCGCACACCGACTTCATCTACGCGGTGATCTCCGAGGAGACCGGGTTGATCGGCGCGACGCTGGTGCTGCTGTGCTTCTGCCTGATCGGCTGGCGCGGCCTGCGCGCCGCGCTGCGGGCCCCCGACGGGTTCGGCGCGTTCCTCGCGCTGGGGATCACGATGATGCTGGTCCTGCAGGCGTTCGTGAACATCAGCGTCGTGCTCGGGCTGATGCCGACCAAGGGCATCCCGTTGCCCCTCGTCAGCAACGGCGGCTCGTCGATGTTGATCAACCTGCTGGGCGTGGGGGTGCTGCTGAACATCTCGCAGCACTCGAACATCGAGACGGGAGCGGCGTGAGCTGTGCGCATCCTCATCGCCGGCGGCGGCACCGGCGGGCACCTGTACCCGGGCATCGCGCTGGCGCGCGAGTTGGTGCGGCGCGACCCGGCCACCCGCGTCGTGTTCGTCGGGACGGCGCAGGGCCTCGAGTCGCGGGTGCTGCCGCGGGAGGGGTTCCCGTTGGACCTGATCCGCGTCGCCGGCCTGAAGGGCAAGTCAAGGGCGGACCGGTGGCGCGGCTTGCTGCTGTTGCCGATCGCGGCCATCGATGCGTGGCGCGTGATCTCGAGCCGCGCGCCCGACGTGGTGGTGGGCGTGGGCGGGTTTGCCTCGGGGCCGGTGCTGGCGCTGGCGGCGCTGCGCGGCTACCCGACGATGCTGCTGGAGCAGAACGCGCTGCCCGGCATCACCAACCGGCTGCTCGCGCCGCTGGTGCGCGCCGCCGCCGTGAACTTCGAAGAGGCGTTGCGGTTCTTTCCCCGCACGGGCTTCGTGGCTGGAAACCCGGTGCGGCCAGAGTTCTTTCAAGCCAGGGACAAGGGGGCGAATGATCAAACAGCACCGCCGCGCGACGCGGCACGGGTCCTGATCTTTGGCGGTTCTCAGGGCGCGCACGCGATCAACGTGGCCATGGTGGAGGCGGCGTCGCGGCTGGCAGCCACCGGGGTACGCCTGGCGATCACCCACCAGACCGGCGAGCGCGATCTGGATCTGGTGCGCACCGCGTACCAACGCGCCGGCCTGGCGGCCCGAGTCGAAGCCTTCATCTTCGAAATCGACGACGAGATGAAGGCGGCCGGCCTGGTCATCTGCCGCGCGGGGGCCACCACCCTCGCCGAGCTGACCGCGGCCGGCCGGCCCGCGATCCTGGTGCCGCTGCCGACGGCGACCGACGACCACCAGCAGAAGAACGCCGAGGTCCTCGGCCGCGCCGGCGCGGCGCTGGTGATCGAGGAACGGGAGCTGGGCGGCGAGCAGCTCGCGGCAGCGATCACCGGGTTGGTGTCGGACCCCGGCCGCATGCGGCGGATGGCCGAGGCCGCGCGCCGGCTGGCGCGGCCGGATGCCGCCGAGCGCATCGCCGATCGGGTCGAGCAGTTGGCCCCTCGACTGCGCTCGGGACAGGGCGGGCGACGTGCTGGGTAAGACGCGGCGCATCCACTTCGTCGGCGTCGGCGGGATCGGCATGAGCGGCATCGCCGAGCTGCTCGCCAACCTGGGATACGCCGTGTCGGGATCCGACGCGAAGCGGTCGGCGGTGGCCGACCGTCTGGCCTCGCTCGGCGTGACGGTGCACCTGGGACACGCGGCGTCGCAGGTGGGCACCGCCGACGTGGTGGTGGTGTCCTCGGCGGTACGGCCCGACAACGCCGAGGTGGCCGAGGCGCGGGCGCGGCGGATCCCGGTGATTCCGCGCGCCGAGATGCTCGCGGAGCTGATGCGGCTGCGGTTCGGCATCGCGATCGCGGGCGCGCACGGCAAGACGAGCATGACCTCGATGATCGCCCTCGTGCTCGAGCGGGCGGGACTGGATCCGACGGCGGTCATCGGGGGACGGCTGAGCGCGTTCGGCAGCAACGCGCGGCTCGGCCGCGGCGAATACATGGTGGCGGAAGCGGACGAGAGCGATCGCTCGTTCCTGCGGCTGTCGCCGGCGGTGGCGGTGATTACGAACATCGATCGCGAGCATATGGACGCGTACGGAAGCTTCGCCGACCTGCAGCAGGCGTTTGTCGACTTCGCCAACAAGGTGCCGTTCTACGGCGCCGTCGTGGCGTGCGCCGACGACGCGGAGCTGTGCCGGGTGATGCCGCGGTTCACGCGGCGGGTGATCACGTACGGCGTCGAAGACAAGCCAGAAGGCAGAAGGCAGCAGGCAGAAATCAAGGCAGGAATCAACGTCGCCGCGACCGGCGTGACGCTCGAGGGCTACGGCTCGCGGTGCACGGTGGTGTGGCACGCGCCGGGCGCCGAGGTGTCGACGCTGGGCCCGCTGACGCTGGCCGTGCCCGGCCGTCATTCGGTGCAGAACGCGCTGGCGGCGGTGGCCGTCGGACTCGAGCTGGATGTGCCGTTCGCGCGGATCGCGGCGGCCCTCGGCGAGTTTGGCGGCGCCGAACGGCGGTTCGAGCGGCGCGGCGTGGTGGGCGGCATCACGGTGGTGGACGACTACGGCCACCACCCGACGGAAATCGCCGCCGTGCTGGCGGCCGCCCGCGCGGCGAAGCCCTCGCGCATCGTCGTGGCGTTCCAGCCGCATCGCTACACGCGTACGCGAGACCTGATGCGCGAGTTCGGCACCGCCCTCGCCCCGGCTGATGAGGTCGTGCTGACCGATATTTACGCGGCCAGCGAAGACCCGATCGCCGGCATCACCATCGAGGCCCTGGCCGCGGCCGTGAATGCGGGCCGGCAGACGCCCGTGCACGTCGTGCCCCGCCTCGACCGCGTGGCGGCGGCCGTCGCGGACCTGGCCCGCCCGGGCGATCTGATCCTGACGCTCGGCGCCGGATCGATCGGCGGCCTGGCCACCGCGCTCGTGAGCGAGCTCGAACGGCGGCACGGTCCGCGGGAGGCGCGGTGATGTCGGCCCTGCTTCGACCTTCGAGAGCCTCAGGTCGCCCCGAGCTTGTCGAGGGGCGCCAGGGCGCCGGCGGCCAGGCGGTCGCGACCGCCACCGACAAGCGGTTCCGCCGGGCCCACGTGAAGCCCGCCCGCAAGCGCAGCCTCGCGTCGAAGCAGGCCTGGCTGGCCGCGCGCATCGCCGCACTGGCGGCGGTGCTGGTCTACACGGGGTACCGCGGTGTCGCGCTGATTGCCGATGCGCAGACGCTGCAGATCGGACACCTGGTCGTGCGCGGGCACGAGCGGCTGTCGGCCGGCGAAGTGCTGGCGCTCGTCGACGGGCTGCGCGGGCAGAACATCCTGACGGTGCAGCTCGACCAGTGGCGGCAGCGGCTGTTGGCGTCGCCGTGGGTGGACGCCGCCACGATTCGCCGCGTCCTGCCGTCGACCGTCGAGATCACGGTGCACGAGCGCCGCCCGATGGGGATCGGCCGCATCGGCACCTCGCTGTACCTGATCGACGGCAAGGGCGTGATCGTCGACGAGTACGGCCCGGCCTACGCCGACATCGACCTGCCGATCATCGACGGCCTGGCCAGCGCGCCGGAGGATGGCGGCGCGCTGGTGGATGCGGCGCGCGCCGAGCTGGCGGGCCGCGTGATCGCGGCGTTGTCGGTGCGGCCCGAGGTCGCCGCGCAGGTGTCGCAGATCGACGTGTCGAACCTGCACGACGCGGTGGTCATTCTCGAGGGCGACACGGCGCTACTTCGGCTCGGCGAGGCCGAGTTCGTCGAGCGGCTGCAGCAATACCTCGACCTGGCGCCGGCCCTCCGCGAACGCATGGCCGGCATCGACTACGTGGATTTGCGGTTCGACGAGCGCCTGTACGTGCGGCCGGTCAAGGCGCTGCCGGCGGCGCAGGCGCAGAAGTAACGGGCTCCGGGCTCCGGGAACCGGGTGTTCAGACGGGATCCGGCGGAGCCCGGAGCCCGGCTCACGGTTCAGGACCGCGAGCGAACGCAGTGAGCGATCGGTAGAGATGGAGGCAGAGTGGCACGACAGGAACGCTACGTAGTGGGACTCGACATCGGCACGACCAAGGTCTGCACCGTGGTCGGCGAGCTGCTGGACGAGGGCGCGGTCGACGTCATCGGCATCGGCGTCGCCGAGTCGAAGGGCCTCAAGCGCGGGGTCGTCGTCAATCTCGAGGCGGCGGTGGAGTCGATCAAGAAGTCGATCGAAGAGGCCGAGCTGATGGCGGGCGTCGAGGTGGGCTCCGTGCACCTCGCGATCAGCGGTCCCCATATCAAGGGCTTCAACTCCCGCGGCGTCGTTGCCGTGGCCGGCAAGAACCGCGAGGTCACGCGCGACGACGTGCGGCGGGCGATCGACGCGGCCCGCGCGGTGTCGCTGCCGGCGGGGCGCGAGATCCTCCACGTGCTGCCGCAGGACTTCGTGGTCGACGAACAGGAAGGCATCGGCGCCCCCGTGGGCCTGACCGGCGCCCGGCTCGAGGTGAACGTGCACATCATCACCGGCAGCCAGACTGCCACGCAGAACCTGGTGGCGTGCGTGAACCGCGCCGGCGTCGAGGTGATCGACACGGTGATCGGCCAGTTGGCGGCCGCCGAAACCGTGCTGACGCCCGATGAAAAGGAGCTGGGCGTCGCCGTGGTCGACATCGGCGGCGGCACGGCCGACCTCGCGATCTTCGAGCGCGGCAGCCTGTGGCACACTGCCGTGATCGCCGTCGGCGGCGACCATTTCACCAACGACATCGCCGTCGGTCTGCGCACGCCGATTCCCGACGCCGAGAAGGTCAAGCGCCGCGCCGGGTGCGCGCTGTCGTCGATGGTGGAGGAAGACGAGACCATCGAAGTGGCCAGCGTCGGCGGCCGCCGGCCGCGCGTGATGGCGCGCCGCATCCTGTCGGACATCCTGCAGCCGCGCGCCGAGGAGATGTTCCACCTGATCTGGGACGAGATCAGCAAGGCCGGCTACGAGAAGTCGCTGAACTCGGGGCTCGTGCTCACCGGCGGCGGCGCCGTGCTCGAGGGCATGTCGGAAATCTCGGAACAGATCTTCGACCTGCCGATCCGGCGGGGGTCGCCGTCCGGCGTGGGCGGGCTGGCCGACCACGTCAGCAATCCCGCCTACGCCACGTCGGTGGGGCTCGTGTTGTATGCCGCCCGCCATCGCGGACCATCCGCGGCGGCCGTCGGCGGCGGGGCGCTGACCCGGGTGATGGGCCGGCTGCGGACGGTGTTCAAAGAGTTTTTCTGATCGGGCTCCGGGCTCCGGGCTCCGGGCTCCGGGCTCCGGGTTCCGGGCTCCGGGCGGATCGAGTTGGCGCAGATCTCAGTTACGAGGAGGCACGATGGCGGACCAGGACGGCTACGAAGCGCTGCGGCTCACGCTGGATGAAGAAGCGCGCATGGGCGCGCGGATCAAGGTGATCGGCGTCGGCGGCGGCGGCAGCAATGCCGTGTCGCGGATGGTGCAGGCCGGCATCTCGGGCGTGGAGTTCATGGTGGCCAACACCGACGCCCAGGCGCTCAAGGCCAATCCGGCGCCGGTGAAGATCCAGATCGGCGCCAAGCTCACCAAGGGCCTGGGCGCCGGCGCCGATCCCAACATCGGGCGGCAGGCCGCCCTCGAAGACACCGACGCGCTGATCCAGGCGCTGTCGGGCGCCGACATGGTCTTCGTCACCACCGGCCTGGGCGGCGGCACGGGCACCGGCGCCGCGCCGGTGATCGCCAGCCTGGCCACCGAGCTCGGCGCGCTGACCATCGCCGTGGTCACCAAGCCCTTCAAGTTCGAGGGGAAGAAGCGCCATCGGCAGGCCGAGATCGGGCTCGACGCGCTGCGCGAATCGGTCGACACCGTGATCACGATCCCCAACGAGCGGCTGCTGACCGTGATCGATCGCAACACCTCGATGCTCGACGCGTTCGTGACGGCCGACGACGTCTTGAGGCAGGCGATCCAGGGCATCTCGGATCTCATCCTGGTGCCGGGCCTCATCAACCTCGACTTCGCCGACGTCAAGACGATCATGTCCGGCATGGGCGTGGCCATGATGGGCACGGCGATAGCCGAAGGCCACACCCGCGCCGTCGATGCGGCCAACCGCGCGATCTCGAGCCCGCTGCTTGAGGACGCCTCGGTCAGGGGCGCGCGCGGCGTGATCATCAACGTCACCGGCGGCCCCGACATGTCGCTGCTCGAGGTCAACGAGGCGCTGATGATCATCCAGGAGTCGGCGCACGAAGACGCCAACATCATCTTCGGCGCGGTGGTCGACCCGGCGCTCAAGAACAAGGTGAAGATCACGGTGATTGCCACCGGCTTCGAGCACGCGCGGTCGGAGCGGTCGACGCCGCCGCCGCAGACGCCGGTGGACATGACCGCGTATTCGTCTCACCGTGCCGGCGCCGACAGCACCGCCGCGTCCGTGACGCCGTCGCGGCCGACGATTACGCGGCGGCCGGGGTTGGATATGCCGCTGGCAGCGCCCAAGGCGGTGGCAGCGGGACAAAACGGCGGCGACATGCCGCTCGAGCCTCCAGCCCTGCCGGGAGAATTCGACCTCAACCTCGACCTCGACGTGCCGGCCTTCCTGCGCCGGAACGAAGGGTAGGACTGATACAGTAGACAGATCCAGGGGAGCCGCGAGCGGTGCCTGCGAAGGGACAGCTCGACGATCCCCTGGATTCCAGATGAAGCCACAGCAACAACGCGCGTTCGCACAGGACGTCCTCTCCCGCGAGGTCGGCTACGTGACCAAGCCGCACGCGAACCGGCTGCGCGTGGCCCTGGTGTTCCCCAATACCTATTTCGTGGGGATGTCGAACCTCGGCTTCCAGACGATCTATCGCCTTTTCAACGACCATCCCGACATCGTGTGCGAGCGCGTGTTCCTGCCGCCGAAGCAGGAGCTTGCCGCGCTGCGCGAAGCCGGCACCCGCATCGTGACCCTCGAATCGCAGACGCCCGTCGCCGACTTCGACGTGATCGCGTTCTCGGTGTCGTTCGAGTGGGACTACACCAACGTGCTCACGATGCTGCGGCTCGCCGGCGTGCCGCTGCGCGCGGCCGACCGCGACTACCGGCATCCGCTCGTCGTCATCGGCGGCGCCGTGACGTTCGTGAACCCCGAACCGCTCGCGCCCTTCGCCGACGTGATCGCGGCCGGCGAAGGCGAGGCCCTGGTGCCCGCGCTCGTCGATGCCTTCGGCACCTCGTCGCGATCCGAGCAGCTCCGCCGGCTGGCGCAAGCCCGCGGCTACTACATCCCGTCGTTCTACGACGTCGAGTACGCGGCCGACGGCACGATTGCCCGCTACCTGCCGCGCGAAGGCACCGGCGCGCCGCCGGTCGTCAGGAAGGCGGCGCTCAAGACCACCGACGCGGTGGACCCGCCCTCGACGACGATCTTCACGCCCGACACCGAGTTCGGCTCGCGCTTCCTCGTGGAAGTCGTGCGCGGGTGCGCGAACCTGTGCCGGTTCTGCTGGGCCGGCTACAACTACCTGCCCGTCCGCCCCTTCCCGACCGACCGCATTCTCCAGCTCGCCCGCGCCGCGCGGGCGCACTCGTCGCGCGCCGGGCTGGTGTCGATCGCGCTCTGCGACCACCCCGACATCGAGCACATCCTGCGCAGGCTCAAGGACATGGGCTACTCGATCAGCCCGGCCTCGCTGCGCCTCGACGACCTCACGCCGGCCATCGTCTCGCTGCTCAAGGAGAGCGGCGAGCGCACGCTGACCATCGCGCCCGAGACCGGAGCGGATCGCCTGCGCCGCGTGATCAACAAGACCGTGACCAACGAGGAGATCCTCGATCGGGCCGAGCTGATTTTCTCCAGCGGCATCGAGAGCCTGAAGCTCTATTACATGATCGCCCTGCCGACGGAGGAGGACGAGGACCTCGTCGCCATCCGCGACCTGACCCTGCAGCTCCACGAGATCATGCTCAAGCACGCGCGCCCGCGCGGCCGGATCGGCCGGATCGTCGCCAGCGTGAACCCGCTCGTACCCAAGCCCGGCACCGCGTACCAGTGGCTGCCGATGGTGCGCACCGACGTGATCGAACGCAAGATGCAGCGGATGCGCTCGCTCGTCGCCGGTATCGACAACGTCTACTTCAACATCAAGAGCGAGCGGCACTCCTATTACCAGGCGCTGCTCTCGCTCGGCGACCGCCGGATTGCCCCCGCGATCGAGCTGGCCGAGGAAAACGGCGGCCAGTGGCGCAAGGCCGTAGCCGATTCCGGCGTCGACGGCGATTTCTACATCTACCGCGACCGTTCGGCCGACGCCGTGCTGCCCTGGAACATCATCGACGGCGGCATGAAGGAGCCGTTCTTCCGCGCGGAATTCGAGAAGAGCACCCGCGCGGAGTGGACGCTGCCCCCGAAGCAGGCCAAGGAGAACGCGCGCCTGCTACCGGTCTTGAGTTGACAGCAGGCGCCGCCTCCGCGACAGTCAGCTCGCGACGGCCGCCTGCGCCTCGTAGTCCGAGTACGCCAGTAGCACCAGGTCGCGCACCTTGTTCTGGGAGTTCGGATCGTTGACCGGCCGCAGCAGCGAGAAACTGCGCCGCTCGCCGTTCACCGAGTAGGTGCGGGCGGGGAACGTCACGTTGCGTCCCACGCCGTTGCGGCGCTCCCACACGGCGAAGCCCAGGAGCCTCAAGCCCTCCATGTCGCCCTCGGTGAAGTGCACTTCGGCATCCGCCAGCTTCCCGGTCGGGGTACCCTTGTCGTTCGGCATGATCTTGACCACCATCGTTGTCTCCAGTCCGACGAGGCCCCCCTCGTCTCGTGTTCGTTCGATGGCAATCGGGATATCAAGCCGGATGCCAGCCGGTGATCGCCAAAACACGGCCGCTTTCGCGATCGCGGCGAAACCAGTGACAACCGCAGTTGCCGGCGATCGCCGACCGCCCGCATGACGCTGCCCACGCCCGATCCCGCATTTCGTTGGGCCACCGAGGCTTGCGGGCCCGCGCTCCGCTGCAGCCGGCTCGACGCGGTGGCGCAACATCTGTTTACGTCGAAGCAACTGAAGTTACAGCCGCAGATGACCGGACCACCTGGGCCGCAGCTGACGCAGATCACAACGCCAGGCTGGACGGCAGCAGCGGCCGCGCTCGGGGCGCCGGCCGATCGCGTGATCCGCGTCAAGCAGGTGCATGGCAACGTCGTGCGAGTCCTGAAGCGGGGCAGGGTTGCCGCTGACGCGCACCTCGAACGCCCGGACGGCGATGCCGTGGTCGCCAACGAGCCCGGCCTGGTGCTGGCCGTGGCCGTGGCCGATTGCGTTCCGATCCTGTTGGCCGACGCCGCCAGCGGATCGGCGGCGGCGGTTCATGCCGGCTGGCGCGGGACGTGCGCCCGCGTCGTCTCGGCGGCCGTCGAATGCATGGTCCGTGAGTGTGGGGCGAAGGCTGAAGACCTGACGGCGGCGATCGGCCCGAGCATCGGGCCTGCCGACTACGAGGTCGGCGATTCGGTGGTCGACGCCTTCCGCCAGTCCGGCCACACCCAGGCCGACATCGATCGGTGGTTCAGCCGCGGCGTGGGCAAGCCGCGCCTCGACCTCTGGTCGGCCAACCGCGATCAGCTGAAGGAGGCGGGCGTGCGCGCGGATCGAATCTTCACCTGCGGCCTCAGCACGCTGGCGCATCCCGGTGTGTTCGATTCGTTTCGGCGAGAAGGCGAAGGCGCCGGCCGAATGGCGGCGCTGATCGTCGTGCCCGAAAAAAAGGGCGCCCCAGGAGCAGGGCGCCCTAACGTTGTCGCGTAGATCTCGACCCGCGCGCCGAGCTGCGCCTTGCGGGGGCTGCCGCTCGCTACTTCACGCGCACGCCGACGAATTCACTCCCCAGCAGCACCCCTTTCATCAGCCCGCTGCCGCAGTCGAGGTGCTTTTCCATACTCGCCTTCGCGGCCGCCGGGTCGCGCCGCTCGATGGCCTCGACAATGGCGAGGTGGGCTTCGGTCGCGCCGCTCTGGAACTGTCCGAACGACACGCCGAGCGACATGAAGCGGTCCACTTGCGCCAGGCACCGGGCAATGAGGTCCGCCGCCAGCTGGTTGCGGCCGGCTGCCGCGATGGCCATGTGAAACCGCGCGTTGGCCGCTTCGATTTCCCGGTACCGAGTCGTCTTCGTCGGCACCTCCGCCAGCTCCCGGAGCCGGAGCACTTCGTCCGGCGTCGCGAACTCGGCGGTGCGGGCGGCGGCCGCGCCCTCGAGGAGCCGCCGCACGTCGAAGGTGTCGTGGATCGCCTGCGCGGTCACGCGCGCGACGAAGTAGCCGTGTCCGGCCACCCGATCCAGGTAGCCCTCCTGCCACAGCCGCGACAGGCCCTCGCGGATGGGCGTCCGGCTCATTCCGTAGACGGCGGCCAGCGACGGTTCCGAGAGCGGCGTGCCCGGCGAATAGCGCCCGTCGATGATGCCCGCCTTGATGCTGCGATAGGCGCGCTCGACCTGCGAGGCGCTGTGGGGGTGCAAGGCGATCAGCGTCGGGCGCTTGGGCATGGCGGCTGAGTCCCGGCAGTATACAGGCTGTGTTCAAGCCGGCGCAAGCGTGTAACCTGATGGCCCATACCCGCCGTCACACGTCGCAGAGCACCACCGCTTCGCGCAACGACGTCATCGGGTCGCGCGTCGGGACGAACTCGTGCGCGAGATAGCCCTTGAACCCGGTCTCCGCAATGGCGCGACAGATCGCGGGCCACTGCAACTCTTGCGAATCGTCCAGCTCATGGCGGCCCGGCACGCCGCCGGTGTGGTAGTGGGCGATGTGCGCATGATGCTGGCGGATCGTGCGGATCACGTCGCCCTCCATGATCTGCATGTGATAGATGTCGTAGAGCAGCTTGACGCGCGGTGAGTTGACCGCGGCGACGACCTCCACGCCGAATGCCGTGCGATCGCCCTGGTAGTCCGCGTGATCCACCTTGCTGTTCAACAGCTCGACGCACACGGTGACACCATGTTGTTCGGCCGCGACCTTCAGTTGGTTCAGGCCGGCCACGCAGTTGTCGATCGCCTGCCGATCGCTCCTGCCCTGCCGGTTGCCGAAGAACGTGATCAGATTGGGTACGCCGAGTGCCGCCGCCTTCGGCATGGCGGCGATCAGGTTCTCGACGATGCGGGCGTGATTGGCGCGGTTGTTGAGGCCGTCGCGGATCGTGCCGCCGCCGCCGTATCCCATCGAGCAGATCAATCCGTGTTCGCGCACGACCGGCCAGTCCTGCGGATCGAGCAGGTCGATCGCGGGGACACCCAGCGCCGCCACGGCGCGGCACAGGTCGGGCAGCGCCATCTTCTGGTAGCACCAACGGCTGACCGATTGTCGGATGCGGCCGCGCGTGACCGCGCGCCCGGCCGGTTGTGCCTGGGCCATCCGAGCGAGCGCCACGCCTGCCGCCGATGTGGCCGCCGCCCGAATGGCGCTGCGGCGGCTGACGGGTCGGCGCCCGGCGGATGAGGCGGAGTTCGGCATGGCGGCGGAATCTTAGCTGAAATACGATAGCGCCGCACGGCGGCCGTGCGCGCCCGGGAGGGACGTCATGCAGGCACAGTCCGAAGCGTTTGACGCGATCGTCGTCGGCTCGGGCATTTCCGGCGGTTGGGCCGCGAAGGAGCTCACCGAGCGCGGGCTGCGCGTCCTGTTGCTCGAGCGCGGCAAGAACGTCGAGCACGTGAAGGACTACAGCAACGCCCGCAAGGCCCCCTGGGAGTACGCACATCGCGGCGGCCGAACGCGGGAGATGGTGGATGCGTACCCGGTCCTCAATCGCGATTACCCACTGAACGAGAAGAACCTCGACTGGTGGGCGTCCGACAAGGACTCGCCCTACACGGAGGTCAAGCGGTTCGACTGGTACCGCGGCTACCACGTGGGCGGACGGTCGCTCACCTGGGGCCGCCAGAGCTACCGGCTCAGCGACTTCGACTTTGAAGCCAACGCCAGGGAAGGCGTCGGCGCCGATTGGCCCATCCGCTACAACGACCTCGCGCCTTGGTACGATCACGTCGAACGGCACGCCGGGATTTCGGGATCGACCGAAGGGCTGCCGCAACTTCCTGATGGCCAATTCCAGCCGGCGATGCCGCTCAATTGCGCGGAAGAATCGATCGCCGGCCGCCTCGCGAAGCAGTTTGAAGGACGCCGGCGGATCATCCCGGGCCGCGTGGCGAATCTGACCCGGCCGCTCGGCGGTCGCGGCCGTTGCCAGTACCGCAACGCGTGCTGGCTCGGTTGCCCTTCCGGGTCGTACTTCAGCACCCAGGCCTCGACGTTGCCGCCGGCGATGGCGACGGGCCGCTTGACGCTGAAGACCTTCGCGATCGTGACCGACGTGGTTTACGACCGCAACCGGAAGCGGGCCACCGGCGTGCGCGTGCTTGATGCCGTGAACGGGGCGACGACCGAATACACGGCGCGCGTGGTGTTCTTGTGCGCCTCCACGCTCAATTCGACCTGGCTCCTCATGCGGTCGGCGCGGGAGGTGTGGCCGGGCGGTCTTGGCAGCAGTTCGGGCGAGCTCGGGCACAACCTGATGGATCACCACTTCCGCTGCGGTGCGAACGGCACCATCCCGGAGCACACCGACAAGACCGTGTACGGACGCCGGCCTACGGGGTTCTACATCCCGCGGTTCCGCAACTTCTTCGGCGACAAGCGCGAGTACCTGCGCGGCTTCGGCTACCAGGGCAGCGCCAGCCGCCAGGGCTGGGAGCGAGCCGTCGCCGAACTCGGCGTCGGCGCGGCCTTCAAGGACGCGATGGCCTCGCCGGGGGCGTGGCGGATGGGTGCCACCGCATTCGGGGAGATGCTGCCGAACCACGCCAACCGCGTCACGATGGACGAGACGCGGACCGACAAGTGGGGCCTGCCCGTCATCTCGATCGATTGCGCCACTGGTGAGAACGAGCGGCTGATGCGGCGCGACATGATGAACGACATGGCCGAGATGCTGGAAGCCACCGGCGTCAGGGAAGTGCGGGTGTTCGACAACGGCTACTTCCCCGGCATGGGCATCCACGAGATGGGCACGGCGCGGATGGGCCGCGATCCGAAGACGTCGGTGCTGAATGCACACAACCAGGTGTGGGACTGTTCGAACCTGTTCGTGACCGACGGCTCGTGCATGGCGTCGTCGGGATGCCAGAACCCGTCGCTGACCTACATGGCCCTCACGGCCCGCGCGGCGGCGTTCGCCGTCGACGAGCTCAAGCGCGGCAGTCTCTGATCATGGAGCGACCAATGGACCAACGGACCTCAGGGATCACGCGCCGCGCGGCGATGCAGCGGGTCACGGCGTTACTTGGCGGCGCCGCGCTGGCCGGCGGCGACCGACTGCTGGCGTTCTCGTTCGATGCCGCGGCGCTGTCGCAGGCGAGGGGACAAGGCGCCGGCCTGTTCACGGGGGCCGACGTGGCGCTGCTGGACGAGATCGCCGAGACCATCCTGCCGGAAACATCCACGCCCGGCGCGAAGGCCGCGCAGGCGGGCGCGTTCATGGCGTTGATGGTGACGGCCGCCTATACCGAGCCGGCCCAGCGGGTGTTTCGCAACGGCATGCGGCAATTGGACGACGCCTGCCAGAAGGCCCATGCGACGTCGTTCATGACGGCGTCGCCGGCACAACGGCTGGTCCTGCTCGAGGCGCTCGATCGCGAGCAGAAGACGGCGATGGAGGAGCGGGCGTCGGCGCCGCGCTCACGCGCGCCGGCCGCCGCGTCGGCCGGCAGTGAGCCCGCTCACTACTTCCGGATGATGAAAGAGCTCGCCCTGCTCGGGTATTTCACCTCCGAGATTGGCTACACGCGGGCGATGCGCTATCTGGAAACGCCCGGCCGTTTCGACCCGTGCGTGCCGCACGGGGCCGGCGACAAATCCTGGGCGCCGCACGCCTGATCAAGGCAGCGGTGTTGCCAGTGTCCCGGCTGCAGGGCGGCGCTCGTGATGATTCCAGCGGCGGCCCCCGTTATAATGCGGCCCGAGCCCGGCAGGCACGGAAGGGTGTGACGCGATGGATCAACGTAAACGGGGCAGGCGGTCGTTGGTGACGGGTATGGGTGCGGCGGCCGCGCTTGCCCTGACCGGCACACGAGCGGCGGCCCAGGCCCCTCCCGCGCCTGCGGCTTTTCAGCCCGCGCGTCATGACCAGGACGCGTGGCTCGACAAGCTGCCGGGCCGGCACCGCATGATCCTCGACGCGACGACGGCCGCCGGCGCCGGCGAGGCGATCGGCTTTGCCAACAACCTTTTTGCCGGTAACAGCGCCGGTTACGGCCTCAAAGAGAACGATCTCGCGATGGTGATTTGCCTGCGGCACTTCGCCACGCTGTTTGCCTTCACCGATCCGCTGTGGGCCAAGCACGGCAAGCAGATGGCCTCGATGATCAAGTACGAGTCGCGGACGGCCGAGCCGCCGTCAGCGAACCCGCATAACACCGCGCCACGTGCGGCGTTGGACGGCCTGGCCAAGCGCGGCGTCCACTTCATTGTTTGCGACATGGCCAGCCATCGGTTCGCCCGCGCCCTCGCCGGCAGCGGCGACGGCGAGGCGGTCTACAAGGAGATGGCGGCCAACATGATCCCCAACAGCCGCTTTGCTGCCGCGGGCGTGGTCGGCGTCACGCGCGCGCAGGAGTACGGTTACAGCCTGCTCTTCGTCGGGTAAGCTCGCGAGGGTTACGATACCCGTCCGTTCGTCAACTGACGTTGCTTCGAGGGGGTTGCAGATGCAGTCGACACATCGTCGTGGTTTTCTCGGTCGGATGTTTGGCGCGGCGGCGGCGTTGGGCCTGCCGCTGGCCGGAGTTCGTGAGGCCGCAGCCCAGGCGCCCGATGCCTGGATGGGCGAAGTGAAGGGCACCAATCGTTGCCTGTTCGATTTTCCGAAGCACCTGAACTTCGCGGGCCTGTTGCATATCCTCAACTACCTGAACACCTACCAGGCGGCGTACAAATCCGCGCCGGGCACCGTGGCCGCCGTGGGGACCTTCTACGGCATCGGCCCGGGGTCCAGCATCGCGCTGGGCTTCAACGATGCGATGTGGGCAAAGTACGCGCTGGGCGAGTACCACGGATTGAAGGACAGCACCGGCAAACCGTACGCCCGCAATCCGTTTCATCGCCCGACAAAGAATGAGCTGCACCTGCTGATGCAGGCGATGCAGACGCCGCCGCTGCCGCCATTCGCCGATTTCATGCCGGTGATGGGCATCGAGAGCCTGCAGAAGATGGGCACGAAGTTCCTGATGTGCGCAAACGCGCTCGGCGCGTGGTGCATCGAGCTCGAGGCCAGGGGTAAGGGCAAGGCGCCGGAGATCGAAACGGAACTGCGCGCCAACCTGCTGCCGGGTGTGACGATCGTGCCGGCGATGGTGATTGCGATCGAGCAGGCCCAGCGCGCCGGCATCGCCTACAACCGTCAGTAGCGGGGAGCCACCAGTCATGCAACCCGGCAAGCGCTACACGATGAACGCGGCGGCGGCGATCCTCCTGCTGCTCGGCCCGCTGCCGGCCGCGGCGCAGACGCCGTCGACCGACGCGCAGATCGCCGAGGCCGTGCAGATCCTCCCGGACGATCTGAGGGCCGGCGCCACCGTGGTCACCTATGACGCCGCGACCGGCGCCCGCAAGGTGCTGCGGCAGGGGACGAACTTCCTCGAGTGCCAGCCGCGCATGGCCGACGGCTTCACGCGCTGCTATCACAAGATGTACGGGCCGCGCCGCGACATGGAAGCGAAGCTGCGCGCCGAGAAGAAGACGCCCGAACAGATCTCCGCCGCGATTGGCGCGGCGGTCAAGGCCGGGCAGTTGCCGGCGCCGCCCGCGGCCATGATGGCGTATCGCGGCTACGACAAGCGCGACCGCATCCAGAACCTGTGGGTGATCTCGCTGCCCAACCGCACACCGGAATCGGTCGGCGTGTCGACAGGCAGCCAGCGGGACCAGGCGCTCGAGGGCCACGGCCTGCCCTGGATGATGGAACCCGGCAATCCCGGCGCCCACGTCATGATCCCCATCAACCCGCCGGTGAAGCAGTCGGGTGTCACCGACCTGGCGCCTGACGAGGTTTCGCAGGCGGTGTTACCGCTGCCCGAGGACCTGCGCGCCGGCGCCACGGTCTACAAGTACGATCCCAAGACCGGCGATCGCATCGTGCTGCGCAAGGGCACCAACTTCGCGGAGTGCACGCCGCGCGGCGCCGACGGTTTCACGTGGTGCTACAACCAGGTCACCGGGCCGCGCCGCGACTTTTCGGCGAAGCTGCGCGCGCAGGGCAGAACCGACGCGGAGGTCACAGCGGCCGTGGCCGCCGCTGCCAAGGCCGGCACCCTCGCGCCGACGCCGTTCGGGACGATGTCGTATCGCCTCTACGGGAAGACAGACCGCATCCAGTTGCTGTGGGTGCTGTCGGTGCCCGGCGCGACCGCCGACTCGATCGGCGTGTCCGACACGGATCACCGCGAAGACGCGATCAACGGGCGTGGCGTGCCGTGGCTGATGCTGGCGGGCACGCCCGGCGCCCACATCATGATCCCGATCAACAGGTAGCGTGACCGACACGGTTGCAGCCCGTGCCGTGCCCAGGGTGGAAACGACCCTGGTGCACGCGCACGGGATCGCCGCGCTGGTCACGCTGCTGCTGTCGATCAGCTTCGGGATCATCGCCGCCTTCCAACTGCTGTATCCCGATCTCGGCGCCGGCGTGTCCTGGCTCAGCTGGGGACGCGTGCGCTATTCGCATACCCAGGGGATCATGCTCGGCTGGCTCGGTAACGCGTTTCTCGCGTTTCTCTACCACGCGGTTCCCATCCTGAGCGGACGGCCGGTGACGAGCGTGGCGCTCGGCCGATGGCTGTTTGCGTTATGGAACTTCGCGGTGATGCTGCCCGGTTGGGTGCTGGTACTGTCCGGCGTGAGCCAGCCGCTCGAGTGGGCCGAGTTCCCGCTCGTGGTCGACGGGTTCGTCGTGATCGCCCTCGTGATGGCGGCGGTGCAATTCCTGCCGCCGTTTTTCACCCGCGGGCTCGAGTACCTGTATGTTTCCAGCTGGTACATCATCGGCGCGCTCGTCTTCACGCTGCTGTCCTACCCGATGGGCAACATCGCGCCCGAGTTCGTGGCCGGCGCCGCCGGCGCCGCGTTCAGCGGCTTGTGGATTCACGACGCGGTCGGGCTGTTCGTGACGCCGCTGGCGCTCGCCATCCTCTACTACGTGATTCCCGCGGTCACGCGCCGGCCGATCTACAGCCACTTCCTGTCGATGCTCGGTTTCTGGCTGCTGTTCTTTCTCTACCCGCTGAATGGCACGCACCACTACGTGTTTTCGGTGATCCCGATGTCGGCGCAGCTGACCGCCATCACTGCGTCGGCGTTGCTCGGGGTGACGGTCGTGATCGTTGTCGCCAACCTGGTGCTGTCGATGCGGGGCGCGGGGTTTTTGCCGCGCGATCCCGGGCTGCGGTTCGTGGCGGCGAGCACCTGGTTCTATCTGATCGTCAGCATCCAGGGATCGATGCAGGCGCAAATGGCCGTGAACCAGACCGTGCACTTCACCGACTGGGTGGTCGGGCACTCGCACCTGGCGATGCTCGGCTTCGCATCGTTTGCCGCGGCGGGCGGGCTCGTGCACGCGTGGCAGCGCATCCCGTGGGCGCGGTACAACGCGCGGGCGATCGACGTCGGCTACTGGCTCGTCGTGGCCGGCCTCGTGTTGATGGTCGTGGACCTGACCGCCGCCGGGCTGATGCAAGGGCGCCTGTGGGCCTCGGGCGCGCCGTGGAGTGAGTCGGTGCAGGCATCGCGCCCGTATTGGATCGTTCGCGCGCACGGCGCGGCGCTGCTGCTGGGCGCCGGCTTCATCTCGTTCTTCGTCGGACTCACCACCGGGGCCAGGGGCGGCGGCCTGGCCGCGATCGAACACGGCGCCGGCGTCGAGGCGGCCGGGCACGTTGCCTCGAGGCTCGCGCCGGTGCTGGAGCGGGTGTCGTGAGCGCATCCCCGGGCAAAGCCGTCCGCTACGCGTATCTCGTGGCGTGCGTCGCCGGCGTGCTGTTCTTCGTGATGTCGGTCGGGCTGCTGGGCGTGTGGCCCAAGCAGGTCATCGACGCGCAAACGGCGGCGATGTCGCCCGCGCACCCGCTCGGCCTGAGCGCGAGCGCCCTCCGCGGACGCGCGATCTACGGGCGCGAAGGCTGCGGCTATTGCCACACGCAGCAGATTCGCTACCTGCACACCGATATGTCGCGGTTCGGCGCGCCAACGCTGGCGTGGGAGACCCGGTTCGACTATCCGCATCAATGGGGCACGCGGCGCATCGGGCCTGACCTTTCCCGCGTGGCGGGCACGCGGTCCGCCGATTTGCACTTCGCGCACCTCTTTGCCCCGCGATCGGTGGTCGCCCACTCGGTGATGCCCGCCTACCGCGGCCTGTTCGATGGCGCCGCCGATCGACCGCGACAAGGGGCGCGCGATCTCCTGGCGTATCTCGAAACGCTGGGCCGCGCGCGGGAGATCGCCGGTCCCGAAGGTGAAGCCCACGCGCGTGCCGGCTGCAACTGCCCCGACGACGAGATGTTACAGATGGCGTTCGAGGGCGCGGTGAACGCGCATTCCGCGCGGACGCGCCGCGAGGGCGACGTGCCGGCGCTGCCGCCCTCCACCGATCTCGAGCGAGGCCGGCGCCTGTTCGGCGATCACTGTGTCACGTGTCACGGGGAAACGGGCGAAGGTGACGGGCCCGGCGCGGCCGCGCTGAGGCCGAAGCCCGGCACGCTGGTGGAGCATGCGTATACCGACGCGAGGCTCGCAGAAGTGCTGTGGCACGGAGTGGCCGGCACGGCCATGCCCGCGTGGCGCGATCATCCGCCGGCCGATCTGGCCGCAATCGCGGTGGCCGTGAAGGCACTGCGTGCCGACCGTCCTGAGCCCGCCCTGCCGGCGGAGCTGCAGGAGCTGGGGGCACGCGTCTACGCGGCCAATTGCGTTCAATGTCATGGCGAACAGGGTGACGGCCGCGGAACCGCGGCGGCCCAGCTGACCATGGCGCCATCCAGTTTTCGAGACCAGCGGCCGAGCCTCGATCACGCCCTTCGGGTGCTGCGGAACGGCGTGGACGGCACGCCGATGGCGCCGTGGACGGGCCGCCTGGGTGCGCCGGAGATCATGGCCGTGGCCCATCATGTCCGGAGCTTCTACGAGGGAGGGACCCGATGATCACCGATCTCATCGTCGGTCTTGCCTTGCTGATGTCGATGATCTTCGTCGCGGCGTGGTGGCTTCTGCCTGACTTCCGCACCTGGATCGAGCGGCCCAAGCACCAGTTCCAGGACGCGCTGCGGGCGTATGATCGGTCGCGCCGGCCCGACGCCGGCCCCGACGAGAGGCATCCTGGGTGATGGCGAGCGATTCACATCCCGAGCGTCGCGGCCTCCTGGCGGCGGTGGCCGTGTGCGCCGCGATCGGCGCCGCCGCCGTCGCGGGCACGTTGTACTTCGCCGGGGAGCGTGGTGCCGAGGCGGCTGTGGCGCCACCGCCGGTGGCGACGGAAGAGTATGGCCGCCGCCTGCTTCGCGAAACTCCCGAGCTGTTGGGACAGGACCATCCCGACCCCGAGCGCCGCATGATTGGCAACCGCCTTGCGTGCGCGTCGTGCCACATCGACATCGGCACCGAGCCCGGCACGCTGACGCTGCTGCAGACCACCGAGCATTACCCGCGGTTCTCGGGCCGCGCCGGCGGCATGACCGACATCGAGGATCGCATCAACGAGTGCATGCAGCGCAGCATGCACGGCAAGCCGCTGCCCATCGACAGCGCCGAGATGATCGCCATGGCGTCGTACTTGCGCTCTCTCGGCGCGCAGTATGCCGCGATGGGCGCGAGCTCGAAGAAGGCCGAGGAGCCGGCGGGATTCAAGACCCCCACCCGTCGCGCCGATCCGGCGATGGGGCAGGTCGTCTACAGCACGAAGTGCAGCATCTGTCATGGCGCCGACGGCGCCGGGCTGCTCTCGACCGGTGATCCGCGGAAGGGCTATCTCTTTCCGCCGCTCTGGGGCCCCGACAGTTTCAACGACGGCGCCGGCATGGGCCGCGTGCTGACGGCGGCGCGATTCATCAAGGCCCGGATGCCGCTCGGCCAGCCCGATCTGACCGACGACGGGGCGTTCGACGTGGCGGCGTTCATCAACAGCAAGCCGCGGCCGATGATGGCGAACCTCGACAACGACTACCCGGATCGCTCGACCAAGCCCCTCGACAACCCGTATGGGCCGTACGCCGATCCGTTTCCGCAGGACCAGCACAAGTACGGACCGTTCCAGCC
>Ga0156330_1237_pt2 | contig 30682 bp, 25 predicted proteins | sample RifCSPlowO2_12_FD_107978 | JGI IMG/M metagenome (GOLD analysis project Ga0156330, IMG submission 107978) | Acidobacteria bacterium RIFCSPLOWO2_12_FULL_67_14b | reverse complement strand
GGCAGGGTAGGGGCAGGGCGGCAGGGCAGGGGGCAGGGTAGGGCACCCCTTTATGGGGTGCCCCACAAAATCAGCCGCGGACGTACTTGTTGAAGTGCGCGATCGTGCGTCCCCAGGCGAGCTTCGCCGCCGCCGCGTCGTAGCGGGGCGTCGTGTCGTTGTTGAAGCCGTGCTGCGTGCCCGCGTAGATGAAGCCTTCATAGCGAACGCTGTTCGCCTTGAGCGCCGCTTCCCACGCCGGCCAGCCCGCGTTGATGCGCTCGTCGACGCCGGCGTAGTTGACGAGCATCGCCGCCTTGATCTTCGCCGTGTCTTCGACCGTCGGCTGGCCGCCATAAAACGGCACCGCCGCGCTCAGGTCGGCGCCGAGCCGCACCGCGAGCATGTTGACCACGCCGCCGCCGTAACAGAAGCCGACCGCGCCGATCTTGCCGGTGCAATCGGCGCGCGCCTTTAGCAAGTTCGCCGAGGCGATGAAGTCCTCGCGGGTCTTCGGCTGTTCGAGCTTGGGGAACAGCTCGCGCGCCTTCTCTTCGTCGCCAGGGTAGCCGCCGAGGGGCGTCAGCGCATCGGGCGCGAGGGCCATGAAGTTGTCGAGCGCCAGCCGGCGGGCGATGTCTTCGATGTGCGGGTTCAGCCCGCGATTCTCGTGCACCACGATGATGCCGGGCAGCCGGCCGGTGGCGTTGGCCGGCCGCGTCAGATACGCCTTGATCTTGCCGTAGCCGCTCGGCGACGCGACCTCGACCCACTCGGTCTTGATGCGCTTGTCGTCCTTGGGCACCTGCTGCGCCTCGACGAACTTGGGGCTGAGCGAATCGAGCAGCATGCCGGCGGTGACCCCGCCCACCGCGAACTTGGTGGCGCGATCGAGAAACCCGCGGCGGTCGATGGCGCCGTGCACGTACTGGTCAAAGATGAGAAGCAGTTCCTGGTCGTAGTCCTGCGCGGTCTTCCGTTCCATGGGTGGCCCTCCGGGAAGGGCCAAGAATAGCAGGTCTCACCCGCCGCGGGTTCGCATTTGCCTTTCGGCCCTCGAGGACTGTCGAAGTACATGATGCGTACACACAAGGGCACCCTTCTCGCGGCGCTGGCGGCGCTATTTCTCCCTTGGGCCGCGGCGGCCGAGCCCACGGGCGTGGCGGTCGACCGGGTGGCCGGACAGACCATTGCCGGCCGCCAGGTGTTTTCGTCCACGCAGCTCGCGGTGCGCTGGACGGCGTCAACCGCGGACCAGGCGCACCACTTCGAGGTGGTCGCGCGCGAGTCAATTCAGGGCACGGAAGTTCGCGTCTCGGCCGCGGCCTCGGCGACCGGTGCCACGCTCACGGGACTGAAGGCCGCAACGACCTACACGGTGACGGTCGCCGCGTGCCGTGACGAGGCCTGCGCGCAGTCCAGCCAGTCGGCCGGCGTCAGCGGACAGACCGACACCGAGTACTGGCAATTCCACGGCACCGGCAACACGGTCGACCGCCTCACAAAGGCGGTGAGCGACGGCAACGCGCGATTGAGCGCGACGCGCTTTGGTCCCGATGCCGGCGACATGGCCAACCGCGTGCAGCTCTATTACGGGCCGCTCACCACCACGCGCCAGTCGTCGCTGTCGGCCGCCGTGGCGTCCGGACCCGCGGACGCCAACAATCCGGACACCTACCTTGCGTTTTCGAGCCGCGCCGGCTCGAGCGGCGTGACCTCTCCGGCCACGGGGTCATCGCTCGTCACCATCGTGGCGACCGGCCAGGGCGTACCGGTGGCCCGGCACCTCGGCGGATTCGTTCGGTTGTTCTTCGAGGCCCAGGGCGCCGACCGGCGGACGCGCGCGATGTCGATCGACAGCAAGGACAGCTACATCGGCCTCGACTTCAACGCCGGCAGCGCCGCCACGTGCACCACTGCGGCGGACTATGCGGCCGGCGGCGGATGCGAGCCGGCGGTGGCCATTGCCGTCGACGGCGATGCCGGCGGCAACAGCCGCATCAACCACGCGCGCCAGTTCAAGGTGGCCTGGCCGACGCTGGAATCGCCGCACTGGGACATGGCGGTGGGCACCTTCATGGTGTTCACGTCGGATCGCGTGACCGGATGTTCCGACTACCAGCAGAACCACGCCTACGCGGTCTGGGATGGCGCCGCCTGGAAGGTGCAGTACCAGTCGAATGGCTGTCCGAAGTTGTTCACGAGCGCGCAGGCCGCCTTTCCGTTTCACAGCGGCGGCGTGCGCTATCGCCTCTACTACGGCGATCCGTCCATCACGACGGGTCGGGGCACGTCGAACCTCCCGTTCCTCGGACCGAAGAAGTTGATCTACGCCGACGGGCGTGCCACGGGCGCGGCGGCGCTGGTGGACTTCGAGGATTGGGAGCCGCAGTCGGCGGCGCGCGATGTCGTGTTCCTGTGGCCGAACGGCGACCAGATGGACGATCGTGCGGAAGGCTACATCGACGACTATCACTTCCTCGCGCCGACGGGCAGCCTGGACCTGCAGGTGATGTACGTGACGATCACCGACGGCGCGATTGTGCCGATTGCGGTGACGGCGGTGCTGCGGAATCCCTGAAACAAAGAAACCACGAAAAACACGAAGATCACCACGAAGAACACGAAATCTCAATCTTCAAGAAGAATGGCTTCGTGAATTTCGTGGTGGCCTTCGTGATCTTCGTGGTCTCTGTTAGTTCAGCGTCCAGAGGGTGATCGAGTTCACGTCCTTCACGAAGACCCGCTGGCCCGAGAGCACCGGCTGCGCCCACGTGGCGCTGTCGGCGACCGTGTAGCGGCGCAGGATCTCGAACTGCTTCGGGTTTCCCCGCGCCACGATCAGCTCCGCGTCGGCCTCCAGCGCGAACCATAAGTCACCGGAGCGTACGACGGCGGCGTTTTCGCCCTGTCGCCCTTCCGACAGCCACAGCGTCTGGCCCGTGGTGGCGTCGACGCCGAAGAACTGCCCGCTGTTGCGCGGGGAGAAGCCGAACAGGCTGCTGCCGACCACGACGCCCGTGCTCATGTCCATGGTGACGTCGTTGTTCTCCCACACCGTCTCGGACGTCCATTGCTCGCCGCGCTTGATCATCCGGAACGCCGTGACCGGCATGCCGAGGCCGGAGATGATCAGCGTCTGCCCGTGGAGGATCGGGGTCACGGCGTTGCGCGTGGCACGGACCGCGTAGGGCCGCTTCCAGAGCAGCTCGCCGGTGGCCGCCGACACGCCCACCAGGTTGTCTTGCGTGAACGTGACCACCTGGCGCGTGCCGCCAAGTTCTGCCACCACCGGCGATCCGTAAGCCGGCCCATCGCCGTTCCAGCTCCACCGGACCTCGCCGGTGCGCGCGTCGAACGCCGTCAGGGCGCCGTTGTTGTGCCCGCCGACGTGCACGATCGCCAGCCCGCGATCGACCAGCGGCGACATGGCGGTGTGATACAGCGGCTCCACCGCGGGCGCCGGCTTCTGCCACAGCAGCTTGCCGGCGGCGGCGTCAAATGCCGTCACCATGCCGCTCATGCCGAGCGTGTAGAGCCGCCCATCGGCGAAGGTGGGCGTCGACTTGGGGCCGGTGCCGTGCGTGCGCGTGGCCGCGGGGTTCGGCTTGAACGTGGCGACGTACTTGGTTTCCCAAATTGTCTTGCCCGTGGACGCGTCGAGCGCGCGCATGACCTCGTTGTCGTCCTGACGGGAGAACGCGTAGACGCGATCGCCGACCGTAATCGGCGCGGCGTAGCCCAGGCCGACTTCGACCTTCCACCGCTGGGTCAGGCGTTCGGGCCACGAGGCGGGCGCCGTGAACACGGCCAGGCCGTCCCGGTTGGCGCCGCGCCACTGTGGCCAGTCGGTGTTCGCCCGTTGCGCGACGGCGGGCGCGAGCCCGCACACGGCGAGGGCGACGACGAAGGCAACCGTCCGGCGGCGCATCACTTGGGCTGCGGCACGATGCGAAGGTACGGTTTCAGCGCGTTCCAGCCCTGCGTATACTTCTGCCTGGCTTCGTCGTCGTTGACTGCCGGAAGGATGATCACGTCGTCGCCGTGCTTCCAGTTCACCGGCGTCGCGACCTTGTGCTTCGCGGTCAGCTGCATCGAGTCGATCACTCTCAGCACCTCGTCGAAGTTGCGGCCCGTGCTCATCGGGTACGAAAGGACCAGCTTGATCTTCTTGTCGGGCCCGATCACGTACACGTTTCGCACCGTCGCGTTGTCGGCGGCCGTCCGGCCCTCACAGGTTTCGCCGGCCTCGGCGGGCAACATGCCGTACAACTTGGCGACCTTGAGGTCCGTGTCGCCGATCATCGGGTAGTTGGGCGCCGTGCCCTGCGTTTCGGCGATGTCCTTGGCCCATCCCTCGTGCTTGTCGACGGGGTCGATGCTGAGGCCGATCACCTTCACGTTGCGCTTGTCGAAGTCGGGCTTGATGCGCGCCATGTAGCCGAGCTCGGTCGTACACACGGGCGTGAAGTCCTTGGGGTGCGAGAACAGCACGCCCCAGGAATTCCCCAGCCAATCGTGGAACCTGATCGGGCCCTGGGTGGTCTGGGCCTGGAAGTCGGGGGCATCAGCGCCAATAGGCAACGGACCGGTGCTCATAGAAACGCTCCTGAAGTCGGACGTGCGGAAAAACCAAAGGCCTGAAGGCTACGATGCCCTCAGGCCTTGGAAGGTTACCTCAATGCAGGCACCCCAGGAAGGGTGCCCCTGGTGCTAGTGGCCGCCGCCGGGCGGACGCGACACGGCCGTGCGCTCGCCGCCGCCGGAGCTGCTGCCGCCGGAGCCGCCGCCCGAGTAGCCTTGCGACGACACCCCGCTCGACCCGCCGCTGGATCCCCCGGTGCTGCCGTACGACGCGCCGTTGCTGATGCTGCCGTTGCGAATCGGCGCCGGTTCCGGATCGCGTGGCCGCACCTGAGTGTAGCCGCGACCATTCACCACGCGTCCCTCGCCCGGCGTCGTGACCTGCGAGCCCGGTACATTGGGGCCGGAGTCCACGTAGATCCAGTTGCCGCCGTAGTTGGGATAGTAGTTGCCGTAATAGCCGCCATAGCTGCCATAGCCGCGGAGGCCATACCCGTAGTTGCCATAGGGCGAGTACACGTAGTTGCACAGGCCGTTGAGCATCGCAAGGTCGGAGTAGGAGTAGCAGCTCCCGAGCTGCGAGTAGCCGAACGGCGAGAGGAACGGGTCGTACCAGCCTCCGCCCATCGACAGGCCCATCGGCGAGGCGTAGCCGCCCCCGCCGCCGGCGCGCTCGACGACGAACCGTTTCGGATAGGTGAGCGCCACCATCAGGTCGATCACCGCCTCGGGCACGTTCGCCTTGTCCATCGCGACGAGCGTCCGCTTGTTCAGGTCGAAGGGGCCGCGCAACTCGCTGATCGCGGCCTGCACCGCGTCGGCCGGCAGCTTCGCGCTCGCTTCGATCACGTCCTCGGTGCTCCAGGCGCGCGCGTCAATGGCCGGAGCCTGTGACAGCATGCGCGCCGTCGGGCCGGGGGCTTTGGATCCATTGCCCAGCGTCTGGTCGATCGCCCGGCGGTACCGCTGCACGCGGACGCTGCGCGAGGGGCCCTCGACGTATTGCACGTTGATCCACGATGGGCCGGTCGAGAGGAACGCCACGCTCGACACCTTGCTGGCCGGTTCCTTGCCGCACGTCACGTCGATGTAGCGGAACACGCGGAGCCCGTCGCTGGACCACTCGGAACGGTCCGTCCCCTTACACTCGGCATCGGCGATGGGCCGCGTCACGCCGTCCGGAAGAACGATCTCGTCAAGCCCGCGCTGGGCGCCGACGAGCGTCTGCAGGCGGACGCCGGTCTCCCGTTCGGGCGTGACGCACACCCGCGCGCCGGTGCCGACCAGGTCGTCTTCGAGGCGCCAGCAGCCCAGCCAGTGCGAAAACCGCGCGTCGGTCTGTGCCGTCGTGACCGCCGGTGTCGTGGGCGCGGGCTGCGCCTGGGCCGGTCCCGCCGCCACCGTCAGTGCCAGAAGAAGTGTGATGCTCATGATTCGTTCTCCCTAAGGTTGGCGACGCCTAGAAGGCGTAATGCAACCCGGCCCCAAACCGGAACCCCTTCAAATCGATCGGCTCGAAGTCGATGAAATCCCGATCGAGCTTGGCGGAACTGAACGTGTAGCGTCCCTCGATCGACATGAACACGCGGCGAAACACGTGGATATCGGCGCCGCCCAGCAGGTGCGCGCTCGGCGCCCACCCTTTGGATCGGAACGTGCTGGTGAAGATGCGGTCGTCGGCGAAGTCGACGAAATCACCAACTTGCTCGAAGTCGTAGTTGATCACGCCGGCGCCGGCGCCGACGTACGGGGCGACGCGGCTCGGGATCCACGCATAGCGGCTGACGCGGCGGCCCGGCGAGAGCAGCGCGAACTTGAATCCCGCCGAGAAGATCGCCTCTTTCAGCGAGGTGGTCTGTTCGATCGGCAGGAACCGATCGCCGACCGGCTCCGACTTCTCGCGATAGTGCGATGGCGTGGTGGATTTGCTGGCGTCGAATCCCAGCATCAGATCGAGCCGCGGCGCGACGTTGATGCCGAACTCGGTGCCGAGCGACGCCGTGTTGAACGACGATTTCTCGAGCGTCAAATGCTGGGTGACGAAGTCGAAGATATCGCTGCCGGCGCTGGCAAACACCCAGCTGCCGCGGAGGCCGACCGTGGCGCGCGGCCGGCCGAGAAAGAAGTCGGCGTTGGCCGGAGGAGGCTGGATGCTGCTGGAGCCGGGAGACTGGTCGCCGGACGCGGCGCTGGCGGGCCACGCGCTGGCAACCAGGAGGAACACCGTACACACACTCACCAAAAGACCGCGAAAACGCTGGCCGTTGTGAGCCATAGCGTGACCTCGGGGAGCCGGCGTCCTGCTGGCGAAGGTGCCGACCGTACGCCCCAAGAATAGCAGGTATTCCCCTGTAGAGCCCGGCTTTAGCCGGATATCCAGCCGGCCTTCGCCGGATGTCCTATTTGAGCGTAAAAGTCAGTTCGAGCGTCACCTGCACCGGGACGGCTTTGCCGCCCTTTCGGCCCGGCTCGAACTTCCACTGTCGCGCCGCCTTCACGGCCTGTTCGTCCAGACCGTAAATGGCGTCCAGCGACCGCGAGATCTCGATGTCCCCGACGTCCCCGGTTTCGCGGACGACGATCCTCAGCCAGACGGACCCCTGGATCTTCGCCTGCATGGCGGCCTGCGTATAAACCGGCTTGACCTCTCTGATCACGCGGGGCAGCGTCACACCCTTGCCGGGCTGGACGACTTCCTGGGCCGAGAGCGTGGCGGCAAACGGGAACTGCGCGATGGCCGCGGTACCGGCAAGCAGCACGACGGTGCAGGCAGTGGCCACAATTAAGGCGAGGCGGCGACGGGACATGGAAACCTCCTGCGTGATCAGGGCAACGCGTTGGGCCAGATGGCGAGGACGGATGAACGGCGTGGCCGCGACCAGACGCGGCCGCGGGGCCGAAAAGGCGAGCAGCGCTTCGGCATAGGCGCGACGGTCGCCGGTCAGGGCGATGGCCTCGCGATCGACCACGGTTTCGCGCGCCAGGCAAAGGCGCGACGTGAGCACGCGCGCAGCCGGGTGGAACCACAAGACGGCGCACAAGGCCTCTTCGAAGAGCGTGGCCAACCAGTCGCGGCGGCGCACGTGAATCAGTTCATGGCAGAGGATGGCGCGCTGAACGGCGGCCGGGAAGGTGAGGACCCGCATCGGCAGCAGGACCACGGGACGCCGGACGCCCACTGTGGCCGGTCCATCCACGCCATCCGAGATGCGAAGGTCCGCGCTGGCCCCGACGCGATCGGCGAGCTCCGACAGCAGCGCCGACGCGGCGTCGGCCTTCTCCGCGGTGGCTGTGATTTGTCGAAGCCGAATCAGGCCGATGGCCAGCCACCCAAAGCGAGCGGTCGCGCCGGCCGCGAGCGTAATCGCGACGAGGGCCGCCACCGAGAGCCCCCTGGCGTCAGTGCCCGGCGCCGAGGTCGACGTCGTGAAAGAGAGGGTCGAAACCAGCATCTCGGAGCTCGTCCCGGACCACGGCTGCAGCATGGGGAGCAACAGGCCGGCCACCAACAGGCCCTGCCAGAACGACAGGGCGGCCCGCGGATGCCGCAGGCGAAGCAGCGCGGTCACGATCGCGGCGGCCCCGACCAGCACGGCGAGTTGAACGCTATAGACCACGAGGTTCGACAGCCAGAGGGTCATGCGTCCTCCTTGTCCAGCAGCTTCTGCAGTTCCCGGCGCTCGCGATCCGTCAGTCCCTTCTCCTTGAGGAGGTGCACCAGCAGGGGCCGGGCGGATCCGTCGAAGACGCGATCCACGAATTCGCGCACCATCGATCTGACGACCTGCTGCCGCGGACGGACTGGCGCGTAGGTCTGCGCCTTCTCGCCCGGCGCCTTCTTGAGGTGGCCCTTCGTCTCGAGGATGTTCATCATCGTCTGCACGGTGGTGTAGGCGATCGTGCGGCGCGCGCGCAGGTCGTCGTAGACGTCGCGGACGGTGGCCTGGCCGAGGGGCCAGATCACCTTCATGATCTCCAGCTCCTGGCCGGTGAGGGTGTCGGACTTGGGACGCATACTAATTACTTAGTATTTAGTAGTTCACTTGTCAAGGGCTCAAGCGCGGCGGTTTGATCAGCAGGACGACCGCCGCGCCGATCACCAGCGTGGCCGCGAGCATCAGCAGGCCGCTGCTGAAGGTGCCGGTCGCGTCGCGCACCCAACCGACGGCGAGCGGGCCGACGAACCCGCCGAGGTTGCCCACCGAATTCACGATTGCGATCCCGCCTGCCGCCGCCGTGCCGCGCAGCATCGCCGGCGGCAGCGTCCAGTAAGGCCCGAGGGTGCTCCAGATGCCGAAGGCGGCAATGGACAACGTGATCAGCGACATCGCGAGCGTTTGCGGCGCCAGAACCGTCATCACGAACGCGGCGGCGCCGAGCAGCATCGGACCCGCGACGTGCCACCGCCGCTCGCCGGTCCGATCCGAATGCACGCCGACGATCACCATCCCGATGGCCGCCGCCGCGTAGGGAATCGCCGAAAGCAGCACCACCGTCGCCGAGCTCAGCGTCCCGGTCGCTTGCACGATCTGTGGGAGCCAGAAGCTCACGCCGTAGAAGGCGATGACGATGCAGAAGTAGGGGAACGTGAGGAGCCACAGCCGGCCGCTGCGCAAGGCCGCGCCGAACGTGAGGTGCATGCCGTCGGTCTGTTCCCGCTCGCGCGCCATTTCGTTCGACAGCCACCCGCGCTCGTCCGCCGACAGCCAGGCCGCGTCTTCCGGACGCTCGGTCAACCGCTTGAGCACCACGGGCGCGAGCAGCACCGCCGGCAGCCCCTCGATGATGAACAGCCATTGCCAGCCGCTGAGGCCGAGCGCGCCGTGCATGCGCAACAGGGCGCTCGAGATCGGCGCGCCGATCACGCCGGCCATCGCGGTGGCGGTCATGAACAGGGCCACCGCGCGTGCACGTTCGCGCGCCGGAAACCAGTGCGTGAGGTAGTAGATCAGTCCGGGAAAGAACCCCGCCTCCGCCGCGCCGAGCAGGAACCGCAGCACGTAGAAGAGCGCCGCGCCGTTCACGAAGACCATCGCCGTGGAGACGAGGCCCCACGTCAGCATGATTCGCGCGATCCACAGGCGCGCGCCGACGCGGGCCAGGATCAGGTTGCTGGGCACCTCGAGGAGCGTGTAGCTCAGAAAGAAGATGCCGGAGCCGAACCCGTAGACGGCGGCGCTGAAGCCGAGCTCGCGGTTCATGTCGAGCGCGGCGAACCCCACGTTCACCCGGTCGAGATAGGCCACCACGTAGAGCAGGAACAGGAAGGGGATGAGGCGCCACCGGACCTTGGTCATGGCGGAGTGCGCGATGGCGTCTGTCACGCCCGGAATCATAGGCCGGAACCTGGCGCCCCCTGTCGTCGTAGACATTCGTAGCCATGGACCGACTGCTGCAGGATCTGCGTTTTGCCACCCGCCTCCTCTGGAAAGATCGCAGCTTTGCCTTCACCACCGTCGCCACACTGGCCCTGTGCCTGGCGGCCAACGTTGCGATCTTCGCCATCGTGGACGGGGTGTTGCTGAAGCCGCTCCCGTTCCCCGAGCCCGATCGGCTGGTCCGCTTCTTCAATAAGTACCCCGGCGCCGGCGTAGCGATCGGCGACAACGGCGTGCCCGACTACTTCGACCGCCTGCGCGACATCAGCGCCGTCGAGGAACTGGCGATGTTCCGCCAGGCGGGCGTGACTCTCAGCGGCAACGGCCTGGCCGACGCCGAGCGCATCCAGGCGATGACCGTGACCCCGTCGTTCTTCCGCGTGCTGCGCGTGCAGCCGCTGCGCGGGCAGTTCTTCACCGACGAACAAGGCGAGATCGGCCGCGAGAAGATCGTCGTCCTCAGCTACGGCTTCTGGCAGCGGGTCTTCGCGGGTCGAGACGAGGCCATCGGGCAGGACGTGCGGCTGGGCGGCGAGCTCTATCGCGTGGTCGGCGTGCTGCCGCAGGGCTTCAAGTTCATCAACCCCGACATCCAGTTGATGCGCGCGGCGGCCTTCACCGCGCAGGAGAAGTCAGACGACTCGCGGCACAGCAACAACTGGCAGCGGTTCGGCCGGCTGAAAGCCGGTGCGACGATCGAACAGGCGCAAAGCCAGCTCGATGCCCTCAACGCCGCGAACATGGTGCGCTTCCCGCAGTGGAAGGAGATCCTGACCAACGCCCGCTTCGGCAGCGACGTCGTGGACTTTCAGCAGAACCTGATTGCCGACACGCGTTCGACGCTCACGATGCTGTGGGGCGGCGCGATCTTCGTGTTGCTCATCGGCTGCGTCAACGTGGCCAACCTGGCGCTGGTCCGCGCGACGGCGCGGCTGCGGGAACTCGCCACCCGCCATGCCCTCGGCGCCTCGTCCGGCCGCCTGGTCCGCCAGTCGCTCACCGAATCGACGCTGCTCGCCGCAGCGGGGGGCGCCGTGGGCCTCGGGCTGGCTTGGTGGGCGCTCCAGGCGGCGCCGTTCTTCGGCTTCGATGACCTGCCGAGCGGCAGCGGCCTCGGCCTCGACGCGCGCGTGGTCGGCTTCACGTTGCTGCTGGTCGCCCTGGTGGGCATGACCGTGGGCATGATTCCCATCATCGCGATGCGGCGCGCGAACCTCGCGCAAGTCGTTCGCGACGAAGGACGCAGCGGCACGCAGGGCCGCGGGCCGCGGCTGCTGCGGCGCCTTCTCGTCACCAGTCAGGTCGCATTTGCGCTGATGTTGCTCATCGGTGCCGGCGTGTTGCTCGCCAGCTTCCAGCGGGTGTTGCGCATCGATCCTGGATTCCGGGTCGAGCGCGTCCTGACCGGCACGGTCAACCTGCCGGTTGCCCGCTACGGCGACGACGCGGCGCTGCGCGCCGCGTCGGACCGGATGCTGGAGCGCATTCGCGCCATTCCCGGGGTGCAGGCGGCCGGTGGCACCACGACCCTCCCGTTCGGCGGCGCCTACAGCGACAGCGTCATCCTGGCCGAGGGCTACCAGATGCAGAAAGGCGAGTCGCTGATTTCGCCCGGACAGATCTCCGCCAGCGACGGCTACTTCGAGGCCATGGGCGCGCGGTTGATCAGCGGCAGGCTGTTCACGAACCAGGATGCCGAGGGACGCCAGCGCGTGCTGGTGATCGACGAGGAACTGGCCCGGCGGTTCTGGCCCGGCGAGGATGCCGTCGGCAAGCGGATGTATCAGCCGCAGAACATCGACAACCTGCTGGAGAAGCCTTCCGACGACGAGATGATGACCATCGTCGGCGTGATCGGACCGATGCGCATCCGCGCGCTGGTCGATTCGGCCAGCGTGCGCCGCGTCGGCAACTATTTCCATCCGCTGCGCCAGCGGCCCACGCGCATGCTGGGCTTCGCGATTCGATCCAGCCAGCCGCCGGAGACGCTGATCGCGTCGGTGCGGCGCGAGATCCAGCAGATCGACCCGGAGCTGCCGTTCTACGGCGTGCGGACGATGGCGGATCGGATGTCGGAGTCGTTGATGGATCGGCGCACGCCGACGCTGCTGGCGTCGGGATTCGCGGGCGTGGCGCTGTTGCTGGCGGCCATCGGCATCTACGGCGTGCTGGCGTACCAGGTGTCTCAGCGCCGGCGCGAGATCGGCATCCGCATGGCGCTCGGCGCCGGATCGGGCAGCATCTTCGGCCTGGTACTTCGCGAGGGCGGACTGATCGTCCTGTTCGGCGCCGCGTTCGGCCTCGTGGGTTCGTACTTCCTGAGGCAAACGCTGCAGGCGCAGCTCTACGAAGTGGGCGCGATGGATCCGCGCGTCGTAGCCGCCGTGGGCACCGTGCTCGTCGTCGTCGCCCTCACGGCGTGCCTGGTCCCGGCGCGCCGCGCGGCGAAGACCGATCCGATGATCGCGCTTACGGATGGGTAGAGGGGTGGCGACAAACCTCTAACAGACTGCTAAAAAACGACAGCCAGAAGGCAAAATGCACAAGGCAAAAGGCGGAACAGTCCCGGATCTGCCCGTGGTTCGCGATTGTGCCTTTTGCATTCTGCCTTCTTCCTTCAGGTTGCTGGCTTTTTCAGCAACCTGCCAGGTTTGTTCAGTCACCCAACTTCGCGCGGAATCACCGGCACGCGCCGCAACTCGCCGCGCCGCAGGAGCCGGATCGGAACGGCCTCTCCGATCGTCGCCGACTAGATCCGCGTGCAGGTCGCGTCCATCCGGCAAGGTGACGCCGATCGATGATCATGATTGTGGCGCCCCTGAAGGGGCGCCCTACCACTAAATTTCGATCACGCCGAGGCGCAGCCCGCGCTGCACGGCCTCGGTGCGTGTGGACACTCCCAGCTTCCCGAAGATCGACGCGAGGTGGAACTTCACCGTGTGCTCGCTGATGCCGAGGGCCTGCGCGATCTCGCGGTTCGGCAGGCCGTCGGCGACCAGGGCCAGCACGTCGTGTTCCCGCGCGGTCAGGGCCTCGATCAGCGGCTCCTGCCGGCGCGCCGGCGACGGCGGCGAAATCATCGCCTCCGCCAGTTCGAGGCGATCGACGATCTCGATGTGGGGATCGGCGGCCAGCCGCCGGCGAAGCGCCTCGACGTCGTCGGCCGCCCGGCCACTCACAAACACGCGAATGGGACGGGACACGCTGATCCCAGCTTACCCCCGCGGGCGTTCGCCCACCGTGACGGTCACGTCCTGCACGCCGATCCCGCGGACGACCGTGATCGGCACGGCCTTGCCGAGGCGGTTGCCGCGAAGCCGCGTCACCAGTTCCTCAGGCTCCTGGACGGTCTCGCCGTCGAACGCGACGATCATGTCGCCGACGAGGAGGCCGCCGGATTCGGCCGGGCTTCCGCTCGCGACCTGGCTCACGAGCAGGCCGAACCCTTGCGATCGGCCGCCGCGCTGCCGCTCGGGAATCGCCACGGCAAGCGAGCTGACGCCGAGGTATCCCTGTCGGATGCCGCCCTCGGCCGCCGCGCGGCTGGCGCCGGGCCACGCGATCGACGCGGGAATCACCACGGTCGTGCCGCGGATGGCCATCGATGTGATGATGCCGAGCGCGTCGCCGTTGGCGTCGACCAGCGCGCCGCCGGTCAGCGCCCCGTGCGGCGCCTGCTGGATGCGAATCACCCGGTCGAGCGCGCTGGCGCGCCCCGTGCGGAGCGGGCCGCCGACCACGCTGATCGGCGCGAGCGAGGCCATCACGCCGCCGCTCCATGTGCGGCCGACGGCCACGGCCAGGTGGCCCGGCCTCGGCTCCGGCCCCGGCTCGAGCGCCGGGCGGCCAAGGCCCTCCACTCGCACCACCGTCAATCCCATGTTGCCGATGCGGCCCAGCACGGCGCCTTCGACGGTGGCGCCTTCGCCGGTGTGGACCGCCACCGTGTCGTCGTCCACGGCCGCGGGCGTGAGGATGAGGTGTTCGGCAAAGACCACCCCCGCCGCGGGGCGGCGATGGCCGTGCACCTGGACCACCGACTCCGCGGCCCGCGCCACCGCCGCCGCGATCTGATCTGACAAGCCTGCCCATGCGTTGGTCATGTCCCTACGGTAGCGGAGAGACAGCCGGCGACGGATCAGCCGATCGACTAGGGATAGAATTTGCACTGATGAGCCTGGCCGAGACGTCCGCGTTGGTCCGTTCCCTTCAACACGAACTCCGGCGGGTGATCGTGGGGCAAGACGCGGTGATCGACGAGATCCTGACCGCGTTTCTCGCCGGCGGCCACTGCCTCCTGCGTGGCGTGCCCGGCCTGGCGAAGACGCTGCTGATCAAGACGCTGGCCGAGGCGGTCCACCTCAAGTTCAGCCGGATCCAGTTCACCCCGGATCTGATGCCGTCGGACATCATCGGCACGGAAGTGATTGAAGAGGATCGGGTGACGGGATCCCGATCGATTCGGTTCATGCCGGGCCCGATCTTCGCCAACATCATCCTGGCCGACGAGATCAACCGCACACCGCCGAAGACGCAGTCCGCCCTGCTCGAGGCGATGCAGGAGTACCAGGTCACCGTCGGCGGCGTGCGTCATGAGCTCGAGCGCCCGTTGTTCGTGCTCGCCACGCAGAATCCGATCGAGCAGGAAGGCACGTATCCGCTGCCCGAGGCGCAACTCGATCGCTTCATGCTCAACGTCGTGATCGACTACCCCAATGCGGCCGACGAGCGGACCATCCTGTCGCAAACCACGAGCGGATCGGAGCCGCGCGTGACGCCGGTGGCGACGGGCGAGCAGATCGAGCGCGCGCGCCTGCTGGTCCGCGACGTGGTGGCGGCGGAGAACATTGTCGATTACGCGGCGCGCATCGTGCGCGCGACGCGGCCGTCGGCGGCGGCGACCGATCACGTGCCCGACTTCGTCCGTCAGTGGGTGCGATGGGGCGCCGGCCCCCGGGCGGGGCAGGCGCTGCTGCTGGCAGGAAAGGCGCGCGCGGTCCTGCATGGCCGTCCGGCCGTGTCGCTCGAGGACATTCGCGCGGTGGCGCCGCCGGTTCTGCGCCACCGGCTGCTCGTGAACTTCCAGGCCGAAGCCGACGGCATCGACGCCGAGACGCTGGTGGCCCGGCTGCTCGACGCCGTGCCAGCCCGTTAGGCCCGTCATGCCACGGCCGCACGTCGTTGCCCCGTCTGAGCTCTCGTCGCTGCAGGACCTCGAGCTGATGACGCGCGCGACCGTCGAAGGGCTGCGGCAGGGCCTGCATCGCAGCCCGTTTCACGGCTACAACGCCGAGTTCAGCCAGTATCGTCACTACCGGCCCGGCGACGATCTCAAGTACGTCGACTGGAAGGCGTTTGCGCGCACCGACCGTCTGTACACGCGACAGTTCCGCGAGACCACCAACCTGTCGGCGCTGTTCGTGCTCGACGTGAGCCGGTCGATGGACTTTCCGATCGACGACAAACCTTTAGGTTTGTCCGCGAAATTCGCGCTCGCGCGCGCGGTCATCGGAATCCTGGGCACCCTGGTGCTGGATCAAGGCGACGCCGCCGGCGTGCTGGCCGTCGACGTTGGCGCCCACCTGGTGCCGCCGCGCAGCGGCCATCATCATCTGCGCCTGTTCCTGTCCGAGCTGGCGCGTCTCGAGCCCGTCGGGAAGGCCGGCGTGCACGAGGCGCTGCGCCGGGCGGCGACGGTGCTCAAGCGCTGCGGGCTGGTGATCGTCGCGTCGGACTTCTACGAGGACGAGCCCGCTCTGGCGGAAATCCAGCGTCTCGCGCGGATGGGCCACGACGTGATCGTCATTCACGTGCTCGCCCGCGAGGAGCTGACGCTGGGCGTCGACGGCGCTGCGGAGTTTGTCGAGCTCGAGAGCGGCCGAACGCTGATGGTGCAGCCCTCCGCCGCGCGCGAGGCTTACACGGCCGATGTCCGGCGCTGGCTCGAGGGGTTCCAACGCCGAGTGACGAAAGAGGGGATCGACTACCTGCGCCTCGTGACCCGTGATCCCCTCGAGCCGGCGCTGCGAAGGTTCCTGGTGTCGCGGCGAGGTCGACACTAGGCGATGTCGATCACCTGGCTCGTTCCGGCGGCGCTGGCGGGCCTCGTCCTCGTGGCGCTGCCCATCGCGGTGCACTTGCTGGCGCGCCAGCAAACACGGCAGGTCGCGTTTCCGTCGCTCCGCTTTCTCCTGCCCTCGTATCTGTCGGCGCTGCGGCGACGGTCGATCCAGGATGCCGTGCTGCTGGCGTGTCGCGTCCTGATCGTCGCCGCCGCCGCGGCGGCGCTCGCCGCGCCCGTGATCGTGACGCCCGCCCGGCAGGCGGCGCACGCGCAACGGATCGCCCGCGCGATTGTGGTCGAGCCCGGCGCGGACGCCGCCACGGTGACGCGACAGGCCGCCGGCGCCTTCAGGTCGGCGACCTTCTCGCGCGATCGGATGGGCGACGCCATTGCCGACGCGGTGGCCTGGTTGGGCGATCAACCTCCGGCCGCACGTGAAATCGTGATCGTCGCCGCGTTCGCGTTGGGACAGTTGAGCGACGCCGATCTGCTGGCAGTCCCCGGGACGACCGGCATTCGGCTGGTTCGCGTCGGGTCGGCGCCGCCGGCCAGAAACGTTGAATGGCCGGTCATCGTCCGGCACGGCGGTGCCGTGCAACACGAGGCACGCCAACTCCGCCTTGAAGACGATCGGACAACGGTAATCGGCGGCGCCGTAACGCCGCTCGCGGAGCCACCGGTGGCGATCCTGGCCGCGCCGGCGGATCAGGCGCTGGCGGACGCGGCCTTGCGCGCAGTGCTCGCCGCGGGCCTGGCGTGGCCGGCCGGTGCGCCATCGCGAGTGGTCCTGGCGTGGCAGGGCGCGGAGGAAGCAGCGATCGCTCTGGCAGCGAGCGTCGCGACGGTGATTCGCATGGACCGGCCATCCCCGCCAGCACTCGCCGCTTCGGCTGTGGCTCGGGCGCTCGCCGGGGCGACTGCCGTGGCCCATCGCGTGATGGAACCGGTTCGTTTGGATTCCGATCAACTGGCACGGTGGCAGCGCCGGCCGGGCACGCCCCCATCGACGGTCGATCCCGTGGATGAAGGCGATCGCCGGTGGTTCTGGGGCGCGGCGCTCGTCTTGCTCGCCGTGGAGTGGATCCTCCGGGCGCGGCAGCGAGAGACGAAGCGAGAGGCCATCGCGCACCCGCCGGAGGCGCAAGTTGCCTGACACGCGCCTTTCGACCGTGCTCGACGGGGTGTCGCGACGACTGCGAGTCCAGTCCTGGCTGTGGGCGATTGCGACCGGCGGCGCCGTTTTTGGCGTCGTGCTCGTAGTGGGGCTGGTGTTGTCGTCGAGCCGGCAATCGGCAACGACGGTGGCGATCGCCGCCGGCGTCGTCGCGGCGCTGGCGATGGCGGCCGGCGGATGGTCGCAGGGCGCGTCGGCAGCGGCGAGCGCCATCGAGAGGGCCGTGCCGCTTGACAACCTCGTGGTGGCCGCCGCCGAGCTGATCGAAAAGCCGGTGCCGACGAGCGCCGAGATTCGTGCGGAAGTCTTGCGGCAGGCCGACGCGCGGCTGGCATCTGCCGATCTGTCGCAGGTGGCGCCCCTCAGGCACCCGATCGCCATCGCCCTCTCGGTGTTGACCGGATGTGCCGTCCTCGCGTTCATCCAACCGGCACCGACCCCGTCCATCCAGGTCCACCAGTATTTGGGATCGACGGTGAGCGCGATCGGCATCGACAACCTGACGGTTCGCGTGGTCCCGCCCTCTTACGCCGGCCGCGCGATCGAGAGCTTCGAGAATCCCGTGCAGGTGTCGGTGCTGGCGGGCAGCCGGATCAGCCTCGAGGTGCGATCGGCGGCGGCGGGTGTGGTCGCCGAGGCGCCGGGAGCGCCCGTCCTGGTGCTCGAGAAGCAACGCGATCGATTTGTCGCCGAATTCCCGGCCACGCGTTCGATCGGCTTGGCCTTGCGGCCGCAAGGGAATGGGGTTCCGGGGTCGCGCTTCATCTCGATCCTCGTCACACCCGATATGGCGCCGTCGGTGCGGGTCCACGCGCCCGGGCGCGACCTCGCGTTGCCGGCGCCACGGGGGGTGATCGCCATTGAGGTCGAAGGCGCCGACGACCTCGGTCTCGCGGCGTTGACACTGCGCTACACGCGCGCGGCCGGCGCTGGCGAGTCGCTGACGTTCACGCAAGGCGACGTGCCGCTCCGCGTGACCCGGCGCGACGATCGCCGCTGGACCGCGACGGCCCGGTGGACACTCGACTCGCTCGGCCTGGCCGACGGCGATGTCCTGGTGTATTCGGCGATCGCCCGCGATCGGAATCCGTCGGGCGCGCCCGTTCAGTCGGAGCCGTACCTGATCGAAATCGGCCGGGCCTCGGTCAGCGCCGGGGCCGGGTTCGGCCTGCCCGCGGACGAGCGGAAGTACGCCATCAGCCAGCAGATGGTGATCTACAGGACCGAGCAACTGCTGGCGGCGCGCGCGACGCACGGTCCCGACTCGTGGCTCGAACAAAACCGGATGATCGCCATCGAACAGCGGATGGTTCGCGCCGAGGTCGTGTTCCTCGGCGGCGGGGAAGTGGCCGACGAGGTGGAAGAGGCCGCCAGCTCCGACGAGCTGGCCGAAGGCCGGCTGCAGAACGCCGGCCGCGCCGAGATGCTCCGCGCCATCAACTTCATGTCACGCGCCGAAGCGCAGTTGAACGACGGGCAGGCGGCCGCCGCCTTGCCGATCGAGCGCGATGCCCTGCGAGCGTTGGAGCGGGCGTTCGATCGCCGGCGCTATTTCCTGCGGACGCTGCCGGATCGGTCGCGAATCGATGCGTCGCGCCGGTTGACCGGCGTGCTGACCGACGCGCGCTCGTGGACGAAGGACCGTCCGCAGCCGCCAGCCGGCCCCGCGCTTGAAGCTCAGCGCAGCGTCATGCGCGACCTGGCGGCCTCGATGGCGAAGGGAACGGCCGACGCGGCGCTGGCGGCGCGGGTCGCCGCCCTCGATGCCGGCTCTGCCGGCCTGCAGAGCGTGGCGGTGCGCCTGGCGACTGCGGCCACAACGGGGGCGTATAGAGCCGCCGTCGACACGGCGATGAGGGACGTGGCCGCGCTGGCGCAAGCGATGCTGGCGACCCCGGCGGAGATCCACGTGCCGGCCGATCCCATGGCGGGCCGGCTCGCCGATGAGCTTCGCCGCACACCGAAGGTGGCTCCGCGATGACGCGAGCCTCGACCGCCCGCGCCGTGCTGCGCGCGACCGCAATCCTGATTGCCTTCGCCGGCCTCGCCGACCCGGTAGTGTCGATCAACCGCGTGCCCCGGCCCGCGGTCACCATCGTCACGGCCGTGGCCGGAGACGACGCCGGCAGCCGTGCCGCGCTCGCCAAGTCCATCCGCGGAGACGCCGAGCTGACCGAGCGCCTGCCTGCAGGTGTCAGGCTTCCCTGCGTGCGGGATCGGCCATGCATCGTGATCGCCGACGGCTCGGTCGAGTTCGATCTGCCGTCGGATCGCCACGCCATGACCTCCCTGGTCAGGGTCCTCCCGCGCGGCGGGCCCAACGTCGCGGTGTCGTCGGTGGAGGTCGGCGCGCGCCAGCACTCTGCCGCCGCCGGATCGATTCGCGTGCACCTGACCGGGATCGCGGTGAACGGACGCAAGACCGACGTGCGCGTGATGGATGGAGCCGTGGTCGTGGGATCGGCGACGCACGCGTGGTCGGCCGATGGCGTCGTTTCGATCGACGTCGCGTGGTGGCCCATCGCTGATGGCGTTCGCGTCCTTCGCATCGAAGCGATCGCTGCGGACGACGAGGTGTCCACGGCAGACAATGGTGTTGAGGCTGCGGTCACGGTCCACGGCGAACGTGTGCGCGTCCTGTTCTATGAGCCCCGGCCGTCGTGGACGAGCACGTTCGTGCGGCGGGCGCTCGAGGACGATCCGCGTTTCGCCGTCGAAAGCCGCGCGCGGCTCGGTCCCTTGCTGACGGCCGGCACCCCTGCGGCGCGTCTGGACACCGCCGCCCTCCAATCGGCCGGCGTCGTCATCGTTGGGGCGCCCGACGCGCTCGGTCCCTCCGAGGTCGCGCTCCTGGATCGCTACGTCCGCGTGCGCGGCGGGACGCTGCTGTTGCTGCCGGATCGAGCGCCGGCAGGCGCCGCGTCGAGCCTGTTCCCCGGGATCTGGACCGAACATCTTACGGCGGTTGCGGAAGAGGTCGGCCCGTTGAAGGCGACAGAGATCCTGCGCCGTTCGAACACCGAGGTCACCGACGTCGTCCTGGGCGCCTCGAGCGGCATGCCGGCGATCGTGATGTCGCCCGCGGGAAACGGACGGGTGCTGGTGTCTGGCGCCATGGACGCCTGGCGGCACCGCGGCACGAACGGCAACGGCTTCGACCGATTCTTTCGCGGCGTCCTTGCTGAACTCGGCCAGCCGAGGGGCGAGCTCACGATCGACATGCCCGCCAGCCTGGTGACCGCGGGCTCGACCGTTCCATTCCAGGTGCGGAGCCGGCGTATGCAGCCGGCGGCCACCGAGACCATTCTCGCGACCGTGCTTTGTGGCGGTGGCGCAACCGGAACCGTTCGCGTGTGGCCCACAGGCGAGCCGGGCGGTTATGCGGGAGAGTTTCCGGCGGCTACTGTCGGCACCTGCCGGCTCGACGTTTCGGTCGCCGATGGCCCCAGCTCGAGCGCCGGCGTCGCCGTCGTCACTGCGCCACGGCGCGATCGAGCGGCGGCGCTGCTGAGCCTCGAGCGTTTGGCGGTCGCTACAGGTGGCGTGGCCGTGGTCGCCGGTGAGGAGCAACAGGTGGGCGATCGCATACGCGCCCAGGAACGGCCGGCCGCAGCCCGTACCGTCGTTCGTCCCATGCAGTCGCCGTGGTGGATCCTGCCGTTTGCGATCTGCCTCGCAGGGGAGTGGTGGCTGCGGCGACGTGACGGACTGAGGTAGAGTGGAATCCCATGCACTCCCGTCGTGAATTCGCGAAAACGCTCGGGCTTGGCACGATCGCGCTGGGCCTGGGACCCTCGGTCTTCGCCCGCCAGACCGCGGCGCCGTTTCCGGCCATCAAGGACCCGAAGTACCGCACCTGGTCCGAAGACGCCCTGCGTGAGGCCGGGCGGCTCGGCTGCACCTACACGGACATCCGCTTCACGTTGAACCGTTCGAACGGCGTTGCCGTGCGGAATGGCGAGATCCAGAGCGGCGGTAACATCGGCTTCGGCCAGTTCGGCGACGAAGACACCTACGGATTCGGCGTCCGCGTCATTCACAGCGGCGTGTGGGGCTTTGCGAGCAGTCCGATTGTGACCCCCGCGGAAATCCGCCGCATCGTCGGCGTGGCGACCGAAGTGGCCAAGGCCAGCGCGACGTCGAAGAAGTTCGACGTGCGCCTCGCGCCGGTGAAGGCCTACGACACCTTCTGGCAGACGCCGATCAAGGTGGATCCCTGGAGCATCCCGCTCGAAGACAAGGTGGCGCTGCTCGTCGACGTCACGCGGACGATGCAGAAGAGCCCGGACGTGATGTTCGGGAACGCCGCCATCAATTTCAACTACGAGTGGAAGTTCCTGGCGACCTCCGAGGGATCGTTCATCGAGCAGGTGTTCTACTACACCGCCGCGGCGATGAGCGCGACCGCCCGCAAGGACGGCGTGGTCAAGAGCCGCACGTTCAACCCCGGCACCGAAACCCGCGGGTGGGAGTTCGTCACCGACAACGATCTGAAGGGCAACGCCGAACGGGTCGCCGCCGAGGCGGTCGAGTTCGCGATGGCCAAGCCGGTCGGGCAGGGGCTGAAGGATCTGATCCTGATGCCGACGCACTCCGCACTGACCATTCACGAGATCATCGCGCACCCCACGGAACTCGATCGCATTGTCGGCTACGAGGCGAACTACGCGGGCACGAGCTTCGTGAAGCTGTCTGACGTGGGCAAGCTGAAGTACGGATCGAAGCACCTCAACATCACCGCCGACCGCACGCACCCGGGCGGCGCCTCCACCGTCGGCTACGACGACGACGGCGTGGAGGCGCAGAAGTGGCCGATCATCCGCGACGGGATTCTCGTGGGCCTGCAGACCAATCGCGAGACGGCGCACTATGTGGGGGAGACCTCGTCGCGCGGGTGCACGTTCGCCAACCACTGGCGCAACTATCCCTTCCTGCGGATGCCGAACATCCAGATGGAGCCCGGGCCGAAGGGATCGCCGACGCTGGATCAGATGATTGCCGACGTGCCCGACGGCGTGCTCGTCGACGGCCAGGGGAGCTTCAGCATCGACCAGCAGCGCTACAACGGCCAGTTCGGCGGCGACTGCTTCTGGGAGATCAAGAACGGCAAGAAGACGCGCATGGTGACCGATTTCACTTACAACGCGATCTCGACGGACTTTTGGGCCAGCCTCGACGCGGTGGGCCCGCCGGAAACGTGGCAGCACAACGGCATGGGCGGCGACGCCAAGGGGCAGCCGGTGCAGTCGAATCGGCCGTCGCATGGGTCGTCGCCGATCCTGCTCCGGAAGATCATGGTTGGAACGGCGTTCGCGTAAGGACTGGTTGCAAAAAGTTGGGCGGAGCCCGGTTCCCGGAGCCCGGTTCCCGACAAGGATTGCTGAAATGGCGTACTCACGAGACGAGATCAAGCAGATCACCGACAAGGTGCTCAACATGTGCAAGGCCGATGCGGCCGAGGTGCGCTTTTCCGGCGGCGAGCGATCGGCGACGCGCTTTGCGAACTCGAGCATCACCGCGAACCTGATCGAGCACGACCAGGAAGTGTCGATCACCGTGCGGTTCGGGCAGAAGACGGCCAGCGCTACGACCCACCAGTTCGACGACGAGTCGCTCACGCGAACCATCGACGCCGTGCAGGCGCTGGCGCGGCGGAAGCCGGACAACCCGGAGCTGATGCCGCTGGTCGAGCCGCCGCAGGCCTACATGGAGTTTGACGCGGCGCTGCCGTCAGCCGTCAACTTCGGTCCGGCCGAGCGCGCCAGGATGGTGAAGGCCAGCACCGACATCTGCGAGAAGCGCGGCGTGCTCGGCGCCGGCTACATCCCGAAGTTCGACTGGGTCGAGGCTTCGGCCAACTCCGGGGGCCTCTTCACTTATTTCCACTACGCCGACGCCAGCTTCATCCTGACCTGCCGCACGCCCGATCAAACCGGCTCCGGCTGGGCCGGCACGACGGGCGTGAAGGACATCAGGAACATCGACGCGGAGATGCTGACCAACGTGGCCGCCGACAAGGCGCTCAAGTCGCGCAAACCCCGCGCGGTCGAGCCCGGCAACTACACCGTGATCCTGGAGCCGCGCCCGGCGGCCCGCTATCTCTCGCTGATGCTGGGCTCGCTCAACGCGCGCAACGCCGAAGAAGGCCGCAGCTTCATGAGCGGCAAGCAGCGCGGCGAGACCCGGCTGGGCGAAAAGGTCTTCGGCGACAACTTCACGTTGCGCAGCGAGATCGGCAATCAGGTCCTGCGGCAGAGCCCGGTCGGGCAGGACGGCCTCGCCGCCAGGAGCGTGACCTGGATCGAGAAGGGCGTCGTCAAGAACCTCTTCTACGACCGCTACTGGGCGCAGCGGCAGAAGAAGGAGCCGACGGGCACGACGCCGAACATGAGCCTGGTGATGGACGGCGGCACCGCCAGCGTCGACGAGATGATCAAGTCCACCAAGCGAGGGCTGCTGGTGTCGTTCTTCTGGTACATCCGCCCGGTCGACAACATGACGCTGCTGAACACCGGCATGACGCGCGACGGGCTGTTCCTGATCGAGAACGGCGAGATCGTCGCGCCGGTGCAGAACTTCCGGTGGAACGAGTCACCGGCGGTGAGCTTCAACAACATCTCGGCGCTCGGCCCGCAGGTGCCGATGCATACCGGCGAGGCCTACGACAACCCGGGCACGGCGCTGGTGCCGGCGATGAAGCTCGAAGACTTCACCATGACATCGATTTCACCTGCAGTGTAGAGGCGGGTGTAGAGGCGGGTCTTTAGACCCGCCTGAGGACAAACCGATGCAACGACGCGAATTCGTCAAGACCCTCGGCGCCACCGGCGTCGCCCTCTATGCCAGCGACCTGGTTGGCGACCTGATGGCCCAGTCGCCCCGAGCGCGGGTGATGGACTCCCGCTTCAGGGGGCTGTCCGACCTGGCGCTCGGCGAGGCCAAGCGGCTCGGCTGCACCTATGCGGACATCCGCTTCACCCGCAACGTCAACGACAGCGTCGCCGTCCGCGACCGCATCGTCACCGATTCGTTCGGCTTCGGCGCCGGCGGCATGGAGACCAGCGCCGGGTTCGGCGTCCGCGTGATCCACAGCGGCGTCTGGGGCTTTGCCAGCAGCCCGTTCGTGACCGAAGCGGAGATCAGGAAGATCACGGCGCAGGCCACCGAGGTCGCCAAGGCGAGCGCCGTCAGCAAGCGCTTCGAGGTGAAGCTGGCGCCGGTCGAGGCCTACCAGGACTACTGGGCCGTGCCGGTGCAACAGAAGCCGGAAGACGTCTCGCTCGACGACAAGATCAGCTTCCTGATGAAGATCAACGAGGCCGCCCTCAAGGTCCCGGGTGTGATCCGCGTGCAGTCGAACATGGCGTTCGACTACGAGTGGAAGTACCTCGCGACATCGGAAGGGTCTTACATCGAGCAGGAGATCTGGCGGACCTCGCCCGGCTTCACCGTGACCGCCCTCAAGGACGGCAAGGCCAAGTCGCGCACCTTCTCGGTCGCGCCCAAGTCGGCCGGTTACGAGGTCGTGCTCGAGGCCAGGATGCTGGAGAACGTCGAGCGCATTGCCGCCGAGGCGGTGGAGCACTGCACGGCGCCGCCGGCGGGCGTCGGGCTCAAGGACCTCGTGATGACGCCGGCGCACGCCATGCTCACCATTCACGAGATCGTGGCGCATCCGACCGAGCTCGATCGCGTCGTCGGCTACGAGGCCAACTACGCCGGCACCAGCTTCGTGAAGGTCGGCGACATCGGCAAGCTGATGATGGGTTCCAAGCTGTTCAACGTCACCTGCGATCGCACGCTGCCCGGCGGCATGTGCACCGTCGGTTACGACGATGACGGCGTGAAGTCGCAGCGCTGGCCGATCATCCGCGAAGGACGGCTGGTGGACCTGCAGACCAACCGCGAGACGGCCCATTACATCGGGCAGACCGCGTCGAAGGGGTGCACGTTCGCGACCTCGTGGCGGAACTATCCGTTCCTGCGGATGCCGAACGTGCACGTCGAGCCGGGCCCGCCCGGATCGCCGACGCCGGACGAGATCATCGCCGACACCAAGGACGGCATCCTGATCGACGGCCGCGGCAGCTATTCGATCGATCAGCAGCGCTTCAACGGCCAGTTCGGCGGCGACGCGTTCTGGGAGATCAAGAACGGCAAGAAGACGCGGATGCTGAGCGACGTCACCTACAACGCCATCACCACCGACTTCTGGCAGAACCTCGACGCGACCTCCGGGAAGGAATCGTGGGCGATGTTCGGCACCACGGGCGATGCGAAAGGGCAGCCCGTGCAGATCAACCATCCATCGCACGGGTCGCCGTGGGTGCGGATCCGCCGGATCATGGTCGGCGCGGCTTTCTCGTAAAGAAAAAGGGACCGAAGGGCGGAGTGCGATGTTCGTCTCCCTTCGGTCCTACCTCAGCGATCTGGTCCGCCCGAAGGCGGACGCTGCATGACTACGGGCCCAGTGGCCCGACACCGATTCGAGATATCAAGTTCAGTACCAGCCATTTGGGGCGCGAGATCGCCGTTCTGAGCCAATTAGTGGCGAGCCAAGGGTAGGCCCTTGCCCGAATTGGGCATTGGGTGTGCTAAACAGCACACTTTGGGCGGGCCTGCTCTTTGCATTGACAGCTGAGTCTTGGTAAAGGACGTCTCTATGCACCTGGCTCGTAAGGCCACGAGAGGCAGAATGCGAACGGCCGCGGCGCGTACTGACACGCTCGACCACAAACGCCTGTTCAGCGTGCTGTCCGGTTACCAGGGCGGGGACCTCGCCGTCCGGATGCCGGACGACCGGACGGGGCTCGCCGGGGAGATTTGCGCTGCGCTGAATGCGAACTTCGAACGCAATGAGCAGCTGGTGAAGGAACTCGAGCTGCGGATTGCCGAACGGACGCGTGAATTGGCCTCGGCCAACAGCGCGCTGACGGCGGAGATCGAAGAGCGGACACGCATCGAGCAGGAGCGGGTGGGCCTGCTGCGGCGCGAGCAGTCGGCGAGGCTCGAAGCCGAGGCGGCCAACCGCCTGAAGGACGAGTTCCTCGCCACGCTGTCGCATGAGTTGCGCACGCCGCTCAACGCCATCATGGGCTGGGCGCACGTCCTGGGGCAGAGCACGGGCGACCGCCAGACTGTGCAGCGGGCCTCGGACGTGATTCGGCAGAACGCCGCGGCCCAGGCCCAACTCATCGAAGACATCCTCGACGTCTCGCGCATCGTCGGAGGCAAGCTGCACCTCAATGCGTCGACGGTGGACCTGCGGACGACGATCGAAGCGGCCATCGAATCGGTGATGCCGGCGGTGGCGGCGAAGGGGATCAGGCTCGAACGGCTGCTGGCCGAACGGCTGTTCGTGTCTGGAGACCGCGATCGGCTGCAGCAGGTCGTGTGGAACCTTCTGTCGAACGCGCTGAAGTTCACGCCGAAGGGCGGCGAAGTGATCGTGGGCCTGACGCAAGGAGACGGGGATGCGGAGATCTTCGTCCAGGACAACGGCATCGGCATCCAGCCCGACTTCCTGCCCTACGTGTTTGACCGGTTCCGCCAGGCCGACAGTTCCATGAGCCGCCGGCATAGCGGGCTGGGGTTGGGCATGGCGATCGTCAGGCACCTCGTCGAGCTTCACGGCGGCACGGTCAGCGTGGAGAGCCCAGGCGAGGGCCTGGGCGCGACCTTCCGGTTGCGGCTGCCGACGCGGCGCGCCGAAGTGGCGCCGGTGGCGGAGGTCGAGGATCGGGAGCCGCCGGCCGACCCCTTCGACGGGGAGCTGGACCGGCTGCACGGGGTCCACGTGTTGATTGTCGAAGACGACGCCGACTCGCGGAACGTGCTGGCGCTGCTGCTGCAGAAGCTGGGCGCGCTGGTCGAGGCCGTGCCGTCGGCGAAAGAGGCCGTGGCCCGCGTCAAGAACCGGCGCCCGGATGTGATCGTGAGCGACATCGGCATGCCGGAAGAAGACGGCTACTCGCTGATCCGCCGTCTGCGCCAGCTGCCCGCCGACGTCGAGCGAAAGCTGCCCGCGATTGCGTTGACGGCCTACGCGCGCAAGCAGGACGCCGAAGCGGCGATCGATGCCGGCTACGATCGCCACCTGCCGAAGCCCGTGGCGCCGGCCGAATTGATCCGCGCCATCAAGAGCGTCGTCCCGTTGTAGAGGCGGGTCTTAAGACGCGCCTCTACGCTGCCATCGCGTACACGACCACGTTGACGCCGAACCTGGTGTTGTCGTCGCGCTGGAACCGCTTGTTCCGCCAGTCGTAGTCCCACTCGCAGCCGTAGTCCTTGTTGGAATAGAGCACACCAAGGCGGCCGCGGTGCTCGACGCCGCGCAGATAGTCGTGCACCAGGTCGTCGCCCCATCCGTTCAGTTCGTGGGCCGTCTGCGGCGGGCCGTCGGGAAACTGAAAGAACGATCGATAGAGGGGATGCATCCGGGGCAGTTTATCCAGCGTGCCGGGTCCCGGAAACAGGCGCCGCATCTCGTGCTCGAACGAGGTCGCATAGAGGCCGGCGACGTCGTGGTTGCAGTCGTCCGAGAAGAGCAGGCCGCCGCGTTCGACGAAACGCTTCAACCTGTCGCGCTCCCGGTCGCTGAAGCGGACAAGCTTGTGCCCCGTCATGAAAAGGAAAGGGAACGCGAGCAGTTCCTCCGAATCCGCCGTGATGACGATCTCCTCCGGGTAGACAGGAATATTCGTGTATTCGACGACGGAGTTGAGAACGTTGGCTGCCACTTTCGGGTTGTAATCCCAGTCGCCGGAGTCATACCGCAGGCGGCTGAATACGAACTCGTGGGCCCGAGGCTTGCCGGTGGCCGGGCGCGGCACCTGGTCCAGGGTCATCCTCTTCAGCATGGCACGAATTGTGGTCGAGCTCTTGAACTGGCGAGCCTTTTGCAACGGGGATAACGGAGAAAACCATGTACTCGAAATCGATTCTGGCGTTGGTGCTTGCGATCGGCTCGTCGGTCGGCCTGACCGCTCAGGAACCACAAGACCGGGCCACCGTGCAACTGCGCGATGGGACGAAAGTGGAGGGCCGCATCGAAGCCCTTGGCCGCGGCACGCTGTTCCTGCCGGGTCCCCGCCACGGCGTCGTGGGTTTCGACCGGACTCAATGTCCGGAAAGGCGATTGGGTCACGTTTGTGTCGAGCGGCGAGGTCCAGCTCTCCGATAACCGGGGCGATCGGGCGAAAGTGGCGGGCTCGCCGCGTGTCGCGGCATTGGCACCGCTGCCCAACGTCAATGCCGGCGCGCTCATCGGGCGCATCGGCACCACCGGACACCCCTTCGGTATCGGCGATCAGGCCAGCGTGCCGATGCCCGACACCGGCGTCCTGTATTTGTCGGTGAACGACGACGAACGATCCGACAACGCCGGGGAGTTCATCGTCGTCGTCAGCCGCAATCCGCGTCGCTGACGCGCTCAGTTGCTTCGGATGGTCTTGCCGAGGTCGAGCGTGACCTTCGGCTTGTCCTGCGTGCCTTCGACCCTGATCACCAGGCGGGTGCCGGCGCCGTGTTTGCGGAGCAGCGGATCGAGGGGCTTGAGCAGCCAGCTCTTGAGCCCGGTCAGCGTCTGCGAAGCCGATGCCGTGAGCAGGACTTCGCCGCTGAGGGCCAGCGTCTTCGACCTGAGCGCGTGTGAGCCGTTCAGCCGTACGGTCGCGCCTTGCACGTCGAAGGTCAAGCCGTCGTAACTCAGCACCCCTTTGCGCAAGGCGAACCGGCTCGACACGTGCGACGCCACCTCGTCGATCGTCTGGTCGTTCGGCCGCCCCTGCGCGCGGCGGCTGAGCGTGTCGATCTTCTCCTGCACGCCGCTGTCGGTGAACATCAGGCGGTCGGCGCCGACCGATCCCTCGATGGTCACGCGGTCGAGGACCTTGGCGGCGCCCTGCGGCAAGTCGAACGCTGCGTCCAGCGTCACCATGCCGACGGCCGGGGGCGGGCCGTCCTTGCTGACCAATTGCAGCAGCTCCGCGAGATCCGCGTCCTTGCTCGTGACGTTCACGACGATGCGCTTGCCCCTGATCCCCTTGGTTCCCTCGACGGTGCCCGTGGCATGAAAGTGGGACCGGCCGAGTGCAACGTCGACGCGCGTCAGGTCGACATCGCCCTTTGTACCGTCGACGACGGCTTCGTACGCGGTCGTGAGTGGAAGGCTGCGGCCGTTCAGCTCGGTCAGGCGGAATGCCTCCGTCCGGGTTTCGCCGCCAGTGGCGATCTTCTCGAGGACGCCGTTCATCTGGCCCACGGCGTTCAACTGGCCTTCGAGCCCGTCGATCGTTCCCAGGTCCGCCGCAAACGTGTACTCGCCGGCAAGCGCCGTGAGACTGGGCTCATCCGAGCGCCAGGGACCGAAGCGCCCCGTCGATTCGATCCTGCCGTAGGGAATCGGATTCACGAGGGCGGCCCGGAATGGGGACAACGAAGCCGAGCTCAGGTTCTCGATCTCGAGCTCGAAGAGCGTCGGCTCATGGGTCGAGCACCGGAAGGGTCGCGCGCATCACGAGATCGTCAATGATGCGCGCGCCCTTCCGATTCGTGGTTACTGATCCAGCCGCACGACGAGCGCCGCGCGCCGGTTCAGGCGCCGTGTCTCTTCGCGAGCGTTGTCGTGCTTGGGCCGCTCTTCGCCGTAGCTGACCGACGTCACGCGGGTGGCCGCGATGCCGTTGGAGGTGAGGTAGTCGCGCACCGCGTTGGATCGGCGCTCGCCGAGCGCCAGGTTGTACTCGGCGGTGCCGATGCTGCACGTATGGCCTTCAAGCGTCAGGCGCAGCGTCGGGTTCTCTTTCATGGCCGCGAGCGCCTGTTCGAGCACGCGCACGGCCTCCGGCCGCAGCGTGTAGCGGTCGAAGTCGAAGTGCACGTCCTCGAACGTGTAGACCTTTTGCTCCTTGCGGATCACCTGAATGGTGACCGTGTCGGAGGCCGTGCCACCCTTGCCATCGCTCACCGAAACGGTGACGGGCACGGGGCCGACGACCATCGGTGCAAGCCACATCGGCTTGATGATGGTGGGCTGTTCAACGGTTCCGGCCGGTGCAGTCCACGCATAGGTCAGCGCGTCGCCGTCCGGATCGCTGGCGTCGGCGGCGAGCTGCGAGCGCGTGCCGACCTCGACCGTGCACGGATTGCAGGTGGCCTTCACCGTGGGCGGCCGATTCGCCGGCGGCGCCGGTGGCGGCGGCGGCGGCGGGGTGACGGGCGGCGGAGGCGGCTGCCGCTTGAGCGGGCTCCAGCCGATGCGCACGTGATAGTCCATGTAGTCCGAACGGGAATCATCCGGAGCGTTGACGCGGTCGCGCATCGGGAAGTCCCAGCGCAGTTCGCCGCCAATGAAGAAACCGTTGGCGGCAAACCAGGTCACGCCCGAGGTGAAGGACGTCTGCCGATCGACGAAGCTGATCGCCGGGCTGACGCTGCCGTCTTCGGCCACCAGCGGTGTATCGAGCGCGGCGTTGTCGCGAACCGGCTGGTCGCCGAGCACTT
>Ga0156330_1095_pt1 | contig 32139 bp, 24 predicted proteins | sample RifCSPlowO2_12_FD_107978 | JGI IMG/M metagenome (GOLD analysis project Ga0156330, IMG submission 107978) | Acidobacteria bacterium RIFCSPLOWO2_12_FULL_67_14b | reverse complement strand
CCGCGATGGCGTGTTTCGCGCGATTCTGGATCCTCAGCCATCCAACCGGCCGGCGCGATTCTCCATGGCTCCGGACGGCACCATCTGGGTGATTACGCTCGCAGGTCTGTCGACGTACACCGGCGACCGCTTGGCATACGTGGATCGGTTCGCTGGCGTGCCGGGCTCGGAGATCCAGTTCGTCGCCGTTGACGATCGCGGCGCCACGTGGGTGGTCAGTCGCGACAGCCTGGTCCGGCTGCAAAACGGGCGGCGCGACGTCGTCAGCGCACGGTCGCAGCTCGCTCACGCGACCGTGGCCGCGCTGCTCCCCGCGCAGGATGGCAGCCTGTGGCTCGGAACGACCCGCGCTTTGTATCGCTATGCGGAGGGGCGCTGGACGTCCATGCTCCCGCTCAAGGCTGGAGACCTCGCGGTCGAGACGCTGCGGCAGTCGGCGACCGGGTCCATGTGGATCGGCACATCAATCGGTCTCTTCCGCTTCCGGAACGGCGCGCTCGAGAGTTTTGATCGCAAAGGCGAGGATCATCGCCGGGCGTCAGCGCTGCTGCTCGACCGGGAAGGCAACTTGTGGGTGGGCCGGTATGGCGGCGGCCTCGAGCGGTTTTCGAGGGGCATCGCCGTGCCGTTCGGGCAACCTGAAGGTCTCGACGCCGGTGTCCGGCCGATCCTCCAGGCCCGGAACGGATCCTTATGGCTCGGCCTGACGCAGGGCGGCGTGCGTCGCTTCGCCAACGGACGTTTCACCACGATGCCGGGGTTGGCAGCGCTTCCAGACAGCGCGGTGCGATCCCTCGAGGGAGCGCCGGACGGCACCTTGTGGATCGCGACCGACACCGCCGGCGTTCATGCGTATCGCAACGGATCCCTTACCTCGTACACGACGGCCCAGGGCCTGTCCCACAACCACGCACGCGGCCTGGCCCTGGCGCGCGACGGGACCCTCTGGGTCGCGACATTAGGCGGTCTCGATCAGATTCGCGACGGCGTCATACACCACGTCGACGTGTCGCAGTCCGATCGTTCGGGAATGCTGTCCGTGTACGAGTCGCGCGATGGGGCCGTCTGGGCCGGTACACGTTCCGGGCGTCTGCTCCGCTTCGTCAACGGACGCCCGGCCGTGCTGCCCGCGCCCTACGTGTCCGCGGACACGCCAATCCAGACGTTCCTGGACGATGGCGAAGGAAACATCTGGGTGGGAACCTACGGCTCTGGCCTCGGCCGCTTCCGCAATGGCCATTACCGCTTGTACACGACTCGAGACGGGCTCTTCAACGACGTGGCGTTCCAGATCGTGGATGACGGCCTGGGCCGGCTCTGGATCACCTGCAACGCGGGCATCTTTACCGTCCGCAAGGCCGACCTCGACGCGTTCGACGAAGGCCGCATTGCCCGCATCCCCAACAGGACGGTCGGGGTGGCGGAGGGCATGCGCTCGCGCGAAACCAACGGCGGCGATCCGGCGGGCATTCGCGATCGCGACGGTCAGCTCTGGTTCCCGACCATCAAGGGCCTGGTCAGGATTGACCGGCGTTCGGTCGGCGACGGGCAGGAAAGCCCCGGCGTCATCGTGGAACAGAAGGGCGCCGCGGCCAGTCGAGATGGCGATCTCGAATTCACGTTCACGAGCCCCACCTTCGCTGCACCGGAGCGCGTGCGGTTCCGCTACCGCCTCGACAAGTTCGACAGCGATTGGCGTGACGCGGGCGAGCGGCGTACCGCGACCTACACGAACATTCCGCCGGGCCGCTACCAGTTCCGGGTGCAGGCGGCGCGCGCGGACGGCGCGTGGCCTTCCCGGGACACCAGCGTCGCCGTGCAGCTCCTGCCGCGGTTCTATCAGACGCGATGGTTCCTGGCCATCGCCGGGTTGTTGATCGCCGGCGTCATCGCCAGTGTGGTCATGCTCGGCGCACGGGTGTGGGAGCGGCGGCGGTCGCAACTGGAGATGGGGCGGCAAGACAAGCGATTCCGTGCCCTCGTCGAAAACAGCTCGGACGGCGTCTTCCTGACGCGGCCTGACTCGCGGATCTCGTATGCCAGTCCCGCCACGATCCGCCTCCTGGGATACGCCAGCGGCGAATGCGAAGGCAAGTCCCTGTTTGACCTGATCCACCCTGCCGATCACGAGGCGGCAAGACGATACTGGTCGGACTCGATGGCCCACCCCGGCAAGGAGGTCGTCGGCGTCGTGCGTTTCCGGCACGCCGACGGCTCTTGGCACGACATCGAAGGCCTCGGGGTGAACCGGTTCGACGACCCCGCCGTCAAAGCCATGGTTGTCAACTTTCGCGACATCACGCTTCGCAAGCAGCAGGAAACCGAGCTGCATGCGGCGAAGGAGGCCGCCGAGAGCGCCAGCCGCGCGAAGAGCGAATTCCTGGCCAACATGAGCCACGAGATCCGGACGCCGATGAACGGCATCCTTGGCATGACGCAGCTCGCCCTCGAGGCCGAGTCGCCCGAGGAACAGCGGGTCTACCTCGAACTCGTGCAGTCGTCCGGAAACTCGCTGCTCAACCTCATCAACGACATCCTCGACCTGTCGAAGATCGAGGCGGGTAAACTGCAGCTGGAACACACCGTGTTCGAGCTGCGGCCCCTGCTGGACGAGATCGTGAGGGCCATGGCGTGGCGCGCCGGCGAGAAGGGCCTGACGCTGTCGGCCGATGTGCCCGGCACGTTCGCGGCCACGGTGATGGGCGACCCGTCGCGGTTGCGGCAGGTGATCGTCAACCTGCTTGGTAACGCCCTCAAGTTCACCGAGCAGGGCAGTGTCACCCTGCGCGTGGCGCCGATCGAGACGACCGCCACCACATTGGCGCTGCAGTTCTCGGTGGTCGACACCGGCCCGGGCATTCCGGTGGAGAAGCAGCAGCTCATCTTCGACAAATTCACACAAGCCGATGGCTCGACGACGCGACAGTACGGCGGGACCGGCCTCGGGCTGGCAATCTGCCAGCACGTCGTGGAAATGATGGGCGGCACGATCTGGGTCGAGAGCCAGCCGGGAGCCGGCAGCGCGTTTCATTTCACGGCCACCTTCGAACGCACCGTGGAATCGACCGAAGGCCTCCCCAGAGTTCAGGCCCAGACACGACCGGTCATCCAAAAAATGCGGGTGCTGCTGGCCGAAGACAATCCCATCAACCAGTTGGTGGCCGTCAAGATGCTGCAGAAGGCTGGCCACGAAGTGGTGACGGCCAACGATGGCCGCGAGGCGATCGATACCCTGAACCGCGAGGCCTTCGACGTCGTGTTCATGGACGTCCAAATGCCGCTGCTCAACGGGTTCGAGGCGACGGCGGAGATTCGCGTCGGCGAACGCGACACCGGCCGCCACCAGTTCATTGCGGCCATGACCGCGCATGCCCTCAAGGGGGACCGCGAGCGCTGCCTCGACGCCGGCATGGACGCCTACATGGCCAAGCCGATCGATCGGCAGGCACTTGATGGCGTGCTCGCCGAAGCCGCGGCGTACCGGCCTCGCTGACGCCGTCACGAAGCGGGAGGTCAACGCCCACGCGCCGAGGAGTTACCTCCTATTCGCTATTCGGTCTCGTCGAAATCGTCCTTCGAGCTCGGATCCAGCTCCCAGCGGTGCACGTCGCGCTCGGTGATCTCCGCGCCGCCCTGGAGTTCCTCGTCATCCGCGTACTCGACGCCGAGCGCCCGGCCGATCTCGTCGACCACGTCCTGATCGGGTGTCGGGTTGTCGCCGCCCGGCGCCTCGTCGCCGACCGCGCCGGCCGACTGCCAATCGGCGTCCACGTCACCCGCCGTGAGCGCGGGGCTCGTGTTGGTGTTCTTCTGGAGTTTCTCGTTCATCTCGGCGCGGCCGGTCGATGCGGCGGTGGCGGCGGCGGCCGGCCCCCAGCTGGAGGGCATCCCATGAATGTCGGCCACCGTCTTGCGGGGCCGGTCGAGATTGGGTTTCTTAGCGGACGCTCTCGGCGCCGCCTTGGGCGCGGCCTTCGCCGCCGGGGCGGCCCGCTTCGCCTTCCTGGCGACCTTGCGCACCGTGGCCTTCGGCTTGGGACGGGCCTTCCGTGCCTTCTTTGCCGCCTTCCTTGAGGCCTTCTTTGGGGCCTTCCGGGCGGATTTCTTCACCCCTTTTCGACGGGCGGCCTTGGGCGCGGCCTTCTTCTTACCTCTCTTGGCGGGCCGTGCGGGCTTCCTGCGGGCCATGGCAAAATCCTTTCCGGCTTTCTTGACAGTTTGCGCTAAGTAACGTAACCTCTATCGGTTACGCGGGCCGCCGGTTTCAGTTCCAACGGGCATCGGCCACCTGACAGTAGCAAATCTGAGAGCAAAGGACACGCATCGCAAATGGCAATTTCGCAAGACGAACAGAACCCGGCTACCGAGTCCCAGGGCGCCTCGGCCCCGACGGCCCGGGCCACGGGCAAACCGGTGATGAAAACGACCTCACCCTGGGGTCACGACGACGACACCGACCCGCAAGAGTATGCCCGCTTACTGGACCTTTACGATAACAGCTTCCGCAACCTCGCGGAAGGCGAAGTCGTCAAGGGCACCGTGCTCAAAGTCACCGCCAACGAGGTCGTGATCGACGTCGGCTACAAGTCCGAGGGCGTCATCGCCGTCGAGGAGTTCCTGGACGAAACCGGCCAGGTAATTGTTCGTGAGGGAGACGTGGTCGACGTGCTGCTCGAGCGCACCGAAGACCGCGAAGGCCACATCGTGCTGTCGCGCGAGAAGGCCGAGAAGATGAAGATTTGGGACGAAGTCGAGCGCGCCTTCCAGGAACGGAAGGTCGTGATCGGCCGCGTCGTCGAGCGGATCAAGGGCGGTCTTGCGGTGGACATCGGCGTCCGCGCGTTCCTGCCCGGCAGCCAGATCGACGTGCGTCCCGTGCGCAACCTCGACGCGCTGAAGGGGCAGGAGCTCCGCATGCGCGTGATCAAGGTCAACAAGAAGCGCGGCAACATCGTGCTCTCGCGCAAGGTGCTCCTCGAGGAGGAGAACGCCGAGAAGAAGAAGTCGACGCTCGAAACCCTGGCCGAGGGCAAGGTCCTGCGCGGCGTGGTCAAGAACATCACCGACTACGGCGCGTTCATCGACCTGGGCGGCATCGACGGCCTGCTGCACATCACCGACATGTCGTGGGGCCGCGTCGGGCACCCGTCGGAGCTGTTCAAGGTCAACGACGAGATCGACGTGGTGGTGCTGAAGTACGACCAGGCCACCGAGCGCGTCTCGCTCGGCCACAAGCAGCTGATGGCCGACCCGTGGACCACGGTGATGGATCGGTTCCCGGCCGGCGCGCGCATGAGCGGCAAGGTCGTGAGCCTGACCGACTACGGCGCGTTCATCGAGCTCGAGCCGGGCGTCGAAGGCCTGATTCACGTCAGCGAGATGTCGTGGAGCAAGCGCGTCAAGCACCCGTCGAAGATCCTCAACGTCGGGGATGCGGTCGAAGCGATGGTGCTCGGCGTCGACCCGGCGGCGCGGCGCATCTCGCTGGGCCTCAAGCAGGTCGAGCAGAACCCGTGGCATGAGCTGACCGCAAAGTACCCGGTCGGCACGCGCATCAAGGGCAAGGTTCGCAACCTGACCGAGTTCGGCGCGTTCGTCGAGGTCGAGGAAGACATCGACGGGCTGATCCACATCTCGGACATGTCGTGGAGCAAGCGCGTCAAGCACCCGAGCGAAGTGCTGAAGAAGGGTGACGTCGTCGAGGCGATGGTGCTCAGCATCGACGCCGAGAACCAGCGCCTGTCGCTCGGCCTCAAGCAGCTGGCGACCGACATCTGGGAAGACTTCTTCGCGCGGCACCAGGTCGGCAGCACGATCGACGGCAAGGTGGTGCGGATGACCAACTTCGGCGCGTTCGTCGAGCTCGACGAAGGCATCGAGGGCCTGATTCACGTGAGCGAGTTCGACGATTCGCAGGGCGGCGAGAAGATCGATCTGGAAGTCGACAAGAGCTACCAGATGAAGATCATCAAGCTCAGCCCGGCCGAACGCAAGATCGGCCTGAGCATTCGCGCCCTGACCAACGCCAACTACCGCGCCGCCTACGAGTCGTATTCGGCGGCGCAGGGTGAAGGCGGCGCGACGCTGGGCGATCACCTGAAGCACAAGTAGTAGTCAAAGAAACTGAGCTACTTTCCTTACTGATTATGACGAAGGCGGAGCTGGTCGAAGAAGTCTCGCGCGTTTCGGACCTCACGAAGAAGCACTCGGAGGTCATCGTCGACACCGTGTTCGAGAGCATCATCGATGCGCTCAAGCGGGGCGAGAAGATCGAGCTCCGCGGATTCGGCAGCTTCCGCCTGCGCAAGCGCGAGCCCCGCAAGGGCCGCAACCCCAAGACCGGCGACAAGGTGGACGTGCCGCCGAAGCGCGTCCCGTATTTCAAGCCGGGCAAGGAACTGAAGGACCTGATCAACCGGGAGACGGGGGAGCCCGGCGTACCGCCAATCTCAGATCTCGGATCTCAGATCGCAGATTGATCCGGGCTGTGGAGATCTGCAATCTGAGATCTGAGGTCTGAGATCGTCATGGAGCGGATCTGGTCGCCCTGGAGACACACCTACGTGACACGCGCGGAAGACGCGAACGACTGCGTGTTCTGCGCCGCGCAAGCCACCGAGACGGCGCGCGCGCTGGTCGTGCACGAGGCGCCGCTCACCTACGTCATCCTCAACCTCTATCCGTATAACGCCGGCCACCTGATGGTCGTGCCGCGCCGGCACGTGGCCAGCCTGGCGCGGCTGACGCGCGACGAGCTGAACGAGCTGGCGCTGTTGACGCAGCGCGCCGAGCAGGTGCTGACCGAGGCCTACCAGCCGCAGGGGATTAACGTCGGGATGAACCTGGGGCGGCCGGCCGGCGCCGGCATCGTCGATCACCTGCACGTGCACCTGGTGCCGCGCTGGAACGGCGACACCAACTTCATGTCGGTGGTCGGGGAAGTGCGCGTGCTGCCGGAAGAGTTGCCGCGCACGGTGGAGCGCCTGCGGCCGCTGTTTGCCGGGCTGAGCTGATCAAAAGGAAACCACGAAGCTCACGAAGATCACCACGAAGGCCCAGAAGTATTTTTCCAAGAGAATCTTCGTGACCTTCGTGATGGCCTTCGTGATCTTCGTGGTTTCTTTATATAATCGTGTCTTATCGGTCTATCCACCGCGGCTTATCCCCTCATGACCTTCGACCTCACCCCCGACCAGCAGGCCATCGTCGATCGCGCGCGCGGCGTGACGCGGGCCGCCCGGAGCGTGGCGGCGGCCATCGACAAGACGGGCCGCATTCCCGAGGAGGTCACCCAGGCGCTGATCGCCGAGGCGCTCGCGGATCCGTTTGCGGGCGCCGAGATGGCGGCGGTGCTGATCATCGAGGAGCTGGCGTCGGCGAGCGCGGGGTTGGCGGCGTCGATCGGCTTCGGCTCGGCCGCGGGTTCGGGCGCCGCGGGCACCGTGATTCCGCCGTCGCTGCCGGGCCTGCGGGGGGCCGAGTTCGCGCTGGCGTCGGTGCAGCGCGCCACCGGCTCCACCCTGATGCGCGCGCGCCTGGTGTGCTGCGCCGTGGCGCTCGGCGTCGGGCGGTCTGCGGTCGCCCATGCGGTGGCCGCCATGAAACGCACCGGGCTCCGCCCCGGGGGCGACGAGAAGGTGCCGCACTGGGCCCTCGCCGACGCGGCCGCGGAACTCTACGCCGCGCGGCTGCTCACGCTGCAGGCCGCGCAAACGGTGGAGCGGGACGACGACTATGAAACGGCGATCCGCCTGGCCCGGTCGTTGTCGGCGGCGGCGGCGGAGAAGGCCGTGCACGCGGCCATCCGCGTCGAAGGCCCCGACGGCTACGCCCGCGGCGGCCTGCTCGAGCGCCTCGCCCGCGACGCCCGGACGCTTCAGGTGATACTCCCCTGAGGTGCTGAAGTGCTGAGGTGCTCAGGTGCTCAGGTGCTCAGGTGCTCAGGTGCTCAGGTGCTGCACCCTGAGGTGCTGAAGTGCTGAGGTGCTGAGGTGCTCAGGTGCTGCACCCAAGCACCCAAGCACCCAAGCACCTAAGCACCTAGTACTTGTTTGGCGATCGTCATCAGCTGCATGTTGGTCGTGCCTTCGTAGATCTGCCCGATCTTCGCGTCCCGGTACAACTTCTCGACCGGGTAGTCCTTCACGAAGCCGTAGCCGCCATACAGGTTGATGGCCATCGACGCCACGCGCTCGGCCACCTCCGACGAGTAGACCTTGCACATGGCCGCCTCGGTCAGGAAGGGGAGGCCGGCATCGCGCAGGCGCGCGCAGTTGTAGACGAGCAGCCGCGTCGCCTCGACGTCGAGCGCCATGCGCGCGAGCTGGAACTGCACGCCTTGGAAATCGGCGAGGGGCTTGCCGAACTGCTTGCGCTCCTTGATGTACTTCACGGTGTGATCGAGCGCGCCCTGCGCGAGCCCCAGCATCTGGGCGCCGATGCCGATGCGGCCCTCGTTGAGCGTCTCGATGGCGACCTTGTAGCCCTTGCCGACCTCGCCGAGAATCTGCGACTTCGGCACCACGCAGTCTTCGAACAGCAGCTCGCAGGTGCTGCTGGCGCGGATGCCGAGCTTGTCTTCCTTCTGGCCCACCGTGAACCCGGCCATGCCGCGCTCGACCAGGAACGCGGTGATGCCGCGGTAGCCCGCCTCGGGATTGATGTTGGCGAAGACGATGAAGAGGTCGGCTTCGTTGCCGTTGGTGATCCACAGCTTGCGGCCGGTGAGCGCGTAACCGTCGCCGGTCTCGGCCGCGCGGGTGGCCAGCGCGAAGGCGTCGCTGCCCGAGCCGGCCTCCGACAGGCAGTAGGCGCCGATCAGGTTCTTCGCCATCCTCGGCAGGTAGCGCCGCTTGATCTCGTCGCTGCCCCAGCGCAGCAGCGCGTTGATCACGAGCGTGTTCTGCACGTCCACCAGCACGCCGACCGAGGGGTCGACCCGCGACAGCGACTCCACCGCCAGCACCGAGTGGAAGAACGTGCCGCCGGCGCCGCCGTAGCTTTCGGGAATCTCGACGCTCATCACGCCCAGCTCGAAGAGCTTCGTGATCAAGCCGGGCGACATCTTGGCGTGCTCGTCCATCTCGCGGGTGATCGGCCGCACTTCGCGGTCGGCAAACTCGTAGACGCTGTCGCGGAACAGGGCCTCGTCTTCGGCCAGCCGTGTCAGCGCGGGGGCGGCGGCGATGGTCTGACTCATGGAGAACGTCAATGTTATCATCGACCGTACAGGCATGCGCATCACGACGGTCCGGGTGTTCGCTCTGGTTGCAGTCGCGGCGCTCACGACCCTCGCGGCCGTGGCGGCGCAGGACCGGCCCAGCAGCCGGCCCAGCCTCCACCCGCCGATCCGGCGCAGCCCGTCTTCCGTGCCGGGGTCAACTTCGTCCGCGTCGACGTGATCGTCACCGACAAGCAGGGCAACCCGGTCGCCGACCTCACGCCCACGGATTTCGAGCTCTTCGAAGACAACAAGCCGCAGACGCTCGAAGCCTTCCGCCTCGTCAAGGTCGACACCACCACCGTGCCGACCTACACGCAGCGGGGCATCCGCAGCCGCAACGACGAAGAGATGGCCGCGGCCGACGAGAACTCGCGCATCTTCGTGTTCTTCCTGGACGACTATCACGTCCGGCGCGAAACCAGCTGGCGCGTGCGCAAGCCGCTGATGGACTTCATCGCCAACCAGCTCTCGCCCGCCGACCTGATCGGCGTGATGTACCCGCTGACGCCGATCGACGGCGTCATGCTCACGCGGAACCACCAGGGCGTGCTCAACACCGTGGAGAAGTTCGAGGGCCGCAAGTTCGACTACGAACCCAAAAACGACATCGAGCAGTCCTACGTCTACAAGTACCCGGCCGAGGTCGTCGAGCGCATCCGCCGCCAGGTCTCGCTGACGGCGCTGCGCGGCATCGCGCACAAGCTCGGCTCGTTGCGCGAGGGCCGCAAGTCGATCGTCCTCGTCAGCGAGGGCTACGTGACGGTGCTGCCGCCGCAGATGCGCGACGCGATCGCCGCCGAGCCGGGGAGCGGCAACAACCCGGCGCGCCGCGACCCGTTTGCGGGCGACAACAACCTGATGGAAGAGCGCGCGAACTTCACCGCCGGGCTCGACCTGATCCAGGAACTGCAGGACGTCTACGACGCCGCCAATCGCAACAACACGTCGATCTACACCGTTGACCCGCGCGGGCTGGCGATCGGCGATTTCGACATCACCGCGAACATCTCGATCACGACGAGCCAGGCGTCGCTCAATTCGACGATGGACACGCTGCGCGGGCTGGCCGAGAACACCGACGGCCGCGCCATCGTGAACCAGAACGACCTCGCCAACGGGCTCAAGCAGATCGTCAGGGACTCGAGCGCCTACTACCTGCTCGGCTACAACTCGACCCAGGCGCCCACCGACGGCAAGTTCCACGAGATCAAGGTGCGCGTGAAGCGGCCGGGCATGCAGGTGCGGGCCCGGCGCGGTTACTGGGCCTACACCGACGCCGACGTGCGGCGCGCGACGCGCGTGGGCCTGCCCGCCGGGCCGCCGGCGGCTGTCACCAAGGCCCTGGCCGCCATCGCGCCGATGACCAACCGCCGCTACATCCGCACGTGGATTGGCACCGGTCCCGGCCATGACGGCAAGACCACGGTCACGTTCCTGTGGGAACCGCTCCCGGCCACGCCGGGCAGCCGCCGGGACGATCCGCGGCGCGTGACGATCCTGGCCACCACGCCCGCCGGCGACGTCGTGTATCGGGGCCGCGCCCCGGCCGAGATGGCCGCCGTGGGATCAGGCGCCACCGTGAGCTTCGAGGCGAAGCCCGGCCCGCTGCAGATGCGCCTGACCATCGAAGGCGACGGCACCGGGACGCTCGATTCGGAAGACCGCGACCTGGCGGTGCCGGACCTGTCGGCGCCCGAGGTCATGATCGGCACGCCGCGCGTCTGGTTCGCGCGCAACGCCCGCGAGTTCACGGCCCTCACCACGGGCCCGGCCGTTCCGCCCGCCGCGACGCGCGACTTCCGGAGGACCGATCGGCTGCTGGTGCGGTTCGACACCTTCGCCCCGGGAACCGTGCCCGCCACCGTGACGGCCCGCCTGCTGAATCAGCAGGGCACGAAGATGAGCGACCTCACGGTGACGCCGCCAGCCGCGGGCCAGCCATACGTCCTAGACCTTCCGCTCGCCAGCTTCGCGACCGGACAGTACCTGCTCGAGCTCGCCGCCAACGCCGAAGGCCACCCACCCGTCACCGAGCTTGTGGCCTTCCGCATCGGCGGTTAGGCGTACATTCCGCGCAGGCGCGTCACGGTTGCGACACGGCCGATCGCCACGATGTACGCCGCGGCCCGCATGTCGACCTTGTACTTCTCCGCGGTCTTCAGCACCACGTTGTAGGCTTCGACCATCTTCGCCTCGAGCCGTTCGTTCACTTCCTTCTCGGTCCAGAAGTAGCCGTGGCGATCCTGCACCCACTCGAAGTACGACACCGTGACGCCGCCGGCGTTGGCGAGGATGTCCGGCACCACGAAGACGCCGCGCTCGTGCAGCAGCTTGTGCGCTTCCGGCGTCGTCGGGCCGTTGGCCCCTTCGACGATCAGCTTCGCCTTGATGTCGGCCGCGTTCTCGTCGGTGATCTGTTTCTCGAGGGCCGCGGGGATCAGGATCTCGCAGTCGAGCTTGAACACGTCGGCGGCCCCCAGCGGATCCCCGCCCGCAAAGCCGTTCACGGTCTTGTGTTCCTTGACGTAATCGATCAGCTTGCCCACGTCGAGGCCCTTCGGGTTCTGGACGCCGCCCTTCCAGTCGGTGACGCCGACGATCTTCGCGCCCTGCTGCGCCAGCAGCTCCGCGGCGATCGACCCGACGTTGCCGAAGCCCTGGATGGCCACGCGCGCGCCCTTCAGCTCGAAGCCGAGGTGGCGCGCCGATTCGCGCGCGACGATCATCACGCCGCGGCCGGTAGCCTCGCGGCGGCCGAGCGACCCGCCCATCTCGACCGGCTTCCCGGTGACGACCGCCGTGGAGGTGTGGCCGACGTGCATCGAGTAGGTGTCGGAGAACCACGCCATGATCTGCTCGTTGGTGTTGACGTCGGGCGCCGGCACGTCCTTTTCGGGGCCGATGGAGTCGATGATCTCGGCGGTGTAGCGGCGGGTGAGCGCTTCGAGCTCGCGCCTCGACATCTTCATCGGGTCGCAGATTACGCCGCCCTTGCCGCCACCGAAGGGCAGCTGCGCGACGGCGCACTTCCACGTCATCCACGCGGCGAGCGCCGTGACCTCGTCGAGCGTGACGCCCGGGTGATAGCGAATGCCACCCTTGGCCGGGCCCAGCGTCACGTTGTACTGGACGCGATAGCCGGTGAACACCTGGATCTCGCCGTTGTCCATCTGGACCGGGCAGGAGACGATGATCTGGCGCTTGGCATGCGTGAGCATCCGCCAGAGGCCGGGTTCGAGGTTCAGAATGCGGGCGGCTCCCTCGAACTCCTGGAGCATCGCGCCAAAGACGGTGCCGTATGGTGCCATAGTGCCTCAACAAGGAATCAAGACGATCAGTGCAAACGACCCACGGTAGCAACCATCACGCCGCAATGTCAATTCGCTATCTGTGCGATGAGCCGAACGCATCGATTCCCCGGCCTGAAACCGCTCGCACGCCCTATAATTAAGTGGCATGAAAAGCGTCGTCGATCGAACCGAGACCCGGAAGGGCCGGTGGGAACGCGAGGTCGTCGGCCCGGCCCTGCGCCGGTCGCCCGAGCGGCCCGGCCCGTTCACGACCATTTCCGGCCGGCCGATCGAACGACTGTACGCCCCGGAAGACGTCGGCGCGATCGACTACGACCGCGACGTCAACAACCCCGGCGAGTTCCCGTACGTCCGCGGCATCCACCCGACGGGCTATCGCGGCAAGCTCTGGACCATGCGGCAGTTCGCCGGCTTCGGCACGCCCGAGGAGACCAACCAGCGCTACAAGGACCTGATCGCCGCCGGTGGCACCGGGCTGAGCGTCGCCTTCGACCTGCCGACGCTGATGGGCCGCGACCCCGATCACGAGCTGTCGCTCGGCGAAGTGGGGAAGTGCGGCGTCAGCATCGTCTCACTGGCCGACATGGAGCGGCTCTTCGACGGCATCCCGCTCAACGATCCCATGATCACGACGTCGATGACGATCAACTCGCCGGCGTCGATGATCTTCGCGATGTACCTCGTCGTGGCCGAGCAGCACGGCGCCGACTGGAAGAAGATTTCCGGCACGATCCAGAACGACATCCTCAAGGAGTTCATCGCCCAGAAGGAATACATCTTCCCGCCGCGCGCGTCGATGCGGCTCATCACCGACGTCTTCGGGTTCTGCTCGAAGGAAGTGCCGAAGTGGAACACCATTTCGGTGAGCGGCTACCACATCCGCGAGGCGGGTTCGACCTCGCTCCAGGAGCTGGCGTTCACGCTGCGCGACGGCCTCGAATACGTGCAGTACGGCGTCGACGCCGGGCTCGACGTCGACGACTTCGTGCCGCGCATGTCGTTCTTCTTCAACTCGCACAGCGACTTCTTCGAGGAGATCGCGAAGTACCGGGCCGCCCGCAAGCTCTGGGCCGGGGCCATGAAGAACCGCTTTGGCGCGAAGAACCCGCGGTCGTGGCAGCTGCGGTTCCACGCGCAGACCGCCGGCGTCTCGCTGACCGCCCAGCAGCCCTATAACAACGTCGTGCGCACGGCGCTGCAGGCGCTGGCCGCCGTGCTCGGCGGCGCCAACTCGCTCCACACCAACTCGCTGGACGAAGCCCTGGCGCTGCCGACCAGGGAGACCGCGACCATCGCCCTGCGGACGCAGCAGATCATCGCGCACGAAAGCGGCGTGACCACCGTCGTCGATCCGCTGGGCGGCTCGTACTTCATCGAAAAGCTGACCCGCGACATGGAAGAGGGCGCGCTGCACTACTGGGACACCATCGACCGCATGGGCGGCATGGTCGAGGCGATCGAGCGCGGGTATCCGCAGATGGAAATCGCCGAGGCGTCGTACCAGTTCCAACAGGCGGTCGAACGCAAGGACAAGACCATCGTCGGCGTGAACGACTTCCGGCAGACGGACGAAAAGCCGATCGAGATCCTCTACATCGACGACACCGCGTCGGACCAGCAGCTGGCGCGCCTCGCGGACCTGAAGAGGACGCGCGACCACGACCGCGTGCGGCGGACGCTCGACGCGTTGAAGGACGTCGCCAGGGGCCAGGGCAACACGATGGTGCCGTTGCTCGAGTGCGTGCGGGCCTACGCCACCGTGGGCGAGATGTGCGACGCGCTGCGCGAGGTGTGGGGCGAATACGAGGAAGTACCGGTCATCTGATGAGCCAGAAGATCCGAGTCGTCATCGCCAAGCCGGGACTCGACGGCCACGACCGTGGCGCGAAGGTGATCGCGCGCGCGCTGCGCGATGCCGGCATGGAGGTGATCTACACGGGCCTCCGCCAGACCCCCGAGCAGATCGTGTCCGCGGCGCTGCAGGAAGACGCCGACGTCATCGGGCTGTCGATCCTGTCGGGCGCACACATGCACATCTGCCCGCGGGTCATGACCCTGTTGAAGGAGAAGGGCCTGGACGATGTCCAGGTCGTGATTGGGGGCATCATCCCCGACGTGGACCTGCCGAAGCTGAATGCGATGGGCATTCGCGGCGTGTTCCTGCCGGGCACCCCGATGCAGCACATCATCGACTACATCACGGCCAACGCCCGCGTCCGGGTGGAGCCGGTCTGACGGACTGTTGATGCTGCAGCATTCGGCCGATATCCGGAAGTAGCCTGTCTCATGCGAACACTGCTGCTCGCCGACGACAGCATCACGGTCCAGCGGGTGATCGCGCTGACCTTCGCCGAGGAGGCCTTCCGGATCGTCACGGTGTCGGACGGGCAGGCGGCGATTGAGCGCATCAGCTCGCAGCGGCCCGACATCGTCCTGGCTGGCACGACGATGCCGAACGTGAACGGGTACGAAGTGGCGAGCTTCGTGCGAAGCCAGCCGGCGTTGAAGAACCTGCCCGTGCTGTTGCTGTCGGGCGCGTTTGAATCGGTGGATCCGGCGCAGCTCAAGGCCAGCGGCGCCAGCGGAGTACTCGAGAAACCATTAGAGCCGACGATCGTGATTAGCCGCGTCAAAGAGCTGCTCGGCATCAAGAGTGAAGCGCGTCCCGCGGCCGGGCGGACGGTGACCCCTGCCTCGGCGCCGCCGGAGAAGCGGAAGCAGGGGCAGCGCGAGGCGCCGCCCTCGGCGCAGGTCCGCCCGCAGAGCCCGCGGCCGGTGCGCGCCGCCAAGGCGTCGAGCTGGGACGAGCTCAAGGAAGATTCGGGCCTCGCGCCGGACGCGAGGTCCGTGGAAAGCGGGCACGGAAGCCACGACTACCTCGACACGCTGGATGCGGCGTTTGATTCGCTGGATCAGCATCTGGCGGGCCGCGGCGAGGAACGGCAGGGGCGGAACCCCGCGCCGCCGCTCGAGCATCATGGTACCGCGGTCGATCCGCGGTCGCCGGGCAGACGTCCGCAGCCGCCGGCCGCCGGCACGCCCCCGGCATCGCCGGTCTTCGAAATCGACGACGAGTGGTTTGCCGACGAGGACAAGATCAGGGAAGAACGCCGCCTCGAGCAGCAGACGCTCGCCGCCGAGATGGGGATCCACGACGTCGAGCTGCCCGAGACGCCCGAAGCCGTGAATACCGCCGCGCCGGCCGCTCCGCCCACGCCACCGCCGCCACCTGTGCCGGTTTTCGATTCGCCGCCGGCGCCTGTAGAGGTCGCGCCTGTAGAGGTCGCGCCCGTGGAGGTCGCACCCGTGGAGGTCACGCCCGTCGAGGTCGCGCCCGTAGAGGTCGCACCCGTGGAGGTCGCGCTCGAGGAGATCCCGGCCCTGGAAGTCGCGCCCGTGGAGGTCGCGCCGTTTGTGGCGGTGCCCGCGCCGCCTCCGGCTCCCGGTCCGCCGCCGCCGAACGCGCCCTCGTCGGCCCAACGAGATGTGGCGGACGACTTTGCCGATCTCCTGGCGTTCGAGCAGGGCGAGCGATCGCATCCACCGAGGGCCGCGGTCCCCGAGCCCCCGCCCCCGGTGGTGATCCAGCCGGAGATCACCGACGTCATGCTCGACCAGATCGCCGAGCGCGTGGTCGAACGCCTCAACGCCGGGATGTTTGCGGATCACCTGCGCGAGGCCATGACGACGACCGTGCACGACACGGTCCGCGACACCGTCCGCTCGGTCGTCTCCGAGACCTCCGAGCGATTGCTGCGCGACGAGATCGCGCGCGTGAAGGCCCAGGCCGAACGGGATACTCAGTAACAAGGCAGAAGGCAGAAGGCAGAAGGTTGGCCCTTGTTTTTGCCTTCTGCCTTCTGCCTTGTGCCTTTCATAATAGAGAGATATGTCCGTCCCGGAAAAGCCCGCGCTCGAAGGCCTGGAAGACGCGCTCGCCGCGCGCTGGGAGCGTGACGGCATCTATCGCTTCGACCGCACGAAGTCACGCCGCCAGATCTATTCCATCGACACGCCGCCGCCGACCGTCAGCGGCTCGCTGCACGTCGGGCACGTTTTTTCCTACACCCACACCGACATCGTCGCGCGCTTCCAGCGCATGCGCGGCAAGGAGGTCTTCTATCCGATGGGATGGGACGACAACGGCCTGCCCACGGAGCGGCGCGTGCAGAACTACTTCGGCGTGCGGTGCGACCCGTCGCTGCCCTACGACCCGTCGTTCGAGCCGCCGGAGAAGCCGGACAAGCACCCCGTGTCGGTGTCGCGGCCCAACTTCATCGAGTTGTGCATCAAGCTCACCGTCGAAGACGAAAAAGCCTTCGAGCAGCTGTGGCGGTACCTCGGGCTGTCGGTGGACTGGTCGATGACCTACGCGACCATCGGGCGCCAGGCGCAGCGCGTGTCGCAGACCATGTTCCTGCGCCACCTGAAGCAGGGCCTCGCTTACCAGGTCGAAGCGCCGACGCTGTGGGATGTCGATTTCCGTACGGCCGTGGCCCAGGCGGAGCTCGAAGACCGCGAGCAGCCCGGCGCGTATCACAAGATTCATTTCGCCCGGCCCGATGGATCCGCCGCGGTCGCGATCGAGACCACGCGTCCGGAGTTGATCCCCGCGTGCGTGGCGCTGGTGGCGCATCCGGATGACCGGCGTTACCAGCCGCTCTTCGGCACCGAGGTCGTCACGCCGCTCTTCGGCGTCCGCGTGCCGGTGAAGGCCCACGCGCTGGCCGATCCCGAAAAGGGCAGTGGCATCGCGATGATCTGCACGTTCGGCGACACGACCGACGTCACCTGGTGGCGCGAGTTGAAACTGCCGGTGCGCGCCATCGTCCAGCCCAACGGCACGTTGGGGCCGGTGACGTGGGGCGCCAGGGGATGGGAGTCCGGCGACGCGGCCCGGGCGCAGCGCGCCTACGATCAGCTGGCCGGGCTGTCGGCCAAGAAGGCGCAGGCCAGGATCGTCGAGCTGCTGCGTGAGAGCGGAGATCTGGAGGGCGAGCCGACGCCAATCACCCACAACGTGAAGTTCTACGAGAAGGGCGACCGCCCGCTCGAAATCGTCACCAGCCGCCAGTGGTTCATCAGGACCATGGACCATCGGGAGGCGTTCATCGCGCGCGGGCGGGAGATCCAGTGGCACCCGGAGTACATGCGGGCGCGCTACGAGAACTGGGTCAACGGCCTCAACGGCGACTGGTGCATCAGCCGCCAGCGCTTCTTTGGCGTGCCCGTTCCGGTGTGGCATCCGATTCGCGCGGACGGAACGGCGGACTACGACCACCCGATCGTTCCCGACGAGTCGCGCCTGCCGATCGATCCGTCCACCGACGTGCCCGACGGGTTCACGCCCGCCGAGCGCGGACAGGCCGGAGGGTTCGCCGGCGACCCGGACGTGATGGACACGTGGGCGACGTCGTCGGTGTCGCCGCAACTGGTCACGCAGTGGGAAACCGACGCCGAGATCTTCACGCGCACCTTTCCGATGGATCTGCGGCCGCAGGCGCACGACATCATCCGGACGTGGCTGTTTTCGTCAGTCGTGCGCGCGCATTTCGAGCACGGGTCGGTGCCGTGGACCGAGGCCGCGATCTCCGGCTGGGTGCTCGATCCCGATCGCAAGAAGATGTCGAAGTCGAAGGGCAACGTCGTGACGCCGCTCGGCCTGCTGCAGGAATACGGATCCGACGGCGTCCGCTACTGGGCGGCGCGCGGCGGGCCCGGCGTGGATACGGCGTTCGACGTGGGCCAGATGAAGATCGGCCGCAAGCTCGCCATGAAGGTCCTGAATGTCTCGAAGTTCGTGCTGGCGGGCGAGCACGCCGACGGCGCGGTGACCGAGCCGCTCGACCGCGGCATGCTGCTGAACCTGGCGGACCTCGTGGACGAAGCGACGGCGGAGCTCGATCGGTACGAGTATGCGAAGGCGCTCGCCAAGATCGAGTCGTTCTTCTGGGACTTCTGCGATAACTACGTCGAGGCGGCGAAGTCGCGCCGCTATGGAGACTTCGGTCCCGAGGCGGCGTCGTCGGCGTCGACGGCAATGCGCCTGGCCCTGTCGGTGTTACTGCGGTTTCTGGCGCCGTACCTGGCGTTCGTGTGTGACGAGGTCTGGTCGTGGTGGCGCCAGGGCTCGGTGCATCGCGCCGCGTGGCCGGTTCGCGCGGAGGTGGTCAAGGTCTCGGGCGAGGATGAGACCGCGCGACAGGCCGTGCTGCACCTGACCGAGGCCCTCAATGCCATCCGCAAGGGCAAGACCGATCAGAGAGTGTCGGTCGGCACGCCGGTGAAGGCCGTGGTGTATTCCGCCTCCGCCGACGCGGTGCAGAGCTTGGCCCTGGTCGAGCGCGACTTGAAGGCGGCATGCCGCGCGGACTCGCTGGTGCTCGAGGCCGGGGACGACGCGGGCGTGCGGATCACCCTCAAGCCCGCGGAGGCCTGATGGTGCCGGTGTTGCCGCCGGAGGCCTATCGCGATCTGGCCCGCGGCGCGCTCGCCGAGGATTGGGGGCGCGGCGATGCCACCAGCGCCGCGACGATCGCGGCCGGGCAGCGGGCGCGGGGCACCGTGCTCGCCAAGTCGGATCTGGTGGTGGCGGGACTCGACGTCGCCGCCGAGGTCTTCCGGCAATCGGATCCCGCGGTGGTGTTCGAAGTGCGATGGGGCGACGGCTCCCACGTGCAGGCGGGCGAGGCGGTGGCCGTCGTGGCGGGCGACGCGCGGGCGCTGCTGGCCGCGGAACGCACGGCCCTCAATTTCCTCCAGCGCCTCTGCGGCATCGCCACGCTGACGGCGAAGTTCGTGGACGCCGCCGCCGGCCGCATCACCATCCTGGATACGCGCAAGACCACGCCCGGCCTCCGCGCGCTCGAGAAGTACGCCGTCCTCTGCGGCGGCGGTACCAACCATCGCCAAGGGCTGGATGACGGCATCCTGATCAAGGACAACCACAAGCGGCTGGCGGGTGGCGTGCGCGCCGCCGCCGCCCGCGCGATGGCGGCCGCGCAAGGCCTCCCCGTGGAGGTCGAAGTCGAGACGCCGGACGAGCTCGACCAGGCGCTCGACGCGGGCGTGCCGCGGATCCTGCTCGACAACTTCACGACCCACGACATTCGCGAGGCGGTCGCGCGGGTGGCGGGCCGCGCCGCGATCGAGATCTCCGGCGGCGTGACCCTCGAGCGCATTCCCGAGCTGGCCACGACCGGCGCGCAGTACGTGTCGGTGGGCGCGCTGACGCACTCCGCGCCGGCGGCAGACTTGAGTTTCGAGCTCGCACCCTTCGACTCCGCTCAGGGCAGGCCGGCCTGAGATGATCCCTGAAGAACTCGCCGCGCCGCTCGCCGCGCTCCGCCACACGCGGCCCGACATCCGGCTTGATGTGCGATGGCACGCGTCGGTGACCTCGACGATGGACCTCGCGGTCGCCGCGGCCGAAGGGGACACGGCGCACGGATTCGTCGTGGCCGCCGGCGAGCAGACGGCGGGCCGGGGCCGCCGGGGGCACACGTGGCAATCGCCTCCGGACGCGGGGCTGTATTTCTCGATGGTCGTCCGGCCGTCGGCGCACGCGACGGCGTCGTTGCCGCTGCTGACGCTGGCCGCCGGGGTCGGCGTGCGCGAGGGCATCCGCGGCGCCACCGGCCTTGCGCCGGATCTGAAGTGGCCCAACGACGTGATCGTCGGCCGCCGGAAGCTCGCCGGAATCCTGGCGGAAGCGGTCGCCCTGCGGACTTCGCAGCAGGCGGTGGTCGTCGGCGTGGGCGTCAACGTGCAGGCGGCGGCATATCCGCCGGACGTGGCGGCCCGGGCGACGTCCCTCGAAGACGAGTTGGGACGCGGCGTCGACCGTGGCGCGGTGCTCGCCGCCGTCCTGCTGGGCCTGTGGGACTCGGTGGCCGCGCTCGAGCGGAACCCCGGTGATATCCTGCAAGCTTGGCGTGCGGCCTCGCCGTCGGCTGCCGGCACGCGGGTCGAGTGGGACGCGACACACGGCATCACCGCGGGGATCGACGACACCGGCGCGTTACTCCTGCGCACGTCACTCGGAACCGAGCGCATCATTGCGGGAGAACTGCAGTGGCACCTTTAGCACCTTGAGCACCTTGGCACCCGTAGCACCTTAGGCACCCGAGGCACCGTACGCACCCTAGGCACCTATCTTTATGTTGTTAGCGATTGACGTCGGCAACACCAACATCGTCATCGGCGTGTTCCGCGGCACGGATCTGATCCACAGCTGGCGGCTGACGACGATCCGCGAGCGGACTTCGGACGAGCTCGGCATCCTCGTGGCCAGCCTGTGCGATCGGTACGAGGTGCGTCAGCCCGACATTACCGGCATCGTCGTCGCCTCGGTGGTGCCGCCGCTCACGGCGACGCTCACCAGGATGGTGACCGACTACTTCGGCCGCGTGCCGCTGCTGTTCGAGCCGGCGGTGAATTCGATCATGCCGATCCTCTACGACAATCCCGCGGAGGTCGGCGCGGATCGGGTCGTCAACGGCATCGCGGCGTTCGACACCTACGCCCGGGGCCTGCCGATCATCGTCGTCGACTTCGGCACCGCCACGACCTTCGATGCGATCTCGGCGAAGGGCGAGTACCTGGGCGGGGGGATTTGTCCGGGCCCGCAGATTTCGGCCGACGCGCTGTTCCAGCGCGCGGCCCGGCTGCCCCGGATCGATCTGAAGAAGCCGGCGCGCGTGGTCGGCACCAACACGGTGGCGTCGATGCAGTCGGGCCTCTTCTGGGGATATGTCGACATGGTCGAGGGCCTCGTGCGCCGCATGAAGGCGGAGCTCGGCGGCGCCGCCGTGGTCGTGGCCACCGGCGGCCTGGCCTCGGTCGTCGCGCCCGAATCGACGGTCATCGAGCACGTGGACGAGGATCTCACCCTGCGTGGACTTCGCCTCGTCTGGGAACGCCAGCAGTGATCGATGTTGAATCCTACTGCCGCGACCTCGAAGCCTATCTCTGCCGGAAGAACGACGGCCACCTGATCCGCATCACGGGGCCCGCGTTCGAGCGCGTCATCGGCTGGGCGCAACAGGGCATTCCCCTCAAGATCGCCGAAGCCGGGATCGATCGCTATTTCGAGCGCTACTACCGCAAGGGCCCCCGGCGGCATCCGGTCCGCATCGACTTCTGCGAAGCGGACGTGCTCGACGCGTTCGACGACTGGCGCCGCGCGCTCGGCATCTCGACGGTCGTGCCGGACACGCCCGGCGGGCCGGAGGTCGAGGAGCCGGTTCAGGGCGCCGGCCGGTCGAGGCGATCGCTGGCGTCGCGGATTGAAGGCGCGCTGGCGCGGCTCACGGTGTTGCGCGGCAGCGACCAGGCGGGCCCGGCGATCGGCGCGGCCCTCGACGCCGCCGTGCGATCGCTCGACGCCATGGGTCCCGAGGCGGCGAAGGCGCGCGGCGACGCGCGCGAGGCCATCCTGGAGCGCATCGCCGGGATCGAGGCCGCGCTGCTTGCGGCGGCGGTCGCCGCCATTACCGACGCCCAACGGGTGGGTTTCGAGAGGGAAGCCGAGGCCGAGCTGGCGCCGTTCCGCGCGCGCATGACGCCGGAGGCGTACGCGCAGTCGCGCCGTGCCGCCGTCGAGCGCCTCGTCCGCCTCCACTTCGGACTGCCGGGGGAGGGTCTGGCACCTTAACATCGAAGACGCCGCAGTATTTGCGACCTACGCAGTTACTGCATTGTTTTCGATGTCAAGGTGCCAGACCCCATCGCCATGCAACGAGGAGATCGGCTCACGCTCACCATCGAACGGCCTGCCGCGGGCGGACGGATGATCGCGCGCCACGAGGGCGCGATCGTGTTTGTGGCGGGCGCCATCCCCGGCGAGGTCGTCGAGGCCGAGGTCGAAAAGGTCCAGCGGGGCACGGGCTGGGCCATCACGCGCGAGATCAAGGACCCCTCGCCCGATCGTCTCGCGGACGCCCGCGACGGCGCGTGCGGCGGCTCGGTGCTGGCGCACATCCGCTACGAGCGCCAGCTGGCCCTCAAGGTGGCCATCATCGAAGACACGCTCAGACGCCTCGGCCGCATTACGCTCGAGGCGCCGCCCGGCATCGTCGCATCACCAGTCGACGGGTATCGCATGCGCGCGCGGCTGCACGCGCGCCGCGGCCGGATCGGCTTCTTCCGCGAAGGCACGCACTCGCTCTGCGACCCGGCGGAAACCCGGCAACTGCAACCCCGGACGGTCGACGTGCTGCGGGCGCTCGCGGCGTCGCTGGCGACGCTTCCGCGCGAGACCGTGGCGGAGATCGAGTTATCGGAGAACGTCTCCGCCTCCGAGCGCGCCCTGCATCTCGAGCTCGCCCCCGACGCCGACCCCTCGCGCCTGGCCGCCATCACCCAGGTCGACGGCGTGACCGGTGTATCGTGCGCGCCGCCCGAGAGCCGCCGCACGATGGACCTCTGGGGATCGACGACGGTGTCAGATACCGTGCACGGCGTCACGCTGGCCCGCAGCGCGCGCGCGTTCTTCCAGGGGAACCGCTTCCTGCTGGCGCCGCTGGTGGACCACGTGCTCGCCCAGATCGCAGATGGCCCGCTGCTGGATCTGTACGCCGGTGTCGGCTTGTTCAGCGTGCCGGCTGCGGCGCACGGCCGCGGGCCGGTGACGGCCGTCGAGGGCGACCGCTTCGCCGCCGGCGACCTGCGGTTGAACGCCGCGCAGCGGGACGACGTCGAGGTGCGGGTCGACGCGGTCGAAGACTACCTCGCGCGCCCAACCACGCGGCCGGGCAGCGTGATCGTCGATCCGCCTCGCACCGGCCTCTCGACGCTGGCGCTCACCGGCGCGATCGCGCTGCGCTCGCCCCGGCTCGTGTATGTGTCCTGTGATGTCGCCACGCTGGCGCGCGACGCGCGGCGGCTGATCGAGGCCGGCTACCGGATCGTCAGCGTGCGGGCATTCGATTTGTTTCCGAACACGGCGCACGTCGAAACGGTCATCGCGTTCGCGCGTTAGCCGCCTGCACGAGGCCTTCGAAGAGCGATCGGAATTCGCCAGTGCGCCAGAAGTTCTCCGGATGCCACTGCACGGCGACGCAAAAGCCGTCGCCCGGTTGTTCCATCGCCTCGATGACGCCGTCCGGCGAGGTGGCGGTGACGTCGAAGCCGTTCGCGACCCGCTGCACCGACTGGTGATGCCGGCTGTTCACGTGGCACGTCTCGCCGTCTTCCATGTGATCGGCGAGCAGCGCCGACAGGCGCGAGCCCTTCGACACCCAGACTTCGTGCGCGATGGCGAAGCGCGGCTCGGGCACCGCGTGCGGCAGCGCGCCGGGCACCTGGCTGGGGATGTCCTGGATGAGCGATCCGCCCATCGCGACGTTCAGCAGCTGCATGCCGCGGCAGATCGCGAAGTAGGGGATGCCGGACGCCACCGCCGCCTTGGTCAGCGCGATCTCGAAGGCGTCGCGGCCCGACTCGGCCGGGTCGAACGTCGCGTGCCGGGCCTCGCCGTACAGCTTGGGATCGACGTCGCCGCCGCCGGTCAGCATGATGCCGTCCACGCGCGCCAGGATGTGCTCGGGCGACTCGCCATCGGCGCCCACTTCAATCGGCTCGCCCCCGGCCCGGCGCACGGATTCAACATAGTCGGACATCCGCCGGTTCTGGGCGATGGCGATCAACGGCATGGCTCAAGCGTCCTACATTCGAGGGGGAACGGCAACGCCCATTAGATCGAGCGCGCGGGTGAGCTGCTGGCGGAAATAGGCCACCGCCGCCGCCCGCCAGCGCCGCACGTCGTCGCGTTCTTCGTTGAGGATCGGCGCCCGGTGATAGAACGCATTGAACAACTGGGCCAGGCCGAAGCCGTACTTGGCCAGGACGGCGAACTCGAGCGAGCGCACCACCTGCTCGACCACATCGTCCAGGCGCGAGGCCTCGAACACGAGGCCCCAGAGCTCGTGGTCGCCGCCGGCGCCGTTGATCGCCTCCGGCGGGGCGGCGGGGAGCGGCGCCAGCATCGCCGCCTCGTCCAGGCCCAACCGGTCCTGCAGCTTCTGGAAAATGTTGTTCGCGCGCACGACCGCGTACTGCAGATACGGTCCGCTTTCGCCCTCGAAGTTCAACGCCTCGTCGATGTCGAAGGCGATGACCTTCGTGCGGGAGTACTTGATCAGGAAGTAGCGCACCGCGGCGATGCCGATCTGCTCGGCGATCTTGCGGCGATCGGCGGCCGGCAGGTCGCTCTGCCGGCGATCCACTTCGGCCAGCGCCTTGTCGATCACCCGATCGATCAGGTCGTCCGCCTTCACGCCCAGTCCCTTGCGCCCCGACACTTCGACGAACGGGCGCTTGGCGTCGCCGGAATCGGGCGGCGGCGCGAAGCCGAGCTCCGTGGCGGTGGCGTGCGAGAGCGCGACCATCTCGTAGGAGAAATGCGTCAGGCGTTCCGCTTCCGCCGGGTGGCCGATGGCCGTCAGCGCCTGCTTGAGCAGCTTCTGCAGGTACGCCTGCCGCACGTCGATCACGTTGTAGGTGGCGGCGGCGGCGCCGAAGGCCGGATGGTCGGCGACGGCGCGGGCCGGGTCGCTGGTCGTGGCCCACAGCGTGTCGCCGTTCATGCGCGTGGCGAACTTTCGGTAGTGGAAGTCGTGACCGAGCAGGCCTGACTTCCAGAACTGGTAGGCCATGTCCTTGCCGACGTAGGTGACGGTGCCGTTCGAGCGGACGATCACCTTCTCGCGCTCCTCGGCGGCGTCATCGGTCTCGGTCGCCTCGCCGTCGGCCTCGGCCGGTGTGTCATCGATCTTCATCACCCAGCAGCCGGCCAGGCGCCCCTCGGTCTGGAGGAACACCGCCCCCGTCTGTTTGAGCACGTCGAACGCGCGCGCCCAGAACTTGAGACGGAGGATGTCGCCTTCCCACGTCAGCAACTGGTAGTCGATGTTCAGCCGCGCCATCGTCTTCAGGTGGCAGCGGACGACCGTATCCGCGATGAACGCGGCGAGGCTCGCGGTCGGCTCGGTGCCGTGCTCGATATCGTGCAGCGTGGCGGCGCGGATCTGCAGCCGTTGCTGGTCGCCGTCGTACCACTCGGTGACGCGCGCATAGAGGTCCCAGCAGTAGTAGTCGAACCGGGCCGAGGCCGCGATGCGTTTCGCGGCCGCGAGGTCGACCTGCTCGAGGACCTGGAAGCCGACGACGACGTCGGCGACCTGCACGCCCGTGTCGTCGATGTAGTTCTGCACCTCGACCGGGTTCCCGCGGAACCTGAGCACGCGCACGAGCGTGTCGCCGAGCGCCGAGTTCCGCAGGTGGCCGATGTGGGCGGCCTTGTTGGGGTTGATCGCCGTGTGCTCGACGATGGTCTTGTCGGCGCGGACGGGCGGCGGCAGCGTGCCGGCGACGCCGAGGCGCGACAGCAGGAACGAGGGCCGATCGAGAAACACGTTGAGGTAGCCGTTCGGCGCCGCATCGACGGGCGTGATGCCGGGCATCGGACCGAGCGCGCCGGCGATCTCCTGGGCGATCGCGCGCGGGGCCTTGCGCAGGCGGCGGGCCAGGTCGAAGGCCACCGGAGTGCCCAGATCGCCGAGCGTACGGTTCGGCGGGTATTCCACGGAGACCGTGGCGTCGGCGTCGCTCAGCCCGTAGAGCTCGGCGAGGACGGCGCGCACACGCGCCCTGACCTGTTCGTGAATCGGCAGAATCATGATGCTGGTTCGTTGACTCGTTCGAAGGCGTGCGGTACGCTCACGTTATCAGATCCTCGGGCCTTCGTCATGGCTGACGCCGGAATCGGTCGGTTGCTCATCTCGAGCCTGCATCAGGGCATTGCCGACGTTTCCCCCACACGGCTTGAGTTCTACGAGAACTGGCTCAGTCCCACCGGCATGCGCGACGGGCGCATCGGCCTGGCCCCGCTGGGCGCGGTGTTGAGTTTTCTCCACCGCGAAGAGCCGCCCGCCAACGACGAGATCGCCACCCGGGCCGGCACCTGCGCCGCGGATTGGACCTTCCAGGAAACCTCGGCGCTGCGCCGGTGGTGGATCCGGCGGCTGCCCACGGGCATGCGCGCGCGGGCCGCGCTGGCGCTCGGCAAGAAGCTCGTCGTGGCGACCGTCCGCCGCTCGAAAGTGAAGACCCGGATGCGCGACGGCGGGGCCGTCGTCGAGATCCACTCGGCCCTGTTCGAACAACTGCGCGCCCCCGCCTCGGTGCCCATGCGCGGATTCTATGCCGCGGCCCTGCAGCGCCTGATGGCCCTCTGTGCCGTCGACGCGGAGGTCGGCGTCGCCCACGAAGACGAAGCGGGATGGAGCCTCGCCGTCACCGTTCGCGGCGCGCGTCACGAGGGAGCCATCGACCCCAGATGATCCGGATGCGCTGGGCCTTGGCGTGCGCGGTCCTGGGCTCCCTGATATCGCCGAGCCACGCCTCCGCCCAGGTCCCTGCGGGCGCTCTGGTGATCGTGCTCCCGTTCGACAATATCGGCCAGGAACCCAGGCTGGCCTGGATGCGTGAAGGCGCGGCCGTGCTGCTGACCGACCTGCTGTCGGCGAGCGGCGAGCTTACGGTGGATCGCGAGGATCGGCTGCAGGCGTTCGATCGCCTGCAACTGCCGGCCGCCGCGTTGCTCAGCCGCGCGTCGTCGATCAAGGTGGGGCACGCCGTGGGCGCGACCGTCGTGGTGTTGGGCAGCGTGGAACTGAGGGCCGATCAACTCGTCGCCCGCGCGCGGCTCGTACGGCTCGACACGGGGCGGCTGCTTCCTGAGGTCGACGCGAGCGGCCCGCTGGCCGACGTCTTCGCGGTCTTCGGACGTCTGGCTCAGCAACTGCGCGGAACCGGAGCCGTGGTGAGCGCGTCGGATCGGCTGCCGCCGTCGCCCCAGGTGTTCGAGTTATACGTGAAGGGCCTGGTGGCCGAAACCCCGGCGACCGCGCTGTCGTTTCTCGAGCAGACGCTCAAGGCCGCGCCCCAGTTCGATCGGGCCCGCCTGGCGATCTGGGAAATTCACACCGACGCCTCCGACCACCAGCGTGCCCTCGACGTGGTGTCGGCGATCCGCCCCGAGAGCCGTCTGTCGCGGGAAGGCCGGTTCCGCCGTGCGCTCTCGCAGCTGAGCCTCCATCGCTTCGACGACGCGTTGGTGACGCTTCGCGCGCTGCAGGCGGAAGAGCGGTCCGCAGCCGTCGCCAACGCGATTGGCGTCACCGAGCTGCGCAAGTCGACGGCCCACCAGCCGGGCCGGGCCACTTACTACTTCAGCCAGGCGACCGAGTTGAACCCGGCTGATGGCAATCTCTTCTTCAATCTGGGGTACGCATACTGGCTGGACAAGGACCCGCGCGCAGCCATCTACTGGCTCCGCGAGGCCGTCCGGCGCGATCCCGGCGATGGTGATGCGCATTACATCCTCTCCGTCGCCCTGCACCACACCGGCGCCACGGCCGAAGCGGCGCGGGAGCGCGAGCTCGCGCTGCGCCTCTCGACGAAGTACGCGTCGTGGGAGTCCAAGGCGGCAAGCGCCGATCCCGTGCCGCGGGGCCTCGAACGACTCGACGAAGAGCTGACACCGGCACCCACCCGGGTGGACACCATCATCACCACCGCCGGGCAGCGCGATCAGGATTTGCTGGCCGCCTTTCACCTCGACGCAGGTCGGCGGGCCTTTCAGCGGGAAGCAGATCGCGAGGCCATCCAGGAGATCCGCCGCGCGCTCTACCTGTCGCCGTACCTGGCCGAGGCCCACTTGCTGCTCGGCCGCTTGTACCTGCGCGGCGGCCGATCGGTCGATGCGGTTGAAGCCCTCAAGATCGCCCTCTGGAGCGAAGAGACCGTGGCGGCCCACATCGCCCTCGCCGAGGCGTACTTGAACGTCCAGGATGCCGCGGCGGCGCGGGCCGAAATCGACCGTGCCCTGGCCCTGGATCCCACGTCGGAAGACGCGCTGAAGCTGAAAGTGAAGATGGGCGGACCGGCGTGGTAAAATTCTTCCCAGTTTTGCACTGATGGCCTCGACACACGACGACGCATTCCGGGAAATACAACTCAGCGGGAAGCAGCTCGTGTTCCTGTTCATGGCCGTGGTCGTGATCGCGGTGGTGATTTTCCTGACCGGCGTCCAGGTCGGTCGAGGGGTCCGGGCCGAACGGGGGCTGCCTGAAGGCGCCGATGCCGTGGCGGCCGCGCAGGCGGAACCCTCGCCGCCGCCCGCGTCGTCCGGTGGGGGCTCGAGCTCGTCGCCGGTTACCGCGGGCGAGAAGCTGAGTTACGCGGAGCGGCTTGGCGGATCGGTCCCGCCGCCGGATTCGCTGAAGCCTTCCGGGTCTGCCGCGGCAGCGCCAACGCCTGAAGAATCCACGCCCACACCGAAACCTGAGGCCGTTCCGCCGGCGCCGGCCCGGCCCGAGAGGCGTGTTCCGGCAGCAGCGGCGGCGCCGGCCGCGAACACCGAACCGCCCGGCAGTGGCTTTGCCATTCAGGTGGCCGCGCTGCGCGAGCGCGAAGAAGCCGACGCCATCGTCAAACGCCTGGCAGGGAAGGGCTATCCCGCGTACGTGCTGGCGCCCGCCAAGGGAGCGCCGGCCGTCTATCGCGTCCGCGTCGGCAAGTTCAAGGAACGGCGTGAAGCCGACACCGTCGCCGCCCGCCTCCAAAAGGAAGAACAGTTCAAACCCTGGGTCGTCCGCTAGCGCGCCGTGCTCCACGTATCGGTGAAGGATTGATCGCCGCGCTGGCTTCGGGCGTGCTGCTCGCGCTCTCGTTCCCGCGCTACGGCCACGGCGCGGTCGCCTTCATTGCGCTCGTGCCCCTGCTCGTCGCGCTCAGCGGATGGAACGGTCGGTCCGGGCACTACCCGGGGGTCACCGCCCGCCGCGGTTTCGCGCTCGGGCTCCTCGCGGGCTTCGTGCATTTCGCCGGCACCGTGTATTGGACCGGCGCCACCGTCCAGACCTTCGGCGGCCTCGCGTGGCCGGTCGCGGTGTTCGTGACCGGCCTGCTCGTCCTCTACATGGCGACGTACGTGGCGGTGGCCGGTGCGATTGCCGCCGTTTGGATCCGGCGTTTCGGTCTTTGGGGCCTGGCCCTGTTCCCCGCGGCCTGGGTCGCGCTGGAATACGTGCGGGGCCACCTGTTCGGCGGCTTCCCGTGGATCCCGCTCGGCAACACGATGATCGCGCTCCTGCCCGTGGCGCAACTGGCCAGCCTGCTCGGCGTGTACGGGCTCTCGCTGTTTGTCGGGCTCGTCAACGCGGGCTTCGCCGGCGTCGCGCTCGCGGCCGGCCGCACGCGACGGATCACGGCAACCGCGACGCTCGCGCTGATTGCCGGGGTCTCGATCTGGGGCGGCCAGAGGATGGCGGTCAACACCCTGGTGGACGGCGGCACACCCATTCGCGTCGGCCTCGTCCAGGGCAACATCGCCCAAGTCGACAAGTGGAACCCCGCGCGCGAAGGCATGATCGTTGAGCGCTACCTGCAACTCACGCGACAGGCGGCCGACGCCGGCGCCGACGTCTTGCTGTGGCCCGAATCGGCGACGCCGTTCTATTTCGCCGACGATCCGAAGGCCGACGCGATCCGGGCCACCGTGCAGGCCATCGGCAGGCCGCTGCTGCTGGGGAGCGACGAGTTCGAACCGGGCGCGACGAACCGGTTCTACAACTCCGCGTTCATGCTCGACGCCGGCGGCGCCATCGCGGCGGTGTATCGCAAGATTCACCTGGTGCCCTTCGGCGAATACGTTCCCTTCCAGCGCATCCTGTTCTTCGTGGGTCCGCTGGTCGAGGCGGTCTCCGCGTTCAGCGCGGGAACCCAGGTGACCATGTTGCCCATGCACGGCCACATGGCGAGCACGGCGATTTGCTACGAGGTCACCTACCCGGAGCTGATGCGCGAAGCGGTTCGGCAGGGCAGCGAACTGCTGACCACCATTACCAACGACGCGTGGTACGGCGAGTCGTCGGCGGCGTACCAGCACTTCGAGATGGCCGCGGTGCGCGCGGTCGAGCAAGGCCGCTATCTGGTGCGGGCCGCGAACACCGGCGTCAGCGGCATTATCGATCCCTACGGGCGCGTCCTGATTCGCACGAGGCTGTTCGAGACCGTCGCCGTCGTCGGCGAGGCGCGCTTCGTGCAGGAGAAGACGCTGTATGCCAGAATTGGGGATCTGGTCGCGCACGTGTCGGCCGTGCTGACGCTGGCGGCCCTGGCCGCCGCACTGATGCGGAAACCGCAACCCTGAGGGAGACGCTCGTGGCGCTCGTCATCGAAGAACTTGTCCGCCGATCCACTGACCTGCTCAAGCGGGCCGCCGACATGCGGAGCTATCTTTGACGACGCGCATGACCCAGGCGAGCTAGCTCAACTCGAGCGGAAGGTGGCCGCCGCGGACTTCTGGAACAACCAGGCCGAGGCCCAGAAGACGCTGCAGCGGCAGCGCCGCCTCGCGGAAGACATCGAGCTCCGCGACAGCCTCCAGAAGAAGATCGACGACATCGGCGTTTTGATCGAGTGGTCGCAGGCGGGAGAGGACGTGACCGCCGACCTGGCCAAGGCGCTCGATGTGCTCGTGGCCCAGGTCGAAACCGCCGAGACCAAGAAGATGCTGGGCGGCGAGCACGATCAGGCCAACGCCATCGTCACCATCCATCCCGGCGCCGGCGGCACCGAGTCGCAGGACTGGGCCGAGATGCTCCTCCGCATGTATCTCAAGTGGGCGGAGCGGAAGGGCTTCACGCGCGAGATCCTCGATTACCAGCCCGGCGAAGAGGCCGGGCTGAAGAGCGTGACTTTCACACTGTCAGGTGAGTACGCGTTCGGCCTGATGTCGGCGGAAGCCGGCGTCCATCGTCTGGTCCGCATTTCACCGTTCGACCAGGCGGCGCGCCGGCACACGTCGTTCGCGTCCGTTTACGTGTGGCCGGAGTTCGACGACGAGATCGAGATCGATATTCCGGAAAAGGACCTGCGGATCGACACGTTCCGATCGAGCGGCGCGGGCGGGCAGCACGTCAACGTCACCGACTCCGCAGTCCGGCTCACGCACTTGCCGACCGGCATCGTCATTTCGTGCCAGAACGAGCGGTCGCAGCACAAGAACCGCGACGTGGCGATGAAGGTGTTGAAGGCGCGGCTCTACGATCTGAAGCAGAAGGAGCAGCAGGACAAGCTGTCACAGATCGGCGGCGCGAAGAAGGAGATTGCCTTCGGATCGCAGATCCGCAGCTACGTGCTGCAGCCGTATCAGATGATCAAGGACCACCGGACGAAGTACGCCGAGGGCCAGGTGGACAAGGTGCTGAACGGCGACATCGATCCGTTCGTCAAGACCTACTTGATGCAGAAAGCGTCGGGGACGCTGGGACAGGCAGTGACAGCGGACGATGACCTGTGACGATCTCAGATTTCAGATCTCAGATTGCAGATCTCAGATTGCAGATCTCAGATTGCAGATGCAGAATCTTCACTCGATCTAGACGTTCGGGCATGCAAAATCTGCCCAATCCAAAATCTTCAATTGATCGGCAATCTGCAATCTGAGATCTGAGATCGACGGCGTCCCCGTTACTGTTTGCTTGGCTGCGTTCCCGAGATGAAGGCTTCGTTCACGACCGAGGCGCCATAGGCGGA